>Ga0136846_1213477_pt1 | contig 38126 bp, 30 predicted proteins | sample HopSoiMetagenom2_FD_96841 | JGI IMG/M metagenome (GOLD analysis project Ga0136846, IMG submission 96841) | Grasslands soil microbial communities from Hopland, California, USA - 2 Assembly 2016 (version 4) | ecosystem: Environmental > Terrestrial > Soil > Grasslands | place: USA: Hopland...
AACTGGCCCCAGTTCTACACGCAGGATGAAAGCGCGAACATGCCCGCCGAGGAGTTCGCGATCGTCACGAAGGGAAGCAACAATGGCTGGCCGTACTGTTATTTCGACGCGGTCAGGGAGCACAAGAAAGTCTTGGCGCCGGAGTACGGCGGTGATGGCCATCGCGTGCAGGGGCCGCAAGGCATCGATTGCGCGAGCTACAATCAGCCAATCCTCACGTTTGGCGCGCACTGGTCGCCGGACGGAATGCTCTTCTACGACGGCAAGCAATTCCCGGAGCGCTATCGTGGCGGCGCGTTCGTGGCCCTCCACGGCGGCTTCAATCGAGCACCCGAGCCGAACCAGGGCTTTCAGGTGCAGTTCGTTCCCTTTGGACGCAACGGCCGGCCGGCTGGTGGCGCCGAGACGTTCGCCGATGGCTTCGCCGGATCGACCGGTCCGCTGCCCGCGACGGCGAAGCATCGCCCGGTGGGTGTCGCGGTAGGCCCCGATGGCTCACTGTATGTTTCCGACGACAAGGGCGGCCGGATCTATCGCATCCTGTTTGTCGGTGGTCGCGATCGGGACCACCATTAGTCGCCGTCGATAAGCATACGCTAATGCGGAGCGCCGTGTAGATTGCCCGCGGCGCTCCGCATGGTGCGCACCGCCTCCGCCTGCGGACGCCTAACGGGGGAAGTGGTGTGACGAAGGCTGAATGGTGGCACGCCATGCTCGCGGAGTTCGTAGCCGTCAGGTCACAACGGACGTCCCACTCCCGTCCACTCTGAAGCAGCACCGCGGCCGATCGCCTCGCTCGCAACATTGCTGCACGGGCACCTGCAACAACTCGGCGAGCATTCGTTCGACGGCTCGGCACACCTCGGGGCGCCCGTGAACCGCCTCCGATAACAGACACCCGTAGCCGCGGATGACGTAGCTGTGATCGAACGATTCGACCTCGGTCAACGCACCCAACTGCTCGAGTAACGCGTTCGCGGCATTTACACGCTCGGGCAAATCCCCGCGGAGCCGCGGCATTTCGTCCGCGAGGCTTTCCCTAATGCTCCGCATGAGGTCGTCCAGCTCGGACGAGTGCCTATGGCAATAGCGTGAATTATTTCCCGCTTACGGTCGGAGTGTTGTTCTAGGTCGCTTCCTGCCGATCCGCACTATCTAAGCGCCAGCGTTAGGCGGGGGACTGGATACCGCTCGTTATAGGCGCGGCGTCGAATGGAAACGTCCCGATGAAAGAAGCTGTCGATCGTTGACTTCATGCGGCAAAGTACTTAATATGGTCGAGTCACTCTTTTGAGACCCTGCGCGGCGGAGCTCGTCCTCGCACGCCGTGCCGTAAGCGATGCTCGGGAGCTCGCCATGAATCGAATTCTCTTCGCGATCGCCATTGCAGTCGGACTCTCGTTAGGATACGTGGACTCCCGTCCGGGATGGGACGATACCGGCATCACCGCCGGACTCCTGTTCATAGTCGCGGCAGCCCTGGGCGCGCTGGCGCCCGAACGCCCCTGGCTGTGGGCGCTCTGCATCGGCGGCTGGATTCCAGTCTTCGGCATTCTCGCCCGATCGAACTACGGATCGGTGATGGCAATCGCTTTCGCCTTCGCGGGAGCATATGGCGGCATGTTGTTGCGTCGCGTCTTCATGCCGGCGGGACTGCACTAGGCGAGGCAAGCTAGTCGAACGGAGGCTTAGGGCTTTACGCTCGGTGGATCGAGCCGAACGAACTGCCCCGCGTCGATATTCCCGTCGTGAACCGTGTACAGCGTGAACCCCGACGGGATGATCACCGCGCCGACCTCCTGCCCGCCGACGATCGCCGCGCTCACCTCGGACCGCAGCTGCACCCCGTCGCTCACGAATGACGAGCGCTCGGGCGCGTGCATGTGTGAGCCCAGCGCGAGGACGTACCGATGGCCACGCATCGCCTCGAGCACATCGAGCACGTTGCCGACAGTGTGACGGTATTGCTTCTTGCCGTTGACCTTCGCGAGGCTCGCGACCAGCGGATCCTCATCGTATGGGATCAGCGTCGTCCAGCTCGAGATCATCGGGATGTGGTTGAACGTGACGATCGGCATTGCCGCTGGGACATGCGCGAGATCGCGCTTGAGCCATTCCATCTGCGCGCTGTCGACGTCACCGTAGTACGCAGAGTCGTCGGGGGAGATGGTGTTGAGCCCGATGAAGTGGACGCCACCGTAGGTGAACGAGTAGTAGTCGGGACCGAAATATTGGCGATACATGCCGCGGTTGTAGAGCGGATTCGCGGAATCTGCATGCGACCGTGAGCGGATGATACCGTAGTGATCGTGATTGCCTGGCACATTCCACACGGGCGTGCGAAAGGCCTTCGATTCCGCCGCGTACAGATCGAAGTACGCCCGCGCACTCGATTCGGACTGGCTCATGGCGTCGCGTACGAGATCGCCGCCCATCAGGACGAACGCCGGCGCGAGCGAGTCCGCCATTCGACGAAAGCGGCGAAAGCGATCGGCGTTCTCCGGGGCGATGTGCGAGTCGGACGCGTGTACAAAGGAGAACGTCCGCGACTGCGCCTGGCGCGCCAGACCGAAATCAACGGACGCGTGCGCCGCCGCCACCGGCGTCGTGGCGCGCCAGAGCGCGCTGCTGGAGCGAAACCCGTTAGGCAACGAGACGAACACGATGCCGGTTGTGCCAGTCGGAATCTCGAAGCGTCCGAGCGAGTCGGTGACGACGACGTCGCGCTGGTTTGAAACGATCACTCCCGATACGCCAGGCTCCGAGGCGTCGCGCTTTCCATTCGCATTCGCATCGGCGTAGACGACGCCGTGAAGTGGTGCGCTCTGCGCAACGGCACGAGACGCTACGAGCATACTCGACGCCGCGAGCAGCGTGAGTCTCACGAGCGCGGAACAGGCGATTGGCTGCAAAGTGATATCCTCCTTCGACTCCACCGGGTTCGTCGATGCGGATATCGTAGCGCTGCGACGCAGTGCGAAGTGTAAGGCTCTGGCATATTTTCCGGGCAGATCCGCAGCATCTCCATCCCGTCACGCTGATTGCCGTGCCACTCGTACTCGGCGCAGTGGTGAATTCCGACAGCGTGTATCGAGGCGCTTCAGTGACGTGCCTTCTGTCGCTCGAGCTCTCGTCGGAACGCGCTCTCGCGGTCCGCGACATAGCGCCTGTAGCCTTCCGGATCGACGAAGGCGCTCGCGTCGCCGGCCCGTAGCCGCGCGTACTTCGATCGAAGATCGAAGTAGCCGCCGTGCGCGCCGAGGAAGATGTCTATAGGCAGCGCGCGGAGTAGCTGAAAGGTGCGCTCGAAGTCGCTCGCGATCGTCGGATAGGCGGGATTCATGACGAGCTTGTAGCCGGGGTTCACATTCGGGCTGCCGACGATCACAACGTTGTACGCTCGGCCGCCCTCGGAGATTTGCATCGTCCACATCGTGCAGCCCTTCGTGTGGCCCGGCGTCAGATGGGCGACAAGAGTCGCATCGCCGACGCGTACCGAATCTCCATCGTGGAGGATGCGGTCGACTTTGACCGGCGGATAGCGCAGCGACGCGTCGTCGCCGTATTGAAAGTCGGTCGTGCCACCCGATTCCACTACCGAGACGTCACCCTCCATGACCGCGTACGCAGCCCCGGTGAGCTTCTTGATCGCGGCACTGCCGGCGTCGTGGTCCCAGTGCGCATGGCTGATGAGCAGAATCCGGACATCAGTAAACTTGAAACCGAGCTGTTCGACGCTTGCCCGGATCAGCGGGACGCTGGCCTCGAGGCTGCTGTTGATGAGGATGTGGCCCTGCGGCGTCGCGATGAGGTAGCTCGCCAGATCCTTGCTGCCGACGTAATACAGGTTCCCGGCGATGCGGAATGGCGGAAAGGGCGTCGTCCAGTCGGGGTTACCCTGTCCGAGCATCATCGCGGGGGTGTTGATCATCGCGAGCACGGCGAAGACGATCGCACGCACGGAACGCGTCATTGGCGGCGTGGTCGGGAGTCGCTTCACGAAATCTGCATGGTCGTGGTGCTGGATGCTCTAGCTTCGCAGCGCCACCGCCGGATCGATTCGCGCGGCGCGCAGCGCTGGAATCCAGCACGCGAGGATCCCAACGAGCGCCATCACCGCGGAGACGCCGGCGAGTGTCACCGGATCGTGCGGCTGCACGCCAAACAGGAGTCCCTGCATCAGGCGCGACAACGAGAGTGCACCAACAACGCCTAACGCCAAGCCGAGGACGACGAGCAAACCCCCCTCGGCGATGATCATGCGCTGGACGCGGCCGCCATCCGCGCCGAGACTCATGCGAATACCGATCTCGTTAGTGCGCGCGCTCACCGCGAATGCGAGCACGCCGGCGATGCCGACCGCGGCAACGATGAGCGCGAGCAGGCCGAACGACGAGACCAGCATCGCATTCAGGCGCCGCGGCGCGACGCTCTCGTCGCGGATCTGCGCGACCGTCATCACGTGCTCGATCGGTTGATCCGGCGCGAGCTGCCGCAGCGCCTTGGTCGCCGCGGGGGCGAGTGCGGCCGCATCGCCTTTTGCTCGAATGACGAAGCCGCCCATGGGGAAGTCGCTCTGCGCGAAGGGAATGAACACCGCCGGCATCGGCACCGCGTCGAGACCACCGTCCTTCGTGTTGCCGACGACGCCGACGACCGTTCGCCAGTCGTTTTCCGGGATGCCGATGAAGCGGAGAACGTCGCCAGTCCAGGCGATCCGCTGGCCAATCGGATCTCGGCTGCCGAACAAACGATCCGCCAGCGTCTTGTTGAGGATCGCGACTTTCGCCGACCTCTCGTTGTCGTTCGCCGTGAACGTGCGCCCCTTGAGCAGCGGAATACCCGACGCCTGGAAATAGTCCGGATTTGCGCTCCGATAATCGCCCTGCGGCTGCGCCTCACCGGGAGCGAGTGGATGCGTTTCCGCCTTGACGTCGAGCAGAATGCCTCCCGCGCGGAGCGGCATCGTCGATCCAAGTCCGACTTGCTGCACACCCGGGAGCGACGCGAGCTGCTCGCGCATGCGCTGATAATCGGCGATCATCTCCTCCCTCTTCATGCCGTTGAAGTCCTTGGGGACTTCCATCGTCAGCATGGCGTCGCTGGTCAATCCCGTGCTCACCTCGGAGAGTTGCTGCATCGTGCGCGTCAGCAGCCCCGCGCCCGTCAGGAGCATCACCGACACCGCGACCTGCGCGACCACGAGCGCCTGCTGTAGCCGTTGGCGGCGGACGTTGGTCGAACGCCGTGCCCCCGCCGACAGCGACGCGTTCAGCGACTCCTCGCTCGCCAGACTCGGCGCGAACGACAGAATGATGGAAACGACGACGGCGAGCACCAGCGTGAACGCGAGCACGACGCCATCGATGCGGATCTCGTCGGCGCGCGGACTGTAGCGCGCCGCGAGCGCGGTCAACATGCGCACGCCGCCGAACGCGAGCGCGAGTCCGAGCGCGCTCCCGCTCAATGCGAGCAGCAGGTTCTCGACGAGCAACAACTTGCGGAGCCGCGCTACGCCCGCGCCGAGCGCGGCCCGAATGACCAGCTCGTGCTCGCGCCTAACGCCGCGCATCAACGTGAGGTTCGCGACGTTCGCGCAGGCGATGATCAACACGAACCCCGCCGCGCCCATCAACAAATAGAGCGTCAGCTTCGCCTTCTGCGCGAGCACATCGCGGAACGGCGTGACGGTCACCTGGAAGTGCGATCCCGCGTCGTACGACTCCGGATACTGGCGATGTACCCGGTCCGTGATGCCGGCGACTTCGGCCCGCGTCTGATCGAGCGTCGCACCCGGCGCCAGCCGCGCGACCATCTCCGTCATGCGATGCGTGCGGCCGGTGACCATCGTCGCGCTGAGGTGATGCTCGCTGTTCACCATGTTCATGAGCGCGTCGATCTTCGCCGGGAAGGACGGTGCCGACTGCAGCACACCCACCACCGTCACCACCTTGCCGCCGACGCGCAGCGTCTTGCCGACGATGGTCGGATCGCCGGCGAACTTCTTGTCCCAATACTCGTGCGTCAGGATCATCACGGGAGCGGCGCCGCGGCCATCGTCCTGCGGGCCGAAGGCACGGCCGACGATGGGCGAGAGGCCCATGACGCGGAAGTAGTTGCCCGTCACCAGGCCCACGTTCAGCCGTTCGGCCTGATGATTGTCGACCAGAGTGACCGTGAACGGCGAGTATTCGGCGATGCCTCCCAGGCTCTTCGACGATGCGCGGAAGTCGTTGATCTCGGGCACGGAGAAGGCGATGTCCTCGCCGCCCGGAGTGTTCGTCGACTGGCGGAGATAGACAAGGCGGTCGCCGTCGCGATTCGGCAGCGGACGCAACATGACACCGCGGACGACACTGAAGATCGCCGTATTCGCGCCGATGCCGAGACCGAGCGTGACGATCACCGCGAGGGCAAAGCCCGGCGAGCGGGAGAGGCTGCGCAGCGCGAAGCGAAGATCCGAGGGGAGCATGGCTTACACGGGTTGAAAGGGAGTGCGGTACTGCCGTCGCCAGGGGAACTGGCGTGGCCTCACCCTAGCGTCGAACGGGCCGACCGGAATTCGACAAACTGCCTCCGAAATAGGCCACCAGGCCCGAGGATATGCCAGGCGCTCCAGATCTTTCGCACCGGGCCGACTTCGCGACCGGGTGCGTCGCCAGACGGCGAGCCGGCCGCGCTCGATCGTCTCTCAGCCTCTCATGATCGTCTGCGCCGGTTCGCCCCCGCGTCGCGCGCCACGCCGGAACGAGTGTCGCCGCGAGGCCGGCAACACACAGCAGCGCTGCCGCTGCGGCGAGCGATGCCGGGTCGCTGAGGCTCACCCCGACGACTGCCGTGCGCAGCAGCCGCATCGCTGCCAACGCGAGCACAGTGCCGACACCGACGCCAAACAGAATCGGCCGCGCGCCCTGGAACGTCAGCAGCCGTAGCACGTCACCTGGCGACGCGCATTGCATATTCCGGATTATGATGACTCGTGTCTGGTTGTTGATCGTTGGTGCATGCGCGACATCCCTCCTCGCCGCTCCTGCGCATGCTCAAGGGGGAACAGAGGGGGGAACGACCGGCGATGTGCGTTCCCGCGACATACGAGAACGTGAGGCCTGGGCCGCCTCCAGCGTGGCACTCGCTGCCGCGTTTGTATTCGATGAGCGTTTGCGTTCTGTCGCTCTCGCCAATCATTCGCCAGCGCTCGATCGTTTTTCATCCGCCGCCGACGTGCTCGGAACCGCGGGCCACATCGTGCCGGCTTTGGCGACCGCGTATATCGGTGCGCGTGTGTTCCATCAGCGCAGCTTCGCGGCTGCCACCCTGCGCGTCGGGGCGAGCTATGCCGTCGCGGACGCGATCGAGTCGCTACTCAAACCTGCGGTTGGTCGCATCCGTCCCAACGTCGGGCGCGAGCCGCTGACATTTCAGCCGTTCAGCGCGCGCGGCGCCTACCACTCGTTTCCCTCGGCGCACGTCGTTCACATCGCGAGCCTTGCTTCCGCGATTGCGATGGAAACGAATCGTCCGTGGGTGAGTGCGCTCGCCGGCGCGACCATCACGTACGTCGGCGTCCAACGTGTGTACCGCGATCAACACTGGACGAGCGACGTGGTCGCGAGTGGAATGCTCGGCGTGGAGGCAGCGAAGTTGACCACCCACTGGATGAGGCGGCGATGGGGGAGTGCGGAGTGACGCGCCCACTTCGGCGCCGAGTCGCGCCCATGGAACCACCGCGGTAATACCTAGCGCCTGCGTCGCCGACGCCTGCGCTTTGGTCCTTCACCGGATGGCGCGGCGCCCTCGTGATACGGCGACGGCCCCCTCTGCGCGGACTCCGATTGCGGCGCCGTTTGCTTCGGGGCCGCCGGTCTTCTGATCGCTTTCTCCTCCGACCGAGCACGCTCGGTCGCTCGCCGCGCTCGATGTTCCGCCAGCCGCTCCGCAATTGGCCTCTCGAGCTTCGTCGTCGGTTTCGCGTTGTAGTCGAAGTCGGGTAGTGTCACCCGCGGCAGCGGCTTTCCGACGGCACGCTCGATCGCGCGCAAGTCGTCTGCCTCATCCGGCGCGGCGAAGGTGTACGCCTCACCTACCGCTTCGGCGCGTGCCGTACGACCGACGCGATGAATGTAGTCCTCCGGTGCTCTCGGCACGTCGAAGTTCACGACGTGGCCTAACGCCTCGACATCGATGCCGCGCGCGGCGATGTCGGTCGCGACGAGCACGCGATACGCGCCGCTCTTGAAGCCCGCGAGCGCGTCGGTGCGCTGCGCCTGCGATCGGTTGCCGTGAATGCGCGCCGCCGATACGCCGTGCTTCGTCAGAAAGGTCCACAGGCGATTCGCGCGATGCTTCGTGCGGGTGAACACGAGCGCCTCGCGCATGAGATTGCGCTGGAGGAGCGCGAGAAGCAGCGCGGACTTGAGCTCCTGACCCACGGGATAGACCGCCTGAGTGATCCCCACTGCCGGCGCGGCCTTTCGTTCGAGATTGATCGTCGCCGGATTGTGCAGCATCTCGCGCGTCAGCTCGAGGATCGGCTTCGGCATGGTCGCACTGAAGAAGAGCGTCTGCCGCTTGGCCGGCAGATACTTCAGTACGCGCTTGATGTCGGGCAGGAACCCCATGTCGAGCATGCGATCCGCTTCGTCGAGCACCAGCACATTGATCCCGGCGAGGCTCGCGTAGGGATGCCTGAGGTGATCGAGCAGGCGGCCGGGCGTCGCGACGAGGATGTCGACGCCGCTCCGGAATGCGTGTTCCTGCGGTGCCATCCCCACACCACCGAAGATCGCCGCCGCGGTGACTGGCGTGTGAACGGCGACGGCGTTCAGCTCCTCGAGAATCTGCGCCGCGAGCTCTCGGGTGGGCGTCATGATCAACGCGCGGGTGCCGCGCGTGCCACGGCGCCGCTGCTCGAGCAGCCGGTGCAGAATCGGCAACAGGAACGCCATCGTTTTGCCGCTGCCCGTCATGGCGCAGGCGAGGACGTCGCGTCCCGTCATCGCCGCGGGAATCGCGTCGGACTGAATCGGCGTCGGTCTCGTGAAGCCGAGCTCCTTGACGCCCTTCAACAGGTCTGGATGCAGCTGGAATTCGCCAAAAGACATCGGCGAAAGCTAGCCGAACCTTGCGGGATGGCGAAACAAGGCAATGGCCCCTGAAACCACTGACACGGCACTGAAACCACTGACGGGCTCCGTGTCAGGGAGAGCTCCTCGCTCCAGCCATGATTTGCTTTGTACAAGTCATCAGTACAGCAGCATCGGGCGCGTTCCGGCTCCCTGCGGAGCCGGAACGCCTGTCGCTCGAAACTCTACCCGATACAAACGCCCAACAGGCAGATCAACGGCGGTTGCGTGACGTTGAACTGCGCGCTCTCGGCCCCCGCAACACCGGACCCTCCGACCTGGAGCGTGTAGCCGTTGCCAGCCCGGTCGATCTTGAGATTCGAGAAGGTGCCGACGCCGCTCGCTGCGGTGATTGTCGTCGTGCCCGACAGCGTTCCACCACTCGGGTTCCTGCCGATCGACATCGTCATCGATCCGTTGAAGCTCGTTGCCGTGTTGCCGTAGGCGTCGCGCGCGGTGACCTTCACCGCTGGCGAGATGGAGCTGCCCGCCTGCGTAGTGCTTGGCTGCACCGTGAAGACCAGCACGCTGGCGCTCGCGGCGGACACGCTGAACGAGGCGCTCGTCGCACGGGTGAGACCGCTCGCCGCAGCCGTTAGGCCGTAACCCGTTCCAGCCTTGATGATGCGGAGATCGGAGAACGTCGCCACGCCGTTCACGGCGCTCACCGTCGTCGATCCGGACAGGGTGCCTCCACTCGGGTTCGCGCCCAGCGCAATCGTGATCGTGCCGCTGAAGCTCGTGGCGACGTTTCCGGCGGCATCGCGTGCCGTCACCTGGACGGCGGGTGAAATCGGGCTGCCGGCCGTCGCGTTGCTGGGTTGGACCGTAAACGCGAGCTGCGTCGCAGCCGGCGCAGCGCAGCTCACCTCGAACGCGGCGGAGGTGCTCCCGCCGGCCGGTACGTCCACCGTACGCGAAGTGCCGCCGCTCACCGTGCAGTTCGCTGCGACGCCCGAGAGTGCCACGCTATGACTGCCCGAGGAGAGGTCGGCAAACGACTGTGTGCCGTTGCTCGCGATCGACTTGGCGTTCGTTCCATCGACCGTGACCGTGTATCCATCCGGATCCAGGCTCGAGCCGGTTGTCGTCGCGGTGATGTTGAGCGTGCCCGTGGTTGCCGTGGTGGCGCAACTCACCTGGAACGCGACTGATACGCTTCCGCCGGCCGGCACGTTTGCGGTTTGCGAGTTGCCGCCGCTCACCGTGCAGTTCGCCGCGACGCCCGACAGTGCGACTGTGTGGCTGCCCGATGAGAGATTGCTAAACGTCTGGCTGCCGTTGACCGCGATCGGCTGGCTGTTCGTCCCGTCGACAGTCACCGTGTAGCCGTCCGGGTCGAGGTTCGAGCCCGTCGTCGTCGTGGTGACGTCGAGCGTTCCGGTCGTCGGCGTACTGCCGCCGCTCAGGGCAACGTCGCCCACGGTGATCGTCCCGCCACTGCGGTAGGTTTTGCCGACACCGTCGACGTCCGGCAGGGTGACGATGAAGGTGTCGAAGCCGGTACCATTGCTTGCGTTGTCACACGCGTCGGCATAGAACGGATAGATGCTGCCGCCGTCGACTCGGCTGTTGCCGCCGAATCGCACGCACCTGTCGGAGGTCTGTTGGAACGACGTCACGCCGGTCGCGGGGTCGTTTGCGGGGTCGACGATCAGGTACTCCGCGTTCCCGTCGGGCATCACGTTGGAGTAGTCGGTGAACTTGAGGCGGCCGCCGGACGATGCGTTCACGTCGAAATCGAAGTCCTGTCGATTGTTGCCCGGCGTAGCCGTGCCGCTGCCGAGTGCACCCACTCCGCTGATCCGCGTGTCCGCGCTTGTGCGCGTCGCCGTGGCGGTCTTCACCAGGTCGCCTGACGAGAGATTGCCATTGCGGTCATAGGGTCCACCGCCAGGCGCGTAGAAGCGAATGAAATCCGTGCTCCCGGCCGACCCGTTGTCGCAGGCGTACAGCGTGAACTGAAGCAGCAAGCCGTTATCCAGGCGCCCCGTGCCGTCAACCTCTACGCCATGCGTCGGGTCGGCACAGGCGGCCGATCCGTCACGGAAGGCCGCAAACCAGGTTGCCTGATCATCCACGGACACGGTCAGCGAACCAACCGTCGTCGGGCTGCGCACGATGCTCCAATCCGTCAGGGTGAGATGACCCGCCAGATCGGACGTGATATCGAAGTCGAAATCCTGACGTGGGGAGCCGGGAGCGGCGGGGCCTGTTCCGATACTTCCCGTGCCGCGAATCCCGGCGCTGGCTCCGGATACGGCAAAGACTGGTTGAATGGGAGAGCGGGGGGTTGGGCTGACGACATCACGACAGCCGATACCGAGGAGCGTGGCTGCGATGGCGGTCGAAACGCGAGCGAACCACGGCGTCCGCTGAAAGTGATACATCTTCGCCTCACGGTTGGAAAGTTTGCGCGGGAAAAAACTGAGCCGCCAGTCGCAAGGGCCACGCCCGTGCGCCTGACGAGAGGCGAGATTCGATGTGCGAGTCACGACGTACAGAAGGATCACGGAAGACGCACGAGCACATTGTTTCATTTTTGCTAACACCAGCCGCGGAGTGCGAATGCTCGTTCGCAATCGCGAAAGTGCGAATGCGCGTTAGCAATTGCGAAAGTGCGAATGCTCGTTCGCAATCGCGAAATGCGAATGCGCGTTGGCAATCGTGAAATGCGAATGCGCGTTGACATCAGCGTGCCTAAGGTCGGAGCTCGCGCTGCATGCTGGACCTGCATGCTCGAGCTTGGTGGCAGGCATTCGACGTCGCCAGGCGCCTCCCATATTCGTCCGCACCCAACCGGGGTCTGCCGCATTGACGAGCAGGTCGGCGCCGCCAAGCTCACGCTCGATATGGTCGGCGAGAGCGCGAACGCTCTCGTCGTCGCTCACATCGAGTGGGTGAGCCTCGACGTCGAGTCTGCGCGCCTCCAGCGATCGACGAAAAACTGAAGGGCTACTCGCTCTGCAGCGCAGTGGCGGGATCGACTCGCGCCGCCCGACGCGCGGGGACATAGCTGGCCACAATCGCGACGACCATGAGTACCGCCGCAACGGCGCCTAACGAGATGGGATCGTGAGGGCTCACACCGAACAGTTGATTCGTGAGCACTCGCGAAAGCCACAACGCGCCGGCGAGCCCGACGACGAGCCCGCACACCGCCGGTGTCACCACCTGCCGGACCACCAGCGCAACAACACTCCTCGGCACTGCGCCGAGCGCCATGCGAAGTCCTATTTCGCGCACGCGCTGTGACACCGAATATGAGGCGACGCCGTAAATGCCGACGCACGTCAGAACCAGTGCGAGCGTCGCAAACGACAGCAGGAGGACTGTGCTGAACCGCCGCCATGACATCGACGCCGAGACGATGTCATTCATCGCGGCCACGTCGGGCGTTGCCAATCGAGGATCGGCAGCCGCGATCGCACGGCGGAGCGCAGTTGCGGCGATCGCGGGGTCGTTCGCGCGAACGACGAACGCGGGCAAGCTCAGGAGGTCCCCGCTGAGCTGGTTCCTGGGGAGCCAGATCGTTCCGCGCGGCGCCTTTTGCTCGAGGGATTGGTCGCGGATGTCGGCGACGACGCCGACGATCTCGTTCGACGTCACCTGTTGTTTGCCGGGACATCCCTTGTAGCATCCGACGAGAATGCGTTTGCCGATTGGATTCTCATTACCGAAGAATCGCTTCGCGTACGCTTGACTCACGAGCACGATAGGCGTCGACGTCCCGATGTCCGATGGGCTGATGTCGCGACCAGCAACCAGAGAGATGTCCATCGTCCGGAAGTAGAACGGACTCACCGCTCGCCATTCGGTCGCACCCTCCGTCAGATCGCTGCGTCCTTCGACCGTCGTTGGAAGGTTCCAGCCACGTCGCAACGGGAGCGTTGCCGTTGCCGCGGCGTCGATGATGCCTGGCGTGGCGCGCAATTCATCGAGCACGTGCTGCTCGAACCGGTGCACCGCCTGGGCAGTAGTGTAGTCGCGCGGGGGGTGAGCGATGGTGGCCGTGTAGATGCCCGCACGACGAAATCCGCCGTCGACGCGGAGCACGTGGAGAAAGCTCGAGATCAACAGACCGGCGCCGGCGAGGAGCGCCATCGCAATCGCCGACTGAAAGCCAACGAGCACACTTCGCGTGGCTCCGTGAGATGTGCTTCCACCGAATCCAGTGGTACGCGTGCTGCCCGCGAGCCTTCGAGTGAAGTCGGCACCCGTTGCTGCTGTTGCGACGACGAGGCCGATGACGAGGCTCGCCGCAAGTGCGACGAGCGTCGTGAGGACCACCACGCGTCCATCGAGATGGAGTTGGCTCTCGTGCAGGAGAGCGGCATGCGCAAGTGCCACGAGGCCGCGCACCGTCAAGAAGCTCGCCGCCGTCGCCAGTGCGGCCGAGATGATGCCGAGCCACATCATCTCGATGACGACTTGTCGCACGATGCGCCAACGTCCCGCGCCTAACGCGGCACGAACGGCGAATTCGCGCTGTCGCGTGAGCGCGCGCGCGAAGACGATGTTGGAGACGTTGGCGCACGCGAGCAGGAACACGAACAAGGTCGCGCCGAGGCTTATCCAGAGCTGCGTTGCGAGCTCGGAGCCGAAGATCTGCGTGTACTTCATGACCGCAACTCCGAGATCGTCCTTCTCGACATGCTCCGGGAAGGCGCGGCGAAAGCGCTCGAACACCGTCGCCATATCTCGGCTGATCTGCGCCTCACCCATACCGGAACGCAGCCGCCCGATCGTTGTATAGTTCGCGCCGCCATCCGCCAACTGACTCGGCGACAGCACGAGCGGAAGCACGACCGAAGGGGATGTCGTCAGCTCGGCGATCTCGAACGATGCGGGCAGCACACCGACGACGGAGTAGACGTTGCCGTCGAGTCGAATGGTGCGATCGAGCACGCGCGGATCACCACCGAAACCACTCATCCATAGGGAGTGTCCGAGAATCGCCACCGGCGACGCCTCGGGTGCATAGTCGCGCGCACCGAATCCGCGTCCAACGATCGGCCGCGCACCGACGATGTCGAGATAGCTCGGCGTGACGCGTATTCCTTCGATCGGCTTCGCGTCATCGTTTTCGCCGACGCGGGCTTCGAACCACCGGTACGTCGCGAGTCCATCGAAGACGCGACTGTTGTCGTGCCAGAATTGAAACCGGCCCGCGGGAAGCGCGCCGATTGGCGTGGTCTTGTCCCACCGCGTGCCCAGATACACGATGCGCTCAGCATCGGGGTAGGGAAGTGGTCGGAGCACGACGCGGTCGATCGCATGGAAGATCGCCGCGGTTGCGCCGATGCCGAGCGTGAGCGTCACGATCACGACCAACGAGAAGACGGGCTGTCGGAGGAGCGAGCGGCCCGCGTAGCGAACGTCACGGACGAAGGCGTCGAGGCGATCGCGCACCGTGCGACGTCGCTCGGCTTTGCGCGTGTACTGTTCGACTTCGTGCTCGATGCGCCCAAAATCGCCGAAGCGGCGCCGCGCTTCGCGGTCGGCATCGTCGCGCGCCACGCCTTGCGACATCAGCTCCTCCATCCGGCCGCGAATGTGGAACTCCAGCTCTTCGTCAACTTCGGCGCGCATGCGCTCGCGGCTCGACGGCAGGCGGAACGCGCGGCGGATGGTCCAGCGCTCGTCGTCCTTCACGGCGTCGCTCCCTTCGCGTTCAGGATAAGCGTTGCGGCCTTGGCGTACCGGTTCCACCTCGCGAGCTCGGCGGCCAACTGGCGACGTCCGGCAGCGGTGACACGATAGAATTTCGCACGCCGTCCGCTGTCGGTATGTCCCCACTCCGCCTCGAGCCATCCTTTCTCTTCCATACGATGGAGCGCGGGATACAGCGCGCCTTCCTCGATCTGGAGGCTCTGCTTCGTGGTGCGCTCGATCCACTGCAAGACAGCAAGGCCGTGCATCGGACCCCACGAGAGCGTCTTGAGAATGAAGAGATCGAGCGTGCCGGGCAGGAGTCCAAGTCCGGACTCCGCAGTCGATGTCGATGACGGAGGTACCATAGTGCCTAACCTAAGAGACTTAGGTTAGAGCTATCCAGGGGCGACAACGTAGTCAAGTCCGCCGAGAAACAGCGAAACTGCCCCATGATCCTTCCTTGCATCGCCGCTCACGGGCACCGATCGTGTATACGCACCGGCGTCCGGCACCGCACGTTCCAGCTCGCCGAAATCCTCGAATCGAAGCTTCAGAAGGAGCGCATGATCCGACCGCTTCGGGCCGCCGCTCGCGCGATGTCTGGCGCGCTGTGCGTGAGTCTCTGCGCGGCATGCGCGCACAGCCGAGCTGGATCGCCGAGCTCCACACCGCGGCCCGACAACGTTCTCGAGGTGATGCAGCGCGTCGCGGATTGGCAGCTCGCTCATCCAAGTACACACGATCCCGCCACCTGGACGCAGTGCGCGGGATACACCGGATTCATGGCTCTCGCGGCGATCAGCGCGGACCGGCGCTTTCATGACGCCATGCTCCGCATGGGCGAGAGCAATGGATGGAAGCTGGGGACGGAAGGTTCGCCGTATCTCGCCGATGACCATTGCGTCGGACAGGTCTACGCCGAGCTGTACCTGCAGCACGGCGACTCGGCGATGATCGCGCCGATGCGCGCGCGATTTGACTGGATCCTCGCCCACCCGCCCAACGACAACCTGAGCACCGACCGCTCGCGCAATCCCGATGCGGGCACGGGCTGGTGGTGGTGCGACGCCCTCTTCATGGCACCCGCTGCGTGGCTGCGGCTAGCGAAGGCGACCGGTCGACACGAGTACCTCGACTTCATGATTCAGCATTGGTGGCAAACGTCGGACTACCTCTACGATCCGGAGGAGCATCTCTACTTCCGCGACGACCGGTTCTTCGCTCGGCGTGAGGCGAACGGCCGCAAGGTGTTCTGGAGCCGCGGCAACGGCTGGGTGATGGCCGGCCTTGCGCGCGTGGTGCAGGACCTGCCGAAGGACAATCCATCGCGGCCGCGATTCGTTAGGCAGTTCCGCGAGATGGCGGACCGGATCGTGACGCTCCAGCAGCCCGATGGATTCTGGCGCGCGAGCCTGCTCGATCCGGCGAGCTATCCCATGCGAGAGACCAGTGGAACGGGATTCTACGTGTACGCCCTCGGCTGGGGAGTGAACGAAGGCTTGCTCGAACGGTCGAGGTTCGAACCGGCCGTGATCAAAGGGTGGAACGCGTTGCTCGGCAGCGTGCACGACGATGGGAAGCTCGTGCACGTCCAACCCATCGGTGAGACGCCGGTGCACTTCGACGAGGAGAGCACGGACGTGTACGGAGTCGGAGCGTTCTTACTGGCCGGGAGTGAAGTGTACCGATTGGTCGGCGGCTCTCGTCAGGCTGCCATCAGTGACCGCGATGGCACGCCCGCGTTTCGCGTGCTTGCGTTCTTTACGGCCAAGGAAGACCAGGCGCACATCAGCTTTGTCCACGAAGCCGTTAGGTGGTTTCCGCAGACGGCGGCGGAATACAACTTCCGCTTCGATACGACGTCCGATTGGAGGAGACTCAATCAAAGCGTCCTCTCGAACTATGAGGTCGTGGTGTTTCTGGACACCCGTCCCGAAGATCCGGCGCAACGGGCCGCGTTCCAGGCGTACATGGAGCATGGCGGAGCGTGGATGGGCTTTCATTTCGCCGGTTTCGCCTTGACCCCGTCGGCAGTCCCGGCAAACTGGTCCTGGTATCACGACACTTTCCTCGGCGCGGGATCATACGTCAGCAACACGTGGCGACCGACATCCGCGATTCTCCGGGTAGAAGACCGCACGCATCCGGCGACCCAGCATCTCCCGGAGACGTTTCGGTCATCACCGAACGAGTGGTACCGCTGGGAGCGGGACCTCCGACGCAATCCCGACATCGACATTCTCGTGTCGATCGACTCGACCAGCTTCCCGTTAGGCACCGGCCCGAAGCCCAACGAGATCTGGCACGGCGGCTACTACCCCGTCGCGTGGACGAACAGGAAGTACCGGATGATGTACCTCAACGTGGGCCACAACGACATCGACTACGAGCACCGGTTCGACGCGACCAACCGGACGCTGTCGTATACACTGGGCAATCCAGTCGAAGATCAACTCATCATCGACGGCTTGCTCTGGTTGGGGAACAGGGCGAACCAGGCGCCGCGGCCTTAGGTTGCTTCGCTAATGTGCCTCAGCAGGAGCAAGGACGCCATTCGATCGCTCGATGTGAAGGACCGGCGGGGCGGCGTACGACCGGCTCCCGATCCGACTCTCGCGTTAGGCAATTCGTCTCAAGGGAAGGCGCTCGTGACTGATCCGGTTTCGCGGGAGCGCGCGTCAGTGGCCGAGCGCGCGCGGCGGTTCCTCGCGGCACGGTTCGATCGAAAATCCCAGGTCGGCATCGGGCTGACGGTGAGCGTGGCGATCTGTGCGCTTGCGATCTGGGGATTTGCGAGTCTCCTCGACGCGATTCTCGACAACGACGCGCTCGTGCGGCCCGATGCGATAGTCGAAGGATGGTTCCATGCGCATGCGACGCCGAACGGCCTCGCGATCTTCAGCGCCATCACGCAGCTCGGATCGCCAGGTGTGGCTGTCGTGGTGGTCTGCGTCGCGATCTATCTCTGGCGGCGGCGCGTCTTCCTTTTGCTCTGGGACTGGCTGGGTGCGATCCTTGGCGGGCTCCTCATTGAGCAAGTACTCAAGGCGAGCGTCCATCGGTCGCGTCCGCAGTACGCGGCCGCGTATCTGCACGGCCACTCGTACAGTTTTCCGAGCGGCCACACGATGGAGTCGACGATCTGTTATCTGCTTCTCGCATTTCTGATCTCGTCAAACCCGTCCACGCGACCGGCCATCCGCCGTGCCGCATCGGTCGTTGCCGTCGTCATCGTCGTTCTCGTGGGATTCAGTCGCCTCTATCTTGGAGTGCACTACCCGTCAGACGTGATCGGCGGGCTGTTGGCGGGTCTCGCGTGGCTCGCGGTCTCTGGTGCCGTGAGGCGGTTCTTCGTCGCGCGCGGCGGTCTCCTCGACGCTGGCTGGCGACGTCCGTCCGTCCAGGAGCGCTAGGCGGCCAGAAACCTCGTGTCATCGTCGCGACAGGCACCGATCCTATGCTTCACAATCGTGGACCTAACATGAGGAGACGTTATATGAAGATGAGCACACTGGGAACGATCGGCGCTGCGCTGATGGTGTTGTGCGCCGCGGGACGGGCCTCCGCGCAAGCAACGAAGCCCGCTGCAAAGGAAGCAAAGACCAGTCAGGCGGCGTTGCGGAAGGAGGCAAAGGTTGCGGAAGCGGACGCACGCAAGACCGCGCTCGCCGTGGTGCCGAGCGGCAAGGTGCAGTCACATGAGCTCGAGCGTGAGAACGGAAAGCTGATCTACTCCTACGACATCAAGGTTGCGGGGAAATCTGGCATCGAGGAAGTCAACGTCGACGCAATGACAGGTGAAGTCGTGGCGCACGAGCACGAGGATGCGAAGGCCGAGGCGAAGGAGAAGAAGGCCGAAGCCAAGAAGAAACCGTAGCTCACGCGACTCCTAACCACTCGATGCGCCAGCACGTTCTTCGACTTTTCACCAGTTGTCTGATTCTCGTCCTCCCACGAACAGCGCTGTGGGCGCAATCGTCGGTCGCGGGGGGCATCCATGGCCGAGTTGTGCGCGCCGGATCGAGCATTGCCATCGCCTCGGCCACAATCGACGTAGCGAACGTTGCCACGGGTACACCGGCTGGACGTGTCGTCACTACCGCCGACGGCACGTTCAGCGTTGCTGGGCTTTCGACCGGTCAGTTTCGGGTGACGGTACGCGCCCTCGGCTTCGCGGCGAGGACGTTGCCGCTCGTCACGCTCGACGCGTCGCGTCCCAACGTCGACGTTGGCGTGGTCTCGCTCACGGAGATCCCACTTCAGCTTCAAACGCAAGCGGTCACCGCGCAGCGCCAGGAGGTGCAGATCGAACCCGATCGAACGAGCTATGTCGTGCGCGACATGCCTACGACGAAAGGCGGCACGGCGCTCGACGTCCTGCGCAACGTCCCCTCGGTGGACGTCGACATCGACAACAATGTCAGCTTGCGCGGCAACAGCGGTGTCGTCATCCAGATCAACGGGCGGCCGAGCAGCCTCAAGGGAGCGCAGCTCGGGAATTTTCTCGATCAGCTATCCGCGGACGCGATCGATCACGTCGAGATCATTCCCAATCCATCGGCGCGCGAGGATGCCGCTGGCGTCGCCGGAATCATCAACATCGTGTTGCGACAGAAGCCCGACGCGAGCACGAGCGGCAGCCTAACGATTGGCGGCGGTACGACGGGCCACGTTGATGCGGGGGGCAATGGCGGCTGGCAACACGGTCCATTGTCGGCGTTTGCCGGCTACTCACTGTGGCGTGACAGCCGGCCGCGGTATGACGCAATCTTTCGCCAGGACGGCTACCAAAGTCCGCTCACCTTTTTGCGAGAGAACGGAACGCGGACGCAGATTCCGCTCGTCCACACGGTGACCGGCAACGCGACCTACGAGCCGAGCGACCACGACGAACTCTCGATCGACGGGTTGTACAGCCAGCGTCGCGAATGGGAGTCGCAAGCGATCACCTATCAGACGCTCGACTCGGCGTTGGTGCTCGACGATCTGGCGGATCGACACTCCCGCGACGTCAACCACGAGGGCAGCGCCGATGGCGCGCTGAGCTACAAGCACCGCTTCGCGAACAAGGGGCACTCGTTCTCGAGCGACCTGCGTTTCGAGGAACACTTCGAAGGCGGCCCCACGGATATCCTGGATCAGACGCTCTGGCCAACGAGCGGCCCGGCGACGACGACGTTGCAACAGACACGAACGGTCTGGACGCACTCGAGTACCACGTCGCTCCGGGTGGACTACGCGCAACCGCTTGTGCGCGACCTGCGCTTCGAAACGGGCTACAGGGGCTATCTGGAGCGCATTCGCACGACGCAAGACATCAAGAACTACGATGCCGCGCAGTCGGCGATGATCACCGATCCTTTGCAGGCGAGCGATTTCGCGTACGACGCATTGGTGCACGACGCCTACGCCATGCTCGCTGACCGGATCGGCAGCTTCCAGCTCCAGGCCGGTATCCGCGCCGAGCACGCGGGAACGACATTCGATCTGCACACGCGCGATCAGCGCTACGACAATCCGTACAACAGCTTGTTCCCGAGCGGTCTCGTCTCGTTCGCGCTCGACGACGCGCACCAGCTCAAGCTGTCGTACTCGACGCGCATTCGCCGGCCCGATGATCCGGATCAGCTCGATCCCACTCCACACGCGCTCGACGCGCTGAACATTTCCGTTGGCAATCCGCATCTCCGGCCGGAATACATACGCGCACTGGAATTGGGTTTCCAGCGCACTGGCAATCGAGTCACTGTGCAGCTGACGCCGTTTTATCGGCACTCGTTCGATGCGTTGAGGAGTGTCCGCACCATCGATACGGCCGGCGTCACGACACTCAGCTACGCCAATATTGCCACCACCGATTCCTATGGCACCGATGTCACCGTGGCGCTCGGCAGTGGCGGGCGGCTCAGCGGCTTTGTTGGTGGCAGCGCGTACCACCAACGCAACAACGCGAGCAATCTCGACCCGAGCTTGTCGGCGAGTGCGTACGGCTGGAGTGTGCGCACGAACACCGCGTGTCGCCTCTCGCGCACCGTCGATGCTCAGGCGCTGGTCTCGTATGTTGGGAGGACCACGGTAACCCAGGGCTGGAACGCCCCGCGCACGCGGGTCAGCTTCGGCATCCGAGAGAAGCTGTTGGCCGACCGCATGAGTGTCACACTACGTATTCTGGATCCATTCAGCACCGCACGCGAGCGCTCGGCAACGCTGGACCCGGCGTTCATGCAAATCAATGACCGTACGCGCCCGATTCGCGGCCTGCAGCTCAGCGCCACCTGGATCTTTGGCCGGCCGAACAAGAAGAATGGCGATCAGATCGAGCTGAATACCTCAGGGCAGTAAGATGAACGATTTTCCGTAATGCACGCGCTGCAGATCGCGACGGTGGTCGTCGCCGCGAAGGACCTACACCGGGCCATCAATGAACAGTTCCACCAGGCCGAGGATCGTCACGCCGAGCAACCGCCGCGCCATCGCCATCGTCCGGATCGGCGTCGGCATACTATTTCTCATCTTCGGCGAGTACAAAGTGTTCGGCACTCAGTTCACGCTAGGCGGCGGGTTTCAGGGCTGGATCGAGCGATTCGTTTCTGGTCACAGCGCTTATCCGTTCATGGTCCCGATTCTTCAGGGATTCGTCCTGCCGCACGAGGCCGCGATTGCTTTTCTCGTGGCGTATGGCGAGCTCGCGATCGGATTGGCGCTCGTGACCGGCATTCTCGTGCGCACGGCAAGCGTCTTCGGCGCGATCTACATGCTCGCGCTGCTCTTCTCGTCGAACTATCCCGGCGCTCAGGCGGTATTCTGGCAATACTTCGGCGCGTCGCTCGATCATTCGGTCCTGGCGCTCTGCTTCGTGGCGCTCGCGTTGAGCGAGCCGCCCGCGGTGTTGTTCGTTAGGCATCTGCTGAGGCGCGACCCGTTCGAGGATGTGGACGCGGCCGCGCTTCGGAGCGCGCGGCGACTTCGCGCGCGGACGTCGAACGCGCGACAGGTGACGGAACGCTGAGATGTATTCTGCAGGAGAATCCGATAGCCACCCAGGTTAAGCTCCTGCATGTCCCCACGCGATAGTCTGCCCGCGCCAGGCGGCCCAGGGCTTGAGCCACGCTGGACGTCGAGCGCGAAGAGCGGCGTGGGCACCGCGTTCGACGGCCGGAGCCTCGTCTGGTTCACGGTCTCGCACGGCATTCTCGACGAGGTCTACTACCCGCGCGTCGATCAGGCGAACACGCGTGACTTCGGCCTGCTCATCACCGACGCCGGTGCGCCGGATCAGGAGCCGTTCTTCTCGGAGGAGAAGCGCGACACCGGCAGCGTCGTGCACCTGCTCGCCCCCGGCGTACCCGGCTATCGGCTGATCAACAGCTGCACGCGCGGCCGATATCAGATCGAGAAGACGATCGTCACCGACCCGGAGCGCGACGTCATTGTCCAGCGGGTGCGCTTCCGTCCTCTCGTCGGCACGCTCGAGAGCTATCGTGTATTTGCGCTGCTCGCGCCGCACATCGGCAATCAGGGCTTTGGCAACGACGCCTGGTGCGACGAGTACAAGGGCATCCCAATGATGTTCGCGCAGCGTGCCGATGTCGCGCTCGCCATCGCCTGCGATTGCGATTGGCGCGCCCGAAGCTGCGGGTATGTGGGCGTGAGCGACGGCTGGCGGCTGCTCCGCAATCAGCGCCGTCTCGTCGAGTACACGGAGGCACGGAACGGTAACGTCGCGTTGACGGGTGAGGTCGACCTCTCCGTCGCGGCGCGCACTGTCGGCGATGACCGCATCGCCGAGTTTGTGCTCGCGCTCGGGTTCGGCTCCGGCCCAGCGGAAGCGGCGCAACGCGCGCGCATGACACTCGCGTCGAAGTTCGATGCCATCGCCGAGACATACGTCCGTGAGTGGCAGGGCTATCACGAGCGAACGCTCGGCCCCGAGCCACCGAGCGAATCGTGCGATCCGGACGACATGCGGATCACCGCCGAGCACGATCTCGCCACCGACGCCGATGGTGTGACGCATAACGAGACGACCGCGGGAAGCGGCGACCCGCGAGATCGGACGCCGGTCGATCTGCCGACGAGCGTCATCGATCTCTACTACACGAGCGCCGCGGTGCTCGCGTGTCACGAGGACAAACGTGCGATCGGGGCACTCATCGCCAGTCTCTCGATTCCATGGGGACAATCGAAGGGGGATCACGAGCTAGGCGGCTATCACCTCGTGTGGCCGCGCGATCTCGTCGAGAGCGCGGGCGCGCTCATGGCCGCCGGCCACTGCAATCTCGCGCGCCGCACGCTGCGCTATCTCATGAGCACCCAGGAAGCGGACGGGCAGTGGCCGCAGAACATGTGGCTCGACGGGCGGGCGTACTGGCGTGGCGTTCAGATGGACGAGACGGCGTTTCCGATCCTCTTCGCCGAGCTGCTGCGTCGCGAGGACGAGCTGAAGGATCTCGATCCCTGGCCGATGGTGCGCAAGGCGGCGGCGTTCGTCGTTAGGCACGGCCCGGTGACACAGCAGGATCGATGGGAGGAAGACGGCGGCTATTCGCCGTTTACGCTCGCCGTCGAGATCGCGTCGCTGATCGTGGCCGCGGATTTTGCGGACGCGGCCGGGGAGAGCGACACTGCGACGGTGTTGCGCGAGACGGCAGATGCCTGGAATGATAACGTCGAGCGCTGGACATACGTCACGGGTACCGAGTTCGCCCGGCTCGCTGGCGTCGACGGGTACTATACGCGCATCGCGCCACCCGAGTCGGCCGACGCGACCGCGGGTGTGGATTCGCTCCCGGCCGGCTACGTGTCGATTCGGAATCGGCCGGCGGGATCGGACCGAACGCGCTACGAAAACCTCGTGAGCCCGGATGCGCTCGCGCTGGTGCGCCTCGGTCTGCGCGATGCCAACGATGAGCGTATTGTAAACACGGTGCGCGTCATCGACGCGCTGCTTTGCCGTGGTACGAAGACCGGGCCGGTGTGGTATCGATACAACAACGATGGATATGGGGAGCACGAAGACGGCGCGCCCTTCGACGGCGTCGGCGTCGGTCGCGGATGGCCGCTCCTCGCCGGTGAGCGCGCGCATTACGAGTTGGCCCGCGGCCGCCCGCACGCCGCGGTGCACCTCCTCGGCGTGATGCGGGCGCAGACGAGCGACGGCGGCATGCTGCCCGAGCAGGTGTGGGACGCGGGCGACTTGCCGCATCACGAGCTCTTCAACGGACGGCCCAGCGGTAGCGCGATGCCACTCGTCTGGGCGCACGCCGAGTACGTGAAGCTCGTGCGGTCGCTGCGGGATGGCGTCGTCTTCGACATGCCCGATCGGCCGTACGATCGGTACGTGCGGAACAAGGTGCAGGCGCGTCACGCGATCTGGTCGGCGGCGAACAAGGCGCGCGTGATGCGCGCAGGACGCACGCTTCGCGTGCAGGTCGATCGGCCGGCGCTCGTGCATTGGACGGCGGACGGCTGGAGCACGAAGCACGATACGATCGCGCGCGAGCTCAGACTGCTCGGTGTCTGGGTTGCCGATCTGGAGACGAGCGCGCTCCCCGCGGGCGCCGCGGTCGAGTTCACACTTTACTACCCGGAGGAGCAGCGCTGGGAGAACGTGAACTACCGGGTGGCGCTCATGACTGATACGGCTTAGACCTCTTGCGCCTAACGAGGAAATACCATGGACCGCACTGACGCTTCCCAGCAACACTCCTCCTCCGCGCCAAAGTCGGATGACAATTCCTGGGTTGTTGCGCACACGGCAGCCGGCGCCTACCGCACAGCCGTTACTGTCGGTGGACACACCTTCACGGCCGACGAGCCTTTGAATGTCGGCGGCACCAACACCGGGCCTACGCCATACGACTACCTGCTCGGCGCACTCGGCGCCTGTACGGCGATGACAATCCACATGTACGCCGCGCGAAAAGCTTGGCCACTCGACGACGTCATCGTGCGAGTGCACAACGCGCGGTCCTACGCGGCCGATTGCGAGAACTGCGAGGCGCAGCCCGTCGGGATTGGACGCATCGAACGGCAAATCGATCTGAGTGGATCGCTCACCGACGACCAGCGGCAACGTCTCCTCGCAATTGCCGATCGCTGCCCCGTGAAGCAGACGTTCGAGCGCGGACTCCAGATCGTGGCCGTCGCTGCGCGGTGATGCCGCGCGGATCCGTTCCACGAGGTCGCTCGTGACGGGGCGCGCGGTGCTCGGCGCGACGATTCTCGCGTCGAGCATGACCTTCATCGACGGCTCTGTCGTCAACGCCGCGCTACCCGTCATGCGCGCGCAGCTTGGCGCTAGCCCAAGCGCGGCGCAGTGGATCATCGAGTCGTATATGCTCTTCCTCTCGTCTCTGCTGCTCGTCGGCGGCGCATTGGGAGATCGGTGGGGACGGCGACTTGTCTTCGTCGTCGGCACCACGTTGTTCGCGCTGGCCTCCGCGTGGTGTGGCGCGTCGCCGAATGTCACGCAATTGATCGTCGCGCGAGGAGTGCAGGGGATCGGCGCCGCCCTGCTCGTGCCGGGGAGCCTTGCCCTCATCAGCGCCAACTTTCCGGAAGATCGGCGCGGCCGGGCGATCGGCACCTGGGCCGCGCTCACATCGATCGCGGCGGGTATCGGACCGCTCTTCGGCGGCTGGCTCGCCGATCACTATAGTTGGCGCTGGATTTTCTTCTTGAATGTCCCACTCGCCGCGCTGGTGATTGTCGTCTCGCTGACGAAGGTGCCCGAGAGCCGCGATGACGAGAGTCGGAGCATCGACTGGATCGGCGCGCTGCTCGCCACCGCGATGCTGGCCGCACTAGTGATAGGTCTCATCGATGCAGCGACGGCTGGACTCACGGCGACACGCGTCCTCTTCTGCCTCACGATTGCCGTCTGCTTGCTGCTCGCTTTGATTGTGGTGGAGCGCGCGAGCCGGCATCCCATGATCCCGCCCGCGATCCTGCGATCGCGGACCTTCATCGGCGTCAATCTGCTGACGCTGTGTCTGTACGCCGCGCTCGGCGCGACGACATTCGTGCTCCCCTTCACCCTCATTCAGCTCTATCGGTACAGCATCGTCCAGGCGACGGCAGCCATGCTCCCGTTCGTGGCGGTGATGGCGCTGTTGTCGCGCTGGGCGGGATGGCTCCGCGACCGGTACGGTCCGCGACTGCCTCTCTCGTTAGGCCCGACGATTGCCGCCGCGGGCTTCGCGCTATTCGGCCGCGCCGTTAGGCCGGGCCCGTACTGGTCGAACGTTCTGCCGGCCGTGCTGACGACGAGTATCGGCGTGGCGATCAGCGTCGCTCCCCTGACGACTACCGTCATGAGCGCGGTGAGCGAGGCGCATGCGGGCCTGGCCTCTGGGATCAATAACGCCACGTCGCGCGTCGCTATGCTCATCGCGGTGGCATTCGCGGGGATCCTGAGCGGCAATGCGTTCGCGACCGGCCTCGCGACGGTGAGTCGAGTCTCCGCGGTCGTCTGCCTCGTCGGCGTTGCCGGTGTTCTGATCCTTGTGCGCAACTCGGCCGTCAGGTCACGCCTGGGTGGCCTTTGACGCGCGCGACGATATCCGCGATACTTCTCTGCAGCGCGCCTGACAGAGCGCCTCCCACCCGCGGCAAGGGAAGCATTCCCACCTGTCATGGTCTGAAACGCGGTGCCGTGCACCTTCTTTCAGCCTGATCTCTCAGCGGGTACAGGCGGTCCGTGAAAGGAGGCGCTATGTCCGCTGCTCGAGATCTACCCGCACGTCCGTCGCTCGACTCCCTTCGCAAACAAGCCAAGAGACTCGCTCGCGACGTTGCCGCCGGAAACGCCGACGCCATCGCCCGCGTCCACGCGCAGGTGCCGCGCGCCAAGCTTCCACTCTCGAATCGCGATGCGCAGCTCGTCGTCGCGCGGGAATACGGATTCGTCGGCTGGTCGGCGCTCACGGCCGAAGTGCAGAAGCGCGTCGGCGGTGCACTCGAGTGGGCTGCTTCGCAGGCAGAGGTCGCAATTCATAACGAGGACCACGATCGGCTGCGAACGTTGTTGACGGAGTACCCGGCGCTCGTCTCGTGGCGCGACGCGAGCGATCAGGCGCTGCTCGACTTCACCACGTCCTACGCCATGGACTGCTCTGACCCGCAGCGTGAGCGCACCTACAATCGACCGCTCGCCGCCGAGATGCTGATCGAGGCAGGCGCGGCGGTCGAGCGCAAGACCTGGATGCACGTGATCAAGACAGGTGCGTCAGGCATGCTCCAGATGCTCGCGCGAAAAAACGCGTTGCCCCAAACGCTCCCCGTTGTCGCCGCACTTGGGGACCAGGTGGCAGTTCGCGCGCAGCTGGAGAGATCACGCGTGCGGGATGACGCGGAAGAATCGTCTGATGAGCAGATAATCATCGGTCGCGCGCTCATGACCGCGTGCCGGTTCAAGCATACGGAGGTCGCGCTGCTGCTGCTCGAGCGGTCGATTGCGCTCGATCCGGCGCTTGGCCAGCGAATCGATCGCTGGCAGAATCCCGGGGCGTTCGTCGAGTTCCTCGCTCAGCAACCGGGGCTCTTGTGGCGGGAGCCCGAGAGAACGCCATGGGAGACGTTCGTGACTTTCCAACTGGCGACGGCGCGCGACCGCAACGATCTGCCCGCGTTCCGCCGCTGGCTCGACGACGAACCGTGGGTACTGGAGCGCTCCTTCATTCCCGTCCAGATAGACTTGATGCTGCCCGCGTGCTACCAAAAGGATCGCGAGGCATTCATCGCAGCGTTGCTCGAGCGCGATCCGGCGCTCCTTCATACCGGCAGTCCGCCGCCGGCGCGGACGTCGCTCATCGCCCAGGCGCTCTCGTATGGAAATGCGCATCTCATTCCGCTGCTCACCCGCATCTGGCCGCTGCCTAACGACTTGCCACACTCCGCCGGGATCGGCGACGCGGCCGCGGTGGCGCGTTGGTTCGACGGTACCGGCCGGCCCGTTCTCGGATCGCTGGCGCACCACTACCCTCATAGCGATCCGCAATTTCCCCGCGCAGACCTCCATTGGGGACCCCCGACGACGCAGCAGGTCCTCGATATCGCACTCGCGTGGGCGGTGCTGAATCGGCACTTCGAGATCGCGACGTTTCTCCTGGAACGTGGCGCCAACATCAACACCGATTGGGCGACGCACGAGCCGGCGAGCATTCTCCACGAAGCCACCATTCAGGGGAACGAGGACGCCGTAAGGTTCCTCATCGAGCACGGTGCCGATCTGACGATGAAAGACTACCGGTATCGGTCCAGTGCCGAGGGATGGGCGCGGTACGCGTCGCGCGATGAGCGGATGGCGGAGCTGCTCGCCATGGCCGCACATACCAAATCGCAGAACCGCCTGAGTGACTGACGATGTCGGGCCTCGAGCTCATCCTCATCCTTCTCGCCGCATCGACCGCGCTCCGCATCGTCGCTGAGCGCCGGCGCATTCCGTTCGCGACGCTGCTCGTGCTCGGCGGAGTGGCGCTAGCCGCGATCCCACGCTTACCGCGCGTGACCGTGCCGCCGGACGTGTTGTTCCTCGTCTTCGTACCGCCGCTCTTGTACTGGGGCGCCGCGTCCTTTCCCCTACGCGACCTCCGACGTTCGGCGGGGCCCATTCTGCGCCTCGCCGTGCTCATGGTACTCGTCTCGGCCGCCGCGGTCGCGGTGGTGATTCACGCCATCGACCCCGCGTTCACCTGGCCCGCGGCATTCGTGCTCGGCGCTGTCATCGCCCCGCCAGACCCTGTGGCCGTGCTGTCGCTCATGACTTCACTGAGGCTGCCGCGGGAGATCGAGCGGATACTCGAGGGCGAAGGGCTGCTCAACGACGCGACAGCGCTCATTCTATACCGCATCGCGGTTGCCACTGTCGTGACTGGCGCGCTCGGGACGCCACGACGGCTCGTGTGGCAAATCCTGCTCGTCGGTGTCGGCGGCGTTTTGATTGGCCTCGCGGTCGGATTCGTCGTTCTGCATTTGCGCCGGCTCACCCGCGGGATCGACGCCGCCGACAGCGCAGCGTCGCTCCTCACGCCGTTCGCCGCGTATCTCGGCGCAGAAGCGCTTGGAGGCTCGGGTGTGCTCGCGGTCGTCGCCGCGGCGATGTACGTCGCGCGCAACGTTCAGAGATTCTTATCGCCATCGTCGCGCGTGCAGACCACCGGCATGTGGAGGGTGACGACGTTTCTGCTCGAGTCGCTGGTTTTCATTCTCGTCGGCATCGAGCTGCCATACATAGTCGCGGACATCAAGGCCGCCGCGGTGGTCACCCTGATCTGGGAATCCGTTGTGGTGTTCGCGTGCATGCTGCTGGCGCGCGTGCTCTGGGTGTTTCCCAGCACGTACCTCGGCCGCCCGATTGACGGTTGGATTCGCGGTAGCCGCGAGCGTCTCCCCGCGTGGCGAGACGTGCTCTTCATCGGTTGGGCGGGCGTGCGCGGGGGGGATTCCCTGGTCATCGCGCTTGCGTTGCCGCTCGTGACAGCGACGGGACAGCCCTTTCCAGGGCGCGATCGAATCATCTTCATCACGTTCTGCGTGATCTTCGCGACGCTCGTGATTCAAGCGCCGACGTTGCGGCCATTAGCGCGTGTGCTGAATCTCCATAGCGACGGCAGTGCGGCGGATGAGGAAGCTCACGCGCGACTCGCTTCCGCAGAGGCTGGGTTGCGCGTGCTGGATGCCATTGACGACAAGGGTATTCGTTATCCCGAGGTCGCGCGGTACCTGCGTCAGCGGCATCGCCAGCGCGCGCGACGGTGGGCGGCGGCAGAAGCAACGCGATTCGAGAATCGAATCCTCGATCACGGTCACGTCGTGTCGATGCCGCCGTCGCATCAGGCTGGCGCGCTCGACGAAAAGCGCGCTGCCGAGTATCGCCAGATCCGTTCGTCGATGATTGCGGCCGAGCAACAGGCGCTACTCGACCTTCGCGACGACGGAACCATCGGCGACGACGTCATGACCAGCATCAACCGGGAATTGGATCTCGAGCAGATATTGCTGGACAGCGCGCAGCCGGTGGTCGAGTCAGCACGAGAGGTACAGCCGTCGCCGTCGGCACCGATGAGTTGAGTGGAGACAATGCGCATGCGTCCATCGCTCAGCGGATGCGCAGCACCATCCGTCCGAGCACGTGTCCGCGATCAAGCCGCTCGTGCGCCTTGGCCGCGTTTTCCAGAGTGAAGACCTCGGCGATGGGGATCTCGAGATGAGCGCTCTCGATGGCACGACCGAGTCGCTCGAACTCGCGACGACCGGCCTCGGCGTCGTACGCCTTGATGCGAAGCCCGCGACGCTTTCTCGGTTTCGGCTCGACTCCGTTCGGATAGGCGGCCCGACCGCCGCGTCGCAACACGTCGAGACAACCCGTCAATTCGTGGCCCCCAACGAAGGCGAGTACGGCGTCTATTCCGTCGGGCGCGAAGCGCTTCGCCGCTGCCCCGATGTCGTCACGCCGGCCGTCGATTACTTCATCGGCACCCAAGCGGCGGACAAAGTCCACGCCGTCGGGGCCTGATGCTGTCGCGAGCACTCGGGCACCGCGCTGCTTCGCGAACTGAACGGCGAGCATGCCAACGTTTCCGCTCGCACCGTGCACGATGACACTCTCCCCGTCCTCGAGCTCGAGAGCGTCATCCACGCCCTGAAGCGCAGTGAGACCGAGTGCCGGCAGCGCGCCGGCATGCGTTTCGTCAAGCGCATCCGGCACCGGCGCGACCTTCCCAGCGGCGACGGCGACATACTCTGCGTAAAAGCCGCCCTTCGGATTCGAATAGCTGTAGGAATACACATAGTCGCCGACAGCGACGTGCTTGACGCCTTTGCCAACCGCGACGACGGTTCCCGCGCCGTCGATCCCAAGGACGAGCGGAAAGTCCTCCTTACCTTCCGCCCACTCGCCACTGCGTTGCCCAGCGTCCCAGGTGCCGACACCGGCGGTGTCGAGCGCGATGAGCACTTCCTTCGCGTTGGGCTCCGGCACCGGCAGCGTATGAATCGAAAGGACTTCCGGACCGCCGAACCGATCAATCGCGGCGGCGCGCATTGTCGCCGGAATCTCTCTCGGAATAGCGGGAGCCGTCGCGCGTGCCACGGTGCGGGGTGTCATGGTTGCTTCTCCGAGGTGGGAGGCGTGATAGGTTGGGGGTGTCGTCCCACGAATTTTGACCATCGAGCCCTTATCAATCGCTAGGGCTTTCAATTTTTTCGCCATGTCTCTGTGTGACTCTGCTCTCTCTTTCCAACATCGGTGTTTCCTTCGGCGCGACCGAGCTCTTCAAGAACGTCACCTTCACAGTCGCCGAGGGCGAGCGATGGGGGATCATCGGGCGCAACGGCGCCGGCAAGACGTCGATCTTCAAGCTCATCACGGGAGAGCTCGCGCCAACGGTGGGAAGTGTCGCGCGCAAGCCGGGACTTCGGCATGCACTGCTCGACCAGCACCGCGCATTCGAAGGCGCAACGACCGTGTGGGAAGCCGGTGCGGCCGCATGGCGCGAGGTGATCGCGCTCGAGAAACGCATCGCCGAGCAAGCGATCGAGTTGGGTGAGCTCGGCGAGCGCGTCACTGATGCGGTCCTCGAACGGTTCGGGCACGACCAGGAGCGCTTCGCGGACCTCGGCGGCTACATCTATCATGCTCGGGTCGACGCGGTGCTTCAGGGGTTGGGCTTCGACGCTGAAGAATCCAAGATACGTCTCGTGTCGTCGCTCTCGGGTGGGGAGCGAGGACGCGTCGGGCTTGCGGCGCAGCTCATTGCCCCCGCCGACCTGCTCCTCCTCGACGAACCGACCAACCACCTCGACCTCGACACCACGACGTGGCTCCAGGAATGGCTCCACGAGGCGAACGAAACGGTCATCGTCGTGTCGCATGATCGCGCCTTCATGGACGCCATCTGCACGCACATCCTCCACGTCGAAGCGCGTACGAGCGAGTCGTACAAGGGCAACTACAGCCAGTTCGTTCCGCAGCGCGCCGAGCGTCGGCTCTCACGCGAGCGCGAGCTGGAGAAGCAGCGCGCGTACGTGAAGAAGGAAGAGGAGTACATCCGGCGGAACATTGCCGGCGTCAACTCGTTTCAGGCAAAAGGCAAGCGCAAGCGGCTCGAACGCCTGCCGCGTCTGGCGCCGCCACCGGGGGATCCGGCTGCGATGGCTCTGAAATTAGAAGTTGCTGAACGTGGTGGCGATCAAGTGATCTCGGTCAAGGATCTCACGGTTGAAGTGCCCGGTCGCGTGCTCGTCGAGGATTTTACGGCCGTGCTGAGACGGAACGATTTCGTTGCGCTCATCGGTCCCAATGGGGCCGGGAAGACCTCAGTCGTCTCCACGATCATCGGGGATCACGAACCAGCGAGCGGCGAGGTACAGATCGGTCGATCGATCACGCCCGCGTGGTTTCGCCAGGACCTGGCTGACCTCCCGCTCCGGAAGTCGATGTTCGACGCAATTCAGGATCAACGGCCGCTGTGGAGCCGAGGCGCTGTGCAGAATTGTCTCGGCGCGTTTGGCTTCAGCGGCGATGAAGTCTTTCGCGAGATCGGCACACTCAGCGGCGGTGAGCGCGCCCGCATGGCGCTCGCGCTCATGACGCTCAGTCGTGCCAATCTTCTCATTCTCGACGAGCCAACCAACCATCTCGACGTCGAGAACATCGAAGCGCTCGAGGATGCGCTCGAGGAATACGACGGCTCGGTGCTCCTGGTGAGTCACGATCGAGCCTTCCTGCGGGAAGTTGCGACGCGCGTCTGGTGGTTCGACGGCACGCGGGTCAGAGACTTCGATGGTCCATTCGTCGAGTGGGAGGCGGACCGCGCGCGTCGCGGGCCGAAGTCCTAGACCGGACGGAATGGAGCGCAGCCCCTTGCACTATACATTGCCATATGGCTATATAGCGATATGGCAATATACAGCGATACCAGCCTCACTCTAACGTTCGCGGCGCTGGCGGATCCGACGCGACGGGCGATACTCGCCAAGCTCGCGCGTGGCGCGGCCGACGTCAGCGAGCTCGCGAAGCCGTTCGGGCTGAGTCAGCCGACGATCTCGAAACACCTCAAGGTGCTCGAGCGTGCGGGTCTCGTCGCGCGTGGCCGCGACGCGCAGCGACGTCCGCGTACGCTCGTGGCGAAGCCACTCCGCGAGCTCGATCGCTGGCTCGAGGCGTATCGACAGCTGTGGGAAGAGCGTTTCGCGAGCCTCGACGATTATCTGGCGACGCATCCGCCTTTCGAGACGGACCTTCGACGCAGGAGAAAGAAATGATCGACAGCAGAACGCCGACGGAAGCCGCACTCCCGTCCGACTTCGACATCCAGATCACCCGATCGTTTGACGCGCCGCGAGAAAGGGTGTTCGACGCGTGGACGAAGGCGGAGCAGGTCGCGGAGTGGTGGGACCCGAGCCGCCGCCGGCTCGCGCGGTGTGAGATCGACCCGCGGCCGGGCGGCGCGTTCCGTTTCGAGCACCAGAAGAACGCGGACGGATCGGCACACGTTTTTGCTGGTGTGTATCGCGAAATCACGCCACCGAGCCGCCTCGTCTTCACGACGCCGAGTCCTTCCGGCGGAGTTTCGATCGGGACGCTGCAGTTTCATGAGCATCAGGGCGTGACGCGGCTCGTCATGACGATCACGTGCTCGTCGAAGGCTGATCGGGACGCGCTCCTTCGCATGCGCGTTGACGCTGGAACCATCCGATCGCTGGAGAACCTCAGTGCGTTTCTCGCGAGGCCGACATGACTGCAGGCACGAGCCATTGCTCGAAGCGGTGGCTGTTCATCGCGATGGGTCTTGTCACTGCGGTCGCAGCGCTGGTGGCCGCGGCAACTCGCAAAGGAGAGACTGTGGGATCGATGACGACGACTGGTACCGTGAAATCCAAGGATGGCACGCCGATCGCCTTCACCAAGCTTGGGCGCGGCCCGGCGCTCATCCTGGTCGACGGAGCGCTCTGCTTTCGCGAGAATGGACCGAGCCGCGATATCGCAACAGCTCTCGCTTCAGATTTCACTGTGTACGCGTACGACCGGCGTGGACGGGGCGAGAGCGGTGACACCAAGCCGTACGCGATCGATCGTGAGATCGAAGATTTGAAGGCCGTTATCCGCCAAGCGGGCGATTCCGCGTTCGTCTTCGGTTCATCCTCTGGGGCTGTCCTGGCAATGCAGGGCGTCGCGGCCGGACTGCCAATCCGCAGCCTCGTGCTATACGAGCCGCCACTCGACGCGGTCAGGCCCGGCGGACCGCCATTCGGTGAGGCGAGGCGTGCGGTCGACTCGCTCGTCGCGGCAGGCGACAGTGCCGGCGCCGCGTGCTACTTCCTGGCCGCGATGCTCGGCACGCCGCGAGTTTTGGTGATGTTGATGCCAGTGCTCATGCGGCGCACCTGGACCAAGGTCATGTCGGTGGCGCACACGCTGCCCTACGATCTCGCGATCCTCGGCGATCATTCGGTGGTGAATCTCCGCGCGATTGATATCCGGGTTCCGACGCTTGTCATCGGCGGCGCCAAGAGCCCGGCATTCATCCGGCAAGCGGTGGAACGCGTCGCGAGAGACCTACCGAATGCGCGCGCACTGCTCCTGCCCGGCCAGAGTCACGACGTGTCTGGCGCGGCTGAGGCTCTCGCGCCGGTATTGAGAGACTTCTACACTCTCGGTCGTGAGCCACCTGCGCACTGACAGATCGCAGGGTGCAAACAACGCGTCCGCACATGCGCCCGTTAGGCGCCGTGCGGACGTGTGGTCCGGCATTCACGCGGAGCGTCTGGCGACGCTCGCGCTCTCGCTCATCAACTTGCTGGCTTGATTCCCGTCGCCACCCAGCCGACGAGCGTCTGGAAGGAGCTCAGCACCAGCGGGGTGGGAAAGTTGCAGTGGCCATAGTTAGGCACGCCGCGCTGGAGAAGCAGGTTCGACGTACCGGCCGATCCGGCGATCTGACCAAGCGCCGCCTCGTGGAAGAATGGCACGAGAGGATCGAAGACGTTGTGGACACTCACAACCGGTATGCGCAGGTTGCCCGTCGGCACATAGTACTGTCCGAGGTAGTTCTCGGCATCGACGGGCGAATCGTAGCGCGTCACGTTTGCGTTGGCCCCGCCAATCAGTGCGCTGAGCAACCCAGGATTCGGAATCACGGCCGTACCGAGCGTGTATTGCCGGCCTGTGTTCTCGTAAGGCGAGTGGCCGTGCGTGCGATCGACCACGTCCGGAGTACCGACGAGCTGATAGTACAACGCATTGATCAACGAGCCCACCAACGTCTGGAAGGCCACGCTCGAGGGATTCGTGACACTGCCGATTGGCGCGAAGGCGAGCGGTGTCTGCGCCGTGCTCGCAATCGCATACAAGCCGAGTGGATTGCTGGAGATCGCGCCCACGACACGTGACTGCAGCTCGGCGATGGACATTGGCGACTCGGGCACCGAGATCACGTTTCCGGGGAGGACGCCGGGATAGAAGTAGTCGAACAGTGCGCGCACGTCGCCGACGTACTGAAGCTCGAGAGGCGTGCCGCCCACCATCCCGCACATCGTGAGCACCCCGTCGTACTGCTTGGGAAATTGCTCAGCCAGATCCAGGGCGATGAGGGCGCCGAGGGAGTAGCCGGCGAGGTAGCTTCGCTCCGGCCGTGAGGGAAGCTGGCCATTGATCAGGCCGGCCAGTTGATGCGTGCGCTGGGCACCGTCTTTCACGGCGAGGCCGTTCTCGGAGAAGCTCGAGTAGGCGAAGGCGTAGCCCTGCGACACGAGCGCGTCGCGTACCTGGAAGAAGTTGTCCTGATCATCCAGCGTGATGTCCGACTGGGGCGTCCGGATACCGTGGACGTAGTAGACCACGGCCTTGTTCCAGTTGTTGGGGATGTAGAACGCGTAGAGTGACCCGGGGCCGGTCTCACCCTCTACGATCTTGCCCCATGCGGCGGGCGTTGTGGTCGACGAGCTCGTGACGGTGGCGCCCGCGGGCGAGATGGAGGGATCGAGCGGGGACGCATCGGTACATCCGCCGGTCGCCAGCGCTGCCGCGAGAAGAGCCAGAAGTGCCTGCCGCATAGGTGCCTCAAGGGGAAGGGGTTGGGCCGCAACTCGAACGCCGCGAACCTAACGTGACGCATAACGAGATCGATAAGCACGATCACGTAGGCGCACCCCGGGGAATGACGTAGAGAGGCTGCGCGCGCTCGACGGATGGCGGCTATCGCCAGCCCAGAGCGGGTGCGAGGTGGGTGAGGATCGACTCGATCACGTGCGCGTTGTATTCGACACCCAGCATGTTGGGCACAGTGAGCAGCAGGGTATCCGCTTCGGCGATGGCCTCGTCCTGTTTCAGCTCTTCGACCAACACGTCTGGCTCGCCGGCATAGGACCGACCAAAGACGGCCCGCATGTTATCGATGACGCCTCTCTGGTCGCTGCTTTCATCGCGACCGAAGTAGGCGCGGTCGAGATCGTTCATCAGCGCGAAGATCGATCGAGAGACCGACACGCGCGGCACTCGTGAATGGCCTGCTTCGGTCCATGCCTGTCGGAAGTGGCGGATCTGGCGAGCCTGCTGGACGTGAAAGGGCTCGCCTGACTCGTCCGCCTTGAGCGTGGAGCTTTGCAGGTTCATCCCATGCTGCGCGGCCCAGATCGCAGTCGCATTGGACGCTGAGCCCCACCAGATGCGATCGCGCAGTCCCGGCGAATGTGGCTCGAGCCGAAGCAGCCCGGGTGGGTTCGGGAACATGGGCCTCGGATTGGGCTTGGCGAATCCTTCTCCCTTCAACAGCTCGAGAAAGACTTCTGCCTGACGACGGCCCAGGTCTGCGTCGGTTCCTCCCTCCGGCGGTGCGTAGCCGAAGTGACGCCAGCCTTCGATGACCTGTTCCGGCGAGCCGCGGCTGATTCCGAGCTGGAGACGGCCGTTGCTGATCAGATCGGCCGCGCCCGCGTCCTCCACCATGTAGAACGGATTCTCGTACCGCATGTCGATGACGGCCGTTCCGATCTCGATGCGGCTCGTCCTCGCGCCAACGGCTGCGAGAAGAGGGAAGGGGGATGCAAGCTGCTGCGCGAAGTGATGCACGCGAAAGTAGGCGCCGTCAGCGCCAAGCTGCTCTGCCGCGACGGCCAGCTCGATCGACTGCTGCAGAACATCGCGCGCGGATCGCGCGGCGGAGTGGCGTGTCGTAGCCCAATGACCAAACGAAAGGAAGCCGATTTTCTTCACGGCCGAAGGGTACTGGTGGCGACAAGAGGACGTGAGAAAGAGCGCGCGAGGAAGAGCGTGCGAGGAAGAGCGCAGCCGCCCCGCTACATCAGGTTTCTTTGCGCAGGTGCGCGATGAGCCCATCCTCCATCCTGCAGACGACAACCGCCAAGTTCCAGGACCTGTAGAATGTCTTCTCGTTAATGAGATCTAGCCGCACGCAGCGGCGCAGTTGGTTTTGACTCTCTTCCAGCTCGCCCTTTGACATGAGGCAGTAGCGAATCTTCTCCGCTGCCGTTTCGCGTCCGAGTCCCTCAGCAAGCAGGTCGCTGACCGCTTGAGCCGCCTTGGCAAGCTGCCGGCGAAGACCCGCAGGTGACCGGCGTGGCAAGTCATGCGCGATCTTGACGCATTGCTCTCCGTACAGCCGTGCAGCCTCGAGCAGTCGGAGTGGTTCGCCCGAATCCATAGGCGACGATACCTGCGGTCGCGCTGCGCGCGCCGTCATTTTACTTCGGCGTGTATCTCTCTGATTCCGCTTTCGCTCAGCGCGGCGGCGCCTTTCTCGCGCGCCTCTCCCCGCGCGCTCTTCCTCGCGCGCCCTTTCTCGCGCGCCGGTCTCGGCGCCGTTTCTCGACGCCGTTTCTCGGCTCGGGAAGCCGATGTTCTTCAAAGTGCCGAAGGGGGCGAACGGAACGCCTGTTGCGTTGCCGTGCGCTTCTTCAACGGAGGATGCAATGCGCGAGAGCGAGCGAAATGTCGGACGTGCCGATCACAATCTGTCGGGAGCGAAGGCCGCGACGCAGGGCGCCGAGGAGCCAGAGAAGGTCACCGGCGATGAGAGGATCACCGCGAACGACTCTGCCGATGCAAAGGCGCATGGCGCTCACGGTCGAGGCCGCGGAACCGAGAGGACGGACACGCAACCACCGTCACAGCCCGATAGCACCAGTGGCTCGGACCGCGGCGGGAGCGCCGGTTGGGGCAATGAGGCGAGTGGCGGTTCGGTAATCGATCAGCGTCCAGAGAAGTAGCGATCCGGCGCGGTCAGCTCGCTGGCCGCGCTACCCTCTCTTCCTCGCGCGCTCTTCCTCGCGCGCTCTTCCTCGCACGCCTTTTCTCGCGCGCTTTTTCTCGCGCGCCTTTCTCGGCGC
>Ga0136846_1214355_pt1 | contig 38090 bp, 26 predicted proteins | sample HopSoiMetagenom2_FD_96841 | JGI IMG/M metagenome (GOLD analysis project Ga0136846, IMG submission 96841) | Grasslands soil microbial communities from Hopland, California, USA - 2 Assembly 2016 (version 4) | ecosystem: Environmental > Terrestrial > Soil > Grasslands | place: USA: Hopland...
CCGATGGGCGGCTGCCAGCGTACGAGAGTCGGGGATAGGGTCGGAATACCCGACCAGCGCGACTCCTCGTCGAGGTGTGCCGTCAGGTGCCAGGGCTCCTCGTCGGGGGTGCCGACCAGCAGGAACCCGCCCGGCGACCGGGTGGCCTTGCGCAGTCCCAGCGCGAACGCCCGGGTCCGCTCGAGCCAGCCGGTCGGGGCCAGGAGCGCACGGAGGGTGGTCACCTGATTCGCGTCCACGTATCTATGGTGCCTCCAGCCGACCCCTCCGCGCAGCCATATCCGTACGGACAGTTGCGATCTTTGCGAAACCGCAGGTAACGGCCGATCGCATTCTGCCCCGGTGCCGACCCGGCCGGGACATCTGAAAGGATGCAGACCATGACTGAGCGCGAAACCCCGTCCGTGGACGGACTCGTCGTCGGCATCCTCGGCGGTACCGGGGACCAGGGACGCGGCCTGGCCCGCCGATTCGCGCTGGCCGGGCACCAGGTGCTCATCGGCTCCCGCAGCGCCGAGCGGGCGCAATCGGCCGCGGCGGAGCTCGGGCACGGCGTCCGCGGCCTGGCCAACGCCGACGCCGCCCGCGCGGCGGGCGTCGTGATCGCGGCCGTGCCGTGGGAAGGCCACGGCGAGCTGCTGTCCGCCCTGGCGGGCGAGCTGGCCGGCAAGATCGTCGTGGACTGCGTGAACCCGATGGGCTTCGACAAGCAGGGCGCCTACGCGCTGCCAGTCGCCGAGGGCAGCGCGGCCCAGCAGGCCGCGGCCCTGCTGCCCGATAGCCGCGTGGTGGCGGCGTTCCACCACGTGTCCGCTGTCCTGCTGCTCGACCCCGAAGTCGACACCATGGACCTGGACGTCCTGGTCCTCGGCGACGACCGGGAGGCGACCGACCTGGTGCAGGCCCTGGCGGGCCGGATCCCCGGGGTCCGCGGCGTCTACGCGGGGCGGCTGCGCAACTGCGGCCAGATCGAGGCCCTGACCGCCAACCTGGTCTCGATCAACCGCCGCTACAAGGCCCACGCCGGCCTCCGCATCACCGACATCTAAGACCATTAAACCCTTTACCCCGAACGAGTTCCGTCCCCGCCCCGGCTCGCCACTTCCGCACGCTCCCTTGGCGCACCCGGAGTCACCCGCCCCGTTCGGCCATCTCCGCCCCGCGATCCCCGCCCCCTTCCACAAATGCTCCCTTGAGCCCCACTCGCAGCAATTTGCATATTTATGCAATTGGCCGGAAATCAATGTGGTGGATTTCGGCTATGGGGTGGATTTGGGAGCCTATCCGGTACCGGATCCGCCCGGTAACCCGAATCCACCCCGCTATTTCCGGGCGCATCGCATCGGTCCGGCCTTCCTCGCCACGATCCGGTGGAGCCATGCCAGGCCCGCTCCATCGTGCTTACGCTCTCCCCGCCGGCGGCCCGCGCAGGGCTGCTAATGAGGCATGCGCGGGCTGGCATCAGAAATGCATCTGCCCGTTCGGAAGACGGGATCCAGGCCGCTCCGGCTGGCTGTCAGCTGACCAGCCTGATGCCGTGGACGAGGCCGTCCTGGTCACCGGTGACCAGGACGTCGCCCACGATGGCGGGAGCGGAGTAGCAGTGCGCCTGGGTGAACCGGACCGAGCCCGCGACGGCGCCGTCGGCGAGCCGCACCTGGACGAGCCATCCTGGTTCGGACACGACCCAGGCGCTGTCCCCGGCCACGGCCAGGCCCGCGTTCTGCACCCGCGTGCCCAGGCTGGCCTGCCACACTCTGCCGCCGTCGGCCAGGTCCAGCCGGGAAATGACGCTCCGCTCGGTGGTGAGCAGCACGGTGCCGTCGCCGAGGGGCACGGCGGGCGGGTACATCGTGGTGCCGGGAAACGCCCAGCGCGCGGTGCCGGTGACCGCTTCGAGGGCCTGCGAGCCGGACACGGTCGCCACCAGGACCGCCCCGGCGCCGAGCACCGCCACGTCGTCCCAGCCGCTGTACAGGGTCACCCGGTGCGGGTCGCCCGCGACCATCGGGTAGGACCAGGCTTCCTGCCCGGTCCGCAGGTCGTGCGCGCGGGCGTACCCGTCCGCGGCCGCCGTGTAGACGCGCTCGCCGTCGCACGCGGCCCGCCCGGCCGAGAACCCGCGGCCCGGCACCGACCAGGCGAGCCGGCCGGTGGCGGCCTCGACGGCGAGCAGCCGTTCCCCGGCGGTGAACACCACGTAGCCGTCCGGTCCGGCCGTCACCGCCAGCGGCTCGCTGAGCACCGCGGCATCCGCAGCGAACCGCCACCGGAGCTGCCCGGTGGCCGCGTCCAGGGCGTACAGGTGCCGGTCGGCGGACGGGACGAAGAGCGTGCGGGCGGCGCGGTCGACGCCCGGGCGCCGGTACACCGGCCCGAGCCGCGTGCGCCACAGCCAGGCCGCCTGCCGGTCACCGGGCCCGGTCCCGGCCCGGAACGCGGCGACGTCCCCGCCGGTCGACGCGGCCACCAGGGCCGGGCCGGCGACGGCGATCCCGGCCTGCACCGACCCGTTCAGCCGCAGCCGCCACTGCGGGCCGGGGAGCGTGGCGGCGGCCGGGGCCCGGCGCTGTGGCCTAGCCCGAGCCCGGGCCCAGCCCCAGCCCCAGCGCGGGCGCGGGCGGCGTCCGGATAGCGGCACGGTGACGACCGGCACGCCGGCGGCCGGCGCGCTGAGCTGAGTCCCGTCCCCGGCCACGGTCTTCCGGCTGACCGCCAGCGCCGGGCCGTCGGCCAGGTCCGCCCAGTAGAAGACGGCCTCGTCCTTGACCGCCCGCAGCGTCACCTGGGTCAGCCCGTCTAGCCGCGCGACGGTCTCGCGGTGGACGTGGCCGGCGATCAGGCCCCGGACGTCGTGGCGGGCTAGCAGCGCGAGCAGTGCGTCCTGGTCGTCCACCAAGTCATGCCGGCCGCCGACCGGGAAGTGCTGGAACAGCAGCGACGGCGTGCCCGGGGCCAGGCCGCCGAGATCGCGGGCCAGCCAGTCCAGCGCAGCCGTCCCGCAGTGCCCCGGCTCGAGCAGCGGCTGCGTCGGGTCGAACGCGACGACGTGGACGCCCCCCGCGTCGAACGAGTACGGCACGGCGCCGAAGTGCGCGCGGTACAGCTCCTTCGCGGTGGGATCCCACCGCACGTCGTGGTTGCCCGGTACGTGCCTGATGCGCCCGCGCAGCGCGGCCGGGACCGTCTCCTGGTAGCGGTCGTATTCTCCCGGCAGGCCGGTATCGGTGATGTCGCCGCAGTGCAGCACGAAGTCGGGCGCGAGCCGGGCGATAGCCGCGTACACCAGGCTCAGCCGTCCCGCCCGGCCACCCGGCGGCAGGCCCACGTGCGTGTCGGTCACCATGGCGAACCGCAGGCTCATGTCTTATACGCCCGTCAGGATTTGCGCAGGATCGCGGTGTTCTGCTCGACGTTGTCGGTCCAGCGGTACGCGAGCCCGGTGCCGTGCCGGGTGAACGTCACCGTGCCCGCGACGCAGGCCGGGGTCCCCGGCTCGCTGAACACCATCACCGCGGACGTCGCCCGGGTCAGCGTCAGGGTGTTCACGCAGTCCTGATCGGTCTCGTGGGCAGTGCGCCCGCCGGCCGCGAACGTGAACGAGATCTTGTTCTTCAGGCCGAAGCTCGCATCGCCGAGGGCGGCCATGGTGGCCGTGCCGTTCCAGGTGCCTGCGAACGAAGCCGGGATCTTAGCCCCGGCTGACGGCGTGGCCTGCGTCCTCTGCGTAGCGTCCGGGCTGGCCGGCTGACTGGACTGGGTGGCGGCCGGGCTCGCCGGGTGGCTGGCCGGCGAGCCGCTTCCCTGGCTGGCGGAAGGCCCAGACGTCGATCCGTGAGCGAACAGCACCACGCCGAGGGCGATGACGGCGGCGGCCGCGACCCCGCAGGCGGCCAGCAGCGGGCCCCGCCGGGACCGGGAAGCCGGGCCGCCCGGCACCGAAGGCTGGCTCGGGTAGCCGCCGGGGGCGGTCGGCCCGCCGGCCGGGTACACCGGCCCGGTGGCCGCCGCCCAGCCGGGTGGCGGCGAGTCGGCCAGCGGCGGCGGCCCGGATCCGGGACCCCAGGTGGCGGGGCCGGACATGGCGGGCGGTGCCTGCGCGGCGGTCGCGGCTCGCTGCGCCGAGGGATCGACCAGACGGAGCAGCAGGTCACGGGCGGTCGGCCGCCGGCCCGGGTCCTTGTCCAGGCATTCCCGGGCGATGGCCCGCAGCGACGGCGGCAGGCCGTTGACGTCCGGCTCCTCGTACAGGATGCGGTGCATGACCGCGGACACGCTGTCGGCTTCGAACGCCAGCCGGCCGGTGGCCGCGTAGATCAGGGTCACCGCCCAGGCGAAGATGTCCACGGCGCTGGTCGGCCGGTGGCCGGCCAGCTGCTCCGGCGCCACGTAGGACGGCGTGCCGATGAGCCCGCTGGTGATCGTCGACGCGTCGGTCAGCCGGGCGATGCCGAAGTCCACCACGCGCGGGCCGTCCGGGCCCAGCAGCACGTTGGCCGGCTTGAAGTCCCGGTGCACCACCCCGGCTCCGTGAATCGCGGTCAGCGCGGTGGCCGTGCCGACCGCGAGGCGCTGCAGGTCTCCCTCGGCCAGCGGTCCTCGCTCGTCCACCCGTTCCTGCAGCGACGGGCCGTCGATGAACTCGCTGACGACGTAACGCCGCTCGCCCTCGGCCGACGCCTCGATGACCCCGGCCGTGACGAACGGCTGCACCTGGTGGATCGCGTCGAGCTCGCGGGCCAGCCGCTCCAGGACGTCGGCGTCGGCGGTCGACCGCAGCACCTTGACGGCCACCCGGTCTTCCCCCGGGTCCGGCCCGCGGCCGAGGTAGACGATGCCCTGGCCACCCTCGCCTAGCCGGCCGAGCAGCTCGAAACGCCCCAGGCGCGCGGGATCGCCCGGCTCCAGCGGTTTGGACGGCATGATTTCTCCATAATCGCGCGGCGGCTACGACAACGCTGCCGTAATTCGCGGTGCCCCGCAACGCGCATCAGCAGACCGATCCGCGATCCTGAATGCGGGAATCTGCCCCGGCTGACAAGGAGGATCCCGGCATGATCGTTGACTGCGCTTACTACCTGGACGGCCGCCGATCTGAGGAGGGCGCGATGTCGCTGCCGGAAGCGGCGGCGCGGTGCGGGCCGGGCGGCTTCGTCTGGCTGGGATTGTTCGAGCCGGACGAAGCCGAGCTGGCTCAGGTCCGGGAGATCTTCGGCCTGCACGAGCTGGCCGTCGAGGACGCGCAGAACTGGCACATGCGGCCGAAGATCGAGACCTACGACAAGGACGTCCAGCTGATCATCCTGCGCACGGCGCGCTATGACGACGACGCCGAGCAAGTCGAGTTCGGCGAGATCAGCGTGTTCCTCTCCCCGACCTTCGTGATCGCGGTGCGGCAGGGAGTGGCCAGCGAGCTGCGCGATGCCAGGCAGCGCCTGGAGCAGCGGCCGGAGCTGCTGGCGGCGGGCAGCTCATCCGCACTCTGGGCGATCATGGACCAGGTGGTGGACGGGTACGCTCCGGTCGTCGCCGGGCTCGAGGCCGACATCGACCAGATCGAGGCCACCGTGTTCTCCGGCTCGGTGGCGCCGACCGAGCGGATCTATTCGCTGCGCAACGAGGCCACCGACTTCTACCGCGCCGTCCACCCGCTGCTCGCGGTGACGTCCATCGTCGAGCGCGCGGCCCAGAAGAAGCTGCGGCCCTATTTCCGGGACGTCCGGGACCACCTGCTCCTGGTCGACGAGGAGGTCACCGACCAGCGTGACGTGCTGACCACGGTGCTCCAGGCCAACATGGCGGTGATCTCGGTCGAACAGACCAGGGTCAGCGTCCAGCAGAACTCCACCATCGAACAGCTCACCATCCTGTCCACGGTGTTCCTGCCGCTCACGTTCGTCACCGGGTTCTTCGGCCAGAACTTCGGGTGGCTGGTGCGGCACATCGACAGCCCGGTCGCGTTCATCGGCTACGGCCTCGGCGGTCTGGCGGTACCGGTGGTGCTGCTGTTCTGGTGGCTGCGGATACGCGCGCCGCGCGCCAACGCGGCCGCATCCGGCCTTCCCGGCCGCTGATGTCCGGTTACGCATCCGGTCGCCGGGTTACCGCGACCAGATCGTTACTTAATGTTCGCGAGTGTTACTTGACGCTCCTATCGGGCGGCGGGAGGCTCGGCAGGTCCCGAGGGAGGGCTCGATCATGCCACGCCGACGCCGTTTCATTCCGCTCGCCGCCAGCACCGCCTTGCTGGCCGGCCTGGCGGTCACCGTCCCGGCTGCGGTCGCCGTTCCGGCCGCCAGCGCCGCCGTGACGGCCGCCACGGCACCCGGTGCCCCCGGCACGGCCTCCTACTTCGACCTGGCCAGGAAGGACTGCCTGGGCACGTCGGCCGGAACCGGGTCCAAAATCTGGTACACCGTGGCCGGCGGGGTGCTCTCCGACGTCTACGAGCCCACCATCGACAACACCGACGTGAGCACGCTGCAGTACATCGTGACCGACGGCTCCACGTTCACCGACCTGCAGACACGGGACATGACCTACACGGTCGCCGCCGATCCCGCCGGCATGGCCTGCACGGTGACCTCGGCCGACGCCAAGCACGGTTACCGGCTGGTCACGACCTACATCACCGATCCGGCCCGGGACACCGTGCTGATGCACACTCAGCTGCAGGGGCTCCCCGGGTCCGGGGTCCGCCTGGCCGGGCTGCACCTGTACGCCCGGCTCGACGCCCACGTCAACGGCAACGGCGGCGGCGGGATCCAGAACGCCGGCGCCAACTCCGGTGTGGTGGACGCCTCGGGCGTCCCGGTGGTCTTCAGCACCAACACCGTCACCAACGCGGCCAACCGCGACTACGCGGTGCCGACCTACATGGCCCTGGCCGGCACGTCCGGGGGCGCGGCCTCCGTCGGCTACGCGGGCTCGGCCAGCGACGGACTCACCCAGCTGGACTCCGCGCGCACCCTGACCTCGTACACCTCCGCCCCGGACGGCCACATCACGGCGACCGAGAACGTCACCCCGGGGCCCAGCCACGACGTCACCCTCGCGCTGGGCTTCGGCCGGAGCCAGGCGCAGTCGGTGTCCGTCGCGAAGAGCTCGCTGAGCCGTCCGTTCGCCCTGGCCGCGGCCAGCTACCTGGCCGGCTGGGTGGGCTACGATGCCCGGCTGCGGCCGCCGCCCGCCCGCGAGGCCAAGCTGGCCACTCATTACTACCTGTCGGCCAACGTCCTGAAGGCCAGCGAGGACAAGACCTTCCCCGGCGCGATCGTGGCCTCGCTGGCCAGCCCGTGGGGCCAGTCGGTGCCGGCCGGGGTGACGGCCAACGGCGAGCCGTCCTACTTCGGCTCGTACCGCGAGGTGTTCTCCCGCGACCTGTACGAGGCCTTCACCGGGCTCATGGCCGACGGGGACGTGGCCACCGCCAGGGCGGCGACACTGTTCCTCTTCGACCACCAGCAACTCCCGGACGGCGCGATGCCGCGCAACTCGCTGCTGAACGGCAAGGCCGCCCCGGACACCGGCGGCACCCAGCTCGACGAGGCGGCCTACCCGATCCTGATGGCGCACCTGGCCGGGCTCGGCGGTGACGCCTCCCTGTACACCGACCACATCCGGCCGGCCGCTGACTTCCTCGTCGCCAACGGCCCGTCCGACGGCGTGGAGCGGTGGGAAGAGCAGACCGGCTACTCCCCGTCCACGATCGCGGCCGAGATCGCCGGCCTGACCGCGGCGTCCGCCATCGCCGCCAGCCACGGCGACGCCGCCCGCGCCCGCCTGTACCAGGCCACCGCCGACGACTTCCAGCGCACCATCAAGACCTGGACCGTGACCACCACCGGCCCGGACGGACCGCGCTACTTCATCCGGCTGTCCAAGACCGGTGACCCGAACGCGGCCATCAGCTACAGCCTCGGCAACGGCGGCCCGACCCTGGACCAGCGCGCCGTCATCGACGGCGGCTTCCAGGAGCTGGTCCGGCTGGGCGAGCTCCCGGTCACCGACCCCGACATCCAGGCCTCGCTGAAGGTGCTCGACAAGCAGATCTCGGTGTCCACGCCCAGCGGCACCGGCTACTACCGGTACGGCAACAGCGCCGCCGACGGCAGCGCGGACGGCTACGGCGACTGCTACCAGCCCAGCCAGTCCTCGTGCACGGTGCCCGGGGCCCCGTGGCCGCCCACCGGCACCGGCACCGGGCACCTGTGGCCGAACCTGTCCGGCGAGCGCGCCGAGTCCGACCTCGCCGCCGGGTCCGCCGGCGGCGCGCAGGCCCTGCTCCAGGCGATCGTCAGCTTCTCCTCCGGCGTCGGGCTGGTGCCCGAGCAGGCCTGGGAGGACCCGGACCTGGCCGCCTCGCCGTTCGGCAGCGACCCGGCGACGGCCTCGATCGGCTTCACCGACGGCAAGGCGGCCGGCTCGGCGTCCCCGCTGACCTGGGCCCAGGCTCAGGAAGTGCGGCTGATCGACTCCCTGGGCACCGGGCACAACGTGGACACCCCGGCCCTGACCACCGCGCGCTACGTCACCAACGGGCCGCCCGGCAAGCTGCCGGTGACCATCACCGCTCCGGCCGCGGGCAGCACGCTGGCCAGCGCCACCACCACCGTGACCGGGACGACCGCGCCCGGCGCGGCGGTGACGGTACAGTCCGACGACACCACCACCAACGCCCCGGCCGCGGTGGCCAGCACCACCGCGGCGTCCGACGGGACGTTCTCGGTCACGGTGCCGGTCAGCTTCGGCAGCAACGCGATTACCGTGGCGGCCAGCGCCGCCGGCGGCCGCAGCACCGGCTACGGCCAGGTCACCGTCACCAACGAGGGCGGCGGCAGCACCGTGCTCGACGTGACCGACCCGGCCGGCGACGACAACGGCCCGGGCACCTACCAGTACCCGACCGACGCCAGCTTCCACGCCGGGGCGTTCGACCTGACCAGGTTCCAGGTCCTGTCCGACGGCACCTTCACCTACCTGCGCACGACCCTGGCCAACCTGGACCCCACCTTCGGGGCGACCGACGGGGCGCAGCTGCTCGACCTCTACGTCCACGTGCCGGGCGCCTCGGCGACCTCCACCCAGGCCGCGTTCGCCTCCCGTAACTACACCATCGGGTCGGCCGGCGCCTGGAGCCAGCGGATCGAGGTCCAGGGGTTCGCGGACCCGGTCTGGGTGAACGCGGCCGGCGGCAGCGCCGGCACCGCGTCGGTGCTCGCCGAGCAGGCCGACCGCACGATCACCATCGCGCTGCCCGAGGCGCAGTTCGGCACCCCGGCCTCGGGCTGGGGCTTCAGCGTGGTGCTCACCGGCCAGGACGGGTTCGGCACCGACCAGGCGCGCAACTTCACCGCGACCCCCGGCGGCTTCACGTTCGGCGTGTGCGCACCCGGCGGCACCGCGCCGATCTGCGCGGTCGACCCCAACACGGTGCCCAGGGCGATGGACGTGCTCACCCCGGCCGGGGTCTCCCAGGCCACCGAGCTCGACCCGGCCAAGGGCCCGGTGGTCATCCAGCCGGTTGTGGTGCCTTAGCCCGCGCCGTCGGCGCTGACGGACCAGGTGAGATAGGGAGGGTGGACGCGGGCGCAGATGGGGTTGCCCTTGGCGTCGGTCAGCCGGATCCGGGCGAGGAGCGTGTGACCGGGCCGCAGGGCCTCCTCGATGAGCTCCGGATCGATGTCGACGAGCCGGAGCTTGGCCCCGCGGAACAGCTCCAGCGTCTCGTCGTCCACGAGGTCACCCCAGAACAGCCCGAGGTGGCGATCGTCGCGGACGCCGCGGACGAAGGGCCCGGCGAAGTCGAAGCCGTCGTCGTCGCGCCGGACAGTGACCGGCATCTCCCAGCGTGCCGCGGACGCGTCGCCCGGTACCGGCTCGATGCCCTGATGGGGCTTGCCCGGCACGGTCACCGCGCGCCGGTCCGCGCTGCGGCCGCTCAGGGCGACGTGGACGTTCTGATGACCGCGACCGCCCGGCTCCGGCCGGCAGGTGCGGCCGGGTAGCTCGGAGCCCTCGATCACCACGGTCATCGTCCCGGCCTTCGCGCCCAGCCGCCGGGCCGGGCGGCGAGGCGGAGGCGGCGCCGAATTCTCGGCGTAGGCGCGCCGCATCAGGTCGCGGACCTCGCCGTCGACGTCGTCCGGACACGTCAGCGCGATCCGCACCGTGACCCCGCCGCCGCCCACGTTCCCCGCGGCCAGCAGCCGGCCGCCTGGCCTGGCATCGTCCAGTCGCAGGCCCAGGTCCACCCGGTCCCTGGTCGCGGCCCGGATCGCGGCGAACGCACGGCGTGGCGTGAACAGGGTCACGATGGTCCGGCGGGCCTGCACGGTCACCGGCCCGAGTCCGGGCAGTACCGCCAGGACCGCGTCCAGGATCGGGCGCAGCTGGGGCCGGTCTGCGTACTGCCCCTCGATCAGCTCGTCCGCGTCGTCGGGCCCGTCCGCGGCCAGCAGGTCACGCCACGGCTCGCCCGGGGCCGCGGTTTCGCGGGTGGTATCCGGGGCGGAGGCCCGGCGTCGTTCGGCCTCATCTTTAAGCTTCGCCCAGCTGGCGAAGCCGTATTCGCGGGCCACCGCCAGCTGGGCGGCCGACAGCGTCGTTTTCGCCGAGACCGGCTGGATCCGGCGCCGGGCGCCCGGGTCGCCGCCCGCGGCGGCGCGTTGCAGCTCGCGTGCCTGACGGCGGAGCTGGGCCAGGTCAGGGCGGTCGGGAAGCTGAGGCATGACACGTCTCCTCGCAAGCCGGGGCCCGCGTTCCGGACTCGCTCGAGACGGTCGTGCTGTCCGGCCAGGAACGTGCACAGACCGAGGAGGCGGACTCAGTCCTTCCCGCGGACCCGGAGGCGCCCTCCCGCGCCGGTTCCAGCGTACAGGTATTCCCTTTTGGCCGGCAGTCGCGCAGAGTGGGGCCAGGAGGTGGGTGCCGTGGGCGACGCGATCGTCGGCGTGGTCGCCAACCCGCTCTCCGGTCGCGACATCCGCCGCCTGGTCACGCAGGCCTCGGTGTTCCCGACGGCCGAGAAGGCCAACATGATCCAGCGCATGCTCACCGCGTTCGGCGCCGTCGGCGTGCACCGGGCGCTGCTCAGCACCGACCTCGGCGGCATCTCCGCGGCGGTGTACCGGGCCTGCAGCCGGCACCGCGACTCCGACGCCCGCTGGCCGGAGGTGGAGTTCCTCGACGGCCGCCCGATCAGGCAGACCGCGCAGGACACCGTGGACGCCGTCCGGCGCATGGTCATCGCGGGCGCGCGGGTGATCGTCTGCCTCGGCGGCGACGGCACCGCCCGGGTCGCCGCGTCGGCGGCCGGCCAGGTGCCGCTGCTGGCCCTGTCCACGGGGACCAACAACGTGTTCCCGGCGGTCCGCGAGGCCACCGTCGCCGGGCTGGCCGCGGGCCTGGTCGCGACCGGCGCGGTACCCGCCGAGGGGGCCACCCGGCAGGCCAAGCTGCTCGAGGTCAGGGCCGGGGACCGGACCGAGACCGCGCTGGTGGATGTCGCGGTGTCCAGCGAGCGCCACGTCGGGGCCCGCGCGGTCTGGGATCCCGCCACCGTGAGCCAGCTGTTCTGCGCCTTCGCCGAACCCGACGCCATCGGCCTGTCCAGCGTCCTGGGCCAGCTCGCGCCCGTAAGCAGGCAGGATCCGTGCGGGGTCACCGCCCGCCTGGCCGCCGCCGCGCCCCGGCAGGTCCTCGCCCCGGTCGCGCCGGGCCTCGTCGTGCCGGTCGGGGTGGGCGAGATCGAGCCGATGCACCCCGGTTCGGTGCACGCCATCGACGCGCGGGCCGGCGTCATCGCCGTCGACGGCGAGCGCGAGCTCACCTTCGGGCCCGCGGACCAGCCGGCCGTCCGGCTGCGGGCGGACGGTCCCCGGTGCCTGGACGTCCCCGCGGTCCTGGCGGCCAGCGCCCGGCTCGGCCTGCTCACCACCATCCACCAGCCTCCGGGAGGAGCACATGACCGACACGGTTGAGCGGAAAGCCCTGACGAAGGAGCACCTGCTCGGCGTATACCGGGTGATGAGGACGATCCGCGAGTTCGAGGAACGCGTGCACGCGGAGTTCGCGACCGGTGACATCCCCGGATTCGTCCACCTGTACGCGGGCGAGGAGGCCTCGGCCGTCGGCGTCTGCAGCAACCTCGACGAACGCGACACCATCGCCAGCACCCACCGCGGCCACGGCCACTGCATCGCCAAGGGCGTCGACACCGGCGAGATGATGGCCGAGATCTACGGCCGCCGGACCGGCAGCTGCCACGGCAAGGGCGGCTCCATGCACATCGCCGACCTGTCCAAGGGCATGCTCGGCGCTAACGGCATCGTCGGCGGCGGCCCGCCGCTGATCTGCGGAACGGCGCTGGCCGCCAAGATCAAGGGCACCGGCGGGGTCAGCGTGGCGTTCTTCGGCGACGGCGCCAGCAACCAGGGCACCACGCTGGAATCCATGAACCTGGCCTCGGTGTGGAACCTGCCGGCCATCTTCGTGGCCGAGAACAACGGGTACGCCGAGTCCACCGCCAGCACCTGGTCGGTGTCCAGCGACAACATCGCCGACCGCGCGGCCGGGTTCGGCATGCCCGGCGTCATCGTGGACGGCTTCGACTTCTTCGCGGTGCACGAGGCGGCCAGCGAGGCCATTGCGCGGGCCCGCGGCGGCGGCGGCCCGACGCTGCTGGAGATGAAGTTCACCCGGTACTTCGGGCACTTCGAGGGCGACCAGCAGACCTACCGGGCGGGTGAGGTGGAGCACGCGCGGGCCGAACTCGACTGCCTGAAGCGGTTCGCGGCCCGGGTGACCGAGACCGGGGAGCTGGCCCAGGCCGACCTCGACGCGGTGGACGCCGAGATCGCCGTGCTGATCGAGGGGGACGTGGCGGCGGCCAAGGCCGCCCCGCTGCCCACCGAGGCCGACCTGCTCACCGACGTCTACGTCCGCTACTGAGCCCTGGAGGAGGCTGGCCATGGCCAGGAACATCACGTACCGCGAGGCGATCCACGAGGCGCTGGCCCAGGAGATGGAGCGCGACGAGACCGTCATCGTCATGGGCGAGGACAACGCCGGCGGGGCCGGGGCGCCCGGCGACGACGACGCCTGGGGCGGCGTGCTCGGCGTGACGAAGGGGCTCTACCACAAGTTCCCCGGCCGGGTGCTCGACACCCCGATCTCGGAGTCGGCGTTCATCGGTGCCGCGATCGGGGCGGCCACGGCCGGGATGCGCCCGGTGGCCGAGCTGATGTTCGTCGACTTCATGGGCGTCTGCTTCGACCAGATCTACAACCAGGCCGCGAAGTTCCGGTACATGTTCGGCGGCAAGGCGGTCACCCCCGTCGTGATCCGCACCATGTACGGGGCCGGGCTGCGGGCCGCGGCCCAGCACTCGCAGTCCCTGTACCCCCTGTTCACCCATATCCCGGGGCTCAAGGTGGTCACCCCGGCCACCCCGTACGACGCCAAGGGCCTGCTGATCGCGGCCATCAGGGACAACGACCCGGTGATGTTCTTCGAGCACAAGGCGCTCTACGACATCTCCGGGCCGGTGCCGGAGGAGAGCTACGCGCTGCCGTTCGGCGAGGCCAGCGTGGTCCGCGAGGGCAGTGACGTCACGATCGTGACCCTGGGCCGGATGGTGCACACCTCGCTCGAGGCGGCCGGGCAGCTGGCCGCCGCGGGGGTCGAGTGCGAGGTCGTCGACCTGCGGACCACCAGCCCGCTGGACGAGGACACCGTGCTGGAGAGCGTCGAGGGGACCGGCCGTCTCGTCGTGGTCGACGAGGCCCATCCCCGCTGCTCGATCGCCACCGACATCTCGGCGCTGGTGGCCAGGAAGGCGTTCGGCTCGCTGCGGGCCCCGATCGAGATGGTGAACGCGCCGCACACGCCGGTGCCGTTCTCTTCCGCGCTCGAGGACATGTACATCCCGGACGCGCAGCGCATCGCGAATGCCGCCAAGACGGTGACCGGATGGTCCCGGTGAGCGATGACCGGATCGTCCCGGTGACGATGCCGAAGTGGGGCCTGTCGATGCAGCTCGGCAAGATCACCGCCTGGGTCGTCGGGGAAGGTGACGATGTCAAGGCCGGTGACGACCTCGCGGATATCGAGACGGAGAAGATCAGCGGGACCCTGGAGGCCGCCGACGGGGGCACCGTGCGCCGCATCGTCGCCCGGGTCGGCGAGGACGTGCCGGTCAGCGGCACGATCGCGCTCCTCGCCCCGGCCGACGTGACCGACGCCGACCTCGACGCCGCCGTGCAGGAGGCGCGCGCGGTGATCGACGCGGGCGTGCCCGACGACGCGGCGGGCGGCCCCGATCTCCAGACGGCCGACGTCGGCGGGCGCCGGATCAGCTTCGCCGGCGCCGGGGAGGACGGGGACGTCGTCCTGCTCGTCCACGGGTACGGCGGCGACCGGAACTCCTGGCTGTTCCTGCAGGAACCGCTGGCCGCCCGGTACCGGGTGTACGCGCTGGACCTGCCCGGGCACGGCGCCTCGGCCAAGGACGTCGGCGAGGGCACGCTCGACGTGCTGGCCGGCGCGGTGACCGGCGTGCTGGACGCCCTCGGGGCTGAGCGCGCCCATCTGGTCGGGCACTCGCTGGGCGGCGCGGCCGTCCTGGCGGCCGCCGCCCGGGACCCGGGGCGGATCGCGTCGCTCACGCTGATCGCCCCGGCTGGCTTCGGCGCCGAGATCAACGTCGGCTACCTGCGCGGTTTCGCCGATGCGCAATCGCGACGCGAGCTCAAGCCGGTGGTGACGCAGCTGTTCGCCGACGAGAGCCTGGTGACCCGCCAGCTTGTCGATGACCTGCTCGCCTACAAGCGGCTGGACGGGGTGGACGAAGCGCTGCATGCCCTGCTCGGGGTGCTGCTCGACGGCGACTCGCAGGGGGTGAACTCGGCCGCGCTGCTCGCGGCGGCCGGCGGTGCTGGGGCCGGCGGCACTGGGGCCGGCGACACTGGGGCCGGCGGCGCTGGTCCCGGCGGCGCGGTGCCGGTTACGGTGGTCTGGGGCCGCGACGACCGGATCATCCCCGCCGCGCAGGCCGAGGCGGTGACCGGCGCGGACCACCGCCTGATCGACGATGCCGGGCACATGCCGCACATGGAACACCCGGCCCAGGTCCAGGCCGCGATCGAGCAGAACATCGCCCGGGCGACCTAGCCGCGGCCGCCCCGCCCGTCCGTGATCAACTTGTTGCAGCTGACACCGGAAGGGCGGGAGGCGCCGTGGTGAACGTGGTGATTACCGGGGGAGCCGGGTTCCTGGGCTCGCGGCTGGCCAGGGAGCTGCTGGCCGCGGGCTCGCTCGACGCGGCGGGCGGCGGCGCGTCCCCGCTGTCCCGGGTGACGCTGATCGACCAGGCTCCGGTCCCGCCGGACCTGGCGGCCGACGACCGGGTCACGGCCGTTCACGGCGAACTCGGCGAGCTGCTCGACCCGGAGGGCGCCGGGCCGGATACGCTCGCGGGCGCCGACGTGATCTTCCACCTGGCCGCGGCGGTCAGCGGCGAGTGCGAGGCGGACTTCGACCTCGGCCTCCGGGCGAACCTGCGCGCCACCGAGGCGCTGCTGGCGTCCGGCCGGGCGCTGGGGACCAGCCCGGTCGTGGTGTTCTCCAGCTCGCTGGCGGTCTTCGGCGGCTCCGAGGACCTGCCGCTCCCCGACGTCGTCGACGACCGGACCCGGCCCAACCCGCAGACCAGCTACGGCGCGCAGAAGCACATCGGCGAGCAGCTGCTGGCCGATTACACCAGGAAGGGATTCCTGCGCGGCCGCGCCCTGCGCCTGGTCAGCGTCAGCGTGCGCCCGGGGCGGCCGAACGCCGCGGCGTCCGGCTTCATGTCCGGCGTCATCAGGGAGCCGCTGGCCGGACAGCGCGCGATCTGCCCGGTAACCCCGGACACCGAGGTCGCGCTGGCCTCGCCGGCCAAGGCCATCGCCGGGCTCCTGTGCGCGGCCACGGCCAGCGATCAGGCCTGGGGCGGGCGCAGCGCGGTCAACCTGCCCGCGCTCACCATCAGCCTGGCGGACATGGCGGCTGCCCTGGCCCGGGTCGCCGGGCCTGAGGTGAGCGCGCTGATCGACTGGGTCCCCGATCCGGAGGTCGCCCGGATGGTCTCCGGCTGGCCCGCCCGCGTCCGCGCTGACCGGGCCGGCCGCCTAGGCCTGACTCCGGACCCGGACTTCGACGCGATCATCAGGATGCATCTCGCCGAGTCCGGGTCCTGACATCGGCGGGGTTCAGACCGTGATGACGGCGTCCGCGCCCTGGCCGGCCGGGGCGGTCTCGTCATCGAACCACACCCCGCCCTCGGCGAGGTAGCGGAACTGGAGGGTAGTTCCCGCCTTGACCGTCACGGCGGCGCTCCGGGTCTGGTTCGCGCGCTTACGCAGCGGGTGCGTGTGCGGGTTCCAGTCGTTGAAGTTGCCCACCACCGAGACCGCCCCGCCGGGCTGGCCCTCGGGCAGGGCGAACGTGACGCGGACGGTGCCGTCGCGGCCGGGCTTGGATGTCTTGATCACCTAACGCTCCACTCCTGTACTTCAGCCATCTACTCGAGGAGATTATCTCGAATTTATGTGCGTAGTCACTTACGTCGCGGCTTAGTGACATGGCGTGTCGTGTCCCCGGCCATTCTGGCAGCCCTCCCGCCGCCCGTGGCGGACATCTGGTGAAGTGCCACGGGAATCACGAGAACCGAACCTGCCGGCCAGCCTCAGCTTTTACCCGCTGGACCAGGCATGTTAATCATAATGACGTGAGATGTTACAGCGGCTCCTGCGCGCTTTGATGTCAGGCGCGTCTTGTGAAACCTATGTGAATTTCGGGGCGCAGCCGTGTGACGGCGACAGGAAAACGGCCCTCGCGGAGGGCGGGCCGAGCCCGGATTCCCCGCGAGGGCCAGGATTTTCCGTGTCAGACCGGGCCGCTTCGTACAGGTAAACGAAACATGCCAAGGATGTGGCTAAACGGGCAATCTGGTTACTGGTAGGAGTGCGCCTGGCCGGGGAAGGCCCCGCTGGTCACGTCGTCGGCGAAGGCGGTGGCCGCCTCGCTGAGCACCGTGGCCACGTCGGCGTACTTCTTGACGAACTTGGCCACCCGCGGGGACAGGCCCGCCATGTCCTGCCAGACCAGCACCTGGGCGTCACAGCCCGGCCCGGCGCCGATGCCGATGGTGGAGATGCTCAGCTCCTCGGTCACCCGCGCCGCCAGCGGCGCCGGCACGCACTCGAGCACCACCGAGAACGCCCCGGCCGCCTGCAGCACCTTGGCGTCGTGCAGCAGGCGCTCGCCCTCCTCACCGCGTCCCTGCACCCGGTAGCCGCCGAACGCGTTCACCGACTGCGGGGTCAGGCCGATGTGCGCCATCACCGGGATGCCGGCCGCGACGAGCTCCTCGACCTGGCGGGCGACCCGCTCGCCGCCCTCGAGCTTGACCGCCTGCGCGCCGGTCTCCTTCAGGAACCTGGTCGCGGCGTCCAGCGCCGCGGCGGGGGAGGCCTGGTAGGAGCCGAACGGCAGGTCGGCGACGACCAGCGACCGGCTGGTGCCGCGTACCACCGCGGCGGTCAGCGGGATCAGGTCGTCCACGGTGACCGGGATGGTGGTGCCGTGGCCGTAGACCACCATGGCGGCGGAGTCGCCCACCAGCAGGACCGGGATGCCGGCCCGGTCGAAGATCCCAGCGGTGAGCGCGTCGTAGGCGGTGAGCATCGGCCACTTCTCGCCGCGGGCCTTCGCCGCGGCGATGTCGCGGACGGTCACCCGGCGGCCGGTACTGGCTCCGCCGTAGAGCGGCTCTGGCGTGGTCCGCGGTCCTGTCGCGGCCATGGAAACAGCTGCGTCCTGTGACATCTCTGTCGACCTCCGTGTCTCGTGTCGCCCCAGCGGCGTACCCGGACAGTTAGATGATGACATGCCCGCGGGCCTGCGCGGTATACGCATCTTTGCTCTGGAAGACTGGGGCCATGGTGGACTTCGCGGAAGTGGATTCCCTGGCGGCGGGCTATCATCAGCGCGGCGGGCAGCCCGGCCTGGCCTACGGGATCGTCATCGGCGGCGAGCTGGCGCACGCCGGGGGGCTCGGCGTCCGGCACGTCGGCGGCCCGCCCCCGGACGCCGGGACGGTCTTCCGCATCGCGTCGATGACGAAGAGCTTTACCGCGACCGCCATCCTGGCACTGCGCGACGACGGCACGCTGCGCCTCGACGACCTGGCCGAGGAATACGTCCCCGAACTAGCGGACTGGCAGCCGGTGAGCCCGGACTCGGCGCGGATCTCGATCAGGCACCTGCTGACCATGACCGCGGGTTTCCCGACCGACGACCCGTGGGGCGACCGGCAGCAGGGACTGCCGCTCGAGGAGTTCTCGCACTTCCTGGCCAAGGGCGTGAGCCTCAACTGGGCGCCCGGCACCCGGTTCGAGTACTCCAACCTCGGCTACGCCATCCTGGGCCGGGTCATCACCGCGGTCACCGGCATGGCGTACCAGGACTACATCCGCCACCGCCTGCTGACCCCGCTGGGCATGTCCCGGACCGGCTACGAGGACGCGGAGTTCGAGGTCCCCGGCCAGCCGCTGACGGGGCCCGAGGGCATCGCGCGGGGCTACCGGCGATCACCGGCCGGCTGGTCCGAGGTGGGCTTCGATCCGCTGGGCGCGTTCGCCCCGATGGGCGGAGTCTTCAGCTGCGTGCGCGACCTCACCCGCTGGGTGGCGGGGTTCGCGGCCGCGTTCCCGCCCGGCGAGGTCGACGGGACGCATCCGCTGCGGCGGGCCAGCCGCCGCGAGATGCAGCTGCCGCAGGTCCTTACCGGCTGGGCCGTCCCGGCCAGCTTCCCCGGCGACGGCGCGTCGTCACCCCCGGCCACGTACGGGTTCGGCCTGTTCGTCGACGAGCATCCCGTGCTGGGCCGGATCGTCAGCCACAGCGGCGGCTACCCGGGGTTCGGCAGCAACATGGCCTGGCACCCCGCCACCGGGACCGGGGTGATCGCCCTGGGCAACAGCACCTACGCCGCGATGGCGCCGCTGGCCGCCCGGATGCTCGAGGCGGTCGTGCGGCAGGCGGAGACGTCCGCCCACGGGCCTGTGGTGGCCCTTGGCTCGCCCGGGCCGTGGCCGGAGACGCTGGCCGCCCGGGACGCGGCCGGCCAGCTGCTGCAGTCGTGGGACGACGCGGCGGCGCACCGGCTGTTCTCGCCCAACGTGGCGCAGGACGCCCCGTTCGAGGAGCGGCGGCGCCGGATCGCCCTGGTCCGCGAGCGCATCGGCGAGTTCGGCGACGACCCCGTGCGCCCGCCCGAGTTCGACACGCCCGCCCACTGCCGCTGGTGGCTGACGGGGGAGCGGGGGTCGGTCCAGGTCCAGCTCCAGCTCAACCCGGAACGTCCGCCCCGGGTGCAGTCGCTCACGCTGGCGGTCCCGCCCGCGGCCGGCTCGGCGCTCCGCGTCACGCTGGACGCGGTGGTCGACTGGATGAACGGCGCCGACCGTGACTGGCCGCCGGTCATCCCCGTCGCGGCCGGCGTCAGCGCCACCACGATGGCCCGCCGCCTGCGGATGGCCGCCGCCTGGGCCGGGCCCTGCCGGGTCGGCGGCTTCAAGGCCGGCGACGGCACCGCCTCGGTCGCGGCCGAGCTCCTCGGCGACCACGCCACCATCACCCTCGCCCTGGTCATCGATCCGGAGACCCGCCTCCTGCGCCTCGCCGACGTCACCCCGTAGGCCCCACCTGCCCCACAGGCCCCCCGCTGTCCCCAGCGGCGCCCCTCCAGAGGAAGCCGACGGGCCATAAAGGCCGCCGCAACCGGATCGATGGAGCATTGAGCCGGCGCTGGCCGGATCGATGGAGCATCGAGCCGGTTGAAGCTGCTGCCGAACCGGCGCGGGACTTGGCCCCCGCTGTTCCTAGCGGCGCGCCCTCCGTACGGAGTCGATGTGCCGTCGGGCAGCCTCTCACACGCCCGGCGTGCCATCGGCTCCGGTAGCGAGAACCTCAAACGTGACGCACATCACAGCAGGCCAGCGGAAATAGATTCCGATACGATACCGTTCCGTATCGATAGGCGCGGTACCCGGAAGCTCTCCTAACCGTGGCAACACCGAACCAGGTCAGCACCTTCCCGGTCCGCCAGCAAAGCTTCAAGTGATAGTGATCCGGAAAGGGACACATGGACTCGCAGGCCATCTACCGTCGGCGCTGGCTGATTCTCAGCGTGCTGATCGTCGGGCTGCTCGCCATCGTCATCGACAACACGGTCCTCAACGTGGCGCTGAAGACTATCGCCGAGCCGCACGGCGGCCTCGGCGCGAGCCAGAGCCAGCTCGAGTGGGCCATCAACTCCTACACGCTGGTCTTCGCCGGGCTGCTGTTCACGTTCGGGGTCGTCGGCGACAAGATCGGCCGCAAGCGCATGCTCATGATCGGGCTGGCGCTGTTCGGCATCGCCTCCCTGCTGTCGGCCTACGCGCAGACGCCTGAGCAGCTCATCTTCGCCCGGGCGGCGATGGGCCTGGGCGGCGCCGCGGTCATGCCGCAGACGCTCTCCATCATCTCCAACGTCTTCGAGCCGGCCGAGCGGCCGCGGGCCATCGGCCTGTGGGCGACCGCGGTCGGCCTGGGCATCGCTACCGGTCCCGTGCTGGGCGGCCTGCTGCTCGACCACTTCTGGTGGGGCTCGGTCTTCCTGATCAACGTGCCGGTGACCGTGATCGGCGCCATCGCCGCCGCGGTGCTGGTGCCCGAGTCGCGCAACCACGAAGCCGGGGGCATCGACTACGTCGGCGTGCTGCTGTCCATCGCGGGCCTGATCACGCTGGTCTACGGCATCGTGCAGGGCGGCGACACCGGCTCCTGGGTGCGCCTGGACGTGCTCGGCCCGGTCGCGGGCGGCCTGGTCATCCTCGGGGTCTTCGCCTGGTACGAGGCTCGCATCGCGCACCCCAGCCTCGACGTGCGGCTGTTCCGCGACCGGCGCCTGTCGGCCTCGGTGGGCGCACTCGCGCTGGTGTTCTTCGGCATGGGCGGCGTGTTCTTCTTCACCAGCTTCTACCTGCAGAACGTCCGCGGTTACAGCCCGCTGGCGGCGGGCCTGCTGACCGTGCCGTTCGCGGCCGGCCAGCTGGTGATGTCGCCCCGCAGCGCCGCGCTCGTCCGCGCCTACGGCGCCAAGGCGGCCGGGGCCACCGGACTGTTCGTCATGGCCGCCGCCGTCGCTGGCTACGCCGCGCTGGGCGCCACCTCGCCGATCTGGGTGCTCGGGGTCCTGTTCGGCATCCAGGGTGCGGCGATGGGCGTGGTCATGCCGGCCGCTACCTCCGCCGTCATGGACGTACTGCCCCGGGAGCGGGCCGGCGCGGGTTCAGCCCTGACCAACACCGCCCGTCAGGTCGCGGTGGCGCTGAGCGTCGCCGTCCTCGGCTCGATCCTGGCCGAGTTCTACCGGAACTCGCTCAGCCCCTCGCTGGCCGGCCTGCCGGCCGCGACCCGGGACGCCGCGTCCTCGTCGATCTCCGCCACCCAGGCGGTCGCGCAGCAGCTCGGCGCATCCGGCCGGTCGCTGCTCGCGCCCGCGAACACCGCCTTCGTCGGCGCCATGCACGTCACCACGCTGGTCGCGGCCGCCCTCGCGCTGGCCGGCGCCCTGGTGGTGCTGCGCTGGATGCCCGGCAAGCCGCGGAAGGCCGCGGCCGCCGAGCCAGCGCACGAGCCCGAGCTGGCCATAATGGAGCAGGAGATGCTCCAGACCGTGGAACGAGAGGTGTGACCACCCATGCAGCCCGTGATCCTGGATCAGGGGCCTGACAGCGCGGTGGACGCCGGGCCGGCCGGGACTTCCCGCCGGCCCGGCCGCCCGCGCAGCGAGCAGGCCGAACAGGCGATCATCGAGGCCACCCTCGACCTGTTCGCCGAGCAGGGCTTCGAGGGCGTCTGCGTCGAGGCCGTCGCCGCCCGGGCCGGGGTCGGCAAGGCAACCATCTACCGTCGCTGGCCGAACAAGGAAGAGCTCCTGCTCGCCGCCCTCAGCTCGATGAAGTCGCCGTTCCCCGAGCCCACCGGCTCGGTCCGGGACGACCTGGTGGCGCAGATGACGGTGATGTGCGCGGACCGCGCCGACCCGCGCAAGGCGCGCCGCTACGCCCTGCTGCTCGGCGAGGGCCAGAAGTACCCGCGGCTGATGGCGCGGTACAAGGAGACGGTGATCGGTCCGCGGCACGACGCCATGCGGGCCGTGATCAGGCACGGTATCGCCACCGGCGAGCTGCGGGCCGACACGGACGTCGAGATCGCGCTGCTCGCCCTGACCGGCACCGTCCTGGCCAAGGAGAAGGCCGCGGACGGCTCGCTGAACGCCGAGTTCGCCGCCCGCATCGTCGACGAACTGCTTCTCGGCCTCGCCGCCCGCTGACCCCGTGGCGCTGACGGACGACTTCCTGGCCCGGCTGCGGCCCGAACTGGACGGCTACGCCCGGCTCGCGCTGGACAACATCGACCGGGAATTCCCCTCGTACCTGACCGTGCTGCTGGCCGGCCCGGGGGAGTTCCCCGCCCGTCCCCGGGACCGGACGCCGGTGTTCTACGGCAGCTTCGACTGGCACTCCTGCGTGGAGATGCACTGGGTCCTGGTCCGCCTGCTCAAGACGGCCGGAGACGCCGTACCTGCTCACGAGATCAGGGCCGCGCTCGACCGCCAGCTCACCCCCGCCGGCCTGCGCGCCGAGGCCGAGTTCATGCGCGCCCAGGGCGGTTTCGAGCGGCCCTACGGCTGGGGCTGGGCGCTCGCGCTGGCGCACGAGCTCGCCACCTGGCCAGGTGACCAGGACGCGGCCCGGTGGGTGGCGGCGATGGAACCGCTGGCCGCGGCGCTGAGAGAGAGCTTCCTGGGCTGGCTGCCCAAGGCGACGTATCCGGTCCGCACCGGGGTGCACGGCAACAGCTCGTTCGGCCTGTCCCTGGCCCTGCCCTATGCACAGGCACAGGCACAGGCACAGGCACAGGCGCAGGCGCAGGCGCAGGCACCGGCCGGCCGAAGCCAGCCGCCGCTAGCCGCGGCCATCGAAGCGGCCGTCCGCCGGTGGTACCGGACTGACACTGACTACCCGGCGGCCTGGGAGCCGTCCGGGCACGACTTCCTCTCCCCCGCACTGGCCGAAGCCGAGCTGATGGCCCGCCTGCTCCCGGCCGGCGCGTTCGCGTCCTGGCTGGCGGCGTTCCTGCCCGGCCTGGCCGCCGGCGAGCCCGCGTCCCTGTTCACCCCGGCGGTCGTCTCCGATTCCAGCGACGGGCAGATCGCCCACCTGCACGGCCTCAACCTCAGCCGCGCCTGGTGTTTCCGCCGCCTGGCCGAGACCCTGCCACCCGGCGACCCGCGCGTCCCGGCCTGCACCGAGGCCTCGCGGCGGCACGCCGAGGCGTCCCTGCCCCACGTGACCAGCGACGACTACATGGTCACCCACTGGCTCGCCGCCTACGCCGTCCTGCTCTTCAGCTGAGAAAGCTCAGCCAAGCAGCGGGGCGACGTCCCGGGCCAGCAGCTCGACGAATCCCACCAGGTCAGCGTCCTCCTCGGCGGCGTTGACCGCGACGTGCGTCGCCCCGGCCGCGGCGTACTCGCTGACCATGGCCGCGATGTCCTTCGCCGGGCTGGCCGCGGAGGCGCTGGCGAAGACCACGACGTCACCCGGACCGCCCCGGCCGGCCTGGAAATGCCCGACGGTCGCGCGGATCTCTGCGGGCGACCGGCCGCTGGAGATGATCACCCCGTCGGCCAGTTCCCCGGCCAGCGCCACGGTTCGCGGCCGGACCCCGCCCACCAGCAGCGGGGGCGCCACGGCGGGCGGCCAGTCCAGGGCGACATCCTCCAGCTGGACGTAGCGCCCGTGCACCGTCACGGTCTCCCCGCGCAGCAGGGCGGACAGCGCGGCGGTGTACTCGCGCAGCAGCGTCAGGGGCGACTCGGCCCGGGCGCCGACCTGGCTCATCCAGTCCAGCACGCCGTGGCCGATCCCGGCCGTCAGCCGTCCGGGGAACAGCCGGGCCAGCGTGGCCAGCTCCATCGCGGTGAGCGCGACGTTGCGCAGCGGCACCGGGAGCAGCCCGATCGCCACCGGGAGGCGGCTGGTCATGGCCAGCATCGCGGCGGCGGTGGCGATGCCGCTCTCGGAGAAGCAGTCCTCCCACACCCACAGCTGCGCCAGCCCGGCCGCGTCGGCGGCCGCGGCCACCGGCCCGATCCGCTCCGGCGGCTGCGACGGCGGGAAGATGCCAGCCAGCGTGACCACGGCGCTCTCCTCAGGCGTTCGGCGGGCGCGGCTCGCGCCAGCGGCTGGTGATGGGCAGGCGCCGGTCACGGCCGAAGTTCTTCTGGCTGATCTTCGGGCCCGGCGGGTACTGGCGGCGCTTGTACTCGGCCAGGTCGATCAGCCGGACTACCCGCTCGACCAGGTCGGGGTCGTGCCCGGCCGCGATCAGCGCGGCCGTGCCCATGTCCTTCTCGACGTAGTCGTCGATCAGCGCGTCCAGCACCTCGTACGGCGGCAGCGAGTCGGTGTCCAGCTGGCCGGGGGCGAGCTCGGCGCTCGGCGGCTTGTCGATGGAGTTCTGCGGGATCGGGGGAGTGGCCCCGGCTCGCTCGGCTTCGGCGTTCCGCCACCGGGACAGCTCCCAGACCAGCGTCTTGGGCACGTCCTTGATCGGCCCGAAACCGCCCGCCGAGTCCCCGTACAGGGTCGAGTAGCCGGTCGCCAGCTCGCTCTTGTTGCCGGTGGTGAGCACCAGGTGCCCGCCCGCGTTCGACAGCCCCATCAGCACCACGCCGCGCACCCGGGCCTGCAGGTTCTCCGGCGGCAGCCCCTTCTCCGGGAACCCGTGCGGGGTGAGCGCGTCGCCGAACGCCTCCACCATCGACGCGATCGGGATCGTCATCCCGTTCAGCCCCTGCCGCTTGACCAGTTCCTCGGCGTCGGTGACCGAATGATCCGAGGAGTACCGGCTCGGCATCAGCACCACGGTCACATTCGACGGCCCGACCGCGTCGGCGGCGATCGTCGCGGTCAGCGCCGAGTCGATCCCGCCCGACAGCGCCAGGATCACCGACCGGAACCCGTTCTTGCGCACGTAGTCCCGCACCCCGGTGACCAGGGCGGCGTAGACCTCGGCCGGATCGGACAGCCGCGGCCAGATCAGCCCGTCGCCCTCAGGGCGTGAGACCTCGGGGACGCCGGCCGCCTCCGCGGCCTCGTCCATCGCCATCGTCCCGGCCGACCCGGACGGCCCGGACGGCGGCAGGGACACCCGCCTGATCGTGATCACCGACCCGTCGCCCGCGTCCACCGGCTCGTCCGCGGGCGGTTCGCCCGGCGCCGCCGGCAAGTCCAGGTCGGCCACGACCAGCGCCTCCTCGAACTGCGGGCCGCGGGCGATCAGCGCGCCGTCGGCGGCGACCAGGATCGAGTCCCCGTCGAAGACCAGCTCGTCCTGCCCGCCGGTCATGTTGGCGTAGGCCAGCGCGGCCCCGGCCTCCCGGGCCCGCCGTACCACCAGGTCCAGCCGCACGTCGTCCTTGCCCCGCTCGTAGGGCGAGGCGTTCGGCACCGCGAGCAGGGCCGCGCCCGAGCGCCGGCACACCGCCACCGGACCGCCGTCCTGCCATAGGTCCTCGCAGATGGCGATCGCGATCTCGACGCTCTCCCCGCTGCCGGCGGGCAGCCGGAACACCGGCAGCGTGTTACCGGGCACGAAGTAACGGAACTCGTCGAACACCCCGTAGTTCGGCAGGTGGTGCTTGGCCGAGGTGATGACCACCCGCCCGTCGTGCAGCAGCGCCGCCGCGTCCAGCGGGGCGCCGGCCGGCAGCCCGGTGCGCGGGGCCAGGTCAGGCCGCCGGTCCAGGTAGCCGGTCACGACCGCGATCCCGCCGAGCCCCTCGGCCGCCAGCCGGGCCGCCACCTGGTGCAGCGCCGCGATCGACGCCTCCACGAACGACACCCGCAGCGCCAGGTCCTCCACCGGGTAACCGGTCAGCATCATCTCGGGGAACACCACGACCCGGGCCCCGCCCGCCGCCGCCCGGCGGGTCCACTCCACGATCATCGCCGCGTTTCCGTCCAGGTCCCCGACCGTGGCATTGACCTGAGCCAGCGCAATCCTCAGCATCGTCACCCCATCAGCCTAGGCCGTAGCCAGCCGCCCCCCGGCGGCCCGGTACTGCCCAGATCATTGAGGCCGAACGAGGCATGTTTTCCGCCATCGCCCCGTGCAAGCGCGGGCAGGCCGGCGTCACGCCGAATAGGATGATTCCGGTAACTAGGGACCTGGAATGAGCGGAGGCCGGGACGGAGGACAAGCCGGTGACGGGTGGTGTCACCTTCGACGTCAGCGTGGCGCACCCGGCGCGCATCTACGACTACTGGCTCGGCGGCAAGGACAATTTCGCCGCTGACCGGGTCGCGGCCGAGGAAGTGCTGACCGTCATGCCTGCCATGGCCCAGATCGCCCGCAGCGTCCGGCTGTTCCTCGCGGCCGTCGTGCACCACCTGGCGGCCGACGTCGGCATTCGGCAGTTCCTCGACATCGGCACCGGCCTGCCCACCGCTAACAACACCCACGAGGTAGCGCAGCGCGCGGTGCCTGAGGCGCGGATCGTCTACGTCGACAACGACCCGATCGTCCTGCTCCATGCCGGGGCCCTGCTGACCGGCACGCGGCCTGGACGGTGTGCCTACGTCGACGCCGACGTGCGGGACCCGGACCGGGTCCTCACCGAGGCGGGCAGCCTGCTGGACCTGACCGAGCCGGTGGCCGTCATGATGCTCGGCCTCCTGCACTTCATCCCCGACGCCGACGATCCCTACTCGCTGACCAGGTATTACCTCGACTCCCTGGCGCCCGGCAGCTACCTGGCCATCTCGCACGCCTCCAGCGACATCAACACCGAGCCGCAGCGGGCGGCGGTGGAGAGATACAACGCCCGCTCGGCCACCCCGATCGTGCTGCGCTCGAAGGCGGAGGTCGCCCGGTTCTTCGGCGGCCTGGACCTGGTTCCTCCCGGCATCACCCCGCTTGGCCAGTGGGCCCCCGGCACGGCCATCCCCGGCCCGGTCGGCCTCCCCACCTACACCGCCCTGGCCCGCAAGCCCGCCGGGCCGCTTTAACCGCCAGGAAACACGGGCCGGGCAGACTCGCTCTTGCGCGTTGCGCGCTCGGCGAAGCAGATCGGCCGGAGGCTGGTCTAGCGGTGAGGAACGTCTAAGGTGATTACCGTGGATAGGCAGGAAGAATTCGTGCTGCGCACGCTCGAGGAGCGTGACATCCGGTTCGTCAGGTTGTGGTTCACCGACGTCCTCGGCACGCTGAAGTCGATCGCGGTGGCACCCGCCGAGCTCGAGGGCGCCTTCGCCGATGGCATCGGCTTCGACGGCTCGGCCATCGAGGGGTTCGCGCGGGTCTACGAGGCCGACATGATCCTGCGCCCGGACCCCGGCACGTTCCAGCTGCTGCCGTGGCGCGGCGAGTACCCCGGGGTCGCCCGGATGTTCTGCGACATCCTGCTGCCCGACGGGTCGCCCTCCTACGCCGACCCGCGCTGGGTGCTGAAGCGCAACCTGGCCCGTGCCTCCGAGCTCGGCTTCACCTTCTATGCCCATCCGGAGATCGAGTTCTTCCTGCTGCGGGAGCGGCCCGAGGCCGGCGGCCGGCCGGTGCCGATCGATACCGGCGGCTACTATGACCACACCCCGCACAGCATCGCGCACGACTTCCGCCGCACGGCGATCACGATGCTGGAGTCGATGGGCATCTCGGTGGAGTACAGCCACCACGAAGGCGCGCCCGGGCAGCAGGAGATCGACCTGCGCTACGCCGACGCGCTGACCACCGCCGACAACATCATGTCGTTCCGGCTGGTGATGAAGGAGGTGGCGATCGAGCAGGGCGTCTACGCGACGTTCATGCCGAAGCCGTTCACCGATCACCCCGGCTCGGGCATGCACTCCCACGTGTCGCTGTTCGAGGGCGACAAGAACGCGTTCTACGAGGCCGGGGCGGAGTTCCAGCTGTCCAAGACGGGCCGGGCGTTCATCGCCGGCCTGCTGCGGCACGCGCCCGAGATCACCGCTGTCTGCAACCAGTGGGTGAACTCCTACAAGCGGCTGTGGGGCGCGGCCGAGCGGACCGCCGGCGCGGGCGGCGAGGCCCCCGCGTATGTGTGCTGGGGCCACAACAACCGCTCGGCCCTGATCCGGGTGCCGATGTACAAGCCGCAGAAGGGCAACGCGACCCGGGTCGAGTTCCGCTCGCTGGACGCCGCCTGCAATCCGTACCTGGCGTTCGCGGTGATCCTGGCGGCCGGGCTCAAGGGAATCGAAGGGGACTACGAGCTGCCGCCCGGCGCCGAGGACGACGTGTGGGCGCTGACCTCCGCCGAGCGCCGCGCGCTCGGCATCCACCCGCTGCCGCAGGACCTGGACCAGGCCATCAAGGTGATGCAGGACAGCGAGCTGGTCGCCGAGACGCTGGGGGAGCACGTCTTCGACTTCTTCCTGCGGAACAAGCGCGAGGAGTGGCAGGAGTACCGCCGCCAGGTCACCGAGTACGAGCTGGGCCGCTACCTGCCGATGCTCTGACCGCCGGCAAGGTTAGCTAGGCCGACGCGGAGATCTTGATGGCGCCGACGTCGGTGGTCGCGGTGATCACGTGGTCCGACGAGGAACTCTGCCGTACGCCGACGTCCGCGTGACCGACCCGGGCGTCCGCCGAGACCTTGTATGAGTCCTGGCCGGGAACGTGGAGGATGATGGCGCCGACGTGGGCGACGGCCGCGATCGTACCTGGCGCGGCGGTGAAGGACGCCGTGATCCCGCCGCCGTCAGTGGTCAGGCTGACCGAGGCGCCGGACAGGCCGGTGGCGTTGATGAGGCCGACCTTGGCCTTGGCCGTCACGTTCCCGGCAAGGTCGGCGAGCCTGACCGCCCCGGCGTCGGCCTGCGCCTGGACGGCGACATCGCGTGGTACCTGGAGCGCGTACGCGACGGCGCACACGAGCTGAGACGGGCACGTGTAGGTGACGGTGAGCGTCTTGCCGCTGAGGGTGCGGGTGGTGACCGGCGGCGTCTTGGAGTAGGTGGCCTGCTGCGTGACCGAGACCGAAGCCCCGCCGCCGCCCGTGACCGTGATATTGCCGACGTGGCTGATCACCACCACCGTGCTGACAGGCGAGGTGATCCGGTAGCTGGTGGCCGACCGGTGCGTGCCGGGGACGGAAAGCCCCGGGCTCGGGCTCGTCGTCGTGACCTGCGCTGGCGCCGGGGAAGGTGGGCTCGCGCTGCCACCGGACTGGCAGCCGGTCAGGACCAGCCCGCCCAGGGCTACCCCGCCGAGTACGCCTGCCGCTGCCCGCCGTATCCGGTGCATGCTCCTGTCTTACCCGGCCCGCACCGGATACTCCCGTCCGCACCCGCCCCGGATTACTCCTCGAAGCGCCCTCCGAGGTACCGGGCCAGGAAGCGCTCGGCGGCCGCGTAGAACTTCAGCCGGTTGGCCGGCTTGGCGAAGCCATGGCCCTCGTCGGGGAACAGCATGTACTCGTAATCGATCCCGGCGTCCTTGAGCGCCGCGACGATCTGCTCCGACTCGGCCTGCTTGACCCGCGGGTCGTTGGCGCCCTGCGCGATCAGCAGCGGGATGCGGATATCACGAGCCCGCGACAGCGGGGACCGGGACCACAGGAACTCCTTGTCGGTCTCCGGGTTGCCGACCCGCCGGTACAGCTGCGCCGCCATCGGCTTCCAGTACGGCGGGATCGTGTCGAGCAGCGTCTGCAGGTTCGACGGGCCGACGATGTCCACCGCGCAGCGGAACACATCCGGGGTGAAGGCCGCGCCTACCAGGGCCGCGTAGCCGCCATAGGAGCCGCCGTAGATGGCGACCTTGTCCTGGTCGGCCCAGCCCTGGTCCACGGTGTACTGGACCGCGTCCAGCAGGTCGTCGTGCATCTTGGCGCCCCACTCGCGGTCGCCGGCCGACACGAACGACTTGCCGTAACCGGTCGAGCCGCGGTAGTTCACCTGCACGCACAGGTACCCGCGGTTGGCCAGCCACTGCGCCTCGGGGTCCCAGCCCCAGACGTCACGGGCCTGCGGCCCGCCGTGCACGTTGAGCACGGTGGGCAGCCCGGACCGCCCGCCGTCGGGCGGGAAGGTGACGTACCCGTGCACGGTCAGCCCGTCGCGCGCCTTGAACGAGAACGGCTCCATGTGGGCCAGCCCGTAGCCGGACAGTTCCGGGCGGCTGGAGAACAGGTGGCGGCCGGTGCGGGTGGCCCGGTCGAAGGCGTAGTACTGGATCGGGCCGGCGTCGTCCATGAACGCGATCAGCCAGGTGGAGTCGGCCTCGTCGCGGCCGATCGGCTGCGGGTCGCCGTGGTGGAGCGCCTCGATGGCCTCCCAGTCCGCCCGTACCGCCGGGTCGAGCACGTGGTACTCGGTGCGGTCCTTGAGCACCTCGACGATCTGCGGTTCCCGGGTGTCCGGATGCAGCGTCGCGCCCGCGACGTCCGCCTCGGGGTCCTCCAGGAGCACCTGGGCGTCGCCGGAGGCGAGGTCGATCTTGACCAGCCGGCCGGTGTCGGTGCCGGCCGAGCTGATCGCCAGCAGGGAGTTCCCGTCGCCCGTGAACGCCAGCACGTCGCTGGCCGGGGCGTCGTCGGCCGTGATGGTCAGCAGCGTCCGCCATTCCGCGTCGGCGCTGTCGCGGACCAGCAGGTCGAACCCGCCGTCGGGCAGCGGCGCGATCGCGCCGCGGACCACCAGGTCCTCATCCGCCAGCCAGCCGGCGTATCCGGGGTTCTCGATCAGCTTGTCCAGCTCGCCGGTGGTCAGGTCCAGCTTGAAGACGTCGTGCAGCTGCGGGTTCTCCCGGTTCATGGCCACCAGCACCTCATTGCGGTGGCTCTTGCGGGTGGCGATGATGCGCGCCTGGATGTCCTCGAATGGCGTCAGGTCGCGCCGGGCCATCGTGCCCATGTCGACGTCGTACAGCCGCCAGTTCTCATCGCCGCCGGTGTCCTGCACGTAGAGCAGGTGCTGGCCGTCCCGGGCCCAGGTGAAGGACCGGATGCCCCGGTCGGTGTCGTCGGTGACGACCTTCGCGGCGTCCCAGTCGACGCCGGCGGCCGTGACGGGTGCGACCCAGACGTTCAGCACCCCGTCGCGCGGGGCGATCCAGGCTAGCTGGCTGCCGTCAGGAGAGATATGCGGGCTGACCCGTTCGGGGTTGCCGAAGAGCACTTCACGGGGAATCAGTTCGACCATGGACCATGCCTATCACACGGTCCAGAGTGCCAGCCTTACCCGGAGAACCAGTGCGTGGGACCGGGGCTGGTGTTGTGGTAAATGTGCTTCTTCTCCTGATATTCATCCAGGCCGGAGGGGCCGAGCTCGCGCCGACCTGCGCCGACGCCTCTGGTGGCCGTCTAGCTGCGGGTTTTACCGTTGACTGCGTTGGCGGGCGTTGGCTGTTGGATGCTGTTTGACGGCCCGGCGACGGCCCGGCTCGGGGTCGGTCACGGTGACCGCCAGCCCATACGACGAGCCCCTGTCCGCCCTGCGCGAGCGGGTCGAGAACCTAGCTACTTGGCTAGCCATCTGGGAGCACCGCGCCGAGCCCGACGCCGCGCCCGTCGCTGCGCCAGTGACGCCGTGGACGCGGCAGACGCCGCGCTGGGCGAGCTGTACCGCATCCGCGCTCAGCTCGTGAGCGAGATCCGCGATGCCGACGACGCCACGGCGGCCAGGGTTGACGCGCTGCTGAACCGCAGCCGGGAAGAGGGTGAGGCATGACGGACAGCCAGGGCGAGCGCGGCCTGTGGGCCGCAGCAGGCGAGCCGGGGAACTCCGCGATGTGCGGTGCCCGGTACGAGGCCGGCCACCTGGTCCGCCGCGACCGGATGCGGGCGGCCGGGTCTGTATCGCCTGCGGCCGGGAGCCGGGCGAGGCGGGCATCCTGGACCAGCTCGACGGCCGGTGAGGCAGTACCCCGCGTTTGCCGGCCGCGCCCGGTACCCTCTACGCCGGGGACACGCATTATCACAACTGATTACTAGCCACGCGGCAGGCTATCCACCGTCACGCTATGCGGTAGCCCGCTTACGACGTTGCAGCCGCCTGGCACGGCGAGGTCTCATGTGCGGGTGCTGGCTGGCCCGGCTCCACGGCGCATAGGCTGGCTAATAGGTGACGACACGACCCGAGGTGACGATGCTCGATGACCTCGCCGGGAAGCGAACCGGCGAGCGAATCCAGATCCTGCGCGAGCGCAGGGGGCTGTCCCGGCCGGTGCTGGCCGGGCTGGTCGGCATGTCCGCCTCGTGGCTGAAGGGGATCGAGCGCGGGACCAGGCTGCCGCCGCGCCTGCCGCTGCTGGTCAAGCTGGCCGAGGCGCTGGCCGTGGGCGACGTGGCCGTGCTGGCCGGGACCGACATGGACCTGGGCGGCGCGGCGTCGGTGCCGGTGTCCTCGTTCGCCCGCATCCCGCATGACGCGGTGCCCGCCATCCGCGAGGCCATCCGCGACCCGCTGCTGACCGTCCCGGCCACCTTGATCGACGTGGCCGCGCTCGCGGCCAGGGCGGCGGACGCCTGGCTGCTGTGGCACCAGTCCGCCGAGCACCGCACCGACGTAGGCCGCATCCTGCCCCGGCTGGTCACCGATGCCCGCATCGCGGCGCGCACTGCCGAGGGCTCCGACCGCCGGGCCGCCAGCGCGGTGCTGGCCGACGTGTACGCCCTAGTCCAGCACGAGGTGGTCTGGGCGAGCGAGGCCGAGCTGACCTGGACGGCGGCCGACCGGGCGATGACCGCCGCGCAGGACGCCGACACGCCAGAGGCGCTGGCCGGGGCGGCGTGGACGCTGGGCATGGTGCAGCGGGGGGCCGGTGACACCGACGCCGCGCTGACCCTCGCGCAGGAGGCCGCCGGGCTGCTCCAACCGCGCCTGGAGGACGCCGATGACGAGACACGCGGGCTGTACGGCGCGCTCCAGCTCCACGCCGCGACCACGGCGGCCAGGGCTGGCCGCGAGGGGGACGCCTGGCGTCACTGGGACGCGGCCAGCGTCACGGCCGAGCGGCTGCCCGACGGCTACTACCACCCGTGGACCATGTTCGGCGCGGCCAACGTGAAGCTGCACGCGGTGTCGATCTCGGCGGACCTGTCCCGGTCGGCCGAGGCGCGCAACCGGGCCGAGGAGATCGACCCCGAGGAGATCCCCAGCCGGGAGCGACGCGCACGGCTTGGGGTGGAGATCGCGCGGTCCTATCACCAGCGCCGCGACTACCCGGCCATGCTGCACTGGCTGGAGACGGCCTATGCGACCTCGGCCGATTCGGTGCGTTACTCCCCGACGGCGCGGCAGATGACCGCTGACGCGGTGGATCACGGCGGCCCGCTGATCAGCCGCAGGGCGCGCTCGCTGGCCGGGAGCATCGGCCTGCCCCTCTAGCCAGGGGGCGCACCCTGCACCCCGCCGGGCTGGTCCGCACTGCGGGCCGGTTGGTCGCCCGGTGTCTTCATATCGTCGCCGCTGACGACAAGATCACGGCAGGAGACGATCGCCATGGGCAGGGCCGCCGCAGCCAGCGGGCAGAGCGATCCGTTCGCGGTAGACGAGGAAGCCGCGCTGGCCGAGCTGGAGCGCACGTGGGCAGACGGCGGCTACCACGCCTTCAGCGCCGGGGGCGGCCTGTGGTACGCGGTCAGTAGCGCGGGCGAGGTGCTGACCGGGGACACGCCCGACGCGCTGGACCGGGCTATCCGGGCGCACTGGGCGGCGTGGCAGTGACGCCCGGCCGCGACCATGATGTCAGTGAGATGACCGCTTGAGCGCGCCCGGCGCGACCTGCGAGTGAGCCTGGCCCTGGCCATGCCCGGCTCCCCTATGCGGGAACCCATCCTCGCGCAGATGAGCGCGATCGATGCCGCCCTGGCCGCACGCACCGACGGCAGCTCATGATCTACCTGTGTAGCTGCGGCTTCGCCACGGATGACCGAGATTGGTTCGACGGGCACCTGTTCACGCATCCAGGCCACCAGACGCGACCGTAGCCCCGCAGCGCGACTCCCACGCCACCATGAGCGCCGACGACCACGAGCAGCGATGAGCGCGCAGGCCCGTCAGATAGCACATATCCGCAGGTCAGCGGCTACCCGGAGAACCAGTGCGTGGGACCGGGGCTGGTGTTATGGTAAATGTGCTTCTTCTCCTGATATTCGTCGAGGCCGGAGGGGCCGAGCTCGCGGCCGATGCCCGACTTGCCGAACCCGCCCCATTCCGCTTGCGGAAGGTAAGGGTGGTAGTCGTTGATCCACACGGTGCCGTGCCGGAGCGCGCCGGCCACCCGTTCGGCCTGTCCTGCGTCGGCGGTCCATACCGCGCCGGCCAGGCCGTAAGCGGTGTCGTTGCCGAGCCGGATCGCCTCCTCCTCGGTGCTGAACCGCTCGACGGTCACGACCGGGCCGAACACCTCGTCCTGCACCACCGCCATCTCGCGGTGGCAGCCGGCGAACACCGTGGGCCGCAGGAAGAACCCAGCCGCCAGGTTCGGCTCCGGGGGCCGCTGGCCGCCGGCCAGCAGGTCCGCCCCCTCGGACAGCCCGAGCTGGACGTAGCGCTCCACCTTCGCGCGGTGCGCGGCGGAGATCAGCGGGCCGCACTCGGTCTGCGGGTCCAGGCCGCTGCCCAGCCGGATCCGGTCGGCCCGGGCGGCCAGCTCGGCCACGAAGCTGTCGTGCAGCGAATCCTGCACGATCAGCCGCGCGCCGGCCGAGCACACCTGGCCTGAGTGCAGGAACGCCGCGGTCAGCGCGTTGTCCACCACGGTGTCGAAGTCGGTCCCGTCGAACACGATGTTGGGGTTCTTGCCGCCGAGCTCGAGCGCCACCCGCCGCACCCCGCGCGCCGCCGCGGCCATGATCTTCTCGCCGGTGCCCAGGCCGCCAGTGAAGGAGATCAGGTCCACTCCCGGGTGCGCGACCAGCGCCTGCCCGGCCGTGCCGCCCTGGCCGAGCAGCAGGTTGAGCACGCCGGGGGGCAGCTCCGCTTCCTCGAACAGCCCGACCAGGGCCACCGTGGACAGCGGGGTCAGCTCGCTGGGCTTGATCACGGTCGTGTTGCCCGCGGCCAGGGCGGGCGCGAGCTTCCAGGAGATCTGCAGCAGCGGGTAGTTCCACGGGGCGATCAGCGCGCAGACGCCGACCGGCTCATGGGTGATCCGGCTGGTCACGTTGGCGCGGCCCGGGTCGACCACCCGGCCCGCGTCGGCGCCCGCGACCCCGGCGTAGTACCGGAACACCGCGGTGGTGTCGTCCACGTCGGCCCGGGCCTCGTTCACCGTCTTGCCGGTGTCCAGGCTCTCCGTGTGCGCCAGCTGCTCACGGTCCCGCTGCAGCAGGTCGGCGATCTTGGCGAGCAGCGCGGCCCGGTCGGTCACCGTCGACCGGCGCCACGGCCCGTCGAACGCCTCCCTGGCCGCCGCGACGGCGGCGTCGACGTCGGCGGTGCCCGCCTCGGCCAGCGTGTCCAGCGGGGTGGCGTCGAACGGGTTGATGGTCTGCGCCGTGCCGCCGTCCGCGGCCTCGGTCCACTTTCCCGCGATGTACAGGTATCTCACGCGCTGCTCCCGTGCCTCGGCTGAAGGTCACTATAGACGGGCCGGGGAGCCGCGTTAAGAGGCGGAAACTGGCGGGAATCATGCGCCGTCGTACGCGTTAATATAGGGGAAGGCATCCGAGAGCCGAGCCGGTCGTCCGACGACTTTCCCTGTGCTGAGTCATCAGCCCACCCGTCGGCGGTTCAGGATTTCGGGTAACAGCCTGCCGTGGCCCGCAGCGTTGATCGTCGGAGATCCGCGAGGCGGCCCCGGCGTTCAGGGCATCAGGCTCTCTGCCCGGGACGGTTCCTCGTCCCAGCCGGGAGACTGTGCGGCATGCTGCCGTGGCCACCGTGCCCCGGCAACCTAGAGGAGAAGTCTTTGGCTCGACCAGGCCAGCGCCAGACGAGCGCTCGCCGTACCGCCCCGCGCAATCAGCGACGCGTCCGCCACCAGGGCGACGTCGTGTCGGTGCTCGCGCGCAACGCCCGTGAGGTAGAGGCGGCCGCCCAGCGCGGCCGCGTGACGCCTGCCGTGCGCACGAAGTTCCAGGCCATCGCCCTGCTGCTGCGGGACGAGCGGGCCCGGGTGCGGGCGGCGGACGTCAGCGACAGTCACCGGTCCGAGCAGCTCAGGCGCCTGGACGGCGTCGCGACCATCCTGGCGACGACCGCCGTCCGCGACGCTCAGCTGCTGGCGCTGCTCGCTGAGGACTCCGACGTCTCCGACGCGGCCCGGTCCCTCAAGCGGGAGATGCTGCGGGACCTCGGCATTGAGCCGGCGCCCGAAGAGATCGCGCCGGCCGAGCCTGCGACCGCTCCCGCCGAGACCGAGCGGCGGGTCGTGCCGCAGTCGGTGATCTCCCGGCAGCTGGCGAACCCCTTCCTCGCCCCCGACTTCTCGGCCGCCCCGGCGCCCGCCGCGCGTCCGCGCCGCCTGGGCAACTGGGAACTGCTCAACCCGCTGCTGAGTTCCTTCGAGCGCGCCGGCGGGGGAGCCTCCGCCTGCATGGCGCTCCCGGCCCCGACGGCCCGGTTCACCCCGCCCGGCCTGGAGCTGATGCCGCACCAAGGCGAGGTGGTCGCCGCGGCGGCGGCCGGTCACCGGACGTTCCTGCTCGCCGACGAGCCGGGCCTGGGCAAGACGGCCGAGGCGCTGCTCGCCGCGGAAGCGGCGAACGCCTACCCGCTGCTCGTCGTCGTGCCGAGCGTCGTCAAGACCAACTGGGCCCGGGAGGCGGCCCGCTGGACGCCCCACCGCCCGGCCACCGTGGTGCAGGGCGACGGCGAGGCGGTCGACGGCTTCGCCGATATCGTCATCCTCAACTACGAGGTGCTCGACCGCCACATGGGCTGGCTCGGCGACTTCGACTTCCGCGGCATGGTCGTGGACGAGGCCCACTTCATCAAGAACAAGTCCTCGCAGCGCTCGCAGCGTGTCCTGGCGCTGTCGGACCGCATCCGGTCCCGGGCGGCCCGGCCCCTGCTGATGGCGCTGACCGGCACCCCGCTGATCAACGACATCGACGACTTCCGGGCGATCTGGCAGTTCCTCGGCTGGATCGATGACAGCAAGCCCCTCGACGAGCTGACAGACGCGCTCGAGGACACCGGCCTGACCCCCGCCGACCGCGGCTTCTACACCGCGGCCCGCCAGTGCGTGATCGACCTCGGCATCGTGCGCCGCCGCAAGGTCGACGTGGCCGCCGACATCCCCGCCCGCCGCATCGCCGACCTCCCCGTCGAACTGGACGGACGCGTCGGCCGGTCGATCCGGGCGGCCGAGAAGAACCTGGCCGGCCGGATGGTGGCCCAGTACGAGAACGCGCTCGCGAACCGGTCCTCCGACGCCGCCGTCGAGGGCATCGATCACGACCTCGTCCGCAAGGTGGCCCGGTCCGAGCTGAAGGACACGACCACCAAGACGTCCGGCGAGAACGTGTTCACCATGATGCGGCGCATCGGCCAGGCCAAGGCCGAGCTGGCCGCCGACTACGCGACGCAGCTGGCCCGCAGCGCCGGCAAGGTCGTCTTCTTCGCCAGGCACGTCGACGTGATGGACGCCGCGGAGGAGACCTTCGCCCGGCAGGGGGTGCGCTCGTCGTCCATCCGTGGCGACCAGACGCCGACGACGCGGCAGGCGAACATCGACGCGTTCGTCAACGACCCGGACGTCGCCGTCGCGGTGTGCTCGCTGACCGCGGCCGGCGTGGGCCTGAACCTGCAGGTCGCCTCGAACATCGTGCTGGCCGAGCTGTCCTGGACCGACGCGGGGCAGCCCCAGGCCATCGACCGCAGCGACCGCAGCGGGCAGACCGAGCCGGTCACCGCGTCGCGCATCATCGCCGCGCAGACCATCGACGCCCGCATCGCGGGCCTGATCGACGGCAAGGCCGGGCTCGCCGCCCGGGCCCTGGACGGATCCGACGAGGA
>Ga0136846_1237504_pt1 | contig 38082 bp, 31 predicted proteins | sample HopSoiMetagenom2_FD_96841 | JGI IMG/M metagenome (GOLD analysis project Ga0136846, IMG submission 96841) | Grasslands soil microbial communities from Hopland, California, USA - 2 Assembly 2016 (version 4) | ecosystem: Environmental > Terrestrial > Soil > Grasslands | place: USA: Hopland...
ACCATTCCCTTGAACGATGCTGGCTTGCTGCCGTAGGCCATGCACAGCACGTTGTAGAAGCGCTGCGAGTCGAGCCCGTGGACGTCGGCGAAGTCGCTCTCGTCGGGCAGCCGTCCCTTGGCGTCGTGCAGGTACATCCAGGCCGCGCCGGCCAGCACGCGCCGGGCGACGCCCTCGCCGGCGCGCAGGAGCAGGAAGGCCGCGACGGAGTCCGCCGCGTCTTCCTCGCGGCCGAGGATGGGGACCTTGAGCAGATCGAAGAGCGCATGGCCGGTCTCGTGGAGCAGCACGAAGGCGACCGCGCCCTGCCACGCGAGTTGCGGATCGATTCCGTGCGCGATCGATCCCTGAGCGCCCTGCTCGATCTCCGCCACGTACTCGTAGCAAAAGGTCACGGTTCCGTCCGACGGCTCGTACCAGGCGTTGGACGTGCCGTCGCAGCCGGCGAACTTGAGCAGCAGCGGCTTGGGCAGGCGGATGGCGCCGAGCGCCTCCCCGAATCTCTCCAGCGCCTGGGCCTTCTTCAGCTTCTCGTAGAGCGGCTGGTGCTTGGGGTTCTTGGGAGGATCGTATGCGGCGTGGAACATCCCCGTGCGGCCCTTCCCGGCTTGCGGTTGTGGAGCGGCATGACCGGCAGCCGACGAGAGCAGCAAGAGCGACGCGATCAGCTGGGAGCGCATGGCGTCACCTCCGCGTCACTGTTCGCGCCGGGGCGCGCGCCCGCGATATTGGGCCTTGGACCAATCGTGCGATCCGAGCCGGCTTGCGACGCCGATCGTGACCGGACCCGCCCCTCTGAGGCGGAGACTAAGCATCAAGTCCAATATCCGGCCGCGGCGCTGCGGAATAGTGCAGAGCGCAGGAGGACACCGCCCATGAAGTCCATCTTCTTCATCGCTGTCGCCGCGGCGCTTGCCCTGCCGTCGATCGCTCGCGCCCAGGGAGCGCCGCCGCCCGCCGCTACACCCGCTCCGGCCGCCGCACCTGCTCCGGCTCCGGCAGCGGCCGCGCCCGCCCAGAAATCGCTCTCGCAAGGCTGGGGGCTCTACGTCTTCCCCGCCAAGGAGCAGACCAAGGAGACGCAGGACAAGGACGAGTACGATTGCTACACGTGGGCCAAGGGATCCACCGGGACCGATCCGCTCGCGCCGGCCCAGCCCGCCCCCGCCCAGGCCGCGCCGCAGCAGCAGGGCGGCGCCGTCAAGGGAGCCGCGAAGGGCGCAGCGGTCGGCGCCGCCATCGGCGCCATCGCCGGCGACGCGGGAAAGGGCGCCGCCATCGGCGCGGTGGCCGGCGGAGCCGGCGGCAGGGGCAAGCAGAAGCAGGCCAACGCCGCCGCGCAGCAGAAGCAGCAGGAGCAGACGGCGCAGGCCGCGGCCAACGTCAAGACTGAGTTCAACAAGGCCTTCGGCGCCTGCCTGGAAGGGAAAGGCTACACGGTGAAGTGACGGCCCTGTCCAGGCCGCGCCGAACCCGTTTGCGCTCTCGAGCAGCTCTGCATGTGCCCGATCTGCAACCCGACGAGGGATTCCGTGACATCGAACAGACGCTGCGTCCTGGCCGCTCCGGCCCTTCCCCTCCTCGCCGCGGCCCTGGTCGCGGCTTGCTCGTCCAAGGTCGCGCCGCAGGCGGCGGCGGTGCCCGAAGTCTCGGTCTCCGAGGTGATCCAACGCGACGTCCCCATCGGCGGCGAGCTGACCGCGACCATGCTCGGGTTCGAGGACATCGAGCTGCGGGCGCGCGTCGAGGGTTATCTCAAGTCGATCGACTACCGCGAAGGCACCGAGGTGAAGAAGGGGCAGCTCCTCTTCACCATCGACGACCAGCCCTATCGCGCCAAGATCGCCGAGGCCAAGGGCGCGCTCGGCCGCGCCCAGGCGACCTTGTCGAAGGCGGACATGGACGTCTCCCGTTTCCGCCCGCTCGCCGCCGAGCGCGCCATCAGCCAGGCCGAGTTGGACAACGCCATCGCGGCGCAGCAGGCGGGGCGGGCGCAGGTGGAGGCGGAGAAGGCCAATGTCGAGAGCGCCACGCTGAACCTCGGCTACACCCGGATCATCGCGCCCGTGACCGGCCTCGCCGGCAGCGCGCAGCGCAAGGTCGGGGACCTGGTGGGCAAGGGCGAGCCCACGCTGCTCGCAACCGTTTCCTCCATCGATCCCATCCGCGTCCGTGTGAACATCCCGGAGGCCCTCTACCTCCGGTACGCCGACCGGCTGCAGACCGCCACCGCCGCGACGGCGGATGCGAAACCGTCCGACACACCCTCCGCCGACGGCCCGCAGCTGCTGCTCTCCGACGGCAACACCTACGCGCTGCGCGGGCGGCTCATCCTCGTCGACCGCTCCGTCGATCCACAGACCGGCACGCTGCGCGCCGATCTCGCCTTCCCCAACCCGAGCCGCGTGCTCCGGCCCGGGCTCTACGCGAAGGTCCGTTACAAGGAAGAGGTGCGCCCCGGCGCGCTGCTGGTACCGCAGCGCGCGGTGCAGGAGCTGCAGGGACAGTTCTCGGTGGTGGTGGTGAACGCCGAGAACAAGGTGGAGAGCCGCAAGGTGAAGACCGGCCCGCGGGTGGCGAGCCTCTGGATCCTCGAGGAAGGCGTCAAGCCGGGGGAGAAGGTGATCGTGGAAGGCGGTCAAAAAGTACGCGACGGCATCGCCGTCAAGGCCACGGTGGTTCCGGCCGAGCCGCCCGCGCCCGCACAACCCGCGCCTCCCGCAGCGCCTTTGCCCGCGGCGGCGAGCACCGTCCCGTCGCCGGCTCCGAGGTAGCGATGGGCAACTTCTTCATCCGCCGGCCCATCGTCGCGATGGTGATCTCGATCGTGACGGTGATCGTGGGAGCCGTGTCGCTCTCGCGCCTGCCCATCTCGCAGTATCCGGACATCACTCCACCGCTGATCCAGGTCACCACCACGTACATCGGGGCCAACGCGCTCGACGTGGAGCAGGCGGTGGCGACGCCCATCGAACAACAAGTCAACGGCGTCGAGAACTCCATCTACCTCAAGTCCACCAACGCCAACGACGGCACGCTCAAGCTCGAGGTGTCCTTCGAGGTGGGGTCGAACCTCGACATCTCCAACGTGCTCACCCAGAACCGCGTCTCGCAGGCCACTCCTTCGCTGCCGGTCGACGTCAAGAACTACGGCGTGAACGTGAAGAAGTCGCTCTCCTTCCCGCTCTTGCTGGTCACGCTGACCTCGCCGTCCGGGGCCTTCGACTCGAACTTCCTCTCCAACTACGCGCTGATCAACATCAACGACCAGCTCGCCCGCATCCCCGGAGTGGGCCAGGTGACGCTCTTCGGCGGCTCCGACTACGCCATGCGCATCTGGGTGCGGCCGGACCGGCTGCAGGCGCTCGGGCTCACGGTCATCGACCTGGTCAACGCGGTGAAGTCGCAGAACCTGCTCCAGCCTTCCGGCCAGATCGGCGGGCCTCCAGCGCCCAAAGGCACCGAGTTCACCTACATGGTGAAGACCAGGGGCCGCATGCTCACGCCGGAGGAGTTCGGGCAGATCATCGTCCGCGCCAACCCCGACGGCTCGGTGGTGCGCCTGGGAGACGTGGCCCGGCTCGAGCTCGGATCCGTCCTCTACAACGCGGTGGGACGCCTGAACGGCAAGTCCGCTGCCGCCATCGCCATCTACCAGATCCCCGGCTCCAACGCCCTCGAAGTGCAGAAGGCGGTCAAGAGGACGATGGCAGAGATCGAGCCGCGCTTTCCGCCCGGGATGAAGCAGGAGATGACGCTCGACACGACCGCCGCCATCACCGCCGGCATCGACGAGATCATCCACACGCTCTTCGAGGCGGTGGTGCTGGTGATCCTGGTGGTCTTCGTCTTCCTGCAGAACTGGCGGGCAACGCTCATCCCGCTGCTCACCGTGCCGGTCTCGCTGATCGGCGTCTTCATGGTGTTCCCGCTGCTGGGCTTCTCCATCAACACGCTCTCGCTGCTCGGGCTGGTGCTCGCCATCGGCATCGTGGTGGACGACGCCATCGTGGTGGTCGAGGCGGTGATGCACCACATCGAGCACGGCATGTCGCCGAGGGACGCCACCGCCCAGGCGATGAAGGAGGTGTCCGGCCCGGTGATCGCCATCGCGCTGGTGCTCTCGGCAGTATTCGTGCCTGTGGCCTTCATCAGCGGCATCAGCGGGCGCCTCTACCAGCAGTTCGCCATCACCATCGCCATCTCGGTGATGTTCTCGGCCATCAACGCGCTCACGCTCTCGCCCGCCCTGTCCTCCTTGCTGCTCCAGCCCAAGACGGACAAGCGGTCGCTGCTGTCCCCCTTCTACGACTGGTTCAACCGCGTCTTCGGCCGCTTCACCGACGGCTATGTCTCCTTCACCGGGATCCTCGTCCGCAAGGCGTTCCGCAGCTCGCTCCTGGTGGTGCTCTTCACCGTGCTCGCGGGCCTGTTCGCGTCGCGCATTCCCGGCGGCTTCGTGCCCGACGAAGACAACGGTTACTTCTTCGCCAACATCGTCCTGCCCGACGCCTCCTCGCTGGAGCGCACCGATGCGGTGTCGAAGCGGGTGGAAGAGATCATCGGAAAGACGCCCGGGGTGGAGTACGTCACCACCATCACCGGCTACTCGCTGGTCTCCGGGGCGTACGCGTCGAACACCGCCTTCCTCTTCGTCTCGCTCAAGCCGTGGGAGGAGCGGAAGTCCAAGGAGGAGCATTCCTTTGCCTTGGTCAACGCCCTCAACCGCAAGCTCGCCGTGGAGGTGCCGGAGGCGGTCGCCGTGACATTTGGCCCGCCCCCCATCATCGGCCTCGGCTCGGGCTCGGGCTTCACCATCATGCTCCAGGATCGCGGCGGCGGAACGCCCCAATTCCTGGCCGAGAACGTGGACAAGTTCCTCGCCGCCGCCCGCAAGCGGCCCGAGATCGGAGCGGCCCGCACGGTCTACCGCGCCGCCGTCCCGCAGATCTACGCCGACATCGATCGCGACAAGGTGACCAAGCTGGGCGTGCCGGTGACGGACGTGAACACCACGCTGGGCGCGCTGCTCGGCGGCACCTACATCAACGACTTCAACCGATTCGGCCGCACCTACAAGGTCTATCTCCAGGCGGAGCCCGAGTACCGCGCCAACGTGAAGAGCCTGGGGCTCTTCTCGGTGCGGACCGGGGCGGGAGGCGCGGTCCCGCTCGACACCCTGGTCTCGACGAAACCCGCCGCCGGCCCTGAGTTCACCAACCGCTTCAACCTCTATCGCGCCGCGGAAGTCACCGGCGTGCCGGCGGAAGGCTACAGCTCCTCCCAGGCGCTGACGGCGCTGGAGGAGACCGCCCGCGAGGTGCTGCCCAAGGAGATGGGATACGACTGGTCCAACGTCTCCTACCAGGAGAAGAAGGCGGAGGGCACGGCAGGCATCGTCTTCGTCTTCGCCATCGTGCTGGTGTTCCTGGTGCTGGCCGCCCAGTACGAGAGCTGGTCGTTGCCCATGAGCGTGATGCTGGGCACGCCATTCGCCGCCTTCGGCGCATTCCTCGGACTCTTCCTTGCCCGGCTCAGCAGTCCCGCCTACGTGAGCAACATCTTCGCGCAGATCGGGCTCATCATGCTGGTCGGGCTGGCTGCCAAGAACGCCATCCTCATCGTCGAGTTCGCCAAGGAAGCGCACGAGAAGCAGGGGCTCGAACCCATCGAGGCGGCGATGACCGCGGCGAAGCTGCGGCTGCGTCCCATCCTCATGACCGCCTTCGCCTTCATCCTGGGCGTGGTGCCGCTGGTCCGCGCCGCGGGCGCGGGCGCGGAGGGACGCAAGGTGATGGGGATGACGGTGTTCTCGGGGATGCTGGTCGCGACCCTGCTCGCGGTGGTGCTGGTGCCGGTGCTCTTCGTCGCCGTCGCCAGGCTGGCGGGCAAGAAGGTGGCGAGCGCCCCGACCCCGCCACCGGAAGCAGAGCCTGAGGAGGAAGAGCATCCGGGACTCGCTGGGGGGCCGGCATGAACAGGTTCGTGGCCGCTTGCGTGGCGCTGGGAATGGCCGCGTGTTCCTTCGCACCCGAATACAAGCGGCCAGAGACTGGGGTGCCGGCCCAGTATCGGTTCGTCAATCAGAGCGAAGCCGCCTCCATCGCGGACATGCCTTGGTGGCACGTCTTCAAGGATCCCGTCCTCCAGGATCTGATCCGGGTGGCGATCGCCAACAACCAGGATCTGGCGCTCGCCGCCGCGCGCGTGGACGAGGCGCGGGCGAACGTTGGGATCGCCAGGGCGGACCTCTACCCGCAGCTCGCGGCCCAGGTGGGCGGAGCTTACGGGCGGCCCGTCTCCAAGAAGATCGACCCGGCTGCCATCACTTCGGGCCGCTATTCCGCCCAGCTCGACCTGTCGTGGGAGATCGACCTCTGGGGGCGCGTCCGCAACTCCCGCGACGCCGCCATGGCGGATCTGCTCGCCACCGAGGACGGACGCCGCGCCGTGCTGCTCTCGCTCGTCTCCAGCATGGCCCAGTCCTACCTGGATCTGAGAGAGCTGGATCTGGAGCTGGAGATCGCCAAGTCGAACACGGCCGCACGCAAGGTGACGCTCGACCTCTTCGAGGCGCGCGCGCGCCGTGGCGTCGCCTCCGATCTGGAGGTCAACCAGGCGCGCTCCGACCTGGCGGTGACGACCGCGGCCATTCCCGAGACCGAGCTGCAGATCGCGCTCAGGGAGCACCAGCTCTGCGTGCTGCTGGGACGGCCGCCCGGCCCGATTCCGCGCGGTGCCGCGCTGGTGGAGACCCAGGTGCCGCCGGAGGTCCCCGCCGGCGTACCAGCGCAGCTTCTCGAGCGGCGCCCGGACGTCCTGGCCGCCGAGCAGAACGTGATCGGCGCCGGCAAGCGCGTGGGCGTGGCCGTGGCGGATCGGCTGCCGGCGCTCTCGCTGAGCGGGTTCATCGGCCTGATGGCGACGACCATTCCCGATCTCGGCAGCGCCGACGCGGTGGCGGGCAGCGCGGGCGGAAGCCTGCTGGCGCCCATCTTCCAGGGAGGGCGCCTCTCCTCCGCCGAGGAAGCCTCGCGCGCCCGTCTCGAGCAGGCGGTGGCGTCGTACAAGAAGGCCGTGCAGCAGGCGTTGCAGGAGGTGGCCGATGCCGCCGCGGGCATCCGCAAGCTGCACGACGCGCGGCTGGCCCACGACGACCAGGTCAAGGCGATCACGGTGGCGGCGAGGCTGGCCCTGAAACGGTACGAGGGCGGCGTCTCCAGCTACTTCGAGGTGCTGGACGCCCAGCGGCAGCAGTTCGACGCGGAGCTGGGTCTGGCCCGCTCGCAGCGCGACGAGCTCACCTCGGTGGTGTTGCTCTACCGCGCCCTGGGTGGCGGGTGGCAGACCGAGGAAACGCCGCCGCCGCCGCCGGCAGCGAATGGAGGGCATCCATGAACACCGTCGAGGAGCTGAAGCAGGCATTCATCTTCAAGGACGTCCCCGAGGGAGTGCTGAAGCTGGTGGCCGGCGCGGCCGAGGAGATGTCGGTGTCGGCCGGCGAGACGATCCTCGCACCCTCGGGGTCGCCCAACGCGCTCTACGTGATCCGCAGCGGGACGCTGCGCGTGGTTCCGGAGGGCGCGACGACGCCGCTGATCTTCGGGACCGGCGAGACCCTGGGCGAAGTGCCGCTGATCGATGGGGGGCCCATCCAGGGCACCGTCACCGCCCTCGAGCGGGCGGATCTGCTGGTGCTCCGGGCGGGAAAGCTGGCCGACGCGCTGGCCGGCCATCCCGAGGCTGGATACCAGCTCTACCGCGCCATCGCCCGGTCGCTGGCCAGTCGCCTGCGCCGCGCGGTGGGCATGCTCGCCTTCAGCAAGCAGCGTCAGGACGTCTGAACGTCACACGCCTCCCAGCGAGGCTGGAGTCTCCATGCGCATCTTCGCCATCGCGTCGTCGGTAGTCTTCGTGGTCGCCGGCTGTGCTTCGTCCAAACCGGCGGGGCCCGAGCCGCTCGAGGTCAAGTCCACCGGTGTCCCCGGCGAGGCGGCCGCCGTCCAGACCACCAAATTCACCGCTACGGTGCTGGCGGTGGACACCGCCGCGCGCAGGCTCACGTTGAGAGGCGAGGACGGCACCACCGACACCATTGCCATCCCGCCCGAGGTGAAGCGGTTCGACGAGATCTCCGCCGGCGACAACATCGTAGTGGAAGTGCAGCAGGGACTGCTCTTCGCCTACCAGCCCGTGGGCAGCGACTCCGTCGCGCCGACGGCGGTGGTGGCAGGCGCGCGCGCCAGCCCGGGCGAGCACCCCGCGGGCGCCGTCGGAGCCGCGGTGCAGGCGACGGTGACGATCACCGCCATCGACCTCGACAAGCGGATCGTCGAGCTTCAGGGTCCCGACGGCAGCAAATACCACGTCAAGGCCGGGCCCAAGATCTCCGTCGAAAAGCTGGTCGTCGGCGACCGGCTGCTCGCCACCTACGTTGCGACGGTGGCCATCGCCGTCGACAAGAAACCCTGATCCCGGGCAGGCCTCACCCGCCGAAGGCGATGGTCAAGGCCACCAGCGCGCCACCCAGGAACACCATCACCGTGCCCGTCCACCACGGGTTCAGGCCGGCGGCGCGCCCGAAAGCCTGGCCGGTGACGAACAGCAGGGCGACGGCGATCAGGTTGGAGAGGCGCAGCGCGCGATGGAGGTCGTGGACAAAGACGAACGGCACCGCGACGGGGAAGGTGATCAGGAAGACCCAGAGGAACACGCCGAGGGCCCCCAGCCAGTCGTTCGCGCCCAGCCGTGGGCGCGCCGACGGCTCGGGGAGCAGCGACAATTGCTGACGCAGGTGCTCCAGCTCTCCGGGCCGCAGCGCGGACGCGACCATGGGCGGCAGCGCGCCGGCGACGATGCGCTGGCCATCCTCCGCGCTCGCCGCGCCACGCACCGAGCGCAGGATACCGAGGCCGCTCCCCCTCTCGGCGAGGCAGCCCATCAGGAACATGACGGCGTCGATGATTCCCCAGGCGAGATTGCAGCCGACCGCGCCGATCAGCATGGTGCGGACGTCGTCGCGCCCCGCCTCCGCCACGCCCATCGAGCAGGTGAAGGTCAGCACCATGATCAAGCCGAAGAGGGCTTCCTCGATCCGCTCCACCGGCTGAAGCGCGCGGGCAGTCATCGCCGCCACTCCACCATTTTCGCCGTCGCGCGCAATGGGACCATCGCCCAAGGGCGGAGCGCCTGCCAGAGAAGTATTGAACCGCCGCGATGAGCCCGCTTCCGCAACCGATCCCCTTGGCCGCCTCCGCTTCGCGTCACCGGGCGGCGGAGTTCCTGGCCTGGCTGCGCAGCTACGATCGGGCTGCCCTGCCGCTCGACGTGATCGCCGGCCTGACGGCTGCGGCGGTGGTGCTGCCCAAAGCGATGGCCTATGCGACGGTCGCCGGGCTACCCGTCCAGATCGGCCTCTATGCGGCCTTCATCCCGGCGCTGGTCTATGCGGCGCTCGGACGCTCGCCGGTCCTCAGCGTCAGCACCACCACCACCATCGGCATCCTGGTCGGCTCGGCCCTGACCGAGGCCGTTCCCGGGGCGGAGCCCGCCCGGCTCGTCACCGCCGCCGCCACGCTCGCTGTCCTGGTGGGCCTCGCGCTGCTCGTGGCGGCGGTGCTGCGATTCGGATTCGTCGCGGACTTCATCTCCGAGCCCGTGCTGGCCGGCTTCAAGGCCGGCGTGGGCGCGGTGATCATCGCCGACCAGCTCCCCAAGCTGCTCGGCTTCCACATCCACAAGGCCGGCTTCTTCCGCGATCTCCTGACCATCGTCCGGACCGCCGGCGACACTTCCCTGCCCACCCTGCTCGTCTCGGCCGGGATGTTCGCGGTCATCGTCTCGCTCAAGCGCTGGGTCCCGCGGCTGCCGGCGGCGCTGGGAGCAGTGGCGCTGGGCATCGCCGGCAGCGCGCTCCTGGGCCTGCCCGCGCTGGGCGTGAAGACCATCGGCGCCATCCCCTCCGGCATTCCCTCGCTGGTCCGGCCCGACCTGTCCCTGCTCGAGCCGCTCTGGCTCGCCGCCATCGCCATCGCCCTGATGAGCTTCACCGAAACCATCGCCAGCGAGCGCGCCTTCGCGGCGCCGGGCCAACCGCGGCCCGCTCCCAACCAGGAGCTGGTCGCCACCGGGATGGCGAATCTTCTTGGCGGCCTCTTCGGGGCCATGCCCGCGGGCGGAGGAACGAGCCAGACGCTGGTCAACCAGCGCGCCGGAGCGCGCACGCAGCTCGCCGGACTGGTCGTCGGGCTGGTCGCGCTGGCCACGCTCTTGCTGCTCGCGCCGGCCATCTCGCTCATGCCCGAAGCCACGCTGGCCATCGTGGTGGTGGTCTACTCCGCCGAGCTGCTCGACTTGCGGGAGTTCCGGGCCATCAACGCCATCCGGCGCACGGAGCTCTGGTGGGCGGTCACGGCCTTCGGCGGCGTCCTGGTGCTGGGGACGCTGCGCGGGATCGTCCTGGCCGTGATCGTCTCCCTCCTTTCGCTCGCGTACCAGGCCAGCAAGCCCGCCGTGTACGAGGTGGCGCGCAAGCGGGGCACCAACGTCTTCCGCCGCCGCTCCGAGCCGCATGCCGCCGACGAAACCTGGCCCGGCCTGTTGATGATCCGCGTGGAGGGGCGGATCTTCTTCGGCAACACCCAACGGGTGCTCGAGCTGGTGACGCCCCTCGCCGAGGAGGCGACTCCGCGCGTGATCGTCCTCGATTGCAGCGCGATCTTCGATCTCGAATACTCGGCGTTGAAGATGCTGGGCGAGGTGGAGGAGCGGATCGCCGGCCGCGGCGCCGAGCTCTGGCTGGCCGCGCTCAACCCGGAGGCGCGGCGCGGCGTGGAGCGGTCGCCGCTCGGCAAGGCGCTCGGGCACGGGCGCATGCTTGCCGACCTGGAGCACGCGGTGGCGAAGTATCAAGCCCGCCAAGCGGCGTGAGCCGGGTCAGTACTGATCGAACAGCGCCTGCACCGCTTTCGGGTCCTTGCTCTTCAACAGTGCCAGTTGGAGGAGCACCCTCGCCTTCTGGGGATTCAGCTCCTGCGCCGCCACGAAGCCGAGCTTGTCGTCGTCCACTTCCACGTTGCGGGCCACCGCGCCCGAGTTGGTCCTCGAGCTGCGGACCACGACGATGCCCTTCTTCGCCGCCGCGGCGAGCGCCTCGATCACCGCCTGCGTGGCGTTGCCGTCTCCCACGCCGGCGAGGACGATCCCCTTTGCGCCCGCGGCAAGCGCGGCATTGACCAGCTCTGGCCCGACGTTGGCGTAGGCGTAGACGATGTCCACGCGCGGCAGCACATCCGGAATCACTCCGGCAAAGGCGCTGCCGGCGGTGTGCTTCCAGGCGGGCCTGGAAAACCAACGCGCCTTGCCGAAGAGCACGAGACCGGCGAGCCCGCGGTTGGGCGAGCTGAAGGTGTCGAGCGCGGTGGTGTTGGTCTTGGTGGTCTCGCGCGCGAAGTGGATCCGATCGTTCAACACAACCAGCACGCCGCGGCCGCGCGCCGCCGGATCCGACGCCACCGCGACCGCGTTGTAGAGGTTCATCGGGCCGTCCGCGCTGGTGGCGGTGGCGGGCCGCATCGATCCCACCAGCACCACCGGCTTGTCGCTGCGGGTGACCAGGTTGAGGAAGTACCCGGTCTCTTCCATGGTGTCGGTGCCGTGGGTGATGACCACCGCGTCGATCTCGGGGCTGCCCAGAACCTGGTTGACGCGCCGGCCCAGCTTGATCCAGACGGCGTCGTTCATGTCCTGGCTTCCGATGCTGGCGATCTGCTCACCGCTGACCTCGGCCAGCTCGCCGAGCCCGGGAACCGCCTTGATGAGCACACCGACGTCGTACGCGGCGGACTTGTAGGCGACGTCGCCGGGCCTGGACTGCGCGCCCGCGATGGTGCCGCCGGTGGCGAGGATCTTCACGCGCGCCCGGGCAGGGACCGGCTCGAGCGCGTGTGCCTGCGCCAGCGCCACCGCGGGAAAGGCGAATGCCGCCAGCGTCGCCACGAACCCTCTTCTCGTGACGTCCATCAGCGCAGGCCGTCAGACCGACGGCGCGACTCCCGCAGAAGGCTTCGCGACTGCACCGGCGCCCGGCGACACGGCGGGAGCGGGGGCCGGCTCCCCAAGCCCCGAGGCGATCCAGCTCTCCAGCAGCGTGGAGGTGACCGCAAGGATCACGGGACCGACGAAGAGCCCGATGATCCCCAGCCAGAGGAGGCCGCCGATGACGCCGGGAAGGATCAGCAGCAGAGAGATATCCGCCCCCTTCTTGATCAGTACCGGCCGCAGGACGTTGTCGAGGACGGCGGTCACCAACGTGAAAACGAGCAGCACCGTAGCGCGGCCGGTCGCCCCGGTCGTGTAGAGCCAGATGGTGCACGGCAGCAGGACCAGCAGCGGTCCGAGCTGGGCGATGCAGAGCAGCAAGATGACGGCGGTGAGGACGCCTGCGAAAGGCACGCCAGCCGCGACCAGGCCGATGCCCGCGAGCACACACTGCACCAGCGCCGTCACCACGATGCCCAGAGCCACCGCACGGATGGCCTTTCCCGCCAGAAGCACGATCTCATCGCCCCGCTCTCCCGAGAGCCGGCGGAAGAAGCGGCGAAGCTGGAGGGCAGCGCCCTCGCCCTTGACATAGAGAATCGCGGCGATGCCCACGGTGAGCAGGAAGTAGACCATCATCGCCCCGAAGCTTCCCGCCTGGGCCGCGAACCACGCCAGCGCCGACTTGAGGTACGGCGTCACCCGCTCGGTCAGCGCCTGCGGATCCAGCGCGGCCAACGCGAGCCATCTCTGCTCGAGCTTGCGCCCCACCACGGGCAGGCCCTCGACCCAATGCGGTGGAGGCGGCAATCCGCGCGTCGAGATCTCGCGGGCGAGGTCCACCATGCGGTCGGATTGATCGAGGATGGTGGAGACGGCGAGGTAGAGCGGGACGAACAAGAGCAGCAGCAGGACAGTGGTCATCACCGCGGCGGCGGCGCCGCGCCGTCCGCCGAGCCGGGCCTGGAGACGGATCAGCAGCGGCCAGGTGGAGACGGCGAGCATCGTCGCCCAAAGCAGCGAGACGAGGAACGGCTGCAGCACCCGGAGGCTTCCCCCGAGCAACAGACCGATGCCCAGCACGGACAGTGTAATGCGGGCGAGCTCGCGAGAGGGACCCGGCGTCGCGGTATCCATGGCGCCATTGTCCGCCCATTGCAGGCCGGCCGCAGTACGGCCTAGGTCCAATACCTCGCGCGGACCGGCCGGGCTTTGATGGAAACCATGGACACGCCGGAACCGCGGCGGTCTGGCTGGAAGCGCAAGGTGGTCCTCGCCGTGGTCGCATTCGGCGGCGTCGTGGCGTTGTACACCTGGACCGCACTCCACCTCGCCTATTCACGCGGTGAGCGCGTGGGCTACGTGCAGAAGTTTGCGCACAGGGGCTGGGTTTGCAAGACCTGGGAGGGCGAGCTGGCCATCGCGACCGTGCCCGGCGTCGCTCCGGAGAAGTTCTACTTCAGCACCCGCAGCAACCCGGTCGCGGCCCAGGTGAACGACATGCTGGGCAAGCGCGTGCGCATCCGCTACGACCAGTACAAATTCGTTCCCACCACCTGCTTCGGCGACACCGAGTACTTCGTGGCGGAGGCGCAGCCCATCGACGAGCGGCAATAGGAGCCTCGATGGCCCCGCGGGCGCCGATGGTCGCTGCCAGGCTCCTGGCGCTCTTCGCCTCGCAGGCGCTGGTCGCCGCGGCCGCCCGTGCCGAGGAGCAGGCTCCGCCGGACGCAAAGGAGGCCCCCTCGACCGGATTGCCCTCGGTGCCGGGGCTCGAGTGGCGGTTCCACCTCGACGCCACCTGGGGCACGTTCGGCTTCGTCCACTCGCTCTACACCAACCCGCGGCCGGACCAGCCCTCCGGCGATCTGACCGACAACTGGTTCGAGGGCTCGATCAAGCCGGGCCTCTCCGCGAGCTACACCAGGGTGGGGGAGCTCTACGGCAAGATCAGCGCGGTCGGCGAGCGCACCTACGGCACGCCGCCCACGCTGGTCGGAGACGCGGCCTCCTCGTTCCAGCTCGACGATCTCTACGTCGGGTGGCGGTCGGGCAAGCTCCTGGGGATGGGCGAGAACGCGCTCGACTTCACCGTGGGCCGCACGCAGTACCGGTTGGGTCAGGGCTTCCTCATCTGGGACGGGACCGCGGAAGGCGGGACGCGCGGAGGGTTCTGGACCAACGCGCGAAACGCTTTTGGCTTCGCCTCCGTGGGCCGGTTCAAGGCAGGCGCCCACACGGTGGAAGCGTTCTATCTGGTGAAGGACGAGTTGCCGGAGGCCGCCACGGGCAGCAAGCTGCTGGGCTTCAACTACGAGCTTTCGCTGGGCAGGGCCACCACGTTGGGCGCCACGTACTTGCGCGGCTTCGCGCATGCTGCCCAACAGCGCGAGGGAATGAACGTCTACAACCTGCGCGCTTCCACCTCGCCCATCGCCGCCCTGCCGGGGCTCTCCTTCGAGGGAGAGTACGCGCGCGAGCACAACGGCAGCGCGCTGGACGCGACCGGATGGACGATCCAGGCCGGGTACGAGATCCCCATCGCCTGGACGCCGCGGATCTCCTACCGGTTCGCTTTCTTCCAGGGCGACGATCCCGCCACCTCGAAGAGCGAGGCCTTCGATGCCTGGTTCATGGGCGCCTCCGACTGGGGCACCTGGTGGCAAGGCGAGATTGCGGGCGAGTACTTCATCTCCAACTCCAACCTGCTCTCGCACCAGGTCCGCCTGCACCTGGCTCCGTCGGAGAAGCTGGGGACCGGGCTGATCTTCTACCGGTTCCTCTTCGACAAGCCGGCCGCCCTGGGGCCCGCGGTCACCTCCAGGGACGTCGCCTGGGAGCTGGACTGGTACGCGGATTGGAAGGCGAACGACCATTTCACCGTGAGTCTCATCGCCGCCTTCGCCTCGCCGGGCGAGGGTGTGGCCCAGGCGTACGGGCGCACCCAGGACCTCTGGTACGGAATGATCTTCGCCGCGTACAACTATTAGGGCATCGCGAGGTCCTGCTTCGGCTCGGTTGGCCCTGCAGCAGCAGGCTCCTCCACCGGCCAGACGAAGCGCAGTGGCGATCGCAGCGCCGCCTTGCACAGGTAGCCCAGGATCCCCAGCTGCTCCCTCCAACCCACGTCGTAGGCGCGCAGCGCAACCACCGCGGCGATGAGGAAGCTGACCGAGAGGTTGAGGACGAAGATGAGGCAGATGCCGAAGACCGCGTGGTGCAGCCAGAGATCGCCCAGCGTGTTCTCTCCGAAGTGCGACGCCGCCAGCGCCAGCGTGCCGGTGGAGAGGGTGACGTGGCGCACGTCCAGCGGCAGCCCGAAGAAGGCGCCGGTGACGGGCGCGAAGCCGAGCAGGTATCCGAGCACGATGCTCGAGGACCAGGCGCCCAGGTTGCGATCCAGCGCTCCCGCGAGGGCGATCATGCGGCGCCTGCCCACGTACGCGCCGATCGGGGACTCGGCGATGGCCCGCGGCAGCCGGTAGAAGACGGCGAAGTTCTCGCACCACCCTCCTGCCAGCGCCGCCAGCCAGAGGAGGACGCCGGTGACGATGGCGTAGAAGGCGGTGCCGGAGGCGAGCGCGTGCAGCGCTTGGTAGACGTGTGCCGCGGTCTCGGCCTCGAGGAACGATCGCTTGAAGAGGAGCGAATAGACCTTCTCGAAGGCGACCGCGCCCAGGCAGACCGCGGTGACGTTGCCGACGGCGGCGGCGAGCTGCGTGCGGGTGATGCGGGCGACGAAATCGGCGATCTTGCTCGAGCGCTCGAGCCCGCGGTTGTCGCGCACGATGCCGGCGAAGGTGGCCGCCGTCGCCGCCGGCTGCTTGGTGGCCAGCGCGAGATGGAGGGTGTGCAAGAGCACGAAGCTCACCGCGTAGTTGGTGCCCGCCACGAAGCCTTCGACGAAGAGCGGCGCGTGCGCCTCGACGATGCGCAGCTTGAGCGCGGCGGTGAAGACGGTGAGGAGCCCGCCTCCCAACGCCGCCAGCCACATCTGGCCGTATTCCCACCTGCCTCGCGCGATGTAGTGCTCACCGCTCCTGCCGGTGCGCTCCACCGTCTTGCGGGCGAGGAGGTTGAGGTTGTCGTGCAGGTAGGCGCCGATGCTCTCGTCGGACAGCCGCCCGGCGATCAGGCGGTCGAGCAGCGTGCGGACGGCGAGGACGCGGTGATGCGGGTCCTCCGCGTGCAGGACATCGAGCAACTGCTCCATGCGCAAAAGGCAGGCGTCGATCTTCCGCAGATCGAAGACCAGCTCCACGCTGACCCCGGCCGCCTCCATGTGCTGGCGGACGGCGGCCATCTCCTCGCGGCAGCCGTCCACCACCACCTTCCAGCCGAAGAGCAGCTCCCGGGCCTCGCCGCCGTCCGCGCGCACCACGTCCTCGGTGCGGCCTACCAGCCGATAGAAGGGAGAATCGACCACGCTCTGGGTGGCGCTGCGCTCGCGGACCTGGGGGCGCAACCCCAGGCTCGCCGCGCGGGTGGCGAGCAGCCGCACCGCCTCACGCAGGTCGCGGCGTTGCCGCTCCCAGAAGTCGGGCGAGTCCTGGGGAGTGAGGACGCCCGCCAGCATCTCGAACACCGCGGGCGGTATGCGCAGGAACTGACCTGCCTGGTGCTTGCCGGCGTACAGGCTGGTGAGCAGCCGGGCGGCATCCGACTCGCTGCGCGCCGAAGGCAGCACCATTCCCACCATCCGCCGCACGATCTCCGAGAAGAGGCTGCCATCGGAGGGGATTCCGCTCTCGGCAAAGAGAAAGACCGAGCCCAGGTTCTGGAACAGCTCCCCGATCCTGGCCTGGAACCGCGCGCGCGCCTCTGGGTTGAGACGCAGGTGCTCGATGAAAGCGAGGAGCTGGCCGGACTGTCCGCGGTCTTGCAGCCAGCGGACCAGCCGGACCAGACGCGCGTAGTGCGTGCGCAGCCCGCTGCTCTCGCAGAAGGACTCGATCAGGTGGAGCAGCTCGGGGCTCGGAACCCGACTGCGCCGCCGACTCGCAGAGGGCAACGGACCTGCATCCTTGAACGTCGGCTCCATCTCCAGATCCCGGGCTCAGGCCGCCTTCGTCGGCTCCTCCTTGGGCAGCACCGGCAGGTTCCGCACTCCCCAGCCGAAGAGGAAGATGGTCGCGGCGATCAGGCCGATGGAGACACCCCACTCGAACAAGCTCGGCAGGTACGGGTCCGGCGCGAAGGGCATCGTTCCCTTCAGATCCATGGCGAAGACCACCACGTTGGCCCGGTCGAGGACCACGCCGCCGCAGGCGAGGAGAGCGCCCCAGAAGAGCGTCTTCGGATTTTCGCGGAGCCTCGCCACTCCGAGGATGAGGAGCGGCACCAGGCCGCCGAGCAGGACTTCGGCGCCGAACAGCATCGCCTTGGAGCCGCTGAACGCCGCGCCGAGCTGGCCGCGGATGGCGAGATCGGAGACCCGCCCCGCCTCGAACACGAGCAGCGCCCAGAAGCCAAGCTTGCCCAGCGACGCCAGCTGCGGGATGGGCAGCGCCCTGCCCCAGGCCCTTGCCATCCACATCTCCACCAGGATGACCAGCGAGAGGCCGGCGGCGATGGAGGAGACGAAGAACCAGACCGGCATCATCGGCGACCACCAAGCCGCGTCCAGCTTGTCCGGCATGAGCAGGAAGAGCGAGCCGAGCGAGCTCTGGTGCATGGTGGAGAGAGTCACCGCCGCGATGGCCAGCATGATGGGAACCGGGTGCTTCTCCTCGGGCGCGGGGCGGAATGCCCAGGCGAGGAAGGCGAAGACCACGAAGGCGAGCGCGGTCAGTCCCGGGTTGCGGGACATCAGCCAGACGAACAGCGTCACCGCGACCACCACCCAGACCGGCGCGCCCGTCTTCCAGCGCGCCATCGCCTTCTGCATGCCCAGGTGCTCGAAGACGACGGGCATGAACTCGAAGGCGAGGATGGTGACGTAGAGGCCGACGCACCACGAGACCTCGAACATCGCCGAATGCTCCGGCGCCTGCACCCCGAGTTGCCAGAAGTGCCAGGGCAGGCCCAGGTCGGCGACCAGCGTCACCGTCACGAACGAGTAGCTGAGCAACCCGATCAGCACGGCGCTCCGACCGATGCCGTAGAGGTCCTGCCGCCGGAACACGTAGATGATCCCGGCGGTGGCGAAGGCGCCGGCGGCCACCGCGATCCAGATCAGATCGAAGACGATCCATAGGCCCCAGGCATAGGTGTCGGAGAGATGCGTGGACCCGCCCAGGCCGAGGGCGAACCGGGCCACGAAGGAGATGGCGCCGAAGACCATCAGCGCGACGAGCAGCATGCTGGCCGGCGTCCAGAACTTCTTCTCCAGCGGCGCGAACTCCACGTGATGCTCTTCGACCTCCGCTTTCCCGACCAGGAGCTTGCGCTGCCCGAGCCTGTACACCGCGCCCAGCAGCGCGCCGATCGCGATCACCGCGCGCGGCACCATCGCCAATGCCGCCGCGCTCCGTGCCGGATAGCTGGTCATGCTCACGTCGGGCAAACCGATCTTGTCGAAGGGAACGGAGGAGAGGTACAGGGTGGCGGTCCCGCCGGCCTCCTTCTCGCCGTAGATGTGGTCGATGTACTTGCCGTTCCCGTCCGCGATGCGGCCCTTGGCCAGCTTGAGCATGTCCTCGCGCTCGCCGAAGTGGAGGGCGTCCGCCGGGCACGCCTTCACGCAGGCCGGCATGGCGACCTGGTCGACGTAGCGCTTCTGCTCGAAGAGAGTCAGCGGCACGCCGTTCAGCTCCAGCGGGGCGACGGAATGCAGCCGATCCGAGCAGAGGGTGCACTTGCTGATCTTGGGCGCCAGCGAGTTCCACTCCGCGGAGATGGCGCCGAAGGGGCAGGCCCACATGCAGTACCTGCAGCCGATGCAGATCTCGGGGTGGTAGACGACCGGGCCTTCGTCGGTCTTCTTCAGCGCCGTCACCGGACAGGCGGACACGCAGGCCGGCTCGTCGCAATGCATGCACTGGCGCTTGGTGAAGATGTCGCGGAAGCCGGCGGGCGCCTTGGGGTCGTCGATCTCGTGGTGCGTGATCAGCATGAAGGTGTCGGCATCCAGCTTGGTCGGGTTCTGGTAGGTGCCGAACACGCTGTCCGTCTGCAGCTGGGTCGGGACGCCGTCGAGGCCGTTCCACTCCTTGCAACTCACCTGGCAGGCATGGCAGCCGATGCACTTGGTGGTGTCGATCAGCTTGGCGTAGCTCATCGCCGACCTCCCGAGCGCGGGGCCAACGACGAGACCGCCAGCTCTCCAGCGGCGTCCTTGGCCGGCACCACGTTCACCAGGCAGGCCTTGGTCTCCTGCGTTCCGGCGCCGGGATCGCCGGCGTCGATGGTGAGCACGTTGGTGCTGGGTCCACGCGACAATCCCTTGAAGCCCCAGTTGTAAGGCATCCAGACGATGGTCACCTCCTGGCCCGCGATGCGCAGCGTCTGCATCCGCCGCGTCACCACCGCCTTGACCACCATTTCCCCGCGCGCCGAGCTGACGCGGGTCCAGTCTCCGGTCTTGATTCCCAGCTTCGCGCCCAACTCCACCGGCATCTCGATCATCGGCTCCGGCGCCAGCTCGTTGAGCCAGGGGATGTTGCGCGTGGTGGAGCCCGCGCACCAGTGCTCGGCCATGGACGAGGTCATCAGCACGTAGGGGAAGTCCTTCGCCGTGCCGATGGGCTGCTTCCCCGGCACCCGCGGATACTTCAGGCAGGGGTTGTTCTGCGCTCCGGGGTGCAGCAGGTTCGAAACCGGGCTCTCCACCGGCTCGTAGAATTCGGGCAAAGGCCCGTCCTTGGGCACGTAGGCCACGTCCCGGGGCATGCCCGGCTCCTTCGCGTCCGGGTCCTCGTACGTGTTGGCCATCAGCTTGCCCACGCCCTCGGCGCCCATGCGGAACGGCTGGTGTCCCTCGGGCGTGTCGGGGCCCTTGGTCGGGTCGGGCACGTCCGGGACGTCGATGCCCACCCACTTTTTCTGGGTTTTGTCCCACTGGATCATCGGGACCGCGGCAGCGAGGATGTTCCCCTTCGCGTCGCGCGCCGGCATCGGCTGGCCGTCGGCGTCGCAGGAGGCGCGGTTGTAGAGGATCTTCATGTTGCCCGGCCAGGTCCACGCGTAGGTCGAGTTCAAGGTGAGCCCGGTCTGCTTCAACCGCTCGGCCCGGAAGTTGCGCCGCTTGGTCAGGTTCTTCCCGCGCGCGAAGCACCCTGCGTAGATCCACGCTCCCGAAGAGGTCGAGCCGTCCGCCTGCAACTCGCCGATCCCGGCGACCAGGTCCCCCTGCTTGAGGTTTTTGGCGGGCACGTCCTTCCAGGCCCGGCCGTTGATTTCTTGCAGCACGGCCTCGGCCAGCCCTTCTCTTGGATAGTTCCAGTTCGCCTTGAGGATGGCCGCGTCCTTGGCGTCGGTGGAGCCCTTGTACAGGTCGCGCACGCGGCGGAACACCTCGTCGATCACGTCCAGATCGGGCCGCGCCTGGCCGGGCGGCTTCACGCCCGCATAGCGCCACTGGAGCAGGCCGCCCGAGTTGCTGAGGCAGCCTTCCTTCTCCATGAAGTACGCCGCGGGGAGCAGGATCACCTCGGTCTGGATCTTCTTCGCGTCCGTTCCCGGCGCCTGCCAGAAAGCGGCAGTCTCCGTCTCCCACAGCTCCTGCACCACCATGAAGTCGATCTTCGACAGCGCCTCGCGCACGTAGTTGAGATTCGGGTTGGTCACCATTGGATTTTGGCCCAGCACCCAGAGGAGCTTCATCTCCCCGGCGTACGAGGCATCGACGATGCCCATCGTGGCGTAGTCCTTCTTGCCGCTCCGCTTGGGAAGCCAGCCGTACCCGAAGTCGTTCTCCGCGGTCCCGTTCTCGCCGAACCAGGCCTTGAGGCCGTTCAGCACCATCTTGCGGTTGAAGGTCCCGTTGTCCTTCGTCCAATCGGCGAGCGTAGGCTGGGAGAGCGCAGGGGAGTCGTTGTAGCCGAACATGTAGTTGGCCAGCACCGACATGTCGCAGGCGCCCTGCACGTTGGGCTCGCCGCGCAGCGCGTTCACGCCTCCGCCGATCTTGCCGATGTTCCCGAGCAGGAGTTGGAGGATGCAGTAGCAGCGGATGTTCTGGACGCCCACCGTATGCTGCGTCATCCCCAGCGCGTAGAGGATGGTGCCGGGCCGGTTCTTGGCGAACAGCTCGGCGATCTCCTCGATCTGCTTCGCGGGGATGCCGCTGATCTCCTCCGCCACCTGTGGCGTGTAGCGCGAGAAGTGCGTGCGCAGCTTCTGGAACACGCACTGCGGGTCCTCGAGCGAGCTCGCCTTCTTGGGCTTCTTGTCCTTGCCCAGCTGGTATCCCCAGGAGGCCATGTCGTACTTGTGCTTCTCGCGGTCGTAGCCGGTGAAGAGACCGTCCGCGATGCCGAAATCGTCGCGCGCCAGATAGAGCGCGTTGGTGTGCAGCTTCACGTACTCGGCGTCGTACCAGCCGTTCTCGATCACCAGCCGGATGACCGCGCCGAGGAAGGCGATGTCCGCGCCTGGCCGGATGCGCGCGTACACGTCGGCGATGTCGGACGTGCGGTTGTAGCGCGGATCGACGTGGATGATCTTGGCGCCCTTTTCCTGCGCCTTGCGGATCCACTTCATCGCCATCACGTGGTTTTCGGCGGTGTTGGACCCCTCGATGAGGAAGACCTTGGAGTGTTCCAGGTCCGCCCAGTGGTTGGTCATCGCGCCGCGGCCGAAGGAGGCCCCCAGACTGGGGACCGTGGGGCTGTGTCAAAGTCTCGCTTGATGCTCGACGTAGTTGGTGCCGAACAGCCGGCCCATCTTGTTCCACAGGTAGCACTCCTCGTTGGTGTTCTGGGCGCCGCCCAGGAACGCGATGGCGTCGGTGCGGTTGGCGGGAAGCTCCCGATCCCCGTCCTTCTCGGTCGCGGTCCAGGTCGCGTCGCGGGTCGACTTGATCTTCTTCGCGATCTTGTCGAGCGCCTCGTCCCAGCTGATGTCGGTCCAGCGATCCGAGCCGGGCGCGCGGTACCTGGGCAACGTCAGACGCTGCTTCGAGTCGTGCGTGGCCAGCGCCGCGGCCCCTTTCACGCAGAGCGAGCCTTCGTTCACCACGCCGTCGGGATCGCCTTCGAGGTTGACCAGCTTTCCCTCGATGACGTGGCCCACCATCGAGCAGCCGCAGGAACAGAAGTTACAGACGGTGGTGAATTCCTTGGCGCCGGCGAGCCTCATCTCCGCTGCGCGAGAGGCCTGCGGCGGGAGCAGGGTGTCCAGTGCGACACCCGCGCCGCCGGTCGCAAGAACCTTGAAGATTTCCCTTCGGCCGACGGACATGGGAGGCTCCTTCGTGAAGGGGTCGACGGTACGCGATCAGGGCGCGACGGTAAGTTGGCCCAAGTGCCTACAGACCCGACCCTCGCCCAGATGCTCCTCTGGAAGCGCGAGCCACCGTTTCCACCAGGAGTTGGGAGCCCATGGGTTCGAGGATCGCCATCGCAGCAGCCGGGATCTGTCACCGCTATGGACGCCGCTGGGCGCTGATCGACGTCGGCTTCGAGCTGCCCGAAGGCGCGGCGACGATGGTCGCGGGACGGAACGGCTCCGGCAAGTCCACGCTCCTGCGTGCGCTGGCGACCGCCGTCCGCGCCGATCGCGGGACCATTCACGTCCTCGGCGTCGATGCGCGCGCCGAGCGCGATCGCGCGCGGGAGAGCATGGCTCTCCTCGACCACCGCACGCACCTGTACGAGCCGTTCACCGCGCTGGAGAACCTCCGGCTCGCAGCGCGCTTCCTCGGCCAGCCCGACACGCGCGCGGCGCTCCTCACGCGGCTGGACGAAGTAGGACTCGCCGATCGCGCCGACGATCCCGTGCGCGGCTTCTCCGCCGGCATGCGCAAGCGGCTGGCGCTGGCCCGCGTCCTCTTGAAGCAGGCAGAGGTAGTGCTCCTCGACGAACCTTACGGCGACCTCGATCCGCCCGGCTTCGTGCTGGTGGATCACATGCTCGAGCGGCTTCGCGCGCAGGGCGTCACCGTGCTGATGGCCACCCACCTGCTTCGCCGGGGGCAGGCCCTCTGCTCGCGCGCGCTGGTGCTCGAAAGCGGCCGGCTGATCTTCTCCGGCCCGGCTGCCAGCATGCCGCAGCCGGCCCGCACCGACGCGGGCTTCGCGGAGGGCGCATGAGCGGCCTCGTCATCGCGCTGCGCAAGGATCTTCTCTTGCAGTGGCGGGGACGCCTGCAGATCGTCGCCGTCTTCGCTTTCGGCGCGGCGGCGCTGCTCCTCTTCAGCTTCGCGGTCGGTCCCGATTCCCTGGCGCTGCGCCAGCATGCGGCCGGCTTCCTCTGGCTGGCGCTCTTGCTCGCCTCCACGCTCTCGCTCGCGGAGAGCTTCGAGCACGAGCTGGAAGATCGCGCGATCGAGGGCCTTCTGCTGCTGCCCGCTGGCCCGCGCGCGCTCTACTACGGCAAGGCCATCGCCAACTGGACGCAGCTCGCGCTCCTCGGCGTGGCGCTGGTCCCGGTGATGGTGGTGCTCTATGACGCCGGGACCACGCGCCTCTTGCCCTTGCTCGGCATCATCCTGCTGGGCACGGCGGGCCTCTCCGCGCCGGGAACGCTTTACGCCGCCATGACCGCGCAAGCCCGCGCGCGGCAGGCGCTCCTGCCGCTGTTGCTCTTTCCCCTGGTGGTGCCCGTCCTGCTCGCCGCCGTCAAGGCCACCTCGCTGGTCATCCTCGGCGATCCGATGGGCCAGCTACGCCCTTGGACCACTCTGCTCGGCCTGTTCTGCGTGGTACACGTCTCGCTCTGCGGCCTCCTCTTCGGCCGCGTCGTGGAGGACGGATGAGCCCCCGGTCGCGACAGTGGCTCGCCCCTGCGCTCGTGGTGGTCGGCGCGGCGCTCGTCTGCGCCGGCTCGGCCTGGGGCCTCTTCAAGGCTCCGCCCGAAGTCTTCATGGGCGAGGTGCAGCGCATCATGTACGTGCACGTGCCCACCGCCTGGAACGCGATGCTGGCGCTGAGCTTCGCCTTCGGCTGCGCGCTGGCCTTCCTCCTCACCGGCGACTGGAAGTGGGACAATCGCCTGGAAGCGGCGCTGGAGATGGGGGTGGTGCTCTCGCTCTTGCTCTGCATGCAGGGAGCCATCTGGGCGAAGCCGACCTGGGGGGTGTGGTGGGACTGGGACCCGCGCCTCACCACCACCGCGGTGCGGGTGCTCGCCGTCGGTGCCATCCCCGCGCTGCGCGCGTTCGGGGAGGTTCCGGGGCGCCGCGCCGTCTGGTCGGCCGTGGCCTGCGTGATCGCCTTCGCCGACGTTCCCATCGTCTACTTCTCGGTGAAGTGGTGGAACTCGCTGCACCAGGCCCAATCCACTCCGGAGACCGTCTCCAGCGCCTTCCACTGGCCGCTTCGCATCAACGCCTTCGGAATCCTCTTTCTCTGGACCGGGCTGGTCGCTTTGCGCGCGCGGCTTTCCGCCCTGCGGCTGCGCGAGGAGACCGCGCCGCCTCCGCCCGCGGAAGCCGCGGCCGCAACGCCTGCCCAGGGTGCCTGGTGAGCGGCGTCATCCAGGGCGGAGAGGAATTCGTCATCGCCGCGTATGCGGTCACGGCGGCGGTGCTCTCTGCGTATGCCGCCTCGATCTACTTCCGCCTCCGCGCGGAGAAGCGGCGCGCCTCGCGCGAGGAGGGACGATGAGCGCCCCCTCGGTGCGGCGCCGCAGGACCAGGTGGTTCGCCGCTGCCGCGCTGGCGGCCGCGGGCAGCGCGGTCCTGGCGATCGCGGTCAGCGGCATCGGCAACAATCTGGTCTATTACTGGGGACCCAAGGAGCTGCGCGCGGCGGGGAGCAAGGCGATGGGAGCCACCATCCGCCTGGGCGGCCAGGTGGCGACGGGCTCGGTCAAGCCCTCCGACGGGCTATCGAGCCTGGAGTTCGACGTCACCGACGGCAGCGCGCTGGTCCACGTCGTCTCCCGGGGCGTGCCGCCGCAGCTCTTCCGCGATCGCATCGGCGTGGTGGTCGAGGGCACCCTGACCACGGCCGGCATCTTCGAGAGCCGCCGGCTGATGGTGTCGCACGACAACAGCTACCGGGCGCCCGCGGACAAGGACGTGGACATCCGGGCGTTGATGCAATCGACGGAAGGCCTCGATCCGGCGTCCGCCCCGCGGGTGGCGGGAAGCGCCGCCCCGGGCAGGTGAAGGAGCACGCGTGGTCCCCATTCTCGGCCGTTCCCTCATCCTCCTCGCGCTCCTCGCCGCCAGCGCGGGCTCGCTGTTGGCGCTGGCCACCGGGGCGCGGCCGTCCGTGGCCGGATGGGTCTGGTCGCGCAGGCTGGCGTACGCCTTCGGCGGCCTCATGCTCCTCGCCAACCTGACCATGGAGTACGCGCTGCTCGCCCACGACTTCAGCGTCGGCTACGTGGCGCACGTCGGCTCGCGGTCGGTGCCTGCCTGGGTGTCGGCCGTGAGCCTGTGGTCGTCCCTGGAGGGCTCGATCCTCTTCTGGGGACTGGTCCTCGGCGCGTACGTCGCGCTGACCACCTGGGCGAACCGCGACCGGTACCCCGAGCACATGCCATGGGCGGTGGGGATCTGGCTCGCCTGCGGCGCCTTCTTCAGCTTCCTGCTGGCGGGTCCGGCCCAGCCCTTCGCCACGGTGGCGAATCCGCCGCTCGACGGACCCGGGCCGAACGCCTTGTTGCAGAATCACTATCTCATGGTCATCCACCCGCCGTTCCTCTACGCGGGCTACGTGGGCATGACCATCCCCTTCGGCTTCGCCTGCGCCGCGCTTTTCGCCGGCAAGCTCGGCCACGACTTTTTGCGGCCGCTGCGCAACGCGCTCCTGCTCCCCTGGATCTTCCTCACCATCGCCATCGTGCTGGGCGGCTGGTGGGCCTACGAGGTGCTGGGCTGGGGCGGGTACTGGGCGTGGGACCCGGTGGAGAACGCCTCCTTCCTGCCCTGGCTCACCGCCACCGCCGCGCTCCATTCGGCCCTGCTGGTAGAGCGCAAGGGTGTGCTCAAGGGTTGGACCGTGACGCTGATCGCGGCCACCTTCCTGCTCACCATCCTGGGAACCTTCATGACCCGCTCGGGGGTCTTCAACTCCGTGCACTCGTTCACCCAGAGCGCCATCGGTCCCACCATCCTCGCCTTCCTCGCCGTCTCGCTGCTCTTCTCGGTGGCCCTGTTCGCGTTGCGCGTGGATACGCTCGAGGCAGAGGGCAGCCTGACGCCGGGCGTCTCCCGTGACGCCGCCTTCCTGGTGCAAAATCTATTGTTCGTGCTCTTCACCTTCACCGTGCTGCTGGGAACGGTGTTCCCGCTGGTGATGGAGGCGGCGCGCGGCGTGCAGATGAGCGTCGGGCGGCCGTACTTCGACCAGATGGCGGTTCCCATCGGTGTCGCCCTGCTCTTCGTGATGGGCGTGGGCCCCGCGCTCCCCTGGGGACGCGCGACCGGCCAGCAGATCCAGCGCGCGCTGGTGCCGCCGCTGCTGGGCGCGACCGCGCTGACGCTGGCCGGCTTCCTCCTCGGGGTCCGCAGCCGCTGGACGCTCCTGGCGCTGCTCTGCGGCGGGTTCACCGCCCAGGTGACGCTGTCGGAGATGATCTTGCCCGTGCGCCAGCGGATGCGCGCGCACGGCGAGGACATCCTGGAGGCGCTGCGCAGCGCCGGGCGCAGGGGACGCCGCCGCTTCGGCGCTTACGTGGTCCATGCAGGCGCGATCCTGGCCATCGTCGCCATTGCCGTGTCGAGCACGATGGGCTCCTCCAAGGAGATCCAGCTCCGCGAAGGAGAAAGCGCTTCGCTCGGCGCCTATACGCTGACGTTCGTCAAGGGCGAGGTCGTCCAGGAGCCCCACCGCGAGTCGGTGCGCGCGCGCATGGAGATCGAAAAGAACGGCCAGAGGCTGGGAACGCTCTTTCCCGCCATGAACTACTACGAGAGCCAACGCGAGCCGGTGGGCACGCCGGCGGTGCGCAGCGGTCTCACCGAAGACCTCTACCTCTCCGTGCACAACATCGACGCGCGCGCGGGGACCGTGGGCCTGCTCGTCCTGGTGAACCCGATGGTGGCCTGGATCTGGGTGGCCACGGCGATCATGGCGCTGGGCGGGCTGGTGGCGCTGGTGCCGCCGCTTCGCGCCCGTGCGCTGGCCGCGCGGATGGCGGCAGCGGAGTCCGCACCCGCCATCGAGGGGCTGCAGTGATGCCGGCCGCTTTTCCAGCCACAGCCGCGCCGCGGACGCGCCGGCTCAACCTCAAGGTGCTCGCCGCGGGCGCAGCCCTCGTGCTGCCGCTGATCGCGGTCCTGCTCTTCAACCTGGGACGCGATCCGCACTCCGTCCGATCGCCGCTGGTGGGCGGACCGGCGCCAGCATTCGCCCTGCAGCCCATCGCCGGCGGCGCGCCGCTCACGCTGGAGTCGCTGCGCGGCCACCCGGTGGTGGTGAATTTCTGGGCGACGTGGTGCGTGCCGTGCATCTCGGAGCAGCAGTCGCTGACCGCGGCCGCGCGCGGGCTGCGGGACGCGCGCTTCGTCGGCATCGTCTACGAGGACGAGAAGCCCAGGATCGAGGCCTTCCTCGCGGAGCGACCCCTCGACTATCCCGTGCTGATGGATCCCGGCGCACGCGCCGCCATCGCCTACGGCGTGTCCGGCGTGCCGGAGACGTTCTTCATCGACGGCGAGGGACGGATCGTCGAGAAGTACGTCGGTCCCCTCGACCGGCAGACCATCGCCGCGCTGGTGTCGAAGGCAAGGGGGAGCCCGCGATGATCCTTGCAGCGATCGCGCTCGCCCTCCTCGCCGCACCGCCGCCCGCCGTCGGTCCGCCGGCGGGCGTGCCGCTTTCGGGGGCGGCGCTGGACTCGCGGACCGAGCAGGTGGGCGCGCTGCTGCGATGCCCGGTCTGCCAGGGTCTCTCCGTCGCGGATTCGCCGTCGACCATGGCGCGCAACATGAAGCAGGAAGTGCGCGAGAAGCTCGCCGCGGGCTACGACCAGGACCAGATCCTCGCCTCGTTCGAACAGTCCTACGGCGAGTTCGTCCGACTCCGGCCGCCCTTGCGCGGCGCGAACTGGGCGGTGTGGCTGGGACCGGTGGTGTTCCTGCTCGCGGGCGGGGCGTTGGTGGCGGCGGCGCTACGCGGCTCGCGGCGGCCGCCCCAGGCCGCTGCTGCCGAGCATGGCGGGCTGCCCGACGATCCTCGACTCGCCCAGGCGGTCCACCGCGTGCGCGCCCTGGCCTACGGCTCGCTCGAGGAAACCCCCCGCAAGACGGGGTCGCCTCGATGAACCCATCCGTCGCCGTGGAATGGATTCCGCCCTTCGTCGCTCTCGCCATCGGTCTGGCTGCCGGCGGGCTGCTGCTCCTGCGCGCGAACCGGGTCCGGGGGCCTGACGCGCGCCGACCAGCGCCCGCCGGCACGCAAGCCCGCGATCTCCTCGCCAAGCGCGACGCGCTCATCCGGCAGCTGCAAGAACTGGAGGATACAGGCAGCAAGCGGACGCCGGCGCAGCTCGCGCGCGAACGCCATGACCTCGAGCTGGAAGCGGCGCGCGTCCTGCTCGCGCTCGACATGGAAGGCGTGGCGGCCGGAAGGGGAAAGGTCCGCGAGGACGCGGCGAAGCTCCCTCTTCCCACCGCCGGTCGCACACCCCGCGCCGGACTGCGCGGTTTCTTCTGGGGGGTCGGGAGCGCCACCGCCCTCCTCCTGATCGCCTTCTCCGCCTGGCAGGCGTCCAATCCGCGCGAGCAGGGCGGCTCGGTGACAGGAGGCGGGGCGACCTCCGCGATGGGCCCGGCCGCCTCGGACGACGCGGAGCTCGCCGCGGCGGTCGCGCGAAATCCGTCCGACGCCGGCGCTCACCTCGCCCTCGCCGGTGCGAAGCTCGCCCGCCGCGATCTGATGGGCGTCTGGAACGAGGCGGGTCGCGTTCTCGAGATCTCTCCCGGCAATCCGACGGCCCTCGCCTACCAGGCGGCAGTGCGCATCGCCATGGGGCAGCCGGGCATCGCCGTGGATCTCTTGCGGAAGTCGATCGCCGCGGACCCGGATCTGATCGATGCGCACGCCTGGTTGGCGATGGCCTATGCGCGGATGGGGCGCAAGCAGGAAGCCGACGCCGCCGTGACCGCCGCGGCGCGCCGGTTCCCCGATCGGGCCGAGGAGTTCCGTCGCCTGTTGGCGGACGCGAATCGTGACGATGCGGCGGGCGGCGCAGATGTGAGTCCAGAGGAGCCGCATGCCGCTCCGGCGGCTGCGGTTCCAGCCTCGGGCCGGACCTCCCGACGCCACGTGTCCGGGAGGATCGATCTGGATCCTTCCCTCGCCGGCGCCGTGCCGCCCGGCGCTGTCCTCTTCGTCTTCGTCCGTGCTGCCGGCGTGAGCGCAGGCCCGCCGGTGGCGGTGAAGCGGTTGCCGCCCGTGTTTCCCGCGAGCTTCGATCTGAGCGACGCGGACGCGATGATGGGGCAGCCGTTTCCAGACCCGCTGCTGATCGAGGCGCGCCTCGACGAAGATGGCGATCCCACGACCCGGCCGCCGACGGACCCGAAGGCGCGCCTCGACAGCATCCACGCGGGCCGTACGGACTTGCGGCTGACGTTGAAGCGGCCCTAGGCCCCCGAAACGAAGCTCTCACTCCTCGGCGGGCATCATCGCGGCCAGCGTGTCGTCGAACTTGGCCGGGTCCTGGTCGAAGGCCAGTCCGGTGTGGCAGCTGTCGCAGTCCTGTCCGATCTTCTTCTTGCGCCCGTCGGCCAGCGTCGCCGCGTGCTGGCCGTCGTGGCAGCGGAAGCAGCCGGGATTGGTCAGCCCCTCGGCGTTGTGCCCCAGGTCGGATCGGCGGACGCCCCATCCCTGCTTCAAGTCGGGATAGACGTTCTGCAGGTAGAGCGCGGCCAGCGTCCCTGCGGCCTTGTCGAGCACCGCCGCCTCCACCTTCGCCTCCGGATGCTCGCGCTGGTACGCGGCTGCCAGCTCGCCCTTGAAGCGCGCCTCCGCTCCTTCGCGCGGCGCGCTGGTATTGCCGAGCAGCTCCACCGAGACCTGGGCGATGAATGGCGTCTTCGGATCGAGGGCGCCGGCGAAGAGCGCGCGATCGACCGCGGCCTTGGCGGTGAAGTCGGAGAGATGCGCGGGCCGGTTGTGGCAGTCGACACAGTCCATGGTGCGCATGCCGACCGGCTTTTGCGACGCGTCCTTGGGGAGATACTCGGCGACCAGCTGGCCCTTGGAGAGCAGCGTCACCTTCCCCACCTTGCTGCGCGCGTCGTCGAGGATCTCGAACCTCACCTGGTTGTCCGGGTTGGCATGCCAGTGGACGCCCTCCCACTTGTGCGTTTTCGGGTTCTTGCCGCCGAGTCGCATGAGCATGGCGTTGAATTTGGGCGTGTTGTCCTTGTCGAGGCTGTAGTGCGCGAACAGCTTGATGCGGTCGCGCCTGAACCGCTCCGGCGCGTGGCACTTCTGGCAGGTCTCCTGCGCGGCGACCAGGTCGTGGGTCCCCGCCACCACCGGCCGGTCGTATCTGGTGGTGATCACGCCGACGAGCTGGTGGAGGCCGTTCCACTTGGCCTTGACATGGGCCGCGGTGCCCGCGCCGATGTGACACTCGACGCAGGCGACGTTGGAGTGGGGCGAGATGTTGTAGGCGTCCCACTCGGGCTGCATGACCGCGTGGCAACTGGTGCCGCAGAACTGCGGCGTGGCCATGTGCACCATCATCTTGTGCCCCGCCAGCGCGAAGATGCCGATGTTGGCGACGGTGGCCAGGGCGACGAAGAGGACGCGCCTGCGGGCGGAGGGGTCCTCGAAGGCCGCCTTGAAGGCCGCCTGCAGCGAGTCAGGCGGACGGTCCTGGGTGCGGCGGTCGAGGCGGAGGCCGATGGGGATGAGCAGGAGCCCGAACCCGAACATCGCCGGCAGGACGATGAGGACGACCAGGTTCAGATAGGGGTTGGCGTTCTCGGTGACGAGCCCGATCACCAGCAGCGTGACCAGCGCGAAGCCCGAGATGGTGGTGATGACCGAGCCGAGCAGCGTGATCCAGTTGGTCCAGAGCCGCGGAAGCAACGAGGAGAGGGGCAAGCGGCACGTCCTTTCGCAGGTTCTTCTTCCGGTTCACCGCGGCCGACGATCGCCTCTACTTCAGCGTGCGGATGTACGCTACCAACGCGTCGATGGCGGCCGGGTCCAGCTTCTCCTTGTACCCTTCCATCTCGGCGTCGCCCTTCTTGGTGCCGTTCTCGATGACGCCCTTGATCTGCGCGTCGGTCTTGCCCTTCTGCCAGCCCGCCGCGCTCATGTCTTCGACGTGCATCTTCTTGCCTTGATCGGTCTGGCCCTTGCCGTCGGCGCCGTGGCAGGAGGCGCACTTCGCCTTGAAGTTGCGGGCGGCCTTGGGATCGGTCTCGGCGCGCGCAGCGGCGGCGCACATCACGCCCAGCACGAGCAGTCTCAGCATCCGCATGGAATCGATCTCCTTCGTCGAGGAACGGTTGCGGCGACTACGTCGCCACCAGCGGCGAATCATGGCAGGGCCACGCTCGGATCCTATTGGCCGAAGTGCCTACTGCGCGGGCACTGCGATTCGAGTACCCCTAGCGCACGGCCTTGCACCGAGCTTGCGACTGCGGAGGTTCCATGCGGCTCATCCCGGCACTTCCTGGCAAGGAATCGAAAGCGCGGCGCGGGTTGGCGTTCGGAGTCCTGGCGGCGCTCGCATGCGCGGGTCCGCCGGGCCCCCCGGGGGTCGCCGGACCCCCCGGCCCTCCTGGAACGTCCGGGCCTCCGGGCGACGCAGGACCGCCGAGCACCAACGGCGTCATCGAGTATACGGCGATGACCCCACAGGAACTGGAGGACTCGAAGATCACCGCCGTGCTCACCGGGCCCGGCATCACCGTTCCCGCCGACGGCAGGCCGGTGGTGACGCTCAAGGTCACCGAGCGCCACGGAGCGGGCGTGATCGGCATGTCCACCAGCGTGGTGAGCTGGCGCTTCGCGCTGCTCAAGCTGGACCAGGGCGTCAACGGGAGCATCAACGACAGCTGGGTCAGCTACATGGCCGCCAACGACCACAGCACCGCCAGCACCGAATCGGCGAGCTCCACCGGACTCACCGACAACCGCGACGGCACCTATACGTACCGCTTCACCAAGGTGGTCACCGCCGGCGCCGACCTGGCGGGAACGACGTACGAGCCCGCCAAGGCCCACCGGCTCGTCGTCCTGCTCTCCGCCAGCAACAACCCGTTCACGCCGGTCAACATCGTGAAGGACCTGGTTCCGTCGACCGCGGCGGACGAGACCGGACAGCACGAGAAGGTGGACCAGTCCGCCTGCCTCGAATGCCACACCACCTTCCGCGCCATCGCCGGCGCCGCCGGCGAGCTGGGAGGCGGCGAATTCCATGGCGGCGCCCGCTTCGATACCCGCACCTGCGTGGCTTGCCACAACGACCAGAAGCGCTTCGGCTCGCCTCCCCCGGTGGCCACGGACTCCCCCCAGGTCGCCGCCGACAAGACCTGGACCGGCGCCATGGCGGTGATGAACAACGAGACGGTGATGAACTTCCCGGTATTCGTCCACCGCATCCACATGGGCAAACGAGCGACGATGACCGGAAAGGTGAATGCCACCGATCCCGGCGGGACGTACGCGGGTGTGGACCGTCCCTACGAGACCACCTATCCGCAGGACGTTCGCAACTGCGTGAAGTGCCACCGCGCGCCCGCGCCGCTGGCCGACAACTACAAGACCGCCCCGAGCCGGCGCGCCTGCGCCGCCTGCCACGACGACATCAGCTTCGTCAGCCCCGCTCCGCCGGGACGCCGGGTGCACACCGGCGGAGCGCAGGCGAACGACAACAGCTGCCTGCTCTGCCACGCTCCGGGCAGCTCCATTGACGTCCCCAGCGAGCACGTGCCGGTCTCGCCCCCCAACCCGCACAACATCTACCTCGATCAGACCAGCACCGGGACCTCGAACACCAACGCCGCCTTTGTCGCCGCGGCCGGAGCGGTCCCTCCCGGCGCCAAGGTGGTCACCTACCAGGTGCAGAGCGTTTCGACCTGGGACGACGTGGGTACCAAGCGTCCGCAGATCGTCTTCAAGATCCAGCTCGACGGCGCCGACGTCGTCTTCCCCACCCCCACCGGCACCAACGAGCTCATCCCCAGCTTCGTCGGCGGACCCAGCGCCTTCTTCAGCTTCGCCGTGCCCCAGGACGGTCACGCCGCCCCGTCGGACTTCAACGCCCAGGGCAGCGCCTACATCCGCAACGTGTGGAATGGCAGCGGCACCTGCTCCAACGTGCCTGCGAGCGCGGGCCCGCCGGTGACCACGCCCACCGGCGCCGGCATCCTCACCGGCCCGGGCGCGAGCGGCTTCTACACATTGCAGCTCAAGTGCGTGGTGATCCCGGCGGGAGCAACCATGCTCACCGGAGGCATCGGGTACACCTACGCGCTGGGGACGCCGCAGACCGCGCCGGTGCCCAACTTCGTCAACCACAACCAGCCGTTCACGCAGACCAACCTCTCCAAGTATGCGTACACGCCGAACGACGCGGCCAACCCCGGCGGGTCCAGCGGCAAGGGAGGCCTCGTCGTTCCCGCTCCCGACGTGTCGCTGGCGGCCACCGGCTTCACCGCCCGGCGCTCCATCGTCGACAACTCGAAGTGCAGCTCCTGCCACGTCTCGCTGGGTGTGGGACCGGACTTCCACGCCGGACAGCGCAACGACTCCAGGAGCTGCAACTTCTGCCACAACCCGAACCAGACGCGCAGCGGCTGGTCGGGGAACCAGAAGGACTTCGTGCACAGCATCCACGGCGCCGAGAAGCGCGGCGTGAACTTCAACTGGCACGAGGTCTCGCCCAACGAAGGCTACTGGCAGACCACCTATCCCGCCGTCCTCAACCGCTGCACCACCTGTCACCTCGACGGCACCTTCGACTTCAGCTTGACCTCGACCACCGATGCCCTGCCGAACATGCTCTTCAGCACGGCCGGAAGCGGCACCTACTCCGGCACGGAGAACTCGCCCTACGTGAAGACGGACGGAACGAACTACGGGGCCGCGTTCAAGTTCAATGCCCTGGACGGGAGCAGCTCGCCAGCCGCCCCCACCACGCTGGTCAACTCGCCCATCGTGGGGGCGTGCTCGGCGTGCCACGACAGCGCGGCGGCTGTCGACCACATGCAGACCAACGGCGGCTCGTTCTGGGAGCAGCGCAGCGTCGCTGCCGTCCGCACCCAGGGGGAGCAGTGCCTGATCTGCCATGGCCCCGGCCGGATCGCGGCGATCAGCGTGGTGCACACGGACGCGACGCCCTGAGGGTCCGCATGCGCGCATTCCGGGGGATTCTCAGCGTGTCGCTCGCCGCCTGGGCCTGCTCCGAGGCGCGCCAGCAGGAGGGCTCGCTAGCGCACCCGGTGAGCTGGGAACCGGACATCGCCCCGCTCTTTTCGGCGCAGTGCAATTCGTGCCACTCGGGCCCGAACGCCCCGCTCGGATACCGGACCACCTCGTACCTGGAGGCGCTGGGACCCACCAGCGCGCCCGTCGCCGTGGCTGGAGACGCCAGCTCGAAACTGCTCAAGACCATCGACCCGGCGACCCCTGCCGACGCGGTGCATGCAAAGGTCTCCGGCGCGTTCAGCCAGGCCAAAGCATGGGTGGTGGAAGGACGCCTCTCGGCGAATGCCTCGGGAGTGCACGAGGGCGGCATCCTCAATCCCAACGATGCGCAGTTCCACTCCCACCTGGTGCGCGATCAAAACTGGAACTTCGCCCTCTGCCAGAGCTGCCACGGCGCCGACCTCTCCGGAGGCGCGGCGGGAGTGTCCTGCCAGGACTGCCACTCCCTTCAAGTAGCGCCCGACGGCAGCACCAGCTGCGCGTCTTGCCACGGCAGCGCGCAGTCCGTGGCCCCCCCGCGCGACCTGGCCGGCAACACCGCCACTTCGGCGCTCGGGGTCGGCGCCCACCAGGCCCACGTCTCCGGCAAGACCCTCATCTCCGCGCCGATTCCCTGCAGCGCCTGCCATGTGGTCCCGGCGGAGGTGGGTAGCCACGGACACATCGACGGGCTGCGTCCCGCCGAACTCACCTTCTCCGGCCTGGCCGTCGCCGACGGCGCGACACCAAGTTGGGACAGGAGCAAGGCCACCTGCTCCAACGTCTATTGTCACGGCAACGGAGGGCACCTCTCCGGCACGGATGCCCTGCTGCGCGCGCCCGTGTGGACGCTGGGGACCGCGCAGGCCTTCTGCGGCGCCTGCCACGGCGCGCCGCCGGGCGCCCCGCACCCGCGCGCGACGTTCCCGAACTGTGCGGGCTGCCATCCCAACACGGTGAGGCCGGACGGCAACATCATCGTCACAGGCACCGGCGATCAGCGAACCAGCTTCCACATCAATGGGGCGATCGATGTTGGTCCGTAAGGCGCTGGTCCTTGCCCTGCTGGCGGCGACCGCCGCCCGGGCCGACGGGAACTCCACCACGCTGTTCGATTCGAATCCGTACGTGCGCGACGGCGGTCATCAAGACAACTCCGTCTACGAGAGCTTCGCCCTGAGCGCGCGCTCCAATGGCACCGACTGGCTGCAGGACGTGCGGGTCGTGGCGCGCGGTTGGGGCCGGCTCACGCTCGGCACCGCCTTCGACGAGCATCAGACCGCCGGCGACGTCGACTCCCTGTTCGTGGAAGGGCGGCTGCTGCAGCGACACCTCCAGGTACGCCTCGGCCGGCAGCTGGCCACCGGCGGCGCCATGCGCGCGACGCAGATCGACGGGATCGCGCTGGACGGCGTGGTGTCGAACGGATTCGGCGGCCAGGCCTGGGCCGGCGTCCCGGTGCAGCCGCGTTTCTCCCAGGGCAGCGGCGACTTCCTCGGCGGCGCGCGCGCTTTCTGGCGCAAGGCCTTCGATTCCGAGCTGGGCGCCTCGTATGTCTACGCCCTGCGCCGCGGCTACGTCGCCCGCAACGACCTGGCCCTGGACGGGAGCTGGACGCCGATCCGGCCCGTGAGCGTGAGCGGGCTCTTCCAGTGGAGCCTGGAAGGAGGCCGCCTCGCCGAGGGACGTCTCCAGGCATTGTGGCAACAGAGCTCGAAGCTGCAGTTCGTGGCTGACTATCAGCGCACCTCGCCGGACCTCTTCGTCGATCGCAGCTCCATCTTCTTCGTCTTCTCCGAGGAGACGCGGGACGAGGTCGGCGGTGAGACCGTCTGGCGCCCACTGCAGCTCGTCTCGGTGGAGGGCGACCTGCACTACCTGCACGTGGAAGGCGGCGGAGGCGTGCGCGGCGGGGCGCGCGCCACCTATCGCACCGTCACCGGCAGCTCGTACGGCGCGGAGGTCCGCGCGCTCTACCAGCCCGACAACGGGTACACGCTGGCGCGCGTTTTCGGCATCCGCAAGCTGCCCCGCCAGATCACGGTGACGCTCGACCTCGACGCGTACTGGCTGGCGCACGAGATCAACGCGACCGGCCATTCGTTCGTGGCCAGCTTGACGGGCGCCTGGGCATTCCGGCCCGACTGGGAAGCGATGCTCGCGGGGTCGTTGGGCACCACTCCGTACTTCGAGCGGCGCACCGAGCTGATCGCGCGTCTCGTCTATCGCTTCGGTCTTCCCGCCGGCACCCCGGGCGGGTTCCGATGAGGCGCGTGGCCCTGCTCGCGGCCGCTCTGCTGCTCGCCTGCGCCACCGCCGCCACCATCCTGGGAACGGCCAGCCCCTCCGGCGACGAGATCCTCTTCCCGCACGAGCGCCACAAGCAGGCCAACGTGGAGTGCATCACCTGCCACGAAGAGGTCTACGACGCCAAGACGCTGGCCGCCGTGACCCTGCCCAAGGAAGCGAAGTGCCTGGAGTGCCACAAGCAGAAGAAGGCCGACAACCAGTGCAACTTCTGCCACCTGGACGTGAAGTCGGCGGCCCCCTGGCCCAAGCGCGAGGCGCGTCTGAACTTCGACCACGCCGCGCACATCGAGCGCGTGAAGGAGGACTGCTCGCAGTGCCACACGCAGCTGTCGCAGCCGCAGAAGCCGGTTCCCATCACCGCCGGCCACGCCGCCTGCATGAAGTGCCACGAGCACGCGGAGCACTACTCGGATGCGAAGTGCGCCACCTGCCACGTCGACCTCGCCGCCTATGCGTCCCTGCCCGCCGAAACGGTGTCGCACCAGGGCGACTTCCTGCGCCGCCACGCCAGCGTGGCGCGGTCCGCCCAGCAAACTTGTGGTTCCTGCCACGAGCAGAACTTCTGCCTCGACTGCCACGCGAAGACGGCGATGGTGCCCATCGAGACCAAGCTGGTGGACCGCCCCGACCGGCGCTTCATCCACCGGCAGGATTTCCTCGGGCGCCACTTCATCGAGGCGCGGGCAGATCCGGCCTCCTGCCAGCGGTGCCATTCCACCACTACCTGCGAGACCTGCCACGAGCACTCGCGCGTGGCGGCGGGATGGAGCACGACCAATCCGCACCCTGCGGGATGGGCGTTCCCGGGGTCGGCCGCGTTCCACGGCGACGCCGCCCGACGGGACATCAACAGCTGCGCGAGCTGTCACGACCAGGGCGCATCGTCCAACTGCGTCAGCTGCCACCGGGTGGGCGGCATCGGAGGCGACCCGCATCCGGCCGGCTGGCACACGCGCCATACCCTCACCGAGGCGCAGGGCGACGGCCGCTGCTTCGCCTGCCACCGCTAGTCAGCTCACCTCGAAGACGTGCCAGCCCCAGGGCGGCAGGTCGACGTAGAGCCCCTCCGAGGCGAGCTCGGACCCGTCCCGATCGTACCCCGGGCCGCCCATCGCGTCCTCGAGGCGGAGCTTGCGTCCGGCGAGATGGGCAAACGGCAAGCGCACGCGGCACTGGCTCTGGTGGCCGGAGTCGTTGACGGCGATCAGCAGCAGGGCGTCCCCGGCCTGCCAGGACCAGGCGACACAATCGTCCCAGGTCGGGTTTCCTTCCAAGGCGGGCGAGCATTCGCAGAGCGCCCAGC
>Ga0136846_1232073_pt1 | contig 38053 bp, 34 predicted proteins | sample HopSoiMetagenom2_FD_96841 | JGI IMG/M metagenome (GOLD analysis project Ga0136846, IMG submission 96841) | Grasslands soil microbial communities from Hopland, California, USA - 2 Assembly 2016 (version 4) | ecosystem: Environmental > Terrestrial > Soil > Grasslands | place: USA: Hopland...
CCGCACATGCGCCGGGTGGGGCTGAGCGCCACGGTGGACGATCCGGAGGTGATCAAGGCGTGGATGGCGAGCCATCGGGGGGTGGAGGTGGTGGGCGGGGGCGCTGGTTTCCCACCGGTCCATCGACCTCGTGCGCGGCCCTGGGGGCGCGCAGCCGATCGTGGACTTGTTGCTCTCCGAGGGGCGGGTGCCGTGGGCGGGGCATACGGCGCAGCACGCCATGGCGGAGGTCTATGAGGCGATCAAGCGGGCCCGCACGGCGCTGGTGTTCGTCAATACGCGGTTCCAGGCCGAGTTCGCCTTCCAGGAGCTGTGGCGGCTGAACGAGGACGCCCTGCCGATCGCCCTGCACCACGGCAGCCTGGCGGCCGAGCAGCGGCGCAAGGTGGAGGCGGCCATGGCGCGGGGCGGGCTCCGGGCCGTGGTCTGCACCTCGACCCTGGACCTGGGCATCGACTGGGGCGACGTGGACCTGGTCATCCAGCTGGCCAGCCCCAAGGGCGCCTCGCGGATGGTGCAGCGGATCGGGCGCGCCAACCACCGGCTGGACGAGCCGTCGCGGGCGCTGTTCGTGCCGGCCAACCGCTTCGAGATGCTGGAATGCCAGGCCGCGCGCGAGGCGATCGCGGAGAACCGGCTGGACGGCGACCCGCCGCGGGTGGGGGCGCTGGACGTGCTGGCCCAGCACGTCATGGGCTGCGCCTGTTCCGAGCCGTTCGACATGCTGGCGCTCTTCGACGAGGTGCGCTCGGCCGGACCGTACCGCGACCTCAGCTGGGAGGACTTCGAGGCCGTCGTCGATTTCGTCTCAACCGGCGGCTACGCGCTCAAGACCTACGACCGCTTCCGTCGCATCGTGCAGCTACCCGATGGGCGCTGGAAGGTGCGGGACCTGAACGTGGCGCAGCGGCACAGGCTGAACGTGGGGGCGATCGTCTCGCCAGCGATGCTGTCCGTGCGGATTGCGACCCGGCGGGGCCAGGGCGGCCGCAAGATCGGCGAGATCGAGGAAGGCATGCTGGAGATGCTGGACCCCGGCGACACCTTCCTGTTCGGCGGCCAGGTCTGGGCGCTGGCCGAGGTGACCAACCTGGACGTGCTGGTGCGCCCGGCCAACGACCGCGACCCGAAGATGCCGTCCTGGGGCTCCTCGAAGTTCGCGCTCTCGACCTATCTGGCCAAGCGGGTGCGCCAGCTGATGTTCGACGAGAGCCACTGGAAGGTGCTGCCCACCGACGTGCGCGAATGGCTGGAGCTGCAGAAGGACCGCTCGCTGATCGTCTCCGAGCAGGAGCTGCTGCTGGAGACCTTCCCCAAGGGGCGGCGCAATTTCCTGGTGGCCTATCCGTTCGAGGGGCGGCTGGCCCATACGACCCTGGCGATGCTGCTGACGCGGCGGCTGGAGCGGATGGGGGTGGGGCCGCTGGGGTTCGTCTGCAACGACTACGCCCTGGCGGTGTGGGCGCTGGAGCCGCTGGACGGGCTCGACTTCGGCGAGCTGTTCGCCGAGGACATGCTGGGCGACGACCTGGAGGCTTGGCTCTCGGAGAGCTTCATGATGAAGCGCGCCTTCAAGGGCTGCGCGATCATCGCCGGGCTGATCGAGAAGCGCTTCCCCGGGGAGCAGCAGAAGACGGGGCGCCAGATCACCTTCTCAACCGACCTGATCTACGACGTGCTGCGCCGCCACGAGCCGGACCATCTGCTTCTACGCTGCGCGCGGGCCGATGCGGCGACGGGACTGGTGGACGTGGCGCGGCTGGGCGACCTGCTGGCGCGCATCAAGGGGCGAATCCGTCACATTGCGCTGGACCACCTGTCGCCGTTTTCGGTGCCGATCCTGCTCGAGATCGGCAAGGAGCGCTCGCCGGGGGACGCCCGCGAGACCATCCTCGCCGAGGCGGAAGAGGACCTGATCGCCGAGGCCAGCCAGTGAACGACGTCGCGCCCGCCTTTACCTACGCCTTCGCGGCCAGTCCCTGCGGCGGGCTGCGGACGGCCGTGGGCGGAACGGACGTGACGCTGCGAGCGTCGGGCGCGCTGTGGCTGGAGGCGGCGCGCATTCTGGTGGTGGCCGACCTGCACCTGGAGAAGGGCTCGGCCTACGCCGCGCGCGGCCAGATGCTCCCGCCCTACGACACGCGCGAGACCCTGCGGCGGCTGGCGGCGGAGGTGGCGGCGACGGCCCCCGCGGCCGTGGTGCTGCTGGGCGACACCTTCCACGACCGCAAGGCGGAGGGCCGGCTCTCCGCAGCGGATGCGGGCGCCCTGGTGGCGCTGGCCGAGGGCCGGCGGCTGGTCTGGGTGGTGGGCAACCACGACGCCGACGGCCCGCGGGCCCTGCCGGGCGAGACCGTGGACGAGATCCGGGTCGAGGGCCTGGTGCTGCGCCACGAGCCGCAGGCGGGCGCGCAGCCCGGCGAGGTGGCCGGCCACCTGCACCCGGCGGCCCGGGTGGTGGCGCCGCGGGGGACGGTGCGGCGGCGCTGCTTCATCACCGACGGCGAACGCGTGGTGCTGCCGGCGTTCGGCGCCTATGCCGGGGGGCTCAATGTGCGCGACGCCGCATTCGCTGGGCTGTTCGTGCGGCCGCCGCTGGCCGGAGCGCTGGGGGACCGCCGCGTGCGGGCGGTGGGCTGGCGGCAGCTGGCGGGGGATTGAGGGCGGCTAGATCATTTTTCTCGCTCGTCATCACCGGGCTTGTCCCGGTGACCCAAGAACCAATGCTCGCCCGTGACGCGCCGCTTGGCTGGCGCGGGCCTTCTGCGCCATCAGGTGCGCATGGGTGGCTGGGACAGGCCCGGCCATGACGACGAAATATCGGCCAATTTACCGCCCCCGGGGAGCCCTGGCCTCACCCCATCCAGTACGGCGCGCGCAACGCCGCCAGCACCAGCCCCGCCGCCAGCAGGCCCCCGCTGAGGCTCACATTGGTCCAGTAGCGCCGCGGGTCGCTGGCGCGGTCGGTCTTGACGAAGCGGCCGTTGGCCACGCCGGTGCGCAGCTCGTGCGCCAGGCGCCAGGCGGTGGCGGCGAGGAAGATGGCCAGGGGGAGGCCTTCGCGAAGAAAGGAGGGGGCGATCATGGCCGCGGACGATGCACGGCCAGGGTTAAGCCCGGCTCGCCGCGATCGGTTAATTCCCGCGCCTGGCGTCATCGGCCTGCAGCTGCACCGCATGCCGGACAACCGCCGCCGGCGAAGGCGTAGCCGACCAGGGGTTCATCCGGGTGCAGTAGCCGCTGAGATTGCCGCACTGGCGCAGCTCGCCGGTGGCGCTGTCGATCACCACGATCACCTGCTCGTCGTCGTCCAGCGTGGCCGCGGCCGGATCCTTCGCCGCCTGGGCTTGCACCAACTGGGCCCACATCCGGCCGGCCGCGTAGATGCCGACGCCGACATAGCGTGGCTTGCCGCTGAGCCAGGAGACGCCAGCCGGGGAAGGTCCCGCCTTCTGGCAACCAGCGAGGGCCGCCGTCCCCAGAAGGACGATCGTCACAGCCAGGATAGAGGGACGGGTCATGGGCGGTCCGATCACGGATCCGTGATCATGGCGCAGCGGTGGCGGAGCGCAAGCCCCTCAGTGCCCGATCAGGCTCAGGGCGACTGGCTTCCACGCCGGGAGGAAGTAGAGCCAATTGGCGAGGAAGTGCTGGCTGGCGCCCCAGGCGACGCCGCCGACATAGGCCGGGTGCAGGCGCTTGCGGGTGACGAGGTCGTACGCCCCGAGGCCGAGGATCAGCACGTCGGTGGCCAGGTAGAGGCCCTCGTAATTGCCCCACCAGCCGGTCCCCAGGGCGTGGGTGATGGGCTCGCCGAGCCAGCGAGCGTAGCCGGCGTCGGCGATGAACAACACCGAGAGCAGGGTCAGGCGCTTGTGCGCCGAGGCCTTGTTGCGCAGCAGCACCGCCGCGCCGATCAGGCCGGCGAAGGCGGTCATGTCGGTGAGCTGGATGGACAGGAACGCCGGGTCGCTGTGGGGCGTGCCGAAGTCGGTGCGCTGGACCACATAGGCGGTGGCGGGGCCGATCAGCACCATGGCCACGGCCACGGGGATCATGGCGTAGCCGAGCTTGCGATGGATCGCCGTGCGGCCGGTGCGGATCAGCAGGATCTGGGCGCTGAACAGGGCCAGCCAGGTCATGAAGGTGGCGGCGTGGACGTGGACGATCAGCGGGTAGGCCCGCTCGTGCGTCGTCACGTGATGGATGACGTCGCTGCCGAACCCCATGCCGATCCCGAGCCAGATCAGGACAAGGTAGGCGAGAAAGAAATTGCGGTCCCACTGGTGCTGCGGCGCGAACGGCTGGTCCGTGCGCGGCGTGAAATCGTGGACCAGGCTGGATGTGCTCATGGCGGCGCCCCCGTTGGCCGAACGGCGTGAGGCTAGCGGCGCGCGACCCGGGGCGACAGTGGACATTTCTGATAGTCGGCGCTGGGCTGGCGGCTCAGCGGCGCCCGCGGATCCGCTTCATCACCGCGCCCATGGGCGCGCACCAGGCGCCGGACTTCTCGACCAGGTCGAGGACGGCCGAGTGGGTCTTGAGGCTGGCGTCGCCCTCGCCGCGCCACTTGGGCACCACGTCGTGGAACACCAGGATCGCCCAGGCGCCTTCGCGTTCGGCGAGCTCGAGATAGCGGCGGCCGGGCGCCACCACGTCGGCGTCATAGGTCGGCTCGAAGCCGGCCAGGCGCAGCGGGTCGGCGCGGACGGCGGCGATGGTGTTCGGCGGCCCGGCCGTGGTGCGGGCGGCCAGGAAGTCGTGGCGCAACAGGTGCTCGTAGCGGGCGAACCGGGTGTGGTTGTCGCCCTGCCCCAGGCCGATGAAGCCGCACGGATAGGCGAAGGTGCGCGGCTGGCGGCCGAAGTACTGGCGGATGAACCGGGCCATGGGCGCGAGCTCGCGGGTCTCCAGGCTGCGGGCGTCGAACTTGCGCAGGTCGCAGGGGTGGTGGACCGTGTGGTTGGCGATCTCGTGGCCGTGCTGGGCCACCACCTCCCAGTCGGGAAGGCGCGCGGCCATGTTCTCTTCGGTCAGGAAGAAGGTGGCCTTGTAGCCGCGGCGGTCCAGCTCCGGAACCGCGTACTGCAGCTGGCTGTCGAGGCCGTCGTCATAGGTCAGGCTGACGGCGAAGCGCGCGCCGCCGGGCCAGAACGAGCGCCGGCGGGCCTGCGCGACGCCTGGCGCGGCGGCCAGCAGGACCACGCCCAGCAGGGCGCGACGGGAGACCGCGGCGCTCCGGGGCGCCCCCAACAAATGATCAGATTGCGGCACGACGGCGAATCCACCCCAGGCCTGGCCCTATCGCACGGGAACCCGAGGGTCCGCGAGGGGCTTCCCACGCAAAGAACGCAGCGCGAGACTGCGCCTACGGAGGAGACGTCGCGTGCGCGCACCATCCGCAATGGCCGCGGCCGGCGCCGGACTGGCGCTGCTGCTGGCGGCCGCGCCGGCGGCTGCGGCGCCGACCTGCTGGGATCGCGATGGCGTGGCCGTGCGCTGCGGAACGCCGGGCGCGATGCCGGTGGGGTGGGAGCCGCCGGGCGGTCCGGCGGCCCCCGACACGCCCGACCCCAGCCTCGCGCAGTTGGCGGGGCTGGCGGCGGTGCTCGGCGGCCTCTTCGCCCTGCTCGGCCTGATGCCGGAATTCGACGGCTGGGACGGCCGCGAGCGGGACGAGGAGTAGGCCTCAGCCCACGAAGATCCAGCCGCTCGGAAGGTTGGCCAGGGTGACGCCCGCCAGCACCAGCTGGGCCCCGCCGGTGATGCTGACGACCGTGTCGGCGCCGACCTGCGCCACCGTCCAGGCCGAGCCCGGGTCCAGCATCACCCGGTCGCCCTCGGCGGCGTTGAAGTCGGTGGCCCGGTCGAGGCCCGCATCGCCGAAGCTGTGGAAGATGTCGGCGCCGGCGCCGCCGCTCTCGGTGTCGTCGCCGCGGTCGCCGGAGACGTAGTCATTGCCCGAGCCGCCGGCGAGCATGTCATTGCCCTGGCCGCCGCGGACGATGTCGTCGCCCGCCCCGCCGCTCAGGGTGTCGTCGCCGAGGTTGCCGAGCACCACGTCGGCGCCGTCCTCGCCGAACTGCAGGTCGTTGTCCTTGCCGCCCACCACCCAGTCGTCACCGCCGGCGCCGTGCAGGGTGTCGTTGCCCTGGTTGCCGTTGATGTCGTCGAAGGCCGCGCCGCCCGAGATGATGTCGTCGCCCTCGTCGCCGCGCAGATAGTTGGGGCCGTCGGCGCCGGTGATGGTGTCGGTGCCGGCCAGGGCGTGGATGGTGTCGCCGCCGGCCGCCGCGGTCAGCACGTCGTCGAAGGCGGTCGGGGCGTTGGAGCCGGCGGCGCCGGCGCTGACCGCCACCTTGTAGGTCCCGGCGTAGCCGTCGGCGAAGGCCCCGGCCTCCACATAGTAGGTCCCGCTCGTTGTGGCGGTGAACACGACACGGGAGTCGGGCTGGTCGCCGTCGACGATGTCGTCGTTGGAAGCGAGGAGCGCGCCCGCGCCGTCGTGCAGGCGCAGGTAGGTGTCGCCCACCGTGCCGGCCCCCGAGAACCCGCCCGAGAGGCTGATCGTATAGCTCTTGCCGGCCTGGAGGGTGACGGCGAACCAGTCGCGGTCGCCGGCCTGTTCCAGCGCGCCCGCGGCCGATCCGCCCGGGGCGAGCTGTCCGAACGGGTGGCTGGCGTCGGCCAGGCTGGAGGCGAAGTCGTCGGCGGCCGGGGTGAAGGTCCGGACGCTGGCGCGGGTCCAGCCCAGGACGTCCAGGACCTGGATGTCGGTGTCCGACAGCAGGCCGGCGCTGGCCGGTCCGCCGGGGCCAAAGGAATCGCCGCGGGTGTGGTCCCAGTCGGCCAGGTCGAAGCCGTCGTCGTTGCCGGTGGCGTCGATGGCGTTGTGGTACTGGAAGCCGGTGACATGGGCCGCATCGATGCCGAAGAAGGTGGGCATGCCGTCGGCGCCGCCGGTGTAGTCGCGCACGCCGGCCGCACTGAAGCGGAAGAGGTCCATGGGATTCCACGACCCGCCGTCGACGCCCAGGCCGCCCACGCGGCCGAAGACCCCCTCGGTGATCTCATGCTCCAGCGCGCCGATGGCGTCCTGGCCGAAGCTGAAGCCCAGCGTGCTGTTGAGGTCGACGTGGATGTCGACGTGGTTGGACTGGGACGCCAGGCCGAGGATCCGCGCCTCGGCGGTGGGGACCTGGAAGCCCGCGCCGCCGGACGGGTCGGCGGTGGGAAGCCCGGCGACGGCGGCCAGGTCGTCGGCGGTGGTGGCGTGGGCGCGCAGCGCGGCGGCGAAGGCGTCGTAGCCGACGGTCACCGCCGAGAAGACGTTGCGGGCGCTGAAGTTCTGGCCGAGGGCCTTCAGGTCGAAGCTGACACCCACGGTGGTGGCGTCGACGAACAGGCTCTGCAGCTGGTGCTCGGCGTTCAGGATCGCGCCGCGGAAGGCGTCGGTGACGCTGTCGCCGTAGTAGTTGACGAAGACCAGGCCGCTTCCCGGCGAGGTGACGGCTTCCGTGGGCAGAGACATCGGACAACCCCCGGAGGACGCGACGCTGGAGCTCGCCAAGCAGACCCGCAACGCCTCGAGCTTGTCAATCGAGGCGGCGGAAACGCCCCCTCCGCCGGCCGGCGCTCTCCCTCCCGAGGGCGACAGGAGGGGTGCTTTTCGGGCGAAGAGCCCGGGACCGGCGGAGAGGACGCCGGGCCCGCCGGGCCGTGGGCGGCGTCGGGCGGCCGGGGGTTGGCCGCAGGTGACGTCGCGGGGTCACGGACCCTGGCGGGCCCACGGCGGCGCCTGACGGGTCGAGGCGCGCGCCGCTGGGGGAACTGTCAGGCCATGGCCGCCGCCATGGCGCGACGGCGGCGCAGGGCCGCGCCCAGACCGCCGAAGCCGGCGAGCATCAGCGCCCAGCTGGCCGGCTCCGGCGCGGCGGCGAAGACGGCGTTCTGCGGTGCGAAGTCGGCGATCTGGTTGTTATTGCCCAGGCCGTTCCGGGGCCAGAGGTTGAAGCCGTAGTGCTGCGGCCCCGGCTTGGAGCCGGTGGGGATCAGGAACTGGTTGGGGATCAGCAGCATCAGGCTGTCGCCCGACACCGTGGCGGTGAGGGTGTGGCCGCTGAGCGTCGCCAGCCCGTTCTTCTGGATCACCGCCACCTGGTCGAAGCGCACGTCGGGCTCGCCGATGCCGCCGAACGGGTGGATGGCGCCCAGACCGGTGTCGATGCCCAGGACGTAGAGGCCCGGCTTGGACGGATCGACGTTCCCAGCGAAGGTCGCGCCGATCAGGAAGGCGTTGGCCACCTTGTCGTAGGCGACCGAAAGGCTGGTGACGTCGAGGTCGGGATCGAACACGCCGGGGACCAGGGGCACGAAGCTGGGCAGGAAGTCGCCCGTCGGGTCGGCGACGGTGCGGGCGCTGGCCGAACCGGCGGCCAGGGCGAAGACGACTCCAGCGCACAGCAGGAGTTTGCGCATGACGGGGTGCTCCCTTGAGAAGATCGGATCACGCAACCTGCACAGCACAGGGGGCGCCTCCCTGGATGCCCGCGGTCCGCGAAACGGTTCAATCGAGGCGTGTGGGCGGGATTCCCGGACAGCGGACCTTGATGACGGCAGAGATGGGCGGCTCTCCGACATTGACCCGCGGCCCGACGCCGGAGAGCTTGGGCGGATGGGAAGAACCGTTGCTTCCGCCGCCGTCCTGCTGGCCGTCGCGTCCGTCGCCGCAGCCGCACTGTTCGACGGCTGCGCCCAGGCCGCCCCAAGGCGCGAGGCGCGAGAGACCAAGCCTCAGCCGGCCGCGTCGAAACTCGACGAGACCCGCAAACAGGCCACCGAGATCGGAATGCAGCCCGCTCGCGACATCGGCCTGTCGAAACGCGAAATTCCGCCGGTCCTGGAAGACGCGTTCACCGATCCATACGGCATCCGGAAGCTCAGGACCTGCGCCCAGCTGGCGGCCGCGGTGCGGACCTTGAACGAGGCTCTGGGTCCCGACTACGTCGCCGGGGGCGAGTACCGCGAGAACCGGCTGAGCAAGTTGGCGGCCGCAGGCGGGAAGTCGGTGGTCAACAGCATCATTCCGTACCGCGGCCTGGTCCGCGAGATCACCGGCGCCGCCCCGGCCGATCGTCATATGAACGCCGTCGTCGAAGCTGGGCTGGCGCGCCGCGGCTTCCTGCGCGGCGTTCAATTCAGGCAGGGCTGCAAGAAGACCTCCTAGGCCTGCGCGTGGGGGCATGGGGGCCCAGGCGCAGCTTCCGGCTATACTGGTTTGAACCTTTCGAGGCCGAGCCGGCATCTACGGCCGAACGCAAGGGAGATCGATGTTCCAGCGGCGCGGCCCGGCGGAGGACCGGCGGGGGGTGGTTGTGGCCTCCCCTGCACTCGACGAGGCGCGCCTGCTGAAGCGGATCGCGGACCGGGACCTGCGCGCCTTCGAGACGCTGTACCGGATCTACCACCCGCGGCTGACGCGGTTCCTGATGAACATGCTGCGCCGCCCCCAGCTGGCCGAGGAGGCCCTGAACGACACCATGATGGTCGTCTGGAAACGTCCGGAGGCCTACAACGGGACCAGCAAGGTCTCGACCTGGATTTTCGCCATCGCCTACCGCACGGGGCTGAAGGCGCGCAGCCGCTACGACGAGCCGGTGGAGGACCACCAGGCCGAGACGCGCGCCAGCGGCGAGCGCGGGCCGGAGGGCGAGCTGGGCCAGCGGCAGGTGCAGGCGGTGCTGATGAGCGCCATGGGCCAGCTGTCGGCGGAGCATCGGGCGGTGGTGGACCTGACCTATTTCCACGAGGCCGGCTACCAGGAGATCGCCGAGATCCTGGACTGCCCGGTGGGCACGGTGAAGAGCCGCATGCTGCACGCCCGCCGGCGCCTGAAGGGGCTGCTGGCCGGCGAGCTGGCGGACTGGCTTTAGAGGGGCGGGCATGGCGCGCATCATCCCACTGCACGGCGAAGAGCATCGCGAGTTCGAGGCGCTCTTGCCCTGGTACGTGACCGGCCAGCTGGAGCCGGGCGAACAGGCGCGGCTGGAGGCGCATGTGGCCGCCTGCGCGGAGTGCCAGGCCGAGGTGACAGCGCAGCGGCGCCTGGAACGCGAGGTGGCGCGCCTGCCGCTGGATGTGGAGCACGGCTGGGCGCAGATGCGCCGGCAGCTGGCGGCGGAGGATGCGCGGCAGGAGGCGGCCACGCCGGCGAGCGCCGCGGCGCGGATCGGCCGGGCGGTGCGCGCGCCGTGGGCCGGATGGGCGGCGGCCGCGGCGGCCGCCATCGCCGCCGTGGCCGGGCCGCTGCTGGTGCTCCAGCCGCAGATGCAGCTCGCCGGGGAATACCATGCGCTGAGCGCGCCGGCGGCCAAGCGGACCGGCAACCTGGTGGTGATCTTCCGGCCCGACGCCCGGGAGGCCGACATGCGGGCGGCCATGAAGGCGGCGCAGGCGCGGCTGGTGGACGGGCCGACCGAGGCGGACGCCTATGTGCTGGCGGTGCCCGCGGCCAGCCGGGCCAGCGCGCTGGCCGCCCTGCGCGGCCGCCCCGACGTGGTCCTGGCCGAGCCGATGGACCTGAGCGCCACCCGCTGATGTTCGCCCGCCTCCCCACCCTGCTGGCGGCGCTGGCGCTGCTGGCGCTGGCGGGGCCGGTCCTTGCGCAAGCGCCGGCGACGAGCCGCCCGGCAGCGGACCTCCCGGCGATGGCGAGCGCCGGCGTCGCCGAGCGCCAGGTGCTGGTGCTGCTGCGCCTGCCGCCGGAGCACTTCCGCGCCGACGGCGGCTATGCGGGCGGCTATGGCGGCGGCGTGGGCCGCGCCGCGCGCCAGCGGATCGCCGAGCGCCTGGCGCGCGAGCACGGCCTGGCCCTGGCCGAGGGCTGGCCGATGCCGCTGGTCGGCCTGGACTGTTTCGTCATGACCGCCCCGCCCGGCCGCGCGCCGGCGCAGGTGGCGGCCGAGCTGGCCCGCGACCGCGAGGTGGCCTGGTCGGAGCCGATGCACGTCTATCGCGCGGAGGGCGCGGCCGCCGGCCCCCCGAACGATCCGCTGTACCGGCTGCAGCCCGCGGCCCGCGAATGGCGGCTGGCCGACCTGCACCAGATCGCCACCGGCAAGGACGTGCGCGTCGCGGTGGTGGACAGCGGCGTCGACACCGCGCATCCGGACCTCGCGGGCCGCATCCAGCTCAGCCAGGACTTCGTCCCCGACCATCCCGGCCGCGCCGAGCTGCACGGCACCGGCGTGGCCGGCGTGATCGCGGCGGTGGAGGGCAACCATCTGGGCATCGTCGGCGTGGCGCCGGAGGCGCGGCTGATGGCCCTGCGCGCCTGCTGGCAGCCGGGCGAGGGCTCGTCCACGATCTGCGACACCCTGAGCCTGGCCAAGGCGCTGCACTTCGCCGTCGAGCACGATGCCCAGGTGATCAACCTGTCGCTGGCCGGGCCGCCGGACCTGCTGCTCGGCCGGCTGATCGACGCGGCCCAGGCGCGCGGCGCGGTGGTGGTCAGCGCGGCCGATCCCCGGCTGGCGCGCGGCGGCTTTCCGGCCTCGCATCCGGGGGTGGTCGCGGTCACCGACGACCCGGCGCGCGGCGGCGAGATCCCCGCCTATGTGGCCCCCGGCCGCGACGTGCCCACCACCCAGCCGGGCGGCCGCTGGTCGCTGGTGGCCGGAAGTTCCTTCGCCGCCGCCCACGTGAGCGGGCTATATGCGCTGATGCGCCAGCGCGACCCGCACGAACGCGGCCCCCCGGCCCTGGTCCCGGCCCACACCGGCGGGCCGATCGACGCCTGCGCCACGCTGCTGCGGGTCTCGGCCCCCTGCCGCGCCTGCGCCTGCGCCCAGCCGGCCAGCTATGCGGCGGCGCGCCCCTAGGGCGCCCAGCCTGCCTTGGGGGGCGCTGGCGGCCATGGCGGCCGCCGCATGCGCCCTCGCCGCCCCGACGCTTGCCCGCGCCCAGGTGGGCGCGACCGTCACCGCCGCCTCGGACTTCCGCCTGCGGGGCGTCTCGCTCAGCGACCGGCGCGCGGCGCTGAGCTTCAGCCTGGCGTCGGATCAGGCGAACGGCCTCTATTTCGGCGGCACGGCCACCCTGACCGACACCGCCCACGAGGGGCCGGAGTTCCTGGGCCACTCCGAGTACATTGGCTATGCGCACCGCGGCGCGCGCGGGCCGGGCATCGATCTCGGAATCAGCCGCCAGGACTACCGGGTCTATCTCGAGCGGCGGTACCGGGTGCGCTACACCCAGGTCTATGCGGGGCTGATCGGCGACAACCTGCGGACCCACGTGTCCTGGCTGCCGAACTACCCGCGCGACGGGGTGGACGTGATCTATGCCGACGCCGACGCAGCCATGCGCCCGGCCCCGAACTGGCGGGTCAGCGGCCATGTGGGGGTGCTGAACCGCCTGGGCGGCGCCTATGAGCGCGACGGGCCGCGCCATCGGGCGGACCTGCGCCTCGGCCTGGCGCGCGAGTTCGAGGGCAGCGAGGTGGAGCTGGCCTGGGTGGCGGTGTCGGCAAAGCCCCGCCAGCACCCGGAAGAGGCCCGCGGCGGTTTGGTGCTGAGCGCCAGCGTCTTCTTCTGACCGGCGCTATCCGGCCGCCAGGAAGCCCACCTGGACGAAGCGGGTGGCGAGCGCCAGGCGGACGTCGTCGGGCAGGCCGCCGGGGATGTCCCGGACGCGGAAGCGCGGGGTCTCAGCCACGAACAGCACGGCGGCCTCGGCGCCGCGGTGGATGTAGAGGTGCCCGCCCGGATAGGCGAAGTCGAGGATCTCGGGATTGCCGATGAGGTGGCTGGCGGCGAGGTCGGCGTGCCGCAGCCAGGTGTCGAGGCTGAGCGCCGGCGGGTTGGGCGGGCGCGGGAGGGGCGCAAGGGCCGCGATGGTGCGCGAGGCGCGCCGGTGCAGGGCGCTGGCGAGGAAGGCCGGCCCACACACCGCCTCGGCCAGCTGCTGCGCCGCGCGGGCGATCGGCGGGCCCAGCGGATCGACCCCCGCCCCCTCCAGCTGCCAGGCGATGCGGGCGCCGACCGTCTCGCGCAACGGCCGGTCCAGGTCGGAGAGGTGGTCCAGGGCCGCGACCAGGGCCTCGCGCAGGGTGAGCGGGGTAAAGCCGAGGGCCAGGTGGACCGAGAAGGCGTCGGAATCCACGGTGTGGAACGTGCCGCGCGGCAGGTACATCAGGTCGCCCGGCGCGACGTCGACAATGTCGTGGGGCCCAAGGTCCGGCGGATTGCCGGAGACGCCCTTCCAGGCGTTGAACAGCGCCGAGGGGCGGCTCCCCACATACCAGCGCTTGGTCCCGGCCAGCTGGACGATGAGCAGGTCGTGGTCGTCGTAGTGCACCGGCGCGCGCATGCCGCTGACGCTCCAGAACGCCGAGGCGGTCACCGGGGTCAGCAGCAGCACTTCCAGTGCGCGGCACAGGGCGTCGAGCGCGGGCGACAGGGGCCGCAGGTCGGGGAAGCGGACGGAGTAGTTGCGGGCGTGGAACTCTGCGATCCGAGCCTGGAAATCGGCGACGTCGGTGACGCCTTGCAGCGAGGGCGCGGGCCCGGTGGCGTTGGCGGAGTGGAAAGTCAGGCCCGGGGCCAGATGCGCGGCGGCGCCGAGGGTCGCGGCGGGATCGGGGCCGAGCAGGCCCAGCCGCGGGGCCTCGCCATCGTGGGGCAGGTGGCGGAAGCCCCCGGTCAGGCCGCGGTCCAGGAAGTCGTCGGCCGACCAGGGCGCGAGGAACCGCGCGAGCGTCGCCAGCGCCGCCTCCAGCTTCATCAGCGAACCCTCTGCTATTCGCCCCTCGCCGCTCCATGGCATAGTGGCGCGCTGAGAGTAAGCGGGTGCGCGGCGCCGGCGGCGGTTCTCGCAACAAAGCCGGCCCTGCAGCGTTTCAGCATATCTAGTCGGGGTAGCGAGCGCGCGTGGCCAACGTATTGGAAGATCGGACAAAGGTGGAGACGGCGCCCGGGGCGCCCCCACCGCAGGCCGACGCAGCACGCTACCGGCTGCTGATCGAGGCGATCACCGACTACGCGATCTACATGCTGGACGCCGACGGGCGGATCTCGAGCTGGAACCCGGGCGCGCAGCGGTTCAAGGGCTATACCCAGGCCGAGATCCTGGGCCAGCACTTCTCGCGGTTCTACACCGACGAGGACCGCGCCACCGACCTGCCGCGGCGGGCGCTGGCGGCGGCGGCCAACGACGGCCGCTTCGAGGGCGAGGGCTGGCGCGTGCGCAAGGACGGCAGCCGCATGTGGGCCCATGTGATCATCGACCCGATCCGCAGCGAGAGCGGCGAGCTGCTCGGCTTTGCGAAGATCACCCGCGACATCACCGAGAAGCGCGAGGCCCAGAAGGCGCTGGAGGCGGCCCGCGAGCAGCTGTTCCAGTCGCAGAAGCTGGACGCCATCGGCCAGCTGACCGGCGGGGTGGCGCACGATTTCAACAACCTGCTGATGGCCATCCTGGGCAGCCTGGAGCTGGTCAAGCGGCGGCTGCCGCACGATCCGCGGATCACGCCGCTGATCAACAACGCCATCCTGGGCGCCGAGCGCGGGGCGAGCCTGACCCAGCGCATGCTGGCGTTTGCCCGCAAGCAGGAGCTGAAGCTGGGGCCGGTGGAGGTCGCCTCCCTGGTGCGCGGGATGACCGGCCTCTTGGAACGCTCCCTGGGCCCGTCGATCCGCATCCAGACCCGCTTCCCGCGCAACCTGCCGGCGGCGCACACCGACGCCAACCAGCTGGAGTCCGCGCTGCTGAACCTGACGGTCAATGCGCGGGACGCCATGCCCAACGGCGGGCTGATCCAGGTCACCGCCGTCGCCGAGACCCTGGCGGAGGGCTCGAGCCTGGGCCTTCCCGCCGGCGGCTATGTGCGCCTGTCGGTGGCGGACGAGGGCGAGGGCATGGACCCGGCCACCCTGGCCCGGGCCACCGAGCCGTTCTTCACCACCAAGGGCGTCGGCAAGGGCACCGGCCTTGGCCTTTCCATGGTGCACGGCCTGGCCGAGCAGTCCGGCGGGCGCCTCTCGATCCGCAGCCGGCCCGGCGAGGGCACGGTGGTGGACATCTGGCTGCCCGAGGCCCAGCCGCTGGCCGACACGACGGTGATCGCCGGCAAGGCCCGTGAGCCCGCCCTGCCGCGGCTGACCCCCCTGACCGTGCTGGCCATCGACGACGACAGCCTGGTGCTGCTCAACACCGTGGCCATGCTCGAGGACCTCGGCCACCGGGTGTTCCCGGCGACCTCCGCCGTCGAGGGCCTGGCGATCCTGCGGCGCGAGGCGGTGGACCTGGTGGTCACCGACTACGCCATGCCCCAGGTGAACGGCGTGCAGCTGGCCGAGGCCGTCCAGCGCGAGCGACCGGGAACGCCGGTGATCCTGGCCACGGGCTACGCCGAGCTGGCGGCCAGCGACGAGACCCGCCTGCCGCGCCTCGCCAAGCCGTTCCTGCAGGACGACCTGGAGCACGTCATGCGCACGGTCATGGAGCCGGCGATGGCTTAGGGACGTTCGCCCTACCGCCGCCTGCGCAGGCGGGCGATACGTGCGAGAAGGGGCTTCGACAAGCAGGATCGGACACCGCGGGATGATCAACGGGGCCCACGTCATCATCTATTCGCGGGATGCGGAGGCGGACCGCGCCTTCTTCCGGGACGTGCTGGGCCTGCCCTATGTGGACGCCGGACGCGGCTGGCTGATCTTCGCCCTGCCGCCGGCGGAGGTGGCGGTCCACCCGGCCGAGGGCGGCGACAACCACGAGCTCTACCTGATGTGCGACGACCTGGCCGCCACCATGGCCGAGCTGGAGGCCAAGGGCGCGGCCTGCGCCGAGCCCGAGAGCGTGGGCTGGGGCGTGCGCACCCGCATCGACCTGCCCGGCGGCGGCGCGGTGGCCCTGTACCAGCCGCGGCACGCGCGGCCGCAGGCGCCAGCCTAGGCCACGCCCTTGGCCAGCAGGCTGTTTCCGCAGTCCAGCACCGTCTCGGCGAGGGGGCGGGGTTTCCAGCCGAGCAGGGTCTGGGCCTTGGCGGAGACGAAGTCGTGCTTGTGGCCCAGGTTCGGCGTGACCGAGGCCAGCTCCTTGTCGAACAGACCCACGAGCCGCAGCACCACGTCCGGCACCTTGCGGGTGGTGATCTTCGCCGCCGCCGCTGCCGGCAGCCCGGCCTTCAGGACCGCCGCGAGGTCGGCCATCCAGGCGTAGTTCCCCGCGGCGATGAAACGCTGGCCGGCGGCCTGCGGCGCGGTCATGGCGCGGATGTGCAGGTCGGCCACGTCGCGCACGTCGACGATGTTGAAGCCCAGGCGGGGCACGCCCGGAACGCGCCCTGTCATCAGGCGCTCGACCACCTGGACTGAGTCCGAGAAGTCCGCGCTGATCACCGGGCCCAGCACCAGCGTGGGGTTGACCGTGGCTAGGGTGGTCTTGCCGCCGGCGGTCTCGATCAGCTCCCAGGCCGCGCGCTCGGCCAGGGTCTTGGACTGGGCGTAGGCCGAGACGCCCTTGGCCTTGGGATCGGTCCACTGGGTCTCGTCGGCGGTCCAGTCGCCCTTGTCGGCGGTCTTGATGGTGGCGGCGACCGAGGAGGTCTGCACCACCCGCTTCACGCCGGCCTTGATGGCGGCGGAGATCGCGCGACGGGCGCCTTCCCGGGCGGGCTTGATCAGCACGTCGGGATCCTTGGGCTCGGCCACGCCCAGGGGCGAGGCCACGTGCAGGACGTAGTCGCAGCCGTCGACGGCGGCGTCCCAGCCGTCGTCGTGGCTGAGGTTGGCGGCGTGGAAGGAGAGGCGGTTGCCCGGATCGACCACGCCGGCGATGGCGGCGCGCGCGGCGGGCTCCTTGGCGAGGTCGCGGACGGTGGTGCGGACCACATAGCCCTGCTGCAGGAGGCCGATCACGCACCAGCTGCCGATGAACCCCGACCCGCCCGTGACCAGCACCGTCTCGCCGCCCGCCATGTCATCGCTCCGCCGAATGTTGACACTGTTAGGATACAGCGTTCGGCGAGGGTGGGAAGGGGGCGGTCCCGGTCGCGCTCAGTCGCGGCCGCGCAGATTGTCCCAGAGGCCCCAGGCCCCCAGCATCAAGAGGCCGACCCCCATCGGGACCACCATCCACCAGGGGTACGAACCGTGCCTGTAGCCCATGCTGACCATGCCGCCGTGCGTGCGCTGATAGAGGGCGTCGGCGGTCAAGGCGGCGCCCATGCCGAGGCACATGATCATGGCCCAGAAGATGCTGCGCCGACGCTTGGCCGCGAACTCCGGCGTATAGAGAGGGCGCGGCTCGGGCGCGGGCTTGGGATCGTCCATGCCGAAGCCTAGACGCCTTCGCCGGTGCGTCGAGGAGATTCCGCGCCGCGCGCTCAGCTGTGCAGCGCCCGCTCCAGCACCATGGCCAGGGAGGCGCAGGCGGCGGTGGTGACCGCGGTGGAGAGGACGGGGTAGCGCGAGGGGGTGTTCGGCGTCTGGTGGTCGAACAGCCACTGGATCATGAAGGCGGTGATGAAGCCGCCGACGATCCAGGTGTCGGGAACGCGCCCGCGGGTGAGCAGGATCACCGCCCCAGCCACCGCGGCCAGGAACGAGAAGACCTGGCGCTGCCAGCGCGGCGCGGGCTCGCGCGTCTCCAGGCCCCAGCGCACGCCGCCCAGGAACGACAGCACCACCGCCGACCAGGCCAGTATGATGGTCAGGGCCGGGCGCATGAGGTGCGGCGGGCCATAGGCGTAGGCGACGCCGGCCGCGGGGAACGGCGCGAGCGCGGTGAGGGCGATGCCCCACAGCGGCGCCGGGATGGACTCCGCCCGGGCGGCGGCCTGCGTCTCATCCATGAGCAATCAGTCTCTCCGGAACGCCGCCGAGGCCGCCCAGCCGACCGCGAGGGCGAACGCCATCGAGGCCAGGCCATAGGACCATGGCCTGACGTGCGCCCAGACGTAAAGGGCCCGTTCGAGGCCGACCTTCTCCACCGTCAGCGTGCGGGCGCGGGCCGACACCAGCCGGCCGTGCTGGAAGAGCAGGATGTCGGCGCGGTAGACGCCGGTGGGCGCGGCGGCCGGCAGGGCGATCTCGGCGCGGAACAGGCCGCGGTCGACGAACCGCACGCCATGGTCGTCCTCGTCGTAGAGGTGGGCTTTCTCCTTCAGGCGCACGACGGCGCTGCGCCAGTCGTAGTAGTCGGCGCCCAGCTGGCTCACCACCACGTCGCGCACGCCGTAGCGGGTGACGGTGCGCTGCTCGGCCGGGGCGTTGATGGCCAGGTGGTCCAGGCCCGCGCCCAGGCGACGCAACTCGCCGAAGTTGGCGATGTCGTCCAGCGGGCGGTTGGAGGCCGCGCGGTAGAAGCCGGGCGCGCCCTGGAACACCACCGGGCGGCTGTTGAGCCAGAGACCGGCGATGCGCTGCTTGCGGGTGATGCGCACCGGCTGGTCGGGGCCGCGCACGATGACCACCACGTCGCCGGGGTGGCCGCCGGGGTCGAACACCGCGCCGTAGAGCACGATGCGCGCGCCGCGGAAGTCGGACTTCACCTGCACCGTGGTCTCGGTGAGCGCGGCGGAGACGGCGGCGGTGGTCGGCGGCTGGATCTGCAGCAGCGGCGGGGCCGGCGGGAGGGCTGGGGCCATCAGCCGGCCCCCGACATCAGGACGAAGGGCTCGTCCGGCCGGAAGAAGAGGCCCAGGCCCATGCGCAGGCCCACCAGCAGGACGATGAGCGCCAGGATGGCGCGCAGCTCCTCGGCCCGGAAGCGGCTGGAGGCGCGGGCGCCCAGCTGGGCGCCGACTACGCCGCCCAGCAGCAAGAGGGTAGCCAGCACGATGTCCACGGTCTGGTTGCGGCCGGCCTGCAGCACCCCGGTGAGCGCGGTGGTGATGATGATCTGCATCAGGCTGGTGCCCACCACCATGCCGGCGGGCATGCGCAGGATGTAGACCATGGCCGGGACCAGGACGAAGCCGCCGCCGACGCCCATGATCGCCGACAGGACGCCGACGAAGGCGCCCAGCAGCAGGGGCGGGATGACGCTGATGTAGAGCCGTGAGCGCGGGAAACGCATCTTCAGCGGCAGGCCATAGAGCCAGACGGGGCGGCGGTCGCGCCGCGGCGGCGGCGGCTGGCCCCGGCGGCGGCGCAGGATGGCGCCGGCGGATTCCCAGAGCATCAGCCCGCCGATGATGCTGAGGAAGACGAGGTAGGAAACCGCCACCACCAGGTCCGCCTGGCCCAGGAGGCGCAGCACCCGGAATAGCTCGACGCCTGCGAAGGCGCCGACGATGCCGCCGGCCGCCAGCACCGCCCCCATCCGCAGGTCCACCGCCCGGCGGCGGCCGTAGGCGATGACGCTGGACATGGACGAAGCGGCCACGTGGTTGGCCATGGACGAGACCGCTACCGGCGCCGGCACGCCGAAGAACACCAGGAGCGGGGTCATCAGGAACCCGCCGCCGATCCCGAACATGCCCGAGATGAAGCCGACCAGCGCGCCCAGGCCCACGATCAGCGGCGCATTGACCGCCACCTCGGCGATGGGGAGGTAGATGTCCACGCGGCCGGCCTACGACCGGACCACGGGTCGGGTCAACGCTGGACGGCGACGGCGTAGGGGCGGGGCCCGGCCATCTGGTCGCGCTGGTCCTGCTGGTAGCGGAAGAGCGCCACGCGGTAGGCGTCGCTGACGTGGCCGTCGGCGGACCCCGCGAAATAGCCCAGCCGGGCCAGGATCACCTGGGCCTGCATGACATTGGGCGAGCCGGCCGGCGGGTCGCGACGGGCGGCGCTGGGGCGCAGGGCCGCCCGAGCCGGCGCGGCGGCACGGGGGATCTCGCGCTTCGGCGGCGTGAGCTCAGCCAGGGCCTTGCGCGCCTCGGCGTCACCGTGCTGGGCGGCGAGGCCGAACCAGTGGCGCGCCTGAGCCAGGTCCTTGGGCACGCCGCTGCCCGACTGGTAGAGGAGGCCCAGGTTGTACTGGCTCTCCACCACGCCGGCGGAAGCGGCCCTGCGGAACCAGCCGACAGCGCTGGCCAGGTCCACAGGACCGCCCTCCCCTCGGAACTCGTAGACGCCCAGATTGTGCATGGCCTTGGCGTCGCCGGCGTCGGCGGCCAGGGCGGTGAGGCGGCGGGCCTCGGTCGGATCGCGCGCCAGCCCGGCGCGGCCGGCGTCCAGCAGGTCGGCCAGGTAGAGCTGGGCCTGCGGGTCGCCCGCGGCCGCCAGGGCGCGCAGGGGGTCGATCGCGCTGGCGTGGCCCGCCTCGACCTCGGCGCGGACCTGCTCGAACGAAGGCGGCGCGACGGCGAGGGCGTCGGCGGCCGGCGCGGGCGCAAAGCCGGGCGCGAGGGCCACCGCCGCACGCGGCGCGACGCCCTGCGGCTCCAGCTGGGCCGGCTCCTGCGGGCGCGCCGGTCCCTGCATCAGGGTCAGGCCCGCGGCGCTGACGCTCAGGAAGGCGGCGCCGCCGGCGACCATCAGGGCGGTCTGCAGAGTGGTGGCCTGCTTCTTCGGCTTGCCGAACCCGGTGAACAGGCGGCCCGAGACGCCGGCGCCGACCTTGGCGCGCATGCGCAGGGCCTCGGTCCCCTCCGGGACGCCCGGGCCCTGGCTGGCGGCGCGGGCGGCGGCGCGGGCCTGCTCGATCACTTCGCGCGTCGAAAGCTCCGGACCGCGCACCGGCGGGCGGTCCTGGGGATCGGCGGCGAACAGGTCCTCGTCGGTCTCCACGATCGGCGCGAAGCTCTCGGGAACCTCCGGCTCCGGCACGTCCAGATCAAGGCGGCGCCAGGCGGCGTGGACGGTTTCCGGACGCGGCTCGGCGCCGGGCGCGGGCTCGGGTTCGGCGCGGGAGAAGAGCTCGGGGCCGAAGGCCGCGGCGGCGGCGAACGCCAGCTCGGGCTCCAGCTCCGATTCCAGTTCCGGCTCCGGAGGCGGACCGAGGGTCGCCGCCAGGTCGGTCTGGGGGAGATCGGGCTCAGCGAGATCGGGCTCGGCGAGATCGGGCTGGACGAAGTCGGTCTGGGCCAGGTCTGTCTGGGCAAAGTCCGTCTGGGTTGGCCGCAGCTGCTCGGCGGCGCGGGTCTCGACCTCGGCCATCCGGGCGGCGGCGTCGATGGCGGCGCGGTCGTGGCGCGCCTCGATCCGCTCGGTGACCCGGGCGACCTGGTCGCCGACGCCCTCGATGGCGGCGGCGGCGCGCTGCTCGGAGACCGCCAGGCGCTCAGTGAGGGCCTCGGTGACGCGGGTGAGTTCGCCGGAGAGGCGCTCGAAGGCCTCGGCCTGGGTCTGTTCGCCGCGCGCCAGGCGCAGCTCGACGGCGCCGGCCACGCGGGCCACCTCGGTCCCCACCTGGTCGATGGCCTGGGCGCTGCGCTCGTCCACATCCAGCAGCTTGCGGCCGACCGCCTCGGCCATGCTCAGCACCTGCCGGCCCATCTCCTCGACCGCCTTGGCCGAGCGCTGCTCGGCGGCGCGGACCGCCTCGCCCATCTGGGCGAAGCGCGCCTCGATCTCCGGCCCGCCGGCGGCGGCGAGCTTCTCGGCCACCTCCGCGCGAACCGCGTCCAGGCGGTGGGTGAAGACCTGGGCCAGGGCCTCGAAGCGCAGCTCGGCCTGTTCGCCGACCCCGCCCTGCTCCACCGCGCCCAGGCGGCGGTCGAGGGCCACGAAGGCGCCCTTGAGGTCGGCAAGCGCCGCGCCGGTGCGCGCCTCGGCGGCGGCGATGCGATCGCCCAGGCGGGCCAGCACGGCCTCAACCACCTGCTCCGGCTCGGCGCGGGCCAGGCGGCCTTCGAGAGCGCGCGAGGTCTCGTCCGCGCGGGGGCCGGGCTCGGCCTCCAGGCGGCGCAGGCGCTCGCCGAAATAGCTCTGCTCGGCGTTGGTCTCGGCCAGCAGCCCCTCCAGGCGCTGGGCCGCGGCCTGCTGCTCGCGCTCGGCGGTCTCGATGCGGGCCAGGGCCTGGCGGATCGAATGCTCGACGCCGGAGATGGCGAGGCCGGTACGGGTCTCGGAGGCCTCGATGCGGTCGGTCAGCCGGTCCAGGGCCACGGCCACGCGACCGATATCGGGCGAGCCGATGGGCGGCAGGCTGGACGGCACGGCGCGCAGGTGCGGGATGGCGTCGGACATCCGCTGCGGGCGTTCGGCGAACTGCGACTCGGCGCTCACCTCGTCCGGCAGGTCATCCTCGAGGATGACCCGGTTCAGCCACTCGCCCAGCGTCATGCCGGAACGCCGGGCAAGGTCCTTGGCGACCTCGCGGGCCTTCGGGTCAATCCCCTTGACGCTCCAGGGCGCCCCCGCGCTCATCCGAATCGCTTCTCCGCCTGAGATAGGACGCTAACCACCGATTCCTGGGGTGTAAACGAACGCTTAACACCAGATGTAGTGGCGGATGCGGGTTCCTGTGGATGGCCGGCCCGGCCTGGCCTAAGGCTCGGCCATGGATTGGGACTTGGGCGTGGTGCTGGCGGTGGGCGCCTCGTGCGCGGCGGTGGCGACGTTCGCGGGCTGGCGCGGATCGCGGCCGCCCAACCTGGCGAAGGGCCCGCGGCTGATTCCCTGGCGGCTGATCATGGTCACCACGGCGGCCGCTGCGGTGGCGATGCTGGGGATCGGGCTGCGGATGCTGGGCGTGCAGCTGCGCGGCCGCTGAGCCGAGCCGCCGTCAGGCCGCCTGCGGCAGGGCCTCCTCGACCCGCTTCGGGCGCCGGGTGAGGCCGACCACGCCGCCGGAGGCCAGGAGGCTGGCGTCGGCGAGCAGCAGGGGGATGGCCCACTTGCGGGCGCAGGCGACGTAGCGCGGCTGCCAGAGCGGGTCGTACTTGTCCTTGTACCGGCGCACGCCCTGGAAGTTGTAGATCTCCTCGCCGCGGTCGAAGAGCAGCCGGCCGACGCGGGACATCATCGGCGCCAGCGGCCGGTCGTCGAGGCCGGAGAGCGGCGCCATGCCGAAGTCGAAGGCGGTGTAGCCCTGGCCGCGGCCCCACTCCATCAGCTCGACGAAGAGGTAGTCCATGATGTTGCGCGGGCCCTCCTCCACATAGCGCATCAGGTCGATGGAGAAGGCCTCCTTGCTGGCCACCGGCCAGACGGTGGCGAAGGCGATGATCTTGCCCTGCCAGCGCACGACCGCCACCGGGAACTCGCTGACATAGGCGTCGTGGAAGCCGCCCAGGGAGAAGCCCTTCTCGCCGCCCGCCTGGCCGGCCAGCCAGGTGTCGGAGACCGCGCGCAGGTCGGGCAGCAGCGGCGGGACGCGCTCGGGCGGGACCACCTCGAAGGTCGCCCCCTCCTCCGCCGCCTTGCGCCAGGCGCGGCGCAGGTTGCCACGGCGGCGCCCCTCCAGGCTGAAGGTCTCCAGCGGGGTCAGCGCCGATTCGCCCAGCTTCTGGATCGCGAAGCCCAGCTCCACCGCGTCGGGCAGGTCCTCCGCGTCGAGGCCATAGAAGCCGGGCCGCGCGGCGTGGGCGTCGGCCAGCTCGCGGAAGCGCCACATCAGCTCCAGCCGCTCGTCGTGACGCCCGACGGGGGCGCCCAGGGCGATCCAGCTGCGCCCGCGCACCCCGAACATCAGGAAGCTGTCGCCGGATGGCGAGAACAGGAACCGCTTGTCGCCGAGCAGGGCGAGGTTGGAGCCGGGCCTGGCGGACTCGGCGCTGGCGAGGATGGCGCGCACGCGCTGGAAGTCCGGATCCTCCTCGCCGACGATCGGCGGGGTGGCGGCAGAGACGAACAGGCGCCAGATCCCGAAGCCGAACAGCACCAGGGCCGAGCCGGCCCAGGCGCGCAGCGAGCGGTTGGCGTCGGCGTCCGCCATCAGCCGCCACCAGGGCTGGTCGGCGTAGTCGGCGTGTTCGAACGACCAGAGGCCGAGGAGCCCGGCCCCCAGCACCAGGCAGAGCGCGGAGAAGAGCCAGCCGGGGGTCACCTCCATGCGCGTCAGCCGGGTCTTGCGCGGGAACGCGTGGTGGAAGGGCGCCAGCAGGGCCGCCAGGGTCACCAGGGCGGTGGTCTCCTCCCAGACAAAGCCCTTCACCAGCGACAGCGGCGCGGCGACCAGGACCACGATCATGGTGGCGGCCCAGGCGGCGTCCTGGCGCGCGCGCAGGCCGAAGGCCAGGATCACCAGGGCCAGGCCCAGGATGCTGGAGAGGAAGTGGCTGATCTCGATGAGGATCACCGGCTCGATCTTCATCAGCGCCACGAACCGCGCGGGTTCGGACGGCGTCGCCCCAGAGGCGAGCAGCATCAGGCCCGCCGCCCAGGTCAGGGCGGCGGCCGTCCAGGGCGCAGCGGCGGTGGCCGCCGGCCAAAGGTCGCGGAGAAAACGCATCGGCCCCTCTAATAGCGGGCCCCTTATAGGGAGGTTGCGGCCGGTTCGCTCAAACAGACGTTTCAATGCGCTTGCCCTCGCCTGCCCGGGCGCTAGGTTGGGGGATCGTCTGACTGCAGGAGCCTCGCCATGGCCGACTTCGGCGCCACCGAACTCGACGCGTTCGCGCGGGAGGTGCGCGAGCAGCTGGCCGCCCTGTACCCGCCGGAACTGCGCGACCCCAAGGCCAAGACAGACCCGGAGGCCATCTGGGGCGGACGCGCCTTCATCGGCTCGGACGATCCGCAGATCGTCTGGATGCGGCGCATGGCCGAGAAGGGCTGGACCACGCCGACCTGGCCGCGGGAATACGGCGGCGGCGGATTGTCACCGGCCCAGGCGCGGGTGCTGGAGAAGGAGCTGGCCGCGGGCAAGTACCGCCCGCCGGTGCTGGCGTTCGGCATCTGGATGCTGGGCCCGGTGCTGCTGGAGTACGCCAACGAGGCCCAGAAGCAGGAGCACCTGCCCCGGATCGTCCGCGGCGAGGTGCGGTGGTGCCAGGGCTATTCCGAGCCCGGCGCGGGCTCGGACCTGGCGGCCCTGGCGACCAAGTGCGAGGACAAGGGCGACCACTGGCTGATCAACGGCTCGAAGATCTGGACCAGCTACGCCGACAAGGCCGACTGGTGCTTCTGCCTGGTGCGCACCGACACCGCCAAGAAGCACGAGGGCATCTCCTTCGTGCTGATCGACATGGCGAGCCCCGGCGTGGAGACGCGGCCGATCCCGCTGATCAGCGGCGAGAGCCCGTTCTGCGAGACCTTCTTCACCGACGTGAAGATCCCCAAGGAGAACCTGGTCGGCCGGGTGAACGGCGGCTGGGAGATCGCCAAGCGGCTGCTGCAGTACGAGCGGCAGAACATCTCGGCCGGCTTCGGCGAGGGCGGCTCGGCGGGCGGGGCCTCGGGCGACCTGGCGGCGATCGCCAAGCGCTACGCCGGCGACGAGGGCGAGCTCTCCGACGCCGACCTGCGCGCGCGGATCACCCGCAACAAGATGGACTTCCAGGCCCTGCGCCTGACCATCGCCCGCTCGGCGGCGGAGTCGAAGGCGGGCAATGGTCCTTCGGCGACCACCTCGATCATCAAATATGCGGCCGCCGAGTTCGCCAAGGAGCGCTCGGAGCTGATGATCGAGGCGCTGGGCCACCAAGGCCTGGGCTGGGAGGGTCCCGGCTTCGAGACGCCCGAGATCGTGGCCACGCGCGGCTGGCTGCGCACCAAGGCCAATTCGATCGAGGGCGGCACCTCGGAAGTAAACCTGAACGTGGTGGCCAAGCGGGTGCTGGGCCTGCCCGACCCGAAGTAGAGCGCACGGTCCCCGCCAAAGAGGGACGGGCGCAGGAGGAGCGAGAGATGGCCGATTTCGGCGGCGAGGTGGAGACGTTCCGGGCCGAGGCCCGCGCGTGGCTGGAGGCGAATTTCCCCAAGGCCCTGGCGCATGACGCCGACGCGCAGCTCGCCAAGCTGCAGGCGCGGCCCGAGAGCGAGGCGGCCCGCGCGTGGAGGCTGGCGCTGGGGTCCAAGGGCTGGGGCACGCCCACCTGGCCCAAGGCCTACGGCGGCGGCGGGCTCACCCGCGAACAGGCCCGCGTGCTGGCCGAGGAGATGGCCCGCATCGGCGCCCGCAACCCGATCGGCGGCATGGGCGTGGCGTTCTTCGGCCCGACCCTCCTGGAATACGGCAGCGAGGCGCTGAAGCGCGAGCACATGCCCGGCATCGTCATGGGCGAGGTCTGGTGGTGCCAGGGCTATTCCGAGCCTGGCGCCGGCTCGGACCTGGCGGGCCTGCAGACGCGGGCCGAGGACAAGGGCGACCACTTCCTGGTCAACGGCCAGAAGGTCTGGACCAGCGGCGCCCAGCACGCCGACCGCTGCTACTGCCTGGTGCGCACCGACACGGCCAAGAAGCACGAGGGGATCAGCTTCCTGCTGATCGACATGAAGGCGCCCGGCGTGGAGGTGCGGCCGATCCCGCTGATCAACGGCACCTCGCCCTTCTGCGAGACCTTCTTCAGCGACGTGAAGGTCCCCAAGGACCAGCTGTTCGGGCCATTGAACGGCGGCTGGACGATCGCCAAGCGGCTGATGCAGTTCGAGCGCGACTCGATCGCCGGCAGCCTGGGCGGCGGCAACATCGGCCAGACGGTGGCCATGCCGACGGTGGCCGAGGCGGCGCGGGACTATGTGGGCCTGGACGCCGACGGCCGGCTGGCCGACCCGGACCTGCGCCGGCGGCTCACCGACCACCTGATGGAGGCGCGCGCCTTCCAGCTGACCATGACCCGGGTGCGCGAGGAGGCCGCCACGAACGGTCCCTCCAACACCGCGGCGATCATGAAGTACGCCGGCGCCAAGATCGCCCAGGAGCGCAACGAGCTCCTGATCGAGGCTCTGGGCTCCCAGGACCTGGGCTGGGGCGGCGACGGCTTCTCCCCGGCCGAGGTCCAGGCCATGCGGGTGATGCTGCGCTCCAAGGCCAACTCCATCGAGGGCGGCACCTCGGAGATCAACCTGAACGTGGTCTCCAAACGCGTCCTGGGCCTGCCCGACCCGAGGTAGGGGGTTTGGCTATCTGGCTGGCTCAATCGGCTGGAGGTGAGCAAGCGGTCCCTCCTCGCGGAAGAACTGCGGGAAGAGGTCGTCCCATTGGGGATTGTCCCGCTCGATCAGGTTGATCTTCCATTCGCGCCGGTACTTCTTGAGCGACTTCTCGCGTTGGATCGCCTCGACGATGCTGTCGTGGGGCTCGAACCAGACGAGCCGTCGAACGCCGTAGCGCTTGGTGAAGCCATCGATCAGGCCCTCGCGGTGCTGATGGGCCCGTTGGAGGAGTTCGCTGGTGACGCCGACATAGATCGTGCCGTGCTTGCGGCTGGCCATCATGTAGACCGCATTCACCCCTTCCCTCCCCGCTCGTCATGGCCGGGCTTGTCCCGGCCAGCCATGATCACCGCTCGACAGAGAAGTGTGCGGCGGCGGCGCTGCGTTTTCCAGGTCGGCCGCGGAGTTCATGGGTGGCCGGGACAAGCCCGGCCATGACGAGCTTAAAGGGAGATGCGACTTGCGCTGATAGGTTTCGCGCTCGTCGCGGGGCGAAACGGTCGTGCAATACGCTGTTGCGGTTTGCCCGCTAGGAGAGGCGCGGGACGATTGGCGGCGGGTGGCGTGCGGGTGAGCGAGAGGGTGCGTGCGGGGCGGGGCGCGGCGCTGGCGGCGCTGTTCGCCGGGACGGCGGCGCTGTGGGCGGCGCCGGCGCTGGCCCAGAGCCCCGCGGCCAAGGCGCCCGCTGCGGCCAGGGCCGCCAAGCCCAAGCCGCCGCCGGCCGTCGAGGATGAAGACGAAAACACCGTCTCCGAGCTTGTGGTGACGGGATCGCGCCAGCGGCCGCAGCCCGGCGCGGTGATCGGCGACATCAAGCCGGAGGTGCAACTCAGCCCGGCGGAGATCCAGTCCTATGGCGTCAGCTCGGTGAGCGAGCTGCTGGACGAGCTGGCGCCGCAGATCACGAGCGGCCGCGGCCGCGGCGGCGAGGCGCCGGTGGTGCTGCTGAACGGGCGGCGCATCTCGGGCTTCAACGAGATCCGCGACATCCCCACCGAGGCGATCCAGCGCGTCGACATCCTGCCCGAGGAGGTGGCGCTGAAGTACGGCTACACCGCCGACCAGCGGGTGGTGAACATCGTGCTGCGGCGCTTCTTCCGCGCCACTACGACGGAGGCCGGCGCGCGCATGGCCACCGAGGGCGGGGCCGAGAGCGGCAGCGCCGAGATCGACCTCTTCAACGTGCGCCGCGACGACCGGCTGAACCTGGACCTGAAGGTGCAGGGCTCGGGGTCGCTCACCGAGGCCGACCGGCGGCTGACCCCGCTCAGGCCCGACCTGCCGTTCGACCTCAGGGGCAATGTCACCGCTGCGGCGCCCGGCGGGGAGATCGACCCGGCGCTGAGCGGGCTGGCCGGCAGGCCCGTCACGGCGGCGGGGCTGCCCGCGAGCGTCGGCGGGCCGCTGAAACTGGGCGATGTGGGCCAGGTGGCCAATGTCACCGACGTCGGGCCCTACCGGACCCTGACGCCGAAGACGCGGGAGGTGTCGGCCAACGGCGTCCTCACCCGCGCCCTGCCAGGCGGCTTCCAGGGGACCGTGAACGCCACCCTGGGCGCGACGTCCAGCGACAGCCTGCGCGGACTGCCGGGCGCCAGCGTGGTCGTGCCGGCGGGCGATCCGTTCTCGCCGTTCGGGCGGGACGTGGCTGTGGACCGCTACGTGGACGCCTTCGGGGCGCTGAAGCAGCAGACCGAGGGCTGGACGGCGCACCTGGGCGGGACGCTGAACCGCGACGCGGCCAGCTGGCGGCTGTCGCTCACCAGCGCCTACGACCATGGGAGCTCGCTGACGCGCAGCGACGTGGGCGTGGACACGAGCCTGCTCAGCGCCGCGGCGGCCGCCCGCTCGCCGACCTTCAATCCCTTCGCCCCGTGGCCCACGGACCTGCTGGTGCGCCGGGCCGAGGAGAAGGCGCAGTCCGACACCGACGCCTTCAACGTCCACGCCCTGGTGAGCGGGCCGCTCTGGCAGGGGCCGGCCGGCCCGCTCTACGCCAGTGTGCGGGTGGGCGAAGCGGGCAGCTGGCTCTCGTCGGTCTCGGAGCGGCCGACGGGACGGCAGTCGGCGGACCTGTCGCGCAACACCGTTTCGGCCCAGGGCAACCTGGACCTGCCGCTGACCAGCCGGTCAAAGGGGGTGCTGGCGTTCGTCGGCGACCTCTCGATCAACGGCAATGCGGCCATCAACCACTTGTCGGACTTCGGCGACCTGGTGGTGGTGGGCGCGGGCCTGAACTGGACGCCGGTCACCGGGGTCAACCTGATCGTCAGCCACACCCACGACGAGGCCGCGCCGACCATGGCCCAGCTGGGCGGCCCGGTGGTGACCACCGAGGGCGCGCGGGTGTTCGACTTCGCCACTGGCCGCACCGTGGACGTGCGCCGCATCGACGGCGGCAACCCGGCCCTGATCGGAGACGACCGCGACGTGACCAAGGTGGGCCTGACCCTGAGGCCGCTGGCCGGCCAGGACCTGACCTTCACCGCCAACTATGTGAAGAGCCGGATCCGCAATCCGATCGAGACCTTCCCGGCCGCCACGGCGGAGATCGAAGCGGCGTTCCCGGACCGGTTCGTGCGCGATGCGGCCGGCGAGTTGGCCGTGGTGGACAACCGGCCGGTGAACTTCGCGCGCGAGCGTCGCGAGCAGCTGCGCTGGGGCTTCAACTATTCGCGGCCATTTGGCCCGCAGCCGCCGCAGCGGCGCTTCCCACCACCGGGCGAGCGTCGGCCGCAGGCTCCCCCGCCGACCGCCGAGGCGCCGGCCGATGGCGCGCGGGCGGACCAGGCACCGGCGGCCGGCGAGCCGCGGATGTCGGACGCGGCGCCGCAGCGCGGCTTTGGCGGTCCTGGCGGCGGAGGTCCGGGCCGCGGGGGCCCCGGCGGCTTCGGCGGACGCGGGCCCGGCGGTCCGGGCGGGCGCATCCAGGTGGCGCTCTATCACACGGTCTATTTCGAGGACGAGCTGCTGGTGCGGGCGGGCGGGCCCACCTTCGACCTCCTGAACGGCTCGGCCGCCGGCAGCGGCGGGGGCCAGCCGCGGCACCAGGTGGAGGGCCAGTTCGGGATCACCGAGAAGGGCCTGGGCGCGCGCCTCTCGGCCAACTGGAAGAGCGCCACCGAGGTCAAGGGCGTGGTCGGCTCGCCGACGGGCGACCTGCGTTTCGGGAGCCTGGCCAAGGTGGACCTGCGCCTCTTCGCCAACCTGGGCCAGAACCGCGACCTGGTGGCCCACCATCCGTTCCTGCGCGGGACCCGCGTGACCTTCGCGGCGCTGAACCTGTTCGATGCGCGCGAGCGGGTGCGGGACGCCAGCGGGGCCACGCCGGTCGGCTACCAGCCCGCCTACCTGGACCCGGTGGGCCGCACGGTCTCCATCAGCTTCCGCAAGCTCTTCTTCCCGCCCTTCCCCGTGCCGCCGCCCGGCGCGCGCCGAGGCGGCGACTAGCCATTGGATGTTCCTTTAGCTGTCCACGAATGCACACGAATGGGCTGCGGCTTATTCGTGTTCATTCGTGTGCATTCGTGGATCATCCAATCGAAGACACCGCTTCGCGGCGTCGTCTGCGATGCGGGACTCCAAGCGGGCAAACACCGATGCTAGGGTAGAAAAAACGGTATCGAAGGGAGGATGGAATGGCGGATTTCGGCGGCGCCGAGTTGGACGCCTTCCGGGCCGAGGCGCGCGACTGGCTGGAGGCCAATTTCCCGGCCTCGCTGCGCGCCGATCCGGAGGCGGCGACCCGCGCGATGACGGGCGGCTTCAAGCCCACGGGCGACGCCCTCACCTGGAAGCAGCGCATGGCCGAGAAGGGCTGGGGCTGCCCCACCTGGCCGAAGCAGTACGGCGCCGGCGGGCTGAGCGCGCAGGAGGCGCGCGTCCTGCAGCAGGAGATGGACGCGGCCGGCGCCTATAACCCGATGGTGGGGATGGGCCTTTCGATGTTCGGCCCGACGCTGCTGGAACACGGGACCGAGGACCAGAAGCAGCGCCACATCCCGCCGATCGTGCGCGGCGAGCTGCGCTGGTGCCAGGGCTATTCGGAGCCGGGCGCCGGTTCGGACCTCGCCAGTCTGCAGACCAAGTGCGAGGACGCGGGCGACCACTGGAAGGTCAACGGCCAGAAGATCTGGACCAGCGGCGCGCAGTGGGCGGACTGGTGCTTCTGCCTGGTGCGCACCGACACCTCGAAGAAGCACGAGGGCATCTCCTTCGTGCTGATCGACATGCACCAGCCGGGCGTGGAGACGCGGCCGATCCGGCTGATCGCCGGCAGCTCGCCCTTCTGCGAGACCTTCTTCACCGACGCCCGCGTGGAGAAGAACGACATGGTCGGGCCGCTGAACGGCGGCTGGACCATCGGCAAGCGGCTACTGCAGCACGAACGCTCGGGCCAGGGCGGCGGCCGGATGACCGGCGGCGCCAAGGTCTCGGAGATCGCCAAGCGCTACGTCGGGCTCGACGAGAAGGGCCGCATCGCCGACCCCGACCTGCGCATGCGCATCGCGCGCAACGAGATGGACGCCCGCGCCCACGCCCTGACCGTGGCCCGGGCGGCGGCCGAGGCGAAGGGCAATGTGAACCCCTCGGCCACCACCTCGGTGATGAAGAACTCCGGCACCTGGATCGGCCAGACCCGCGCCGAGCTCCTGCTCGAGGTCATGGGCCATCAGGGCCTGGGCTGGGATGGAGAGGCCTTCGGCAAGGACGAGCTGGAGGCGGTGCGCGGATGGCTCTCGGGCAAGGCCTGGACGATCTTCGGCGGCAGCCAGGAGGTGCAGAGCAATATCGTCTCCAAGCGCATCCTGGGCCTGCCGGACACCACGCAATCCTCCTGACGCGGCGCATTCGCCGGCTGACCGAAGGCTCAAATTCGCGCTACAACACCCGAATTCGAACGCTCGTTTTTAGAGGACGACATTTCAGATGGCCGATTTTGGCGGGACTGACCTGGAGGCCTTCCGGGCCGAGGTGCGCGCCTTCGTCGAAGCGAATTTCCCCGCTTCGCTGAAGGGCAAGAACCCGATGATGCGCGAGGAGCGGGCCAAGCCCACGCCCGACATGGAGGCCTGGCGCAAGGCGGTGGGCGAACGCGGCTGGGGCACCCCCACCTGGCCCAAGCAGTACGGCGGCGGCGGCCTCTCGCCCGCCGAGGCGCGGGTGATCCAGGGCGAGTTCGCCCGGGCCGGCGCCTACAACCCGATCGGCGGCATGGGCGTGATGATGTTCGGCCCGACGCTGCTGGAATACGGCAACGAGGCGCAGAAGGCCGAGCACATCCCGCCGATCTGCCGCGGCGACATCCAGTGGTGCCAGGGCTTCTCCGAGCCGGGCGCCGGCTCCGACCTCGCCAGCCTCGCCACCAAGTGCGAGGACAAGGGCGACCACTACGAGATCAACGGCTCGAAGATCTGGACCAGCGGCGCCCAGTGGGCCGACTGGTGCTTCTGCCTGGTGCGCACCGACACCTCAAAAAAGCACGAGGGGATCAGCTTCGTCCTCTTCACCATGCACCAGCCGGGCGTCGAGGTGCGGCCGATCCCGCTGATCGCCGGCTCCTCGCCGTTCTGCGAGACCTTCTTCACCGACGCCCGGGCCGAGAAGAAGGACCTGGTGGGGCCGCTGAACGGCGGCTGGACCATCGCCAAGCGCCTCTTGCAACACGAGCGCTCGGGCCTGACCGGCGCCGGCGGCTCGGGCATGGCGGGCGGGGCCAAGAGCCTCGAGGACATGGCCAAGGACTATGTGGGCGTGGACGAGCAGGGCCGCATCGACGACCAGGACCTGCGCATGCGCATCGCGCGCAACGCCATGGACTGGCGCGCCTTCCAGCAGACCGCCATGCGGGTGATGAGCGAGTCCAAGGGCAATTCCGGACCCTCGACCGCCAGCTCGATCCTGAAGAACGCCGGCACCCAGCTGATGCAGGAGAAGCACGAGCTGGCGCTGGAGGTGATGGGCCACCAGGGCCTGGGCTGGGAGGGCGAGGCCTTCAAGCCGGAGGAGCTGGCCGCCGTTCGCGGCTGGCTGTTCGGCAAGGCCTTCACGATCTACGGCGGCAGCCAGGAGGTGCAGAGCAATATCGTCTCCAAGCGCATCCTGGGCTTGCCTGACCTCACGCAAAGCAAGTGATCCTGACCCCAACCCGATTTGAAAACCAAAGACCGATTTTGACGAGGAAATCATGGCCGTTCTGACCGAAGAACAGAGCATGCTGCGCGACGCGGCGAAGAGCTGGGTGCAGGAGAAGTCGCCCGTCACCGCCTTCCGCAAGATGCGCGATAGCGGCGCCGAGCTGGGCTACGACGCCGCCGCCTGGAACGAGATGGCGGAGATGGGCTGGGCCGGGGTGATCATCCCGGAGGAGTACGGCGGCTCCGACTTCGGCTACCTGTCCCTGGGCCTGATCCTGGAGGAGACCGGCCGCACGCTCACCGCCAGCCCGCTGCTGGCCAGCGCGCTGGGCGCCGCCTCGGCCCTGGTCCTGGGCGGCTCGGACGCGCAGAAGCAGGCTTGGCTTCCGAAGATCGCCGAGGGCTCGGCGGTGGCCACCCTGGCCGTCGACGAGGGCCCGCACCACGCGCCCGACAAGGTCGCCACCACGGTCGCGGGCGGCAAGCTCAGCGGCCGCAAGGTGTTCGTGCTGGAGGGCATGGCCGCCGACGTGTTCGTGGTCTCGGCGAAGGCGGGCGACGCCATCGAGCTCTACCTGGTCAAGGCGGATGCGCCCGGCGTCAGCCGCCAGCGCCTGTCGCTCGCCGACAGCCGCGGCGCGGCCAACGTCACCTTCGAGAACGTGGCGGTGAGCGACGCCGACAAGCTTTCCGGCGGCTCCGCCCTCCTGGAGAAGACCCTGGACCGCGCCCGCGCCGGGATCTCCGCCGAGATGCTGGGCGCGGCCTTGCAGGCCTTCGAGGTGACCCTCGACTACCTGAAGACCCGCGTGCAGTTCGGCCAGGTGATCGGCAGCTTCCAGGCCCTGCAGCACCGCGCGGCCAAGATGTTCACCGAACTGGAGCTCTCCCGCTCGGCGGTGGAGGCGGCCCTGACCGCCATCGACAACGACGCCCCGGACGTGCCGGAACTGGTCTCGCTGGCCAAGGCCAAGATGGGCGACACCTTCCACCTGGTCAGCAACGAGATGGTCCAGATGCACGGCGGCATCGGCATGACCGACGCCCACGACGCGGGGTTCTACCTCAAGCGCGCCCGCGCGGCGGAAGCGGCCTTCGGCAACCAGGCGTACCACCGCGATCGGTACGCGCGGCTGCAGGGGTATTGAGGGCGGCTGAGCTAGCCTGAGCTCGAGAGCCCCGCCGGTGGAAACGCCGGCGGGGTTTTTCATGGACGAATTGGTCGGCCGACACCCCGCCCCCTCGGCCCCCTGAGACCCATGGCCAGCGTTTGCTCGCAATCAACCATGGGACTTAAGGGCGGGCAGCATCCTGAAGGATGGCCGCCTTGTCCGCAGGCGCATCGAGGTGCGCCCTCCTCTCCCCCGAGCCCAGCGAAGGGAGGGAGAGGGTAGGGAGAGGGCTGGCTGGGTGACGCGGGCGGTGGGGCGAGGATCCGTGGCGGGACCTTGATCCAGCGGCCTGGCGGCAGTGAGGCCTGCGCCAGCCCTCTCCCGACCCTCTCCCTCTCGGCTTCGCCGGGGGAGAGGAGGTGTCACAGCGCACGCTTCGCAGAACGCCGGTTGTGAAGGCGGCGGGGGCGGCTAAGCTGGCGAAAATCAGGCGGTACGACGGGGGGAAGACTTGCCGAGCTATTTCTCGATCCAGACCTCGAACCTGGCCGCACGGCCTGGCACAGACGGAACGGGCGCTACCGAATTCACCTATGGCGACTTCAACGGCGACGGCAAAGTCGACGTCCTGCTGAGCTATTTCTACTTCCCGCTGCAGGACAAGACCGTGCCGGTGAGATTCCTGGCCGGAGACGGCAAGGGCGGGTTCACCGACACCACGGCCGCGGTGTTCGGCGCCAATGTGCCGGTCACCACCCAGCCGCGGGAGAGCATCGTCGCCGACTTCAATGGCGATGGCCGCCCGGACGTGTTCATCGCAGACCACGGCTATGACGCCGCCCCGTTCCCGGGCGCGCAGAACACCCTGATGCTGTCGTCAGGCGCCACGGGTTTCGTCAACGCCACCGACCGCCTGCCGCAGGCGCAGCTGTTCACCCACAGCACCGAGGCCGTCGACATCGACGGGGACGGCGACCTGGACATCTATGTGGGCAACGAGAACGGCAAGGGCGCCTCGTTCCTGATCAACGACGGGACCGGCCACTTCGTCTCGAGCCAGGCGGGTCTGCCGCCGCTGCTGAGCGACGAGACGGCCCACTGGCAGTTCTCCAGCTCGGCGTTCTTCGACGCCGAAGGGGACGGCGACATGGACATGTTCGTCGGGACGGCGACCCAGACGAGCCAGACCTCGCGCCTCCTGCTGAACGATGGCCACGGCCGGTTCACCCTGACCGACCAGCTCCTGCCGCTGCCGCCTGGCAAGAGCGGGGGCGACCATTCCGTCGACGCCCAGGCCTATGATTTCAACGGCGACGGCCGCGCCGACGTGATGGTCGAGTTCAACATCGGCGGCGGGCGCTACATCCAGGCCCTGATCAGCGACGGCAGAGGTGGGCTCTCGGACCAGACCGCGACCTACATTCCTGCGGCCATGCAGGGTGAGGTCTGGTCGCTGCGCCCGCGGCTGGTGGACCTGAACGGCGATGGCTTCATCGACGTCGTGCTGTCGAACGGCTCGGCCCACCCGGTCTTCCTCAACAATGGCCAGGGCCATTGGCTGGCCATGCCGGCGGGGTTCCTGCCGCCGACGGCGTCGCTGTCGCAACTGCTGCCTGCCGACGCCAACGGCGACGGGCGCCTTGACCTCATCGTCTGGGAGTCCACCGGGACGGAGCGAATCCGCACCTTCCTGGCGGTGGATGCCGGGCTGACCCAGACCGGGTCGGACACCGCCGACGGGCTGATGGGCGATTCCGACAGCGAGACCCTGTCCGGCCTGGGCGGGGACGATGTGATCGTGGCCGGTTCCGGCGACGATACGGCGTCGGGCGGGAGCGGCGCCGACACCATCGCGGGCGGCCCCGGCACCAACTACCTGCGCGGCGACGACGGCGACGACAGCATCGTCGGGGGCTCCGGCTTCGACGACATCAACGGCAACATGGGCAACGACACCTGCGTCTCCGGCGGCGGGGACGACTGGGTGGTCGGCGGCAAGGACAACGACAGCCTGGTGGGCTCCGACGGCCAGAACCTGGTGTACGGCAACCTCGGCAACGACACCTGCGACGGCGGGGCCGGCAACGACATCGTCCGAGGGGGCCAGGACAACGACGTGGTGATGGGCGGCGCGGGCGACGACTTCGTCTCCGGCGACAAGGGCTCGGACACCATGACCGGCGGCTCGGGCGCGGACATCTTCCATACCTTCGGGGATGCGGGCCTCGACCGGGTGACCGACTTCCACGTCTCCGAGGGCGACCGGGTGCAGGTCGACCCCGGGACGATCTACACCGTCGCCCAGGTGGGCGCGGACACCGTCATTAACATGACCGGTGGCGGCCAGATGGTGCTGGTGGGGGTCACCCTCTCAAGCCTGCCCACCAGCTGGATCTTCGGGGCTTAGGGCTTGGACTGCAGGTCGGCCTTGCCGGTGTCGAGGTCGACCGGGACCGAGACGTGCTCGTGGACGATGCGCCACTTGCCCCCGTCCTTGCGGTAGACGTCGGAGACGCGGACCACAGGGGCGGTCGGGCCGGTCTTGCCCTCGTAGCTGAGGACCTGGATGCTGTGGCTGTAGGCCATGGCGCCCGAGACCTCGATGGCCAGGTCGGAGATGTCGATCTTCACCGGGCCCTTGGCCTCGGCGAACAGTCCCTCCCAGTCCTTCTTGTAGGCGTCCCAGCTGGGGTAGGCGCGCGGCGGGACCACATCGAACACGAAGAGGCCCTTCTTGGCGTAGAAGGCCATCACCTTGCCGGCGTCCTTGGTCTCCACCGCGGCGGCGAAGGCCTTCTCCAGGGCCGCGATCTGGGCGCGGTCGCTGGGGCCCGGCTTGGCGGCGGGTGTGGCCGCGGCCGGCGCAGCGGGCGCATCAGCGGCGGCCGCCGGCAGGCCGAGGCCGAGCGCCAGCACGGCGCCGGTGAGTGTGCGGATCATCATGGTTCCCCCCGAACCGCCGGGCATGCCGGCGCTGGCCGCGGCTTGGGCCACGGCTGGGCTCGACGCTACACCCCGCGGGTGGGGGGCGGACCTGTACATATTTGGCCGCCGAGGGCCGTGGGCCCGCCGCCCGGCCTCAGTAGATCTCCCGCTTCTGTTCGGCGGCCTTGGTGGCGAGGCTGAAGCGCGGCTCGATGGCCAGGCCCGGATCGAGGATGTGGGCGGTCACCCGCTCGCCGATCGCCGGGCCGTGCTTGAAGCCATGGCCGGAGCCGGCGCCCACCAGCCAGACGCGGTCGTGCCCCGGGAGGCGATCGATCAGGAAGTCGCCGTTGGAGCTGTTCTCGTACTGGCAGACGCGGGCGTGGATCAGCGGGGCGTCGGCCAGCGCCGGGAAGCGGCTGGCGAGGTAGGCGCGGGCGCGTTCGACACCGGCCGGCGTGGGCTGGCGGCCCTGGGTGTCCGGGTCGATGACCGGGCCGTGGGCGTCGAAGGCCATCTTGAAGCCCTGCCCCTCCAGGTCCGGGAAGCCATAGACCAGGTCGCCGGCGTTGAAGTCGGCCCAGACCGGCAGGTTCGGGGGCGAGAAGCGGGCGTCTCCGGGCGCGAGGCCGAAGTGGTAGACCTCCTGGCGCGTGGGTACGATGCGCCCGGCCAGCACGTCGGGGAACAGCTTGGGCAGCCAGGGGCCGCAGGCATAGACCACGGTGCGGGCGGCAAGGCCGGGAGCCAGTTCGTAGGCCTCGCCGACCCGGCGCGGCGGGCCTGGGGCCACGGCCAGGGTGACCGGCGTCAGGCCGGCGTCGCGCACCACCGTCTGGACGCCGCGGCCGGCGATCAGGGCGCCGGAGGTCTCCTCCAGGAAGCCGGACTC
>Ga0136846_1215197_pt1 | contig 38030 bp, 36 predicted proteins | sample HopSoiMetagenom2_FD_96841 | JGI IMG/M metagenome (GOLD analysis project Ga0136846, IMG submission 96841) | Grasslands soil microbial communities from Hopland, California, USA - 2 Assembly 2016 (version 4) | ecosystem: Environmental > Terrestrial > Soil > Grasslands | place: USA: Hopland...
CGATCCGACCGGACCTGATGGAAGGACCGATACATGCATGACCCGATGGGGGTGTCGCCGCGTGCGACTGCCCCGAGCTCCGCGCGTACGACGCTCCTCGTTGGAGCGGCCGTCGTCGCGTTGGCATTTGCCGCGTGCAACTCGACGGGCACGAGCTCGTCCGCGTCCGCCTCGGCCGCGCCCGCCAGCGCCTCTGCGGCGGCGTCGCCGAGCGCAAGCGAGAGTGCGAGCGCGAGCTCCAGCGGGAGCCCGAGCTCCAGCGAGAGCGCGAGCGGCGGCGCCCGTGGCAGCGCAAGCGCGAGTGGAAGCGCAGCTGCCAGCGGAAGCGCCGCTGCCAGCGGAAGCGCCGTTGCTGGCGCGAGCGGAAGCGCGGTGGCCGGCGCGAGCGGAAGCCCCGGTGCCAGCGCGGGTGGTGTGACGTCGAACGTCGACCCGTGCACGCTGATCACGCCGGACCAGGCCACGCAGCTCGTTGGACAGCCCGTCACCGGCACGCGGGCCGACGCGGCGGCGATCGGTGCCGTCTGCCATTACGTGCCGAGCGGGGCCAATCCACGGGGGTTCGTCGACGTCGCCATCCTCACGACGACGCAGGCGGTTCCGGATCCCGTCAAGAACGCGATCGACAACATCGGCATCCCCGAGGTCCAGGGCGTGGGTGACCAGGCGGCCGCCCGCGACGGGACGGTCATCGTCAAGACCGGACCGGCGTTCTTCTCGATCATCGCGACCGACCAGAACTTCGGGCTCGTGAAGGCCGACGCGCTCACGTCGCTCGCAAGCCAGATCGTCACCAAGCTCGGCGGGACGAACGCCTCGCCGTCGCCGTCGGGTTCAGCAGCGGCGTCGCCGAGCTCGTCCTAGCGCCGCATCCTCACCGGGCAACGAAAGAGGCCGGCCTCGTGGCCGGCCTCTTTGTATGTCGCGTTGGCCGAGGCCGATCGCTCAGCTGCCGCCCTCGGTCAGCTGGACGGTGGTCTTCGTGAAGCCCGTGCCCTTCGTATCGCCGGTCAGGCCCTGGAGGGCCTTCTGGGCAAGGTCCGTCCGGAACGCGCCTTCCGTCGGCTTCGCCTTCAGGATCCCGTAGGTCGTCGCGATGTTGACCGTCTGGTCCCACGCCGCCTGGTCGAACTGGCCGATGCCGTTCGGCGACGGCCAGATCAGCCCGTTGATCTCGTTCATCATCCAGAGCTGGTGGCTCTTGCCGAGCGTCGAGCCGGCCTTGGTGAGGATGTCGGCGCACTTGTCGGGGTTGTCGCGGCAGTACATCCAGCCGCGGTACGAAGCCTTCAGGAACTTGACGGCGACATCCTCATTGCCGGGCTGCTTGAGCCATGAGTCGCGCGCGATCACGGCGTCCTGGAGCATCGCCGTCCCGATCGACGGATCGTTGAAATCGATGACGTTGAGGTCCTCGGGCTTGTACAGCTGCCCGGTCGCCGGGTTCTTCGTCTCGAGGACCTGCGCGTACTCGTTGTAGATCATCGCCTGGGCGACATCGAGGTCGGCGCTCGTGAACGCGACCATGTTGAAGTCCTGCTTGATGACGTCTTCCTTCTTCGGGTCGAGACCCGCCTTCGTCATCGCCGCGAAGAGCTCGGGCTCGTTGCCGCCGAACCACGAGCCGATCTTCTTGCCCGCGAACTGGGTCGGCGTCGTGATGTTCGAGTTCTTGAACGACACCATCCGCGTTCCGGACCGCTGGAGGATCTGGGAGATCGTGACGAGGTCCGTCCCGCCCTCACGCGATGCGAGGGTCTTCGGAACCCACGACGTGCCGATCTCGGCGCCGCCCGATGCGACGACCTGGAGGTTGTTGATGTCCGGGCCGCCGGGCAGGATCTGGACGTCCAGCCCCTCGTCCTTGAAGTAGCCCTGGTCGAGCGCCGCGTAGTACCCGCCGAACTGCGCCTGGACCACCCACTGCGACTGGAAGCGGAGCTTGATCAGCCCGGCCTGGCTGCCGCTCGGGGCGGCGCTCGTTCCGCCGCTTGCCGCTGCGCTCGTTCCGCTGCTCGGCGCTGCGCTCGTTCCGCCGCTTGCCGCTGCGCTCGTCCCGGTGCTTGCGCTCGCGCCGCCACCGCTCGCCGCCGGCGTCGAAGAGCACGCGGCCGCGAGGATCCCGACCGTCGCGAGTGTCGCGAGCGCGCGAACGCCCTGTTTCATACCCACTGATCCCTCCTCCTTGTTGCCCGGTCCGACGCGACACGAGGCGACGTGATCCTAGCGCGCCCGCATCCCGGGTCCTACCTCATCGTGCCTGCTGACGACGACGGTGCCACGGGATCACGAGCCACTCGGCGAGGGCTACGGCCCCGTAGAAGAGGATCCCGAGCACGCACGCCAGCACGATCGCGGCCCACGCGTTGGGGTAGCGGAAGACGTACGCCTCGGAGCTGATGAACACGCCGAGCGAGAAGCGCGGGCCTCCGAAGTACTCGCCGATCACGGCGCCGATGACGGCCAGCGTCGCCGCCACCCTCAGCGCGGTGAAGACATATGGCAGCGCGTTCGGAATCCGGACGTGGCGGAGCACCTGCCCGTCCGTCGCCCCGTACGACCGCATCAGCTCGAGCGAGGCGGGCTCGACGAACGTGAGCCCTCGTACGGTGTTCACCATCACCGGGAAGAACACGAGCAGCGTCACGATCGCGACCCGGGCGGACGGGTTCTGCGACCCGAACCAGGCGCCCGCGATCGGCGCGAAGGCGATGATCGGGATCGAGTTGGCGGCGATCGCGATCGGCATCAGCGCTTCGCGGGCGGTCATCCATCGGGCAGTCGCGAATGCCGCGAGGATCCCAGCGCCGCAGCCGACCACGAAGCCCAGCAGCGCCTCGCCGCCAGTGTAGACGACGCCTCGCGACAGCACGTCCCACTCCTCGCCGAGCGACGCGAGGATGGTCGTCGGTCGCGGCAGCAGGAACTGCTGCACCCCGAGCGCGGTGAGGCCGAACTCCCAGGCCAGGAGGACCAGGAGCGCAGTTGCCGCCGGCGGGGCGAGATCGGTCGCACGGTTGGCGACGCGCCGGGCACCGACGTTCATGGCAGCCACGTCAGGAGAGCCCCTCGGCAACGATCCGTTCGTCCGGCCGACCGCCGTCCGCGTCGACCGCCATCTCGATGCCACGGAGCGCTTCGCGGACCTCGATCACGAGCTCGAAGTAGCGCCGCTGCTCGCGTGTGTCGAACGTCCGGGGGTGTGGCAGGTCGATGTCGATGACGCGGTTGATCCGGCCGGGCCGGGGCGACATGACGACGACCCGGGTCGAGAGGAAAACCGCCTCCGGGATCGAGTGGGTGACGAAGAGAATCGTCGTCTCGGTCTCCCGCCAGATCCGCATGAGCTCGAGGTTCATCCGCTCGCGAGTCATCTCGTCGAGCGCCCCGAATGGCTCGTCCATCAGGAGGAGCTTCGGGTCGAACGCGAGCGCACGGGCGATGGCGACCCGTTGCTGCATCCCGCCCGACAGCTGCCACGGGTACTTGCCGGCGAAGTCGTCGAGCTCGACCAGACGGAGGAGGCGGCTCGAGCGTCTCTCCCGCTCCGCCTTCGGGAACCGCATCACCTCGAGCGGCAGCTCGACGTTGCGCGCGACCGTCCGCCAGTCCATCAACACGGGCGCCTGGAAGACCATCCCGTACTCGCGGCCGAGCCGCGCCTGACGGGCGGGCCGGCCGTTCACGAGAACCTCGCCGGTCGTCGCGTCGGTCAGGTCGCCGATGAGCCGGAGGAGCGTCGACTTGCCGCAGCCCGACGGTCCGATGAGCGACACGAACTCACCGGCCGACACCTCGAGGTCGACGTTCTCGAGCGCGGTGACGCCGGCGCCGTCGGGATCGAACGTCTTGCCGAGCCCGCGCGCCTCGACGACGCGACGAACGGAGGTCCGACGTTCACTCGATCCGGACGGCGCACTCGAGGACGTCGGCTGCGGCTGGGCGGTCATCGGCTCCTCTGCGTCGCGGCCGCGGTCGTCAGAGCGCCGGAGCGGGACGGTAGCGGCCGCTCGTGAGGATCCGCTCGGCCAGCGCGACGAGCCCGACGAACACCAGGCCGCTCAGCGTGCAGACCGCGATGGTCGCCCACATCCGCTGCGGTGCCGTGACGTAGTACTGGTTGTAGTTGAGGATCGCGCTGCCGAGCCCCTGCGGGATGCCGGACGGCAGCTCGCCGATGATCGTGCCGACCACGCTCGCCGCTGCCGCGATACGAAGCGCCCCGAACAGGTACGGGACCGAGGCGGGCAGCCGGAGCCGCCACAGGACCTGCCGGGGCGTCGCCGCGTAGGAGCGCATCAGCTCGCCGGCCCGCGGGTCGAACGCCCGCAGCCCACGCACCGATGCGATCACGACCGGGAAGAACGTGAGGTACGTCGCGATCACGGCGACGGACACGAAGCTCGCGCCGAGGGCGACGACGACGATCGGCGCGATCGCGATGATCGGGACCGTCTGCGACGCGACGACCCACGGCACGAGCGCCCGCTCGAGCAGCCGGGAATGCACGAACACGATGCCGATCAGCAGACCGAGCGCCGCACCCGCCGCGAACCCGATCGCCGCCGTCCGCAGCGTGTAGAGCGCTGCCCCGACCAGCGAGGCGCCAAGCGGCTCGCCGCTCGCGATGGGCTGCGTGAAGGCCGCGCCGATGTCCCAGACGTGCGGCAGCGAGAGATCGCTCACGAGCCGCCAGCGGAAGGGTGGATTGTGCTGGATCGAGAGGCCCAGGCCGTTGATCCGCCAAGGATCGCCGGCAAGCCACTTCAGCAGCTCCCAGCAGACGGCGACGAGGACGAAGACGAGCACGACGAGGACGGCGCGGCGGAACCGCCCGCGGGGCCGCGGCAGATCGACGGCGACGGTCCGCCGGGGCGCAGCCGCGACGGACCCGCTGCCCGCCATCGGGCTAGTGCGTGACCGCCTGGTCGGCGATGTCGAGTGCGCGGTCGATGATCTCGAAGCCCTCGGCGAGCTGCTCCTCGGTGATCGTGAGGGGCGGGTTCGTGTGGATCGAGTTGTTCGCGATCATCGTGTAGAGGTTGTTCCGGCGGAGGAAGCCGGCCACCGCCTTCATCTCGTCCGACGTGCCGTTGAACGGCGTCAGCGGCTCGTAGGGCTCGCGGCTCCGGACGAGGTCGATGATCCCGAACAGCCCGAGACTGCGGTGAACGCCGACCGAGGGATGGCGCCGGTAGAGGTCCTCGTGGTGACGCCGCATGACCTCGCCCATGCGCGCCGTCCGCTCGAGGAGCCCGTCCTCCTCGTAGACGCCGATCGTCGCGAGGGCGGCGGCGAGGCTGACCGGGTGCGAGCTGTAGGTGAGCCCGCCGTAGAACATCTTCTGTTCGAACGCCTCCGCGACGTGATGCCGCATCCCGACGGCGCCGAGCGGCAGGTAGCTCGACGTGAGCCCCTTGGCCATCGTGATCAGGTCGGGAACGGTGTCCCAGTGGTCGACCGCGAACCACCGCCCCGTTCGGCCGAAGCCGGCCATCACCTCGTCGGCCACCATCAAGATCCCGTGGCGGTCGCAGACCTCGCGGACGCCCTGGATGTAGCCATCGGGCGGGATGAGGATCCCGTTCGTCCCGACGATCGTCTCGAGGAAGACGGCGGCGATCGTCTGCGGACCCTCGTAGCGGATGACGTCCTCGAGCCCCTGCAGGCTCTCCTCGACGGGCCGCGGCTCCTTCTCGCCCCAGCGATGCGTGTCCGGGTAGCGGACGACGCCCACGAGGCCCGGCTCGTTCGCCCAGCGCCGGGGATCGCCGGTCAGCGTCATCGCCCCGAACGTCGCGCCGTGGTACGCGCGGTACCGGGCGAGGACCTTGTAGCGCCCGGAGTAGTGGCGCGCGATCTTGATCGCATTCTCGATCGCCTCGGCGCCGCCGAGCGTGAAGAAGACCTTGTCGATGTCGCCCGGCAGGATTTCGGCGAGCTTTTCGCCGAGACGCCCCCGGATCTCGGTCGCAAACGCCGGCTGGACGAACTGGAGCTTTGTCGCCTGCTCGCTGATCGCGTCGATGACCCGTCGATCGCCGTGGCCGATGTTGACCGACATCAGCTGGCTGTTGAAGTCGAGGATGCGGTCGCCCTCGGGCGTGTAGAGGTAGACACCCTCCGCGTGATCGATGGCGATCGGGTCGAGCGCGCCCTGCACCGACCACGAGAACAGCGTGTGCTCGCGATTGAGCCGGACGATCTCCTCGGTCGTCATCCGCCCGGGTGCCGTGCTGATGCCCATCACTCACCTCTCACGGGCGGACCGCGCCACGGTCGGCCGCACCGCCGTCGCTGTCACCGATGCCGCATTAGAGCACAGAGTCCGGCGTCAGCCTCGAACGCCGGCCTCGTGCGCGAGACGGATGATCGTCTCGACCGACCGGTCGACGTCCGCTTCGGTCGTGCTCCAGTTCGAGACCGACAGGCGAAGGGCCGCCATCCCGTGCCACGTCGTCCCGCCGGCCCAGAGCGTCCCGTCGCGCTGGATCGCGGCGATGACCGATCGCGTGCGCTCGTCGGTCGCAAGCTCGGCGTCACCCGGCGCGGCGAACCGCACGAGCACCTGGTTGAGCACGACGTCGTTGAGGACGGCGATCCCGGGCTCGGCCCGCAGCCCGTCCGCGAAGCGTCGAGCCAGTCCGGCGCACCGCTCGACGAGGTCGGCGAGGCCGCGGCGGCCAAGCGATCGGAGCGCGGCGTAGACCGGGAAGCCCCGCGCGCGACGCGAGGATTCGGGGACCCAGTTGTAGGGATCGCGCTCACCGCCGGCGGTCTCCACGTAGTACGCGGCACCGAGCGTCATCGCGGCGTGGTGCGCGGGCGCATCGGCGACGAACACGAGGCCCGAGTCGTACGGCACGTTGAGCCACTTGTGGGCGTCCGTCGTCCACGAGTCGGCGAGCTCGCTGCCCGCGACGCGCGCCCGAAGCTCCGGCGAGACGGCGGCCCACAGACCGAACGCGCCGTCGACGTGCAGCCAGCCGCCGTTTGCCCGCACCGCGTCGACGATCGCCGGCAGCGGGTCGAAGGCACCGGTGTTCACGTTGCCGGCCTGGGCGCAGACGAGCGCGGGTCGATCGAGATCCCGGAGTGCGGTGGCGAGGGCATCGGGCCGCATACGGCCCTGCTCGTCGGTCGGGATTCTGATCACCCGCTCACGACCGAGGCCGAGCATCTGGAGCGACACGTGGATCGTCACGTGCGCCTCGTCGCCGACCACGACGGGGATCTCCGGCGCACCGAACAGCCCGTTCCGCTCGACGTCCCAGCCCTGGCGCGCGAGCAGCGCATGGCGGCCCGCGGCAATCGCGGTGAAGCTCGCCATCGTCGCCCCGGTCGTGAAGCCGACGCTCGTGCCGGCCGGCAGACCGAAGAGCTCGACGAGCCAGTCGGCCGCGACCTCCTCCGCGACGGCCGCGGCGGGGCTGATCACGTGGAGCCCGGCGTTCTGGTCCCACGCGGACGTCAGCCAGTCCGCCGCGAGCGGTGCCGGCATCGCGCCGCCGATCACGAACCCGAAGTAGCGAGGGCCGGGGGTGACGACGAGACCCGGCTCCGCGGCCCGGGCGAGCTCGTCGACGACCCGTTCCGGGTCCATCGGCTCGTCCGGTAGTGGCCCACCGAGCGCGGCACGCAACGCGGTGAGGTCGATGGGCCTGCCGACCGGCAGCTCGGGCGCGCGCGACAGCCAGTCGACCGCAAGCTCGGCAGCGCGACGGAGGGTTGCCTCGGTCGGGGTGGTGGTGACGGCCATCTTCTCCTCGCCTCTGTCCTCGTCTGGTCAGCCTACTCCGCGGCTCGGCGTGTCCCCACGCGTCACGGACCTCGTGACGGAACGCCTGCCGGCCGGCGTGTTCCGTTGCCGCACCGTGCGTCGATGACCGAACGACGAGGTATCGCATGACGCACGAGGACGTCCAGGGCTGGCTCGACCGCTACGTCGACGCATGGCGGTCCTACGACGAGTCGGCGATCGCGTCGCTGTTCACCGACGACGTCGAATATCGCTACCACCCGTGGGACGAGCCCGTCCGCGGCCGAGACGCGGTGGTCGCCGAGTGGCTCAAGCCCGAGAACCACGACGACCCGGGGGCGTGGCAGGCCGAGTACCGGCCGTGGGCCGTCGAGGACACCCGCGCCGTCGCCGTCGGGACGTCGCGATACGACGACGCGAACGGCAAGCGCGAGTACCACAACGTGTTCCTGATCGAGTTCGATGACGACGGATGGTGCCGTTCGTTCACCGAGGTCTACGCGCTGCGGCCGGCCGGTCGCTGAAGGGGTGGCGCGCCCAGGCTGCCGGGCACCCGCGCCTGCCCGCCTCGGGCCTCCGGCCGCATAAAGAAACGGAGCCGGCAGCGCCGACTCCGTTTCGCTGGCGTCGCCGGGCGGATCAGCCCTGGCGCGCCTGCTGCTCCATCTGCTCCATCGGCCGTGACAGCGCTTGCTCGGCCTGTCCGATCAGCCGCTGGGCCGGCTGCTGGAGAACCTGGCGCTCCGCCTGCGTCGCGGGCAGCGCGAGACCGACCGCGGTGCCGACCGCGACCGCGATCGCACCGAGCGCGAGCGGGCTCTCCTGGGCGACCTGCTGGAAGCTCCAGCCGACGTGGCGAGCCGCGCCGCCGACGTTCGCCTGAACGTCGCCGATCGTCTGACCGGCGGTTCCGGCGAGCTGCCGGGCGGTATCGCTGGCGTTGCCGGCGAGCTGCCCCGCCGTCTGGCCGACGCGATCGGCGGTCTGGCCGAGCCGCTGGCCGGCCTGGTCAGCCGTCTGGCCGAGACGCTGGCCGGCCTGGCTGGCCGTCTGGCCGAGCTGATCGCCCATCCCGCCGCCGTCGTTGCCACTCTGCCATTGCGGCTGCTGCATCGTGCCGCTTGTCTGGTACGTCGTGGTGCCGCCGTAGCGCGGGTAAGCCATGTCGTCGGACTCGACGAGCCGCGGCGACCCGGTCGTCCAGCGGCGGGCCGAGGACGACGAGGTCCCCGACGACCGGTTCATGAACAGCCAGCCGATCCCGATGCCGGTCATCAGGGCCGGGACCGGGTTCCGCCTGATCGTCTCCATGATCCCCGAGCCGGCCTGCTGCGCGGTGGCGCCCGCGTTGCCGGCCATCTCGCCCGCAGTGCTCGTCACCGATTCCACAGTTCGTTCCACCTTTCCGACCGTCGCATCGCGCACGGCCTCCTTTGCGTCGGCGACGACGTTCGACGGCTCGAGCCGGGTTCCGATCGCGGCCACCGTTTCGGCCAGCTCGTCGCGTGTCACTTCGATCTCGCTGACGATCTCCTCGACCTCGGGGTCGCTGGAACCCTCGTCGTAGCCGACGATCTCGTCGCCGATTCGTTCGTTGGTGTCGTCCGTCATCGCAGGCGCTCCTTGGCGAACTCGGCGTCGTCCTTGATCGTTTCGACTGTTCGTCGGGGTGCCAGGTCCGACGCAGCGAGCCCGGCCCGACCGCGAACGATCAGGAACGCGCCGATCACACCGAAGACGAACGCGACGATCGCCGCGGCAAGCCACGGCTGGACGCCCGCGTCGCTCAGGGCGAGGATCACGGCCGCCATGAGGCCGAGCAGACCGGCGTACGCGAACGCGCCGCCGAGCCCGATCAGCGCGGCGTCGCGGCCGGCAGCGCCGGCCTTCGACGTCATCTCGGTCCGTGCGAGCTCGATCTCCTGGCGGACGAGCGTCGTCATCTGCCGCGAGAGGTCGCCCAGGAGCTGACCGAGCGGACGCTCCTCGCGACGGTCATCCATCGCCGACGCCTCCTCGGCCCTCGATGGACTCGCCCTCCGCCGACGACGTGATCCGGCTCGTGCTCGCGCCGAGACCGATCGTGTCGGTGTCGCTGTCCTGGATCAGCGTCTCGTCGGTGCCGAGATCGCTCTCAGGCGTGTACCCGGTCGACTCGAGGTCGCCCTGACCGGTCGAGCCCATCGTGTCGAAGTCGCTGCCGCCGGCCGATGCCGCGGCCCGATCGACGAGCCCGCCGCCGGTCTCCCAGGCATCGACGCCGCTGCGGCCGGTGCCCGATCCGGCGAGGCCGGCCGAGGAGCCCGATCCGTAGCGGTTCGGGTCGGTCCCGATCGCGCCCTCGGACCCCGCGACGCCGCTTGCCCAGACCGTCGAGCTCTCGGATCCGTAGGCGCCGCCCGCCGTGTCCCACGATCCGCGCGAGCCCGTCGACCACCGTGAGCCGTCGGTCGACGCGAAGCCGTACCCGCTCCGGCTGCTCGACGCGGAGGTCGCGGTCGTTCGGAGCAGGCGGCCGATCGCGAGGCCGATCGCGAGCCCACCCACGACAATCGCTGCCGGCTGCCGGCGCGCGAAGTCGTCGGCTGCGGCGACGACGTCACTCGCGTTGTGCTGCTTGAGATAGTCCGCCGTTCGCTGCACCTGCTCGGCCGCGCCGTCGACCATTCCGGCGATCTGCGGCTGCTGCTCGCGCATGCCGTTGCCCATGTCGCGGACCGCCTGGGCGACCTGCTGGAGGGTGTCACCGGCCTGGGTCAGCGTCCGCGAGGCCTGCGCCTCGGCGGTGCGACCGGCCTGATCGGCGATGCCACTCGCCGCGTCTCGGAGCGGCGCCTCCTGCTGTCCCATCGTGGACGCCGTTCCGGCGTCGTATCCCGTTGCGTCGGTTGTCACTGCCTCACCTCGTCGGTGGTCCGGGCGCGCAGGCCAACCCTGTGCCGATCCCCGGCGTGTGTGACTCGATCCTCGCTCCGCTCGGTGCCGGGAGACGTGCCACCGCCGCACCAAGCCTGTCGCGTCCGTTGCATCGACTCGGCGCCGGGGCTTCCCAGGAGGCGGTGTACGCTCTTTGCCTGCCGCCACGACCCGCCGCGCTCGACGCGATCCCGCGGGTCTGTTCGAGGAGGGACGACGTCAGATGCCGCGTATCGTGCGAGGGGCGCTCCTGCAGGCGACCTGGACAGGCGACAAGGAGTCGATGATCCAGAAGCACGAGCAGGCGGCGCACGAGGCGTCGAAGCAGGGCGCCCAGGTGATGCTCTTCCAGGAGCTCTTCTACGGGCCGTACTTCTGCCAGGTCCAGGACCCGCAGTACTACGCGTACACCGAGAAGATCCCGGACGGCCCGACGACCAAGCGGATGCAGGACCTCGCGCGACAGACCGGGATGGTCCTCGTCGTCCCGATGTACGAGGAGGACGAGCACACCGCGGGGATCTACTACAACACCGCCGCCGTCATCGACCCCGACGGCCGGTATCTCGGCAAGTACCGCAAGACGCACATCCCGCACGTCAAGGGGTTCTGGGAGAAGTTCTACTTCCGGCCTGGAAACCTGGGCTATCCCGTCTTCGAGACCGCCGTCGGCAAGGTCGGCGTCTACATCTGCTACGACCGCCATTTCCCGGAAGGTGCCCGGGCGCTGGGGCTCAACGGCGCGGAGATCGTGTTCATCCCGAGCGCCACCTCGCGCGGTCTGTCGGAGTACCTGTGGCGGATCGAGCAGCCGTCACACGCGGTCGCGAACGGCTACTACGTCGGCACGATCAACCGGGTCGGGATCGAGAAGGAGCTCGGCGACGACGACTTCTACGGCCAGAGCTACTTCGTCGACCCCCGCGGCCAGTTCGTCGGCGGTGTCGGCAGCCCGTTCGAGGAAGAGCTGATCATCCGCGACCTCGATCTCGACGTCGTCACGCAGGTCCGCCAGATCTGGCAGTTCTACCGCGACCGCCGACCCGACGCGTACGACGACCTCGTCGCGCCCTGAGTCCGCCCCGACGCGTTTTTCCGGTCCGTTGCGCAACAGCGTTTGACAGGATCGCGTATGATCCCGGCCGGCTCGACCACCTGGAGGAGGGTGGCCGAGCCAACGTGATTCACGGGCTCGGCGACGCGACGGCGCGCGGGGCCCAAACGCCCGTCATGTAGGCTCGCGCACTTCTCGCGCCCGAGACCGGAGGCGCCCGATGGACTTCGGGTTCACGCTCAAGCCCGAGCACACGATCGAGCGGACGCTCGAGCTCACGCGCCGGGCGGAAGCCGCGGGCTTCAGCAACGGCTGGCTCTTCGACTCGCACGTCCTGTGGCGCGATCCGTACCCGCTTCTCACGCTCATGGCCGGCCGGACGTCGACGCTTCGGCTCGGCACGTGCGTCACGAACCCCGGCACCCGCGAGCCTTCCGTGACCGCGTCGAGCATCGCGGTCCTCGACGAGCTCTCGAACGGCCGGATGGACCTCGGCATCGGCCGCGGCGACTCGGCGCGCCGGGTCCTGGGCAAGCCGCCGATCACGATGGCGCACACCGAAGAGGCGATCCGGGTCATCAGGGCGCTCGTCGCCGGCGAGCACATCGAGTACGAGGGAACCGATCTCTTCTTCCCGTGGACGAAGGGCTGGCGGCTGCCGATCTGGGTCGCCGGCTACGGCCCGATGGCGCTCGCGATGACGGGGCGCGTCGCGGATGGGCTGATCCTCCAGCTCGCCGACCCCGACCTCATCCGCTGGTTCGTCGGCCAGGTCCGCGACGCGGCGTCTGCCGCCGGCCGGGATCCGGCCTCGATCAGGGTCCAGGCCGCTGCGCCGGCGCACGTCGGCACGCGCGAGCTCGGACGCGAGCGAACACGGTGGTTTCCGGCGCTGGTCTCGAACCATGTCGTCGACCTCGTGACGAAGTACCCGCGAGAACAGCTGCCGGACGCGCTGACGGGCTACATCAGCGACCGGACCGCGTACGACTACCACCACCACGCCGAGGTCGGCTCGTCGAATGCCGCGTTCGTCGGCGACGGGGTGACCGACCGGTTCTGCGTCCTCGGGAGCGTCGACGAGCACGTCGCGAAGCTGCGCGAGCTCGCCGATGCAGGGGTCGACCAGTTCAACCTGTACCTGATGAACGGTGACGAGGAGGATCAGCTCGAGGCGTACGGGAGCTCGATCATCCCGGCGATGAGCGAGGTCGCGGGCGCGCGCTGACCTCCGTCGCCACCGCCGTCGTCGGTGTGGGCCTGCACCGCAAAGGTTCCCGAACCGGCGCCGTGACCGGGTTCGACGCGCCAAAACGGCCTCCGTGGCCCCTCAGGGCCCTTGCGGTCCGGACCCTCTCCCGGCGCACAGTGGCCGCGGAGGGATCCCGGGTCGCCAGGAGGTTTCGGCATGCGTTTTCCGATCGAGCGTCGCGACCCGCACTGGGATACGGACGGGGTTGCCGCGCGCCGGTCGCGGCTCCAGCAGCGCGTCGTCGGCAGCGCCGCCTTCGCGGTCGCGTGGCTGGCCGTCGCAGCCTCCGCCCTCGGCTGGCTGAAGGTCCTCACCGCCGCGTCGCTGCCAGCGGGCCTCGACGCCATCGGCCGGGCTGCGACCTCGCCCAACCGGCCTGGTGCCGTCTTCGCGCCGACCGCGATCCTCCCAACCGTGACCCTCGTCGTCCTCGTCCCCGCCGGCCTCCTCGTCGCGACCCGGCTGGTCCGCATGCAGCAGCGGATCCATCACCTGGCGGTTTGACCCCGGCCCTGCCACCGATCGCCTCCCTCGCCTACGATGCCTCCTCACGGACGAACCGAGCCCGCTGAGGAGGGTCGGATGCGCACGCTGATCGCGAACGGCACGATCGTGACCGCGGATGGCAGCCAGCGGGCCGACGTGCTCGTCGATGGCGAGACGATCGTGCAGATCGGCCGCGACCTCGCCTCCAACGGCGTGACGGCCGACGAGACGATCGATGCGACTGCGAGGTGGGTGATCCCGGGCGCGATCGACGTCCACACCCACATGGAGCTGCCGTTCGGGGGCACGTTCGCCAAGGACACGTTCGAGACCGGAACCCGGGCCGCGGCGTGGGGCGGGACCACCACGATCGTCGACTTCGCGGTCCAGTCGAAAGGCAAGTCTCTCCGCGAAGGCCTGGACGCCTGGCACGCGAAGGCCGAGGGCAAGGCCGTCGTCGACTACGGGTTCCACATGATCATGAGCGACGTCACGGACGAGTCGCTCGCGGAGATGGACCAGCTCGTCGCGGAGGGCATTCCCGACTTCAAGCTGTTCACCGCGTACCCGGGCGTGTTCTACAGCGACGACGGGGCGATCTTCCGGGCGCTGCAGCAGACGGCGACCAACGGCGGCCTGATCATGATGCACGCCGAGAACGGGCTGGCGATCGACATCCTCGCCGCGCAGTACGCCGAGGGCGGCAGGACGGACCCCTACTACCACGGCGTCGTGCGGTACCCGATCTTCGAGGGCGAGGCGACGAACCGGGTCATCCGGCTTGCCGAGGCCGCCAACGTCCCGATCTACATCGTCCATCTCTCTGCCCGGGACGCCCTCAACGAGGTCCGGGCCGCGCGCGACCGCGGGGCGAAGGCGTTCGCCGAGACCTGTCCGCAGTACCTGTTCCTGTCGCTCGAGGACCTGGGCAACGGATTCGAGGGCTCGAAGTTCGTCTGCTCCCCTCCCCTTCGGCCGTCGGATCACCAGGCCGAGCTCTGGCAGGGTCTCGTGAAGGACGACCTGCAGGTGGTGTCGACGGACCACTGCCCGTTCGACTTCCACGGTCAGAAGGATCTTGGCAAGGGCGACTTCCGGAAGATCCCGAACGGGCTGCCCGGCGTGGAGGACCGCGTCGACCTCCTCCACGACGGCGGCGTGCGTGGCGGCCGCCTCACGAAGGAGCGCTGGGTCGAGGTGATCTCGACGGCACCGGCGAAGCTGTTCGGGATGTATCCACGCAAGGGCGCGGTTGCGGTCGGGTCGGACGCGGACCTCGTGATCTACGACCCGAGCGTGACGCGGACGATCTCGGCCACGACGCATCACATGGACGTCGACTACAGCTGCTACGAGGGCAGGCAGGTCGTCGGCCAGTCCGACACCGTGCTGTCGCGAGGGACCGTCGTGATCCGCGATCGCGAGTGGGTCGGGCCAGCCGGTCACGGTCGCTTTGTGAAGCGGACGACCGCCGACTACGCGCGGATGGCCTGACGGACCGGCCGATGCCGCATCTCGAGTTCGAGCTCGAATCATCCGCGACGCCGGCCGCGATCATCGCGGGGCTGACGAATTTCACCGACCGACGCCCCGAGATCTGGCCGGGTCTGGACGCGAAGCAGTACAAGGTCCTGATGGTGGGCGACACCTGGGCGGACGTCCGCGAGGGGTCGGCATCATCCGTCTGGGCACGCGAGCGTTACGACTGGTCGACGCCCGGTCGAGTCCGCTGGACGGTCCAGGACAGCAGCTTCTCCACCGCCGGCGACTTCGTCGAAGCGGTGGTCACACCGCGTGGGACCGGCAGCACCGTCCACATGACGTGGAGCCGTCGCGGCAAGAGTGCGTTCGCGAAGCTGATGGTCGCGCTCATCGTGCTGACCCGCGGGTACCTCGTCCGACGGTCCTTCGCCGCCGGGCTGCGGCAGATCGAGGCCGGCTCGGCCGTTGGTCGATGACGAGCGACGCCCTCGCCATCGAGGCCGACGTCCGGCGGCTTGCCGACGTCCGGGCGTTCATCCGCGAGCGTTCCTCGTCGAACGGCCTCGGCAGCGAGGCGGTGTCCGACCTCGTCCAGGCGGTCGACGAGGTCGTGACGAACATCGTCGAGCACGGCTACCGTGGTGCGCCGGGCCGGGTCGAGGTCGAGGTCGACGTCGACGCCGGGGTGGACGCAGAACCGGGAAGGATCGAGGTCCGCATCCGCGACGGCTGTCCGCCGTTCGACCCGGACGAGGTTCCGGAGCCCGATCTCGACATGCCACTCGAGCGACGCCCGCTCGGCGGGATGGGCGTGCACCTCGCACGGGCGCTGACGGACGAGATGCGTCACCGTATCCTCCCTGAGGGCGGGAACGAGCTGATCCTGGTCAAGGTCATCCAGTCGACGTCGTAGGGAGAGGGGCGAATGGAGATCACGACCGAGCAGCGGGGCGACGTCAGCGTCGTGAGGCTCGACGGCGAGCTCGACGCGTCGAACTTCGAGGAGGTCATCGAGACCGCGCGCACCGTCCGCGACAGCGGCGCCCGGGCGCTCGTGTTCGACATGTCGGGCCTCACGTACATGGGCAGCGCGGGTCTCGTCGCGATCCACAGCGCCGCGATCCTGATGAGCGGCGGCGAGCCACCCTCGCCGGAGGACGGCTGGGATGCCCTCCACCAGTTGAGCTATGACGTTTCGGCCGGCCGGATGCGGGAGGCCGTGAAGCTTGCCGCGCCGCCACCGACCGTCGATAGGGTGCTCGAGCGGGCCGGGCTCAAGCGGCTCTTCGAGATCCATCCCGACGTCGAGAGCGCGGTCGCGGCCGCTCGGCCAACGCCTGCCTGATCCAGACGCGGACCTGACGACACAACCGGCCGAGGGGCGCCTCGCCGAGCTTCCACCGCTCGGGCGCCTCGTTCCGGCGGACGCCGTTCGCGCGATCGTGGAAGCGGCGTTCCCCGTGGCCGGCGATCACCGCGGCGCGGTCACGATCCTCGACGTGGACGGGCGTGTCGTGGCCGCGACGGGCGATCCCGCGGCAATTGCCGTCGATCGTCGGCCCACGGCTCGCGCGGACATCGCGCCGATCCACGTCGACGGCCGCCTGGTCGGGTCCGTCGTGTCATCCGGCGACGTCGGTCCGAACGTCGGCGCCGTCGTCGCGGCAGCGCTCGGTCAGCTGGTCGCCGAATCGGTCGCGCGGCGCGATCTCGCGACCGAGGCGCTCGAGACCTACCGCGAGCTCTCGCTGCTGTACCGCATCGCCGAGACGATCGGCTCGTCCCTCGATCCTCGCGAGATCGGCCCCCGCATCCTGTCGGAGGCGGAGCGGGTCCTCCGTGCCGACGCCGGCGTCGTTCGGACGACGATCGACGACGCCACGCTCGAGTTCGGCCGCGGTGACCAAGCGCTGCAGACGCGGCTGGCGGCCGCCGCCGGTCCGCTCGGCGCGGCGGTTATGGCCGGCGAGACCGCGCTCGTCGTCAACGATGTCGACCCCTTCTGCTCGCTGCTCGCGGCGCCTCTTCGGACCCGCGGACGCGTCCTCGGCTCGGTCGTTCTTGGGCGCCTTCCCGGACAGCGTCAGTTCGTCACTGGCGACCAAAGATTGCTGCTCGCGCTCGCGCAGTACGCGGCACTCGCCCTCGAGCGGTCGAGCTACCACCGTCATGACGCCCAACGGCTCCGACTCGAGCAGGAAGTCGCGATCGGTCGCCGTATTCAGCGCTCGCTCATGCCGCGACGCTTCCCCGCGGTCCGCGGCTGGGAGTTCGCGGCGCGCTACGAAGCGGCCCGTGACGTGGGCGGTGACTTCTACGACGTCTTCCAGCCGCGCCGAGCCCGCCGCCACGTCGCGATCGTGGTCGCTGACGTCACGGGCAAGGGCATCCCGGCCGCGCTGTTCATGGCCGATGCGCGGGCCCTCGTGCGGGCGGCCGCCGACCACACCAACGACCCGGCCGACGTCCTCGAGCGCGTCAACCGGGTGATCGTCAACGAGCGCCGCGCCTCCCTGTTCATCACGGCGTTCTTCGGGCTGCTGGACACGCGAACGGGCGACCTGCGGTACGTGAGCGCCGGTCACGAGGCACCGATCCTCGTCCGGGCGGACGGGTCGACGCGGGCGCTGCCTGGGACGGGCGTCCTCCTCGGTGCATTTCCGACCGTGGAGCTCGCCGAGCGGTCGGTCCGGCTCGACCGCGGCGACCGGCTCGTCGTCTACACCGACGGCGTCACCGACGCGATCGACCCCTCGCGGCGGCGTCTCGGCGACGCACGCCTCCGCGCGACGATCCGTGCCGCCGGTGACGCGTCGGCGGACGGCCTCGTGACCGCGATCATGTCGGCGATCGCGGCGTTCGCGAGCGGCACGGAGCCGGCCGACGACGTGACGCTGCTCGCCATTGGGCGGAGTCGACCCGGAAGCTCCGTCGTGCGCGAGGCGGGCTGAGCCCTCCCGCTGACGCGCCGCCCGGCGGCCTCAACTCTTTCCGTCGGTCTCGACGAGGGGCACGTCGACGATGTGCTCGGACAGGAACCAGACCTGCAGCTCGTGGCGCCGGAGCACGTCGCTCATGAGGAGGTCGTTGCTGCCCCAGTCGCTGGTCGCATCCGTTCGATCGATGCCGCGCCGGACCTTCTCGATGATCTGCTCGTGCGCGTCGAGCAGGCGGTCGACCATCACCGGCACCTCTTCGGCGCCGTCGGGCGGCCGCTCGATCGTCGTCAGCTCCGCGGCGTGGCGGGGATCGCCAACGGCGATGCCGCCGAGGCTCTGGACGCGCTCGGCGAGCAGGTCGACGAGCTCGAGCTGCTCCTCGGCGTGCTTGTCGAACAGCAGATGGAGCTGATAGAAGGTCGGGCCGGCGACGAGCCAGTGGTGCTTCTTGTACATCGCGTAGAGGATCGTCGTGTCGGCGAGGATCTGGTTCAGGATCTGGCAGCTGTCGGTCCGCGCTTCGGCCGACAGCGCGATCGGCAGCAGCCGAAGCGTCCCGAACTCCTGGATCTCGGGCGCACGCTGACCGAGCCTCGGCTGCGGTGACCGGCCGCGCGTCGTACCGGCTCCGTCCGCGGTCGCGCCAGCGCTCCGGGTCGTGGTCGTGGTCGTTCGACGGGACGTGGTCGTCGGCATCGCAGCCTCCTCGGTTCAGACAATCCCGACCCTACGCCGAGTCGTACCCGGCCGCGTGCGGTCGCCCGCTCGGTGACCTCGCGTCCGTCTCGCGATCAGTCCGTCGCGCTACCGCGTTCGCGGGAAGCCGAGGTCGACCTGCGACGTGCCGGGGTCGGGCCAGCGCGCCGTGACCACCTTGGCGTGCGTGTAGAACTGGACGCCCTCGGGGCCATACATGTGGAGGTCGCCGAAGAGCGACTGCTTCCAGCCGCCGAAGCTGTAGTACGCGACCGGGACGGGGATCGGGACGTTGATCCCGACCATGCCCACCTCGGCCTCGAACTGGAACTGGCGCGCCGCGCCGCCGTCGCGCGTGAAGATCGCGGTTCCGTTGCCGTACGGGTTCTCGTTCACCAGCTTGACCGCTTCGCCGTACGACCCGACCCGCACGACCTCGAGCACCGGCCCGAAGATCTCGTTGCGGTACGAGTCCATCTCGGGCGTCACGTGATCGACCAGCGACGCGCCGAGGAAGAAGCCCTCGCCGTCCTTGTACAGGTCGTGATCGCGGCCGTCCGCGACGACCGCCGCGCCCTGCGCCTCACACCGCTCGAGGTACGACGCGACCTTGTCGCGGTGCTCGCGGGTCACGAGCGGTCCCATCTGCGCCGACGGATCGCTTCCCGGGCCGACCTCGATCTTCGGCAGCCGCTCCCTGATCGCGGCGACGAGGGGATCGCCGACCTCGCCGACGGCGACGACGACACTGATCGCCATGCATCGCTCGCCCGACGAGCCGTAGGCAGCCGACACCGCGGCGTCGGCGGCCATGTCGATGTCCGCGTCCGGCAGGACGACCATGTGGTTCTTCGCCCCACCCAGCGCCTGGACACGCTTCCCGTTCCGGGTGCCGGTCTCGTAGATGTAGCGGGCGATCGGCGTCGAGCCGACGAACGACACAGCCCGGATGTCCGGGTGCTCGAGGATGCGGTCGACGGCGACCTTGTCGCCCTGGACGACGTTGAACACGCCGTCCGGCACGCCGGCCTCGCGAAGCAGCTCGGCGATATAGAGCGAGGCCGACGGGTCCTTCTCGGACGGCTTGAGGATGAAGGTGTTCCCGCACGCGATGGCGTTCGCGAACATCCACATCGGGACCATGGCCGGGAAGTTGAACGGCGTGATCCCGGCAACGACGCCGAGCGGCTGGCGGATCTGGTAGACGTCCACGCCGCCCGAGACCTGCTCGCTGTAGCCGCCCTTGAGCAGGTTTGGAATGCCGGTTGCGAACTCGACGTTCTCGAGACCGCGGGCGACCTCACCGAGGGCGTCGGACGGGACCTTGCCGTGCTCCGCGGTCAGGATCGCCGCGATCTCCTTGCGGTGCTGGTCGATCAGGTTCCTGATCCGGAAGAGGATCTCGGTGCGCTTCGAGAGCGACGTCGCGCGCCAGCCCGGGAAGGCCGCCTGGGCGGCGGCGACGGCAGCGTCGACGTCCTCCACCGAGGCGAAGTCGACCCATTTCGCCTGGCGTCCCGTCGCGGGATCGTAGACAGGGCCGCGTCGACCGCTCGCGCCGGGCGCCCGTTCGCCGCCGATCCAGTGGGTAACGTGCGGGAGCTCCGCGACGGCGTCGGTCGCGCCGGGCTCGGCGAGCTGGGTCATCGTCCGGTCCTCGAGGTGCGGCAGGCGGCCGCGGATCATGTGGAGTCCGGTCAGGATACTCCCGGCTCTCGCGCGCTCAGAACCGGGGTCGGGTGGCGGGATCCGGCCAGGCCGGGTCGACGGTGGCCGGCTCCTCGACGACCTCTACCCTGCCACCGCCACGCCCGGTGAGCCACTGGGCTCCTGCGATCGACAGGCCGAAGATCGCGATCGTCAGCAGCTGATCGGCGACCAGCGGGCCGAGAACGTGCTGGTCGCGCCACGTGAACGCGACGACGAAGCGAACGACCGCCCACATCGCGAGGGCGATCCAGAACGTTCGGCCGTCGCGGGCCTGGAAGGTGCCAGCGGCGACGAGCGCCGTCATCGCGATCAGGACCACCGCGGTCCCGGCCGCCTCGTACAGCTGCGACGGATTCGACGGAACGATCGGAGCGAGCGATCCCCACGGCCCGGGTCCGAGGTAGGCGGTCGCCCAGTCAGCGGCCGCGGGCGTCCCCTGGCCCTCGCCGCCGAGCGCCAGCGCCGCCTTGCCGATCGCGATCGCGATGAGGAGCGGCAGCGCGGCAACGTGAAGCCAGCGACCCGGCGGCGCCTCTAGGAGGTTCGCCACCACCGCACCGGTGACGACGGCGCCGAGGATGGCAACCGACAGCTGCAGGCCACCCTGCGCGGGGTCGACGATCGCGCCCGCGTTGGCCCGGTAGTAATCGAAGTGGATCAGGACGTAGCCGATCCGGCCGCCGATGATCGCGCCCGGCACCAGACCGAGAACGACGTAGAGCAGGTCGTCGCGGTGGAGGCGACGTGTCTCACGCTCGTCGGCAGGGAAGATCGCGTCGGGATCCGCGACGTGTACGGGGGTTCGTCTCGCGATCCGGGCGGCGAGAACGAGGGCGGCAAAGACGGCGAAGGCGATGCCGATCGTCTGGAGACGGATCGCGATGTCGCCGAGCCGGAGCGTCGGGTCGAAGGCGAGCGGGATGACGGCGGACGGCGCGACCAGCGGCACGGCGCGGGCAGTGTAGCCGGGCGCGACCTGTCGGCGCGGGCGTCGCGGTCGCGACCGGAATCATGAGGCCCCGGCCGGTGGCCGGGGCCTCGTTGCCGAATGGTCGGTCAGGGCGCGACGGCCGCCGACGCGTTCACGATGCCGGCGCCGTAGGCGCTGGCGAAGGAGATGGGTGTCGCATCGAAGTCGAGATGGCAGTAGCCCGTCGTGCAGGCGTTGCCGTTGACGTCAGCGGCGTGGTTGTCGGGATCGTCCCGGACCATGAAGTTCGTCATGTTCGTCCGGGCCGTCGACTTGAGACGGGCGAGGAGCGAGTCCGGGTGGCCCTGGAGCTCGTGGTGCGCGGCGAGGGTGAGCGCCGCGACACCCGTGGCGTTCGGCGAGGACATCGACGTGCCCTGGAGCCAGCCGAAGCCCTGCCCGTTCACCTTGAAGCAGGTGAACGTCAGGATCGACGCGAGGCTCGGGTCCGTGCAGATCTCGCCCGACGCGTCGAGGGCGCCGAGGCTGCCCCAGCCGCCGTAGAGGATGTCCTTGGCACCGACGTCGTAGCGCGGGATGTTGAACTTGCGGGCACCGCCCGGCGCGGCGATGTCGACCCGCGAGCCGTAGCTCGAGTAGTACGTCAGCTGGTCGCGCCTGCCCTTGAACGAGTCGGGCCAGACGAGCGAAGAGCCGCCGAGATCGGAGGCGCTGCCGCCGATCGCGTTACCCGTCGCGGACACCATCACCACACCCGGCACTCCGGCCGGCGTCTCGAGCAGCCCGCCGAGGTTCACCTTGGCCTCGCCCGGGATGTTCTGGAGGATGCCCTCGTCGCCCGTGGCGACCTGGCCGACACCGGTGAAGGCCGTCCCGCCAACCGTCAGGTTGACGCGGTTGACTCGGACGTGCTCGTTGCCCGCCGACGCGAAGATGGCGGTGCCCTTGGCGCGGCAGTAGTTCACGCCGGCGACCCAGAGCAGGTAGTCATTGGCATCGGCGACGGGATCGTCGTAGCCGCCGAGCGACATGTTGATGAGATCGGCGCCCGCGTCGCAGGCGTGGATCATCCCGTCGACGATCCAGCTCGTGAGGCCGCCACCGAGCGTCGTCGAGAGGACCTTGACGCCCATGACGGACACCCGCGGCGCGACACCGTTCGAGCCGAAGCCGTTGACCGCGCCGGCGATCCGGCTGGCGACCCACGTGCCATGGCCCTCGGTGTCCTCGCTCGAGCAGTCCTTGTTGCCAAGAGGCCCGAACTGGCGGGTCAGGAGATTGCAGGGGATGGTGACGGTCGAGTCCTGGTTCAGGTAGTTCGGCAGGATCTCCTTGTGGGAGCCCTGGACACCCGTGTCGAGGACGGCGACCTTGACCGTCCGGTCACCGAGCGTCGTCCGCCAGGCGGCGGGGACGTTCATCCGGTTGTCGTCCCACTGGAGGATCCCCTCGGGGTTCGTCTCGCCCAGGAACGACGTCGCGTTGTGGAACGGATCGGGCGGGCTCTGCGTGCCCGGATGACCGATCTGCGGATTGGCCGACGGCAGCTTGCCGCCGGTCGCCGTGTCGGTCCGCGGGATCGTGACCGAGATCCGGTCGACCCAGACGGCCTTGACGCGCGCGTTCGCCTTGATCCGGGTTGCGAAGTCGGCTCGCGACGGGACCGCCGCGATGGCGCCGATCTTCGTGAGGTCCGAGACGATCGATCCACCGGCGGCCGTGATGGCCGACCGCATCTGCGTCGTGGTCGTTCCCTTGGCGAATCGGACGACCGTGACACCGAACGGGTTCGCCTTGTTGTGGCTGCGTGCCGTCGCCGCCGAAACGGTCGAGGCGAAGGCGGGCAGCAGGAGCGCGGCGATCAGACCGGCGGCCAGTGCCGCCGCCAATCGACCCTTCATCGATGACCCTCCACCGAGTCGATCTCCCAAGGCTCCGCGGTCCGCGGCGACCGCCGCGTGTCCCCGCACGCTCCCTCGTTCCGGGAGCGGGCGCGGTCGAGCCCCGGCCGCGCCAACAAAAGAAAACACCGGGCGCGCAGCCCGGCAGTCACGAGATCTGCGCTCGTCCGGTCCTCCATGCGCCGGTTCGCCACGACCGCGGGGCACAGCGGTCGGATCGTCCGGAAGGGGCGCGAGTGCCGCGAGGCGGTCCCTGGCGGCGGAAGTGGCGAGACCCTACTCCGCGGTTGTCTCCCCGGTCAAACGGGCCGCGACGTCGAGGTGCAGTCGGTCACCACCACGGGGCGAGGACGGAGCGACGGTCAGGCCGGAAGCTTCTGGACGAGCTCCTCGACAGCAGCCGCCGACTTCTCGAACGCCGTCCGCTCGTCCGACGTCAGCTCGATCTCGAAGACGCGCTCGAGCCCGCCGCGACCGAGGACGATGGGCACGCCGACGAAGAGATCGTGGACGCCGAACTCGCCCTGGAGGAGGACCGCGCACGGCAGGACGCGCTTTCGGTCACGGAGGATCGCGTCGACCATCTCGAACGTCGACGCCGCCGGCGCGTAGAAGGCAGACCCGGTCTTGAGCAGGGCGACCACCTCGGCGCCACCGTTCGCCGTCCGCTCCTCGAGCGCCCGAACGCGCGCGGCCGGCAGGAGCTCCGTGATCGGGACGCCCGCAACCGTCGAGTAGCGCGACAGCGGGACCATCGTGTCGCCGTGACCGCCCAGCACGAACGCGTGGACGTCCTCGACGCTCACCCCGAGCTCCTGCGCGATGAACGTCCGGAAGCGGGCCGAATCGAGGACACCGGCCATCCCGAGGACGCGCTCCCGGGGGAACCCCGAGGCGCGATGCGCGACATGGCACATCGCGTCGAGCGGGTTGGTGACGACGATCAGGATCGCCTCCGGCGACACGCGAGCGGCCGCCTCGACGACCGACCGGACGATCCCCGCGTTCTTCATCAGCAGGTCGTCGCGGCTCATCCCCGGCTGCCTGGCGAGCCCGGAGGTGACGACGACGACGTCCGAGCCGGCCGTGTCGGCGTAGTCGTTGGTCCCGATGACCTGCGCGTCATGACCGACGACCGGCGCAGCTTCGGCGAGGTCGAGGCCCTTGCCCTGTGGCAGCCCTTCGACGATGTCGACGAGAACGACGTCGGCGAGGCCGGCCTCCGCGATGCGCTGCGCCGTCGTCGCGCCGACGTTGCCGGCGCCGATGACCGTGACCTTCGCCCGCGACGCCACGTCAGCCTCGCGGCCGCGGTCCGGACTCCCGAACCTCCGCCGTGACGTCGCTCGCGTACTGCTCGAAGTTCGCCACGAACATCCGGGCGAGCGCGTCGGCCTGGCGGTCGTACGCCTCGGGATCGGTCCAAGTGCCGCGCGGGTCGAGGAACTCGGCGGGCACGTCCGGGCACGCAGTCGGGACGTCGAGGTTGAACCGGTCGTCGTGCCGCGTCGGGACGTCGTCGAGGGCACCCGAGAGCGCCGCCCGAACCATCGACCGTGTGTGGTCGATGTTCATCCGCTCGCCGACGCCGTACGGGCCGCCGGTCCAGCCCGTGTTCACGAACCACGCCCCGGTCGCGTGTCGATCGAGCCGCTGCCCGAGCAGGTGGGCGTATTCGACGGGCGGGCGTGGCATGAACGGGGCACCGAAGCAGGTGCTGAACGTGGCAGTCGGCTCCCGGACGCCGACTTCGGTCCCGGCGAGCTTGGCGGTGTACCCCGACAGGAAGTGGTACATCGCCTGCTCGCGGCTGAGACGAGAGATCGGCGGCAGCACGCCGAACGCGTCGGCGGTGAGCAGGACGACGTTCGTCGGATGCCCGGCGAGACCGGTCTCCGAGGCGTTGCCGATGAAGTGGAGCGGGTACGCCCCGCGCGTGTTCTCCGTGAACCGCTCGGAATCGAGGTCGAGCGCGCGCGTGAACGGGTCGATCTCGACGTTCTCGAGCACGGTCCCGAAGCGCCGGGTGGTCTGGAAGATGTCGGGCTCGTACATCGGGGAGAGCCTGATCGTCTTGGCGTAGCAGCCGCCCTCGAAATTGAAGAGGCCGTCGGGTCCCCAGCCGTGCTCGTCGTCGCCCACGAGCGTCCGGAGAGGGTCGGCCGAGAGCGTTGTCTTGCCGGTCCCCGACAGGCCGAAGAACACGACGCTGTCGCCTGCCGCGCCGACGTTCACCGCCGAGTGCATCGGCAGGACGTCCTCGTCCGGCATCAGGTAGTTCATGACGGTGAAGGCGGCCTTCTTGATCTCGCCCGCGTACATCGTCCCGGCGATCAGGATCTCGCGCCGGCCGAGGTGGACGAGGATCGCCGTCTCGGAGCGGGTGCCGTCGACTTCGGGCACGGCCCGGAACGAGGGGGCATCGATGATCGTGAAGTTCGGGGTGAACTCGGCAAGGTCGGCGCGCGGTGGGCGGATGAAGAGATTCCGGGCGAACAGACTTGCCCACGCCGTCTCGGTGTAGACGCGGAGGCTCCGGCGGTGAGCGGGATGCGCGCCGATCCAGAGATCCTGGGCGTAGACGTCGCGATCCGAGAGATAGGCGAGGAGCCGACGCCGGAAGCCGTCGTAGTGGTGCTCCTCGATCGGCCTGTTGATGTCACCCCAGCCGACCTTGGCCTCGCTCCACGGCTCGCGGACGACGAACTTGTCCTTCGGCGAGCGTCCCGTGTGCGTCCCGGTCCGGACGACGAGCGGCCCGTCTGCGGCGAGGATCCCCTCCTCGGCGCGGATCGCGCGCTCATACAGGTCGGCCGGTGCGAGGTTGGCGATCGTCCTGCGGCCGATGCGCTCGATCGGTGTCGGCCGGCCCGGTATCCCGGTCATCGGTGCGGTTCGCGTCGCGGTCACATCCTGACTCCTCGCTTGGCGACAGGGCGGATCGGACCCCGTCGAAGCTCAGGCTGACCGGCCGCGCGTGACGGACTGGGCGGGCGGTCGAGCCCGCGGCTGCCCGGAGTCGGCTTCCGCAGTCAACGTTGCGATTCGGTTACGGCGGATTGTACGTCCGACTCCAACAGCCGCGATCAGACGATGGTCCGGGCACCTCTCAGCGACGCAACGACGCTACCGCGGCCGCACGTTGTAGACCCAGACGCCGCCGCGGCGGTCGCTCACGAGCGGGTCCAGGACGATGTCGCCCTCCGCAAGCGGCTGGGCCACTTCGTATCGGTCGTACGCGGTCGCGGGTCGGTCGAGGCGGCTCTCGTGCACCACGTAGTCGCCCGGCCGCGGGGCGGGCAGGAGGGAACCGCTCGCCGCCACCGCGCTGGACACGACGCGCGTCAGGGGCAGGTTGAGCTGCACGGCGAGGCGCGGCTGGAGGAGCGGCGGAATGATCAGGGTCCCGCCGTCTCTCGCATACCGGCCGTCGCTGTCGGTCCGGATCGCTCGAGCGGCGGTGTCCGAGTTCCGGAACGTCTGAACGTTCGACGTGAGGCTCGCTCGCGTCCGCGTGTCGAGCGGGGCCCACGGCCTGACCAGGACGACCGCCAGGATCCCACCAACGGCGACGGCCGCGATCGCGCGCGCAACACCGCCGATCCGGGCGACCGCCGCCGAGCGACCTTCCAGTGCCGCAGCGACGATCCGCACGACCACGCCGACGCCGATCGCCGCCGCGAGAACGAGCGCGACGTCGATCAGGATGAAGTAACGCGCGGAGGTGTACGTGCCGCGCGCGGCGAGCACGAACAGGAGTGCGAGGATCCCGGGCCCGACGCCCGCGAAACCCACAACGGTCGGCCACTGCCGACGCCTGACGGCCCACGTCACGCCGACGACAGCGAGAACGAGGATCGGCGCGAACGGGAGATATCGCCTGATCACGAAGCCTGCGAGCTCGATCGGCGAGAGCACGGTGTCCGGGTACGTGGCGGAGTAGACGCCCGAGACCTTGAGCCAGTAGAAGGCATCGCCCGTGAGCAGGACGTCGTGGATCATCATGATCGGGACCGCGAGGAAGGCGATCAGGAGCAGCGCGTACGTCGGACGCCGACGGGCAGCGCCGCTGGATCTCTCGCGGGCGTAGGCGATGACGACCGCGACGGTGACGACACCGACGAGCGCGAGGACCTCGATGCGGGCGAGCGTCGCCGGCAGCAGGGCGACGCCGGCGAGCAGGTACGCGGGCTTCGTCCGCGTGACCGCGAGCCCCGCGACGAGTACCGCCAGGAGCGCGAAGGGCGTCGCGTAGGCGAGGGTCACATCCGTCAGGAGTGGTGCCAGACCGAGCAGGCCGAAGGCAGCGAATGCCGCCGCGCTCGGACCCGCAACTCGGCCGATCAGGAGCCCCGCGGCACCGACCGCTGCGGCCTGCACAGCGATCACCGACCACGAGACGAAGCGCCAGTCGTGCGTCAGCCCGTAGAGGACGCCGTACACGAGCGTTAGGAGCGGCTTCGGTGTCGCCCCGAGAAAGGTCTCGAGCTTCTGGCCTGACAGGATCCGGTCGAAGTACAGGACGGACGCCGCGGAGTCGAACCCGACCGGTCCGACGGTGAACGGTCGGATCAGGACGAGCATCACGACGATCGAGGCGGCGACGGCGACGGCCGTGACCACCGCGACGGCGGCCGACGGAGCCTCGCGCGCAACCGCCTCGTCCGTGTCGGCGTCGCCGCGGCGTCCGATACGCCGACCCACGACCTGCCGCAGCCAGGCCGTGCTCGTCATGCCGACAGCGCGACGAGTCGTGAAGCGAGCCGCTCCGAGATGCCCGTCCAGTCGTGTTCGGCGACGACCGCGTTCCTGCCGTTCGCGCCAAGGCGCCGGGCGAGCGCCTCGTCACCGAGCAGGCGCAGCAGGGCGGCCGCGAGATCGTCCCGCCCCTCGCCCTCGGCAACCAGCCCCGCCTCGTGCCGTTCGACGACGCCGCGCATCACCGTCCGTGGCGTGACGACGACGGGGCGGCCGCTTGCCATCGCATCGAACAGCTTGATCGGCGCCACGGCGTCCCAGTACGCCGCGGGCGGGTTCGGGACGCACTGGACGGCAGCCCGGCCGAGATGCTCGTTGATCTGCCCGTACGGTGCCGTCCCGAAGTCGATCCAGTCGTCCGCGGCGGACTTGGCGCGGAGCTCGGCGAGATATGCCTCGCTCGCCGTTCCCGTCGCGGCGAGCAGCATCATCAGCCGGGCATCGGGACGTTCGGTCCGGACGGCGCGGACCGCGTCGATCAGCGTCTCGATGCCGCGCCCCGGGCCGGCACCCGAGATGAAGCCGATCACCGGCTCGGTCGGCCACGGCAGGGGCTGGATCGTCTGTGTATCCGAGCCGTTCCCGGCCTCGATGCACCGTTCCTTGTCCAGCCCGGCGAGGTCCGCCAGCTCGGGAGACGGGACGATGTGCCAGCGAAAGGCGTCGAGATTCCGGCGCTTTCGGACCGTCGTCCGATCACGCCATGTGTGGCCCGGATCGATCCCCAGAGCGTCGTTCTGGAGGATCGGGTCGTCGTGGAAGTCGACCGCGAAGGGCTTCGCGCGATCCGCGATCAGGTCGAGCGTGTCGGTCGCCAGCATCGTCGCCGCTGCGACACTCGGCGCCGAGCGCCAGAGCCGCCGAGGGAGCGCGGCGAGCGCGCCCGAGACCGCGTCCTGTGTCCAGCCGTCGACGTCGACGGCATCGCTCCGCGCGCCGAGCGCGGCAAGGACATGGTGACGCCGTAGGTCGCCGCCCCAGCGAAGATTGGCCCGCTCGCGAAACACCATCCAGGCAGGCCACATCCGCCGGCGATCCTATGCCACGTCCAGCGCTCGGCAGATGTCGGCGACGAGATCCTGCGGGTCCTCGATCCCGACCGAGAGGCGGACGAGCGCCTGGTCGACCTCGAGCGGCGAGCCCGCGACCGACATGTGCGTCATCGCCGCCGGCACCTCGATGAGCGATTCGACCCCGCCGAGCGATTCGGCAAGCGTGAAGACACGGGTCGACTCGCAGACGGCGGCCGCGCGATCCTGCGCCGACTGACCGTGCCGCCCACCCGCTCGTGGCGTGAACGACACCATGCCGCCCGCCCCCGACATCTGGCGCGCCGCGAGCTCCGCCTGGGGATGGGCGTGCCGGCCCGTGGCGAGACCCGGATACCGGACCGTCGCGACGTCGTCTCGCGAGGCGAGCGCCTCGGCGACGAGCTGGGCGTTCTCAACGTGTCGCGCCATCCGCAGGTGGAGCGTCCGGAGGCCGCGCAGGACGAGGAAGCAGTCGAAGGGCCCGGGCACGGCGCCGGCGGCGTTCTGGAGGAAGTGGAGCCGCTCGGCGATGGCGTCGTCGTTGGTCACGGCCACGCCGACGATCGTGTCGGAGTGCCCGGCGAGGTACTTCGTCGCGGAGTGGAAGACGACATCCGCGCCCTGCTCGAGCGGCCGCTGGAGGGCCGGCGAGGCGAAGGTGTTGTCGACGACGACGATCGGGCGTCGACCACCCGCTGCCTCGCGCTCGTGCGCGACGCGGACCGAAGCCCCCACGTCGATCAGCTTGAGGAGCGGGTTCGTCGGCGTCTCGAACCAGACCAGCCGCGTCCGCTCCGTGAGCGCCTCCCACAACGCGTCGGACCCGCCGGTCAGGTCGACATATCGCGCGTCGATCCCCTTCGCCCGATGAACGCGTTCGAGATAGCGGTACGTGCCGCCGTATACGTCGTCGCCGACGACGATCTCCTGGCCGGGCTCTGCGAGCTCGGCGATCGCGGCCGTCGTCGCGGAGCCGCTCGCGAACGCGATCCCGTGCCGCCCGCCCTCGAGCGTGGCGACCGCGCGCTCGAGTCGCTCGCGCGTCGGGTTCCGCGTTCGCGCGTACTCATACCCGTCGCGGGGACGCCCGACGCCGTCCTGCGCGTACGTAGACGTCTGGTAGATCGGTGGCGAAACCGCGCCCGTCAGGGCGTCGGGCTCCGCGCCGGCGTGGACGGCCAACGTCGCGAACGCGAGCGGCTCCGTCGCCTCGACGCGGGACCGGTCGGCCGGCTGCTCGTCGGTCACGGCGACGATGGTATGCGACCCTCAGGCTGGTTTCCGGCCGTTTCATGCTACTGTCAGATCGCAGGATTTGCATCGCTCCGAGGGGATCGCGCGATGGCTACCACGTCGTCCGATGCTGCCGTCACTCCGCCGCTCACGCTGGGTCAGCGACTCGCCACCTGGCGGTACGTCTTCAACACGGCGAACTTGCCGGAGGGGATGACGCGCCCTGACTGGGTGAGCAAATGGCTGGTCATCACGAGGGCAGCGGTCTTCTCGATGACCGCGACGTCAGGGCTGATCGGCGCCTTGCTCGCGATCGGCGCGTCCCGCCTCACCGGCGAGGTGAGCGTCGACTATGGCCTCCTCCTGCTCGCAGTCGTGGGTCTGGTCGTCGCGCACGCCGCCAACAACATGATCAACGACTACTTCGATCTCGAAGGCGGCATCGACACGGACGACTACGTGCGGGCGCTGTACGCGCCGCACCCGATCCTGTCGGGCTGGGTCACGAAGCGCCAGCTCGGCGTGGCGATCCTGCTCGTCAACGCGATCGACGTAGCGATCATGCTTGCGCTCACGGCCGCCCGCGGTCCGCTCGTGATCGCCTTTGCGCTGGCCGGCCTGTTCGTGTCCGTCTTCTACGTCGCGCCACCGATCCGGCTGAAGCACCGCGGTCTCGGCGAGCCCGGCGTGTTCGTCGTCTGGGGCCCGCTGATGGTCGCCGGCACGTTCTTCGTCGCGACCGGCGCGCTGCCGGCGTGGGTCTGGATCGCATCCTTGCCCTACGCGATCCTGGTGACCACGGTGCTGTTCGGAAAGCACATCGACAAGATCGACGCAGATTCTCGAAAAGGCGTGCGAACCCTGCCTGTGATCCTGGGCGAGCGGCGAGCGCGACTCGTCGCCCAGGGGCTGATGATCGCGTTCTACCCGATCGTCGTCGGTGCGGCTGTCATCGGCTGGATCGGGCCATGGGTGGCGCTCGTGCTGCTCGGCCTGCCCCGGCTCGTCTCGACGCTGCGGCAGTTCTCGACGCCGCGTCCGGACAGCCCGCCGCACAGCTACGTCGGCTGGCCGCTCTGGTTCGTCGGTGGCGCGTTCGTCCACACCCGTCGAGCCGGCGGTCTGCTCGTGCTCGGCCTGCTGCTGAACGTTCTGTTGCCGGTGCACCTGCCGGGAATCTGACCGCCCGGCCCCCGCGGCGGGGGGCCCCGTGACCCGCTGACCTCAGTCTCGGCGGGCGCCGTGGTGGGCGAGGTACTCGAGGAGGTCGAGCTTGGTGACGACGCCGACGGGCCGCTCGTCCTCGATCGCGAGCAGGGCGGATGCCCCGTCGGACAGCAGCCCGAACGCCTCGTCGAGCGAGGCGACGGTCGGGATGAACGGGATCGGCCGCTCCATCACCTCGCCGACCGTCCGCTCGACGACGGTCGGGTCGCGGAACGCCCGGTCGAGAAGGCTCTTCTCGCTTACGGAACCCACGAGCGCGTCGAGCGCCGCCCCCTCGGCTGCCTCGGACACCGGCATCTGGCTGATGCCGTACTGCTGGAGGAGCTCGATCGCGTCGCCGACTCGAGACGTCGTTCGCGCCACGACGACGTCAGGCAGGTCCGAGCCGTGGTGGCTGTCGCTGAGCAGCTCCCGGACACGGACGACGGCACCGGGCGATTCGAGGAGCCGCTGCGCCCGCATCCACTCGTCGTTGTAGAGCTTGGACAGGTAGCTTCGGCCGCCGTCCGGGAGGATCACCACGACGAGAGCGTCGCCCGCACGGTCAGGTTCCTCGCGCGCGATCCGGGCGACCTCGTCGAGCGCGGCAACCATCGCCGTCCCGCACGATTCGCCGGCGAGGATCCCTTCCTCGCGTGTGATCCGCCGCGCCATCGCGAAGGCGTCACGGTCCGAGACGCGGACCCAGCGATCGACCGACGTCGGGTCGAACGTGCCCGGAAAGAAGTCCTCGCCGACGCCCTCGGTGAGGTACGGCCGGGCGGTGTCGCCGGACAGGACGCTCCCCTCCGGATCGGCCCCGACAACCACCAGCTCCGGCTTCTTCCCGCGGAGGAACCGCGTGATGCCGGTGACCGTGCCGCCGGTCCCGGCGCTCGCGACCAGGTGGGTGATCCGGCCATCGGTCTGGTCCCAGATCTCGGGTCCCGTGGTCGCCGCGTGCGCCTTGGGGTTCTCCTCGTTCCAGTACTGGTCGGGCTTGAACGCGCCGGGGATGTCACGGGCGAGCCGTGCGGCCACTGAGTAGTAGCTCTCTGGCGACTCGGGAGCGACGTTGGTCGGACAGAGGACGACCTCCGCGCCGTACGCCCGGAGCAGCTGCTGCTTCTCGGACGACTGCTTGTCGGCCATCACGAAGATGCAGCGATAGCCCTTGAGGGCGGCGGCGATCGCGAGGCCGTGACCGGTGTTGCCGCTCGTCGGCTCGATGATCGTGCCGCCCGGTCGCAGCAGACCCGCCCGCTCCGCCGCCTCGATCATCGGCAGCCCGATCCGATCCTTCACCGACCCGCCTGGGTTGAGCATCTCGAGCTTCGCGAGCAGGAGGGGCGCGTTGCCTGCGGGAGCGACGCCGCGCGTCAGCCGGTTGATGCGGACGAGCGGGGTGTCACCGACGAGATCGAGGATCGTCTCCGCGTACTGCATCGCCGGCCGAGGATAACGGGTGGCGCACGCCACCGGCCGGGCGGGACATGGCGAGGCCCCGGCCCCACCCCTGGACGAAGGGAGGAACCGGGGCCGTCGCGCCGTGTGTCAGCGGATGTGCGCCTTGCCCGTCTGCGCCGGCTCCGTCGTCGGCGTCGGTCGCGTCGCCGGCTGGGCCTTGCCCGCCGGATGCTTGTCGCCCGCGAACTGGGATGCCGTCTTCCGAGCGGCTTCGATCCGCGCGGCCTTGATCGAGGCTGCGCTGCTCGCGCCGGCCGAAGACTGGGTCTCGGTGGTGGCGGCTGACCCGCCGGAGCGGTTGGTCAGGACGCGCTCGCTGTTCGTGTCGACCGCGGCGTTGGTGCCGTTGATCGCGCGGAGAGCGGCGAGCGATTCGGCCCGCGTGTCGAGGATCGACGGGGCGTTCCCCGCCGCCGCGGTGGCCGGCTTGGTTGCTCCCGGGACCGCGAGCGCCAGCCCGACGACGAGCAGCGCGACGAGTCCGAATGCGACCACCACGACGAGGCCCGCCCGCAAAAGACCGACGTTTGCCCCGCGCTGGATACCCGTGTTCTGCATCTCTTCCTCCTTCTCGGCGGCCGATCAACGGCTCGCTCGGTGAGTCCGATGCTCGGCTCACGGGGGAGATGCGCCATCGGGCGACAGGCGGATCGGGAGCGGTGCAGGTACCTGAAAGACGCTCGTCAGCCGCCGCTACCGGGTGCCACGTCACCGCCTGCGCCGCGGTCGACGCGACCACGGGCGAGGAGCAGCCAGGTCAGTCGGTCGCGCAGCAGTCGGCGCCGTGACGGCGGGTCGACCGTCGACGGATGGAGCTCCTCGACGACTGGACCGAGGAGCTCCTCGAGACGCGCGCTCACCCGCCTCGCGAGATCGAGCTCCGCGCGCGATCCCGCGGGCGGGAGTGGCTCGCCGGCGTCGAGCCCGGCCAGCTCACGCGCGGACGTCACCGGCAGGACCCTCGAAGCCATCCGACGCCCGACGTAGAGCTCTTCGGTGCCCGCGATAGCGAGCGGCACGACCGGCGCGCCCGTCCGCAGCGCGATGAGCGCTGCGCCGAGGCGGAACGGGCCGATCCGAGCCGGCGGACCGCTGACCGTCCCTTCGGGCATCTGGACGAAGACACCGCCGCCGGCGACGACGGCGCGTGCGGCGTCGACGTGAACGTCGATCCCGAGACCGCCCCGCCAGACGGGCAGGAGACCGCCGATCCTCCGCGCAAGGACCTCACGGGGCCGGCTCCCGATCGTCGACGGGGCGCTGCCGAGGAACCACGCGCGCGGCTCGAGCGGCAGTGCGTGCATCGCGACGAACGGATCCATCCAGCCTCTGTGCGCCGCGGCGACGAGCAGGTAGCCGCCGCTCGGCGGCAGGTGCTCCTGCCCGCTCGTCGAGATCCTGAAGCGGAAGGCACCGAACAGAAGGACTCGCACGATGGCGCGGACGACGCGGTAGAGGATCGTCGCGTGCGCCTCGGGCGCGCGGCCGAGCCAGACCAGGCCTTCGGGGCCGTGCCGACCGGCCAGGACGCCACGCTGGAGCCTCGAGGGCGGCGGACGACGTCGCCGAGGAGCCGACTGCGGGGCGGCCGGCGGTCCGCCGGGCAGCGCGTCGCTGCGCTCGGGCACCCCGTCGCTGCCGCCGGTCTCGAAGTGGGCCGGCGGGTCAGACGTCGGCCGGCTCCGCGTCCCGCGCGCTCGCCGGGCGCGCCTCGTCGTCGATGTCGTCGTCGACGTGCCCTTCGGCCCCGACGTCGGCACCGGCGCCCGCCTGCTCTTCGTCGTCGTCGTCGACCTCTTCGACGTAATCGGACCATCGGTCACCCGTGGCGGCGCCACGACGGTGCCGCCAGATCAGCGTCGCAACGGCCGCGACGATGACTCCGACCGACACGAGCTGCGCGACGGGGATGCCGAAGAACGTCCAGTTGTCGCTCCGGAGGGTCTCGAGAGCGAACCGGACCGCGGCGTACCAGATGAAGAAGACCATCGCGATGTCGCCGGGTCTGAGGCGATCCCCGATCCGACGGGCGACGAGCAGCAGCACGGCTGCGCCGATCGCGCCCGAGATCGACTCGTACAGGAACAGGGGATGGAAGAACGTCGTCGCCAAGGGGTACGTCGAGCAGGGAAACTCCGGGATCCTGTGCGCGCAATCGATCGCGATGCCCCAGGGCAACGTGGTCGGCGGGCCGTAGAGCTCCTGGTTGAAGAAGTTGCCCCAGCGGCCGATCGCCTGCATGACGAACAGGCCCGGCACGATGACGTCGGCCCAGAGCCAGAAATACTGGTGGGTCCGGCGCGTGTACCAGACGGCCGCGGCGAACCCCGTGGCGATCCCGCCGTAGACGCCGAGGCCCGTGTACGGCGGCAGGACGATCTTCAACGGGTCGTCCTGATAGAGGTGCCACTGGTCGATCACGTGGTAGAGCCGTCCGCCGATCAGCGCGGCGACCGCGACGACGATGATCCCGTTGTCGACGAGCCGGGGGTCGAGGCCCCGCCGCGCAGCCTCCCGCGTGATCACGAAGTAGGCCGCCGCGAGCCCGATCGCGTAGCAGACGCCGTACCAGTAGACCGGGAACGGCCCGATGCGAAGTGCGATCGGGTCGGGTGTCACCGCGATGCCGCCGAGGAACGGAAGCACGAGCCCCGTCAGCGGGGCAGCGATCGCAAGAGGGTTCGCCATGGCGGCGCTGAGTGTAGCCGCGGCGCCCGGGTCGACCCGGTCGGTTATTCTCGCCGCCGATGTCGCCCGCCTCGAACCGACCGCATCGCTCCCGCGTGACCGCGTGAACGCGGAGTTCAACTGGTGGCTGCTGATCGTCGGGGTCGTGGCCGGTGCCGCGTTGTGCTGGCTCGTCGTGGCGCGACTCGACCGCCGCGACGACGAGATCTCCGACGGCGAGCTGCTCGCGGAATCGACGTGGTTGAGCAGGACACTCACGGACGAGGGCCACGAGGTCGACCCCGCGCTCGTCGAGGTCGTGCTGCGCGGTCATCGGCGATACCTCGGCCTCCCCCGGCCTGACGTGTTCGTGGCCGCCGACGCGTTCGAGGCGACGCGGACAGGCGAGGCCGAGCCGGCCCAGGCGCCCGTGACGTGGTGGCCCGACGAGCAGATCGGCGACCCGCGCGCCGGTGAGACGACGACGTCGCCGGTGCCGGGCGAGCCGGAGCGGCCCGAGACGCCCGGGGCCGACGCCACACCGACCAATGACGTGGTCGAGCACGACACGCCGGGCCTCCGTGTCGCGGCCGACGGGCAGCGGCCGACGGAGCGTCAGCCGGCGACGCGGCCCACGTGGAGCGCGACGGAGCCGAGACCGAGCCCTCGCCAGTAGACGTCGCCGAGCCCGGCGATCCGCATCGCGTTCGCCAGGCGGTCGGGGTCCGGGAAGCCCTCGAGGGATTCCGGCAGGTAGCGGTACTCGTCGCGATGGCCCATGAGACCGCCGATGGCGGGCGCCAGGCGCCGGAACGAGGCGTGAAAGATCGTCCCCCACCAGCGCGGACGCGGGACCGACAGCTCGAGACAGACGACCGTGCCGCCCGGTCGGACGACGCGCGCGAGCTCGCGAAAGCCGTCGACGAAGTCGGCGAGGTTGCGGATGCCGAACGCGATCGTGGCGGCGTCGAACTCGTCCGCCTCGAACGGCAGCGCGAGCGCGTTGCCGACGTGGAACTCGAGCTGGACGAGGTCGCCGTACTCGCGTGTCGCGACCTCGATCATCGCCGGCGACAGGTCGATGCCGCGGACGCGACCGAACGGCCCGACCCGGTCGGCGAGGAGCGCCGCGAGCTTGCCGGTGCCGCAGGCGACGTCGACCACCGAGTCGGCCGGCCGGAGGCCGGTCGCGGCGACCGCGGCCCGTCGCCAGCGTCCGTCGAGGCCGAGCGTCAGGACGCTGTTCATCCGGTCGTAGACCGGCGCGATCGAGTCGAACATCCGGCGGACGTCGGCCTCGGGCACGGGGTTGCCTTCGCGTGGGTCGTCCGCGCTGCCGGCAACGGCGTCGAGCGCGTCAAGCGCGGCGAAGGGGTCGATCTCGTCCGGCTCGCCTGAGACGGCTTCCTCGCCGCTCGGGGCGGCGTCGGCGTCCCGGTCGGTCACGGAATCCGGTCGAGGGTCAGAGCGTGCCGGTGATCACCGGGTCCCCGCCACCGGTCTTCGAATCGACCGGCGCGAGGCTGACGCCGAACCGTGCCCCCGGTCCCGCACCCTGCACGGCGTCCACGACGCCGACCCAGTACGCGAGCCCGCCTCCGAAGAACATCTTGCCGACCCTCTCGCGCGACCCTGGGGCCTTCTCGATCCAGCAGCGGTACTCCTGGCCGTCGGGCGGCTGCGGCAGGTCGGAGGCGATCACGACAAGCTCACGCGTCGAGGGCGAGAAGATGAGGCTACCGGCCGCCGGCCCGGCGGTTCCCGATGCGAGCTCGACGTACTGCGAGTCGTCCTTCCCGTCGATCCGGAACGTCCACGTCGTGACCTCGGCCAGCGCCCCGATCGTGGCGTCCTGTGCCGCGAGCCGGCTGCGATCCGGAGCGGTGACGCTGAGGGTGACGGCCGAGGCGACCGCCGAGGCGAGCACCGCCGTCGCGGCGAGCCCCGCGGCCCACCGGCTGCCCGGTATCCGCCACCGGCGCAGCCTGCTCGACGCCGGTGTGGCCGAGCCAACCGCCATCCCGGCACCGCCACCGACCGCCGCAAATGCCGGACTCGATCCTGCCTCGAATGCACGAGGTCGGCCGACGGCTCGGACGTACGCGAGCGTGCGCTCGCGAAGATCGGCAGCGGGCAGGTCACGGATCGACCGGCGAATGATGCCGGCGCTCGTCCTGATCTGCCCGAGCTCGTCCGCGCACGAGGGGCAGCCGGCGAGGTGAGCGGCGAGCGCGCGGGCATCCGCGGTATCGCCCGCCATCAGTCGATCGAGACCGCCCGGCTCCGCCGCCGCGGTCTCCATCTGTGCGATCGCCTCGTCGTGGTCCATCTGCTCCGTGACCTATCCGTCCTGTCCTTCACCCGCCCCGAGCGGTGCCCGCAGCGGTCCCCTTCTCATTCCCTCCCGTGTCTCGAGCACCGAGCGCAAGCGCTGCAATGCCCGCCGGGTCCGTGTCTTGACCGTGCCGAGCGGCCACCCGAGCCGCGCCGCGATCTCGGTCTGCGAGAGCTCCTCGCGGTACGCGAGGAGGATGACCGTCCG
>Ga0136846_1228940_pt1 | contig 38013 bp, 27 predicted proteins | sample HopSoiMetagenom2_FD_96841 | JGI IMG/M metagenome (GOLD analysis project Ga0136846, IMG submission 96841) | Grasslands soil microbial communities from Hopland, California, USA - 2 Assembly 2016 (version 4) | ecosystem: Environmental > Terrestrial > Soil > Grasslands | place: USA: Hopland...
CCAGGTCACGGTGCAGAACTATGGCGCCGCCGCGATCAACAACTTCACGGTGACCGACAACTTCACCAACGGCCAGACATTCCTGACCGGCACCATAGGCGGCATCAACTACACGCCGACCGTGACGGGCGCTTGCGGCACTGTCAATTCCGCGAGCGCCCTCGGCGCCACCACGGCGGTTTTCACGGTGAATACCTTGCCGGCCCGCACCAGCCCCAGCGTTCCAGGCGCCTGTGTCATCACGATGTGGGCCATGGCGTCCACCGCGGCGGTCGCTTCGTCTGCCAACACCATCGCTGCGGGCGGCGTTTGCTACAACGCCGGGGCCACCTGCAACGGCAGTGCCTCCAACTCGACCGGTGTGACGTCCAACGTGAGCGCACTGGGGGCCACCAAGGCCTTCGCGTCCCCCGGCACCTTTGCCGAAGGCACCATCGTCCGCATGACCATCACGCTGACGAACAAGTCGGCGAACCCGCTGACCAACGTCTCGATTTCCGACACGCTGCAGCTGGCCAATAGCGGCGGCGGGCAATTGCGCGTCGCCAACCCGGCCAACGCCGCCAGCACCTGCGGCAGCCCGACCATCACCGCGGTCGCCGGCGCCACTTCGGTGGGCCTGAACGGTGGCACCGTTCCGGCGCGCGCCGGCAACGGCCTGGGCGCGGACGGCAGCTGCGTGCTGCAAGTCGACGTGGTCGGCCCGGCCGGTGTCTACCTGAACACCGCTACGGTGAGCGGCACGCAGACCTATGGCAACGGCAGCACACAGACGGCTGGTCCGGTGTCGACCAATACGCCGACGCTCACCTATACCTCGGCCCTGGGCGCCACCAAGAGCTTCAACCCGGCCAATGTGTCCTCGGGCGGCAAGTCCACCGTCACGGTGCAACTGCTGAACGCCAGCGCGCTGGCCCTGACCAACGTGAGCGTGACCGACCCCCTGCCCGCTGGCATGGTGCTGGCCAATCCGCCGAACGGGCAGACCACCTGCGCCGGCGCCACGTCCATCACCGGCGCGGCCGGCGCGAACAGTATTTCCCTCACGGGCGCGAACATCGCAGGCAGTGGCAACTGCGCCTTCCTGTTTGACGTGGTCGCCACCGGCGCGGCGAACTGGGTCAATACCATTCCGCCCGATTCCATCCTGGCCGACGGCGGCGTGCGCAACGTCGCGCCGGTCACCGGCACCTTGCTGTTCACCCCGCCCACCGGCATCGCGGTCAGCAAGGCCACCTCCATCAGCTCGCTGACCTTCCCAGGGGAGGTCAGCCGCCTCACGATCAACATCGCCAACGGCACGCAGGCGGTCACCAACCTGGGTTTCACCGACTACTTCACCGTGGGCGGCACGGCGGGCGGCACCAACAACGGCTGGGTGCTGACGCCCAACCCCGCACCCGCCACGACCTGCCCCGGCGGCGTGGTGACAGCCGCGGCGAATACGCGATTGGTCAGCCTGGCCGGCGTGTCCCTCGCGGCCAATGCCAACTGCCAGCTCAGCGTCAACGTGACTTCCACCGTGACCGGCGGCAACACCAACACCATTCCGGCCGGCGCCATCGTGACCGACCAGAGCCTCAGCAACAGCAACCCGGCGACCACCAGCCTGGCTATCAGCACCAACATCGGCCTGGTCAAGCAATTCACGCCGAACGTGGTCAAGCCCGGCGAGCGCTCGCGCCTGCGCATTACTTTCTACAACCCGCTGTCGCAACCCGTCAGCGCCCTGGCCGTCACCGACACGCTGCCGGCCGGCGTGACCGTGCCCAGCGGCGCCAACCCGACGACGACCTGCCAGGGCGCGACAGTTTCCTCGACCGCCAGCACCGTGCAGGTTTCCGGCGGCACCATCGCCGCCGCGGCCGGCAATGTCCCGGCCACCTGCCAGGTTGAGATCGACGTGTTCGTCGCGGCCCAAGGCAATTACGTCAACACAATTCCCACCAACGCGCTCACGGCTAGCGCGGGCGGCAACCCTCTGTCAAACACGCAGCCCACCAGCGACACTTTGCGCGCCAAATCGCCGGTCGTGGTGCACAAGGCCTTCAGCGCCCGCACGCTTGACGCTGGCAACCCGGTCGGCTTCACCACCGGCTCCGACAGCAAGGCGCCCGGCGCGCCGGCCGTGCTGACGCTGCGTTTTGACAACCCGAACAACACGCCCCTGACCGGCCTGTCCCTGACCGACGCCTTGCCTGCGGGCCTGGTGGTTGCGCCCACGCCGGCGGCGGCCACCACCTGCGCCGGCGGCACCGTCGTCGCGGCCGCGTCGGCCACCAGCGTGCGCCTGACCGGCGCGACGCTCGGGGCGGCCGGCTCCTGCACCGTCACGATCAATGTGCTGAGCAACATCGCCGGCGTGTACACCAACGCGGTGCCCACCGCCAGCATCACCACGAATGAAGGCGTGAGCAACGAGGAGCCCACCAGTGCGCAGCTGATTGTTTCCACCCCGCCCACTGTCGGCAAGCAGTTCACGCCGGCCGTGATTCCGCCAGGCGGCGTGTCGCGCCTGAGCATCGTCCTGGGCAACGGCAATACCGCCGCGATGACGCTGAGCGCCAACTTTGACGACGTGCTGCCCACCGCGCCCGGCCAGATCAGCCTGACCGCCACGCCCGGCATGACGACTTCATGCGGCGGCACTGTGGTGGCCGCGGCCAATGCCACCAGCGTGCGGTTGAACAGCGGCGGCACCATTCCGGCCCGCGGCTGCACCATCGACGTCAACGTGACCGGCCTCACCGCCGGCGTTCACACCAACAACATTCCGGCCGGCGCGCTGCAGACCAACCTGGGCAACAACCAGGCACCCGCCAACGCGCCCCTGACCGTCAGCACCCTGGGCTATATCTCGGGCAAGGTCTTCAAGGACAACAACTCCACGCCGAACGGCACCTTCCAGAACGGCACCGACACGCCAATCGCCGGCGTGAGCATTGAACTGCGCAGCGGCGCGAATTGCAGCGGTGCACTGGTGACCACCGGCACGACCGACGCGCTCGGCAACTACCTGTTCTCGGCCCTGGCGGCCGGCAGCTACTCAGTGTGCCAGCCCGCGCAGCCCGCGGGCACCACCAACGGCATCACCACGGCAGGCCCGATCAGCGGCATCAACGGCAGCACCGGCACGGCCGGCACGGCGTCCAACCCGACCGCGACCACCAGCCAGATCACCAACGTCACGCTCAACGGCAACGGCGGCGGCGGTGAAATCTCCGGCTCGGCCGGCAACAACTTCGCGGAAGTCGTGCCTTCGTCCATCACCGGCAAGGTCTTCAAGGACGTCAACAACAACGGCGTGCAGGACGGCGCCGACAATCCGCTGGCCGGCGTGACGATTGAGCTGCGTGACTCCGGCACCAATGCCCTGCTGGCGACCACTGTCACTGACGCCGCGGGCGGCTACAGCTTCGGCAACCTGCTGCCGGGCTCCTACACCGTGGTGGAACCCACGCAGCCCGCCGGGACCTCCAACGGCATCACGACGGCCGGTGCAGTCCCCAACGGCGGCACGCCCGGCACGGCCACCACGCCGGCGGTTACGCCCAGCCGCATCAGCACTCTCGTGTTGCCGCCCAACACCGTTTCATCGGGCAACAACTTCGCTGAAGTGCCCAACGGCGGAACGATTTCCGGCCGGGTCTTCCTGGACTACGACAACAGCGGCGCCGTCAATGGCAGCGACCACGGCATAGGCGGGCAGACCGTCAACCTGACCGGCACCGATATCAACGGACTGGTTGTGTCCAGAACCACCACCACGCTGGCCGACGGCAGCTACAGCTTCACCGGCCTGGCACAAGGCAACTACACCGTCACGCAGCCGCTGCCGCAAGCGGCGGGCACCACCAACGGCAAGACCATTGCAGGCAGCACCGGCGGCGTGGCGACTCTGCCGGCCAACCCGGTCTCGTCGATCTCGGCGATTCCGCTGGCCACCGCGAACGCGGTGTCGGCCGACAACAACTTTGCCGAGATTCCCGGCGCCGCGCCCGATCTTGCGATTGCCAAGACCCACTCGCCAGTCAGCTTTGCGCAGGGCTCGAGCACCGGCTTCTATACCATCACTGTCTCCAATGTCGGCACGGTCGCGACATCCGGAACCATCACGGTGGTCGACACTCTGCCCGCTGGCATGACAGTGGCCGCCGTCGCCGGTGGGGCCACCTGGTCTTGCAGCAGCGCGGTCACCTCGGTCACCTGCAACACCGCCAGCGTGATCGCCGCTGGCGGTACAGCCCCTGTCTTCACAGTGCGCGTCGCCGTCGCCGCCGGCCTGTCCGGCCAGGTGCTGGTGAACACGGCCGTGGTCTCTGGCGGCAATGAGCCTGCCGGCTTCACGGGCAACAACACCGCCACCGACCCCACAGTGATTTCCGAAGTCGCTGCGGTGCGTGGCACGGTGTGGCGCGACCTCAACCATGACCGCATCAAGGATCCCGGAGAGCCGCTGGTACCCGGCTGGATTGTGGAACTGACGCTGGGCGGCGTAGTGGTAGGCACGACCACCTCCGACGCGAGCGGCGCCTACAGCTTTCCGAGCGTGGCGCCCGGTTCGGGCTACCAGATTCGCTTCCGCGAACCGACCAGCGGACGCATCTACGGCCGCCCGGTTCCCAATGAAACCGGATTGCCCTATACCAATGGCACGACCAACCCGAATGCCAATCCAGCCGGCGCCAACAATACCGATGGCACCTTGCAGGGCCTGACGCTGGCCGCCGGCACCACGACCGTGGCCCAGAGCCTGCCGCTGGACCCTAGTGGCGTGGTGTATGACGCCGTCACCAGGCAGCCCGTGCCGGGCGCCATCGTGACGCTCTCGGCCCCCGGACTGACGGCAGCCGACGTAATAGGCGGAAGCCTGACCCAGACTACCGGCGCAGACGGCGCCTACCAGTTCCTGCTGCTGGGCGGTGCGCCTGTGGGCGGCACGCTGTATACGCTCACCGTGACCTCGCCGGCCGGTTACTTGCCGGGCCCCTCGGCGATGATTCCCGCCTGCACGGCAACTCTGGGTGTTGGCCTGGCTCCGCCCAGCCCTGACCCCGCGCTTGTGCAGAACAGCAACTTTGCGCCCGGCACGGCTGTGCCGCTGCATAACCCCGCAGCCTGCCCCAACAACACGCTGGCCCTTGCGGGCGGCGCGGCCACTACGCAGTACTTCTTCACGTTCACGTTTGCCGCGGTTCCGGGCTCCTCCAACGTGCTGAACAACCACATACCGCTGGACCCGATCATGGGCAGCGTCATCCTGATGACCAAGAGCACGCCGCTCGTCAACGTGGTGCGTAGCGACCTCGTGCCCTACACCATCACCGCGACCAACACGCTGAACGCCGTGCTGACGAACGTCAACGTGGTGGACCTGATTCCCGCGGGTTTCCGCTACCGCACGGGCTCGGCCTCTCTAAACGGCGCGGCGCTGGAGCCCTCCGTCACCGGGCGCAATCTGACGTGGGCCAACCAGGTGTTTGCCGGCGGTGAACGCAAGACCTGGCGCATGCTGTTGGTGGTAGGCACCGGCGTATCGGAGGGGACTTACATCAATCAGGTCGCGGCCCGCAACAACATCGTCAATGCCCAGATATCGAACACCGCCACGGCTGCCGTGCGTGTCGTGCCGGATCCGACCTTCGACTGCTCCGACATCATCGGCAAGGTTTTCGACGACAAGAACGCCAACGGCTACCAGGATCAGGACGAGCCCGGCATCGCCAACGTGCGCATCGCCACGGCGCGCGGCTTGCTGGTCACCAGCGACCACGACGGCCGCTTCCACGTCGCCTGTGCGGCGATCCCGAACGCGGACCGGGGCTCCAACTTCGTCATGAAGGTGGACGAGCGGACCTTGCCCTCGGGCTACCGCCTGACCACGGAGAACCCGCGCGACGTGCGTGTGACGCGCGGCAAGATGGTCAAGCTCAATTTCGGCGCCACCGTGCACCGCGTGGTCCGGCTTGAGCTTTCGGGCGCCGCCTTCACCGGCGGAAACGACAGCATTGATCTGCAACCCGCCTACCTCGCCACCCTCGAAAAACTTCCCGAACAGCTCGCGGCCCGGCCGTCGGTGCTGCGCATCGCCTACCGCCCCGGCGGCGAGCCGGCCGGCCTCGCTGAGAAACGCCTGGCGGCGGTCAGCGAGCGAATACAGGCCTTGTGGGAGGCCAGACGCAAGAGAAAAGACGGGAATGAGGCCGCCGAAAGCGAACCCCTGCACCCCCTGATGATTGAAACCGAGCTGGAGACGGCGAAATGAATTTCCGTACACATGCGATAGCCGTCGCCGCCGGCCTGCTTTGCGCGGGCGCATCGACCTGGGCCGCCACTGAAGTCAGCGGCAAACGAATCGACAACGGGCGCATAGACCTGTTCAGCGTGCCGCCGCCGGCGGAAGTGCAGCCCGCCATCGCCTACCCCATGCCTTCGGGCGTAACGCGCGAAGAGGCTGCTTCCATGCGCAGCCTCGCCGCGCAGGTGCCCGCACGCCCTGCGCAGGTCGATCGTTCACTCCAGGAGATCGACGGTTCCAACCTGTTTGTTTCCGGAAAAGCCGTACTGACCCCCGACGCCCGTGCGGTATTGGATTCCATGGCCGCGGGTATCGGCGCAAAAGCCAAAACGTCTTCGACCACGCGCATTGCGATCGTGGGTCATACCGACAACCAGCGCCTGGCGCCCGATACCAAACGCATCTTCAAGGACAACCAGGGCTTGTCTGAAGCACGTGCGCTGGCGGTGGCCGCCTATCTCAAGCAAGTTCTCAACAACCCCGCGATCACCTATTCGATCCAGGGCGAGGGCGAAAGCAAACCGCTGGCCTCGAACGCGACACCCGAAGGCATGGCGCGCAACCGCCGCGTTGAACTGCGCGTGTGGTTCCAGCCTGCCGCCGTGGCGCCCACTGTGGCGGTTGCCCGGCCTGCCCCGGTTCCCGGCTGTTCGCCTCTGGCGGCTGGCCAACCCAACGTGCCTTTCCGCATCACCATCGATGGCGAGCCCATCAACACGGCGGAAATTCCCAACGAGGCCGACGGCCAGCGCTGCGCCGACGTCGCGCTCGAGAAGGCCGACATCCAGGTCCGCTACGACAGCCTTGCCGCCGTGCCGCTGATGAACGCCTGGGCCACACCCGGCACCGCCGTCAAGGGCGAAGCGGTGGAATTCCGCGCCTGGTCCAACTACATTCCGTGGGTCAAAAAGGCCGAGCTGCGCCTTTTCCGACCCGGGCAAAAAACCCAGGAGCAGCCGTTTGAAATCATCCCCATCGGATGGTCCGGCGCGAGCCGCTGGACGGTGCCCGCCAACACCGCGGGCGACCAGGTGTTCTACCTGCTGCGCGTGTACGACGCGCAAGGCCGCTTCGACGAAACCAGCCTCAAGCAGCTGAACCTGCTGGCGCGCGCCATGCCGGCGAATGAAGACCAGGACAAGCTCGAGCGCGAGCGCCTCACCGGTTATGGCGAGAACAGCCTGGCCCTGCGCAACATCCCGGTGGCTGGGGGCACCGTCACGGTCAACGGCAGCAACCTCAAGCCCGGCCAGCGCATAGAAGCCCTGGGCCTGGAGCTGCCCATAGACGCCCAAGGCAAGTTCGCGATGAAGCAGATCATGCCGGCCGGCCCGCAGTCGGTGGAAGTGACGCTCAAGGATACCGACGGCAAGGCCACGACCTTCCGCCGCAACCTCAACATCGCGGCCGACGACTGGTTTTACCTTGCACTGGGAGATTTGACGGTCGGCAAGAACAATGTGTCGGGCCCCGCCAAGCTGGTGACCGGCGACCTGAGCCACTATGAAGACAAGGTCTACGTCGACGGCCGCGCCGCTTTTTACCTCAAGGGCAAGATCAAGGGTGAGTGGCTGCTGACGGCCTCAGCTGACACGCGCGAAGGTCCCATCGAAGACCTGTTCTCCAACTTCTCCAGCAAGGACCCCAAGTACCTGCTGCGCAGCATAGACCCCAACCTGTACTACCCGGTCTACGGCGACGACAGCACCACCGTGGACGATGCGCCCACGCAGGGCAAGTTTTTCGTCAAGCTGCAAAAAGGCGATTCGCACGTCATGTGGGGCAATTTCCAGACCTCCTGGAGCGGCACCGAGCTCATGCAGTATTCACGCGGCCTTTACGGCGCGCAGTTGCGCCACCGTTCGGAAGCGGCCACGGCCTACGGCGAGAAGCGCACGCAGATCGACGCCTTCGCGGCCGACCCGGGAACCCTGGCCTCGCGCGAGGAGTTCCGCGGCACCGGCGGCTCGATTTATTACCTGCGCCACCTGGACATTACCCAGGGCTCGGAACGCGTCTGGATCGAAGTGCGCGACAAGGATTCCGGCATGGTGATAGAGCGCCGTGAACTCGCGCCCACGCAGGACTACGAGATCAATTACCTGCAGGGCCGCATCCTGCTGCAGTCGCCGCTGTCCGCCAGCGGCGGCGCCGCCGGCCTGATCATGACCTCCGCGGTCGGTGGCCAGCCGGTCTACCTGATTACGACCTACGAATTCGCGCCCGGCGTCACCGCTGTTAGCAACCTGTCAACCGGCTTGCGCGCGAGCCAGTGGCTCAACGATCACATCCAGCTCGGCGCCAGCAGCTATCACCAAGGCGAAACCGGCTCTAGCCAGACGCTCAAAGGCGTGGACGGTACGCTGCGCTACAAGCCCGGCACCTGGCTCAAATTCGAGGCGGCCCGCTCCAAGGGTCCGGGCAATGGCGCGCAGACTTCGATTGATGGCGGCTTTGGCTTCAACACTTTGAGCAGCGGCGCCATCCAGTCGGCCGGCGCAGAACGCCTCGAAGCCTCGGTCGACCTTGCTGAAGTGACGGACAGTATGAAGGGCAAGGTCACCGCTTATGCGCAAAACCGCGACCGGGGCTACTCAGCCCCCGGGCAGATCGGCATAGGCGGTGAGGCCGTCCGACAAGCTGGTGGTTCCGCGGATGTGGAAGTGGCCGAGGGCACGCGCGTGCTGCTCAAGGCCGACAGGCGTGAGGGTGATCTGCAGGACAGCCAAAGCGCCGAGTTTGCGGTCCGACAGACGCTGAACAGTGAATGGGAAGCCTCTGTCGGCGTACGGTCCGACGATCGCTCAAAAGTCACGCCGAATGCCAGCGCTTTGCTTTCCCAAACCGGTTCGCGAACCGATGCGCAGTTGCGTGCCGACTACCGGCCGGACCGCCAGAACGGCAAGCCGGGCGAAAAAGAAAACTGGGAAGCCTATGGCTATGTGCAAGGCACGCTAGAGCGCGATGACACACGTGACCCCAACGACCGCGTAGGCCTGGGCGGTGCGGTGCAGGTCAGCGAGCGGGTGAAGCTGAGCGGCGAAGCCTCCAACGGCAGCATGGGCGTTGGCGGCAAGTTGGGCGCGGACTACCGCATCTCCGACCGCAGCAACGCCTACCTGGCCTACACCGTGGAAACCGAAAGCCCCGACGTCGCCTGGCGCGGCCGCCAGGGCACGCTGGTCTCGGGCGCGAGCACACGCGTCTCCGACCAATTGCGTGTGTTCGGCGAAGGCCGCTCCGTCAACGGCGCCGGCCCGCAAAGCCTGACGCAAGCCTTCGGCACCGACTGGTCGCCCAATGACCGCTGGAACTTTGGCGCCAAGGTCGAGTTCGGCACCGTGTCCGATCCTTTGGCTGGCGACCTCAAGCGCCGCGCCATCGGCGGCTCGGTCGGCTACAAAAAAGACGGCCTCAAGTACGGCGGCAACATCGAGTGGCGCCATGACAAAGGCAATATCTCGGGTGAGCGCACCACCTGGCTCATGCGCAACACCGTCGGCCTGCAGGTCGACCCGGCGTGGCGCCTGCTGGGCAAGCTCAACGTCTCGCGCTCCAGCAACAGCCAGGGCGCATTTGTTGACGGCAACTACCACGAGTTTGTCATCGGCAGCGCGTATCGCCCCGTCGACAACGACCGCTGGAACACCTTGTTCAAGTACACCAACCTGAACAACGTGCCGACAGCCGGCCAAGTGACGCCCTCGGGCCAGGCAGCCGACTATGCGCAGCGCAGCCAGGTTTTCTCCGTCGACACGATTTACGACGTGAAGCCGTGGCTGTCGGTCGGTGCCAAGTACGCCTTCCGCATCGGTGAACTGAAATCACCGGTGGCCGGCGGCGAATGGTTCTCGAGTCGCGCCGACCTGCTGATCCTGCGCGCCGACCTGCACCTGGTCAAGGAATGGGACGCGCTCATCGAGCTGCGAAACCTGCGTGCCACCGAAGCCCAGGATGCAAAAGCCGGCGCGTTGCTGGGCATCTACCGTCACTTGGGCAAAGGCGTCAAAGTGGGTGTGGGCTACAACTTCACGCAATACTCGGACGATTTGACCGATCTGTCCTATCGCAGCCGTGGCTGGTTTTTGAATGTGCTGGCAGCGTATTGAGGAAGGGGCGGCGAGTCCGGTTGTGCAAAAAGCTGCTCCAAAAAGTTTGCTGTTTTGAGGCGCTATGTCACTTCAGGGCAAGTTGGCGAGTTCAACGCCATTGCGTGGACTTGCGTTTGGTTTTGCAAGCCTTTTAGGCCTTGCGCCCAGACAATATCGGAATAGATAGCTATCAAAACAATAGCAACTGGTGCGGCCAAAGGGAATCGAACCCCTATCTGGCCCTTAGGAGGGGCCCGTTCTATCCATTGAACTATGGCCGCACTTCTCTGGGAGAAGCTGCAATTGTATTCGGTGGCGAATACCGGCCTGCCCCTCCCAAACTGCCTCAGTCGTAAGGCACCGTGAAGATCAGATCCACCGCGCTTTGCTGGCCCGCCTGGGCTCGCACGGTGAAGCGTTGAGAGAGATCGTAGAACACATACAAGGTTCCTAGCGCGCCGGTCACGGTTCGCTCATAGGCGGCGTAGAAGTTGCGCGAAAAGCGCTTGCCCAGCGTGACGGCGCCTTCTGTCGTGGTGCCGTCGTTGTTGCTGGAGGCGCCGCGGTACGACAGCTCGTCCAGTCCCAGTGAGGCAGCCAGGCCGCCCGACATGCCGCCGCCTTTGCTGCCCAGCAGGGCGAGCGCAGCCTGCTGCAGCAGCGCGGCTTCGGCGCCGCCGGAGGCTGAGGAGCGGCCCACCACCAGCCACGAGAGTTTTTCCGCATCGGGCAGCTCGGGCTGCGCGTAGAGGCGCACGCGCGGCAACAGGGCCGTGCCGGTGATCTGCACGCCCACGCGCTGTGTGAGATTGGGACGGATGGCCAGGATGTCGAGCGACGGGTTGTCGATGGCTCCGGTAAAGCGCAGCACGCCTTGCTCGACGTCCAGGCGCTGGCCGTAAGCGCGGTACTGGCCGCCGGCCGTGTTGATGGTGCCGGTGAGCCGCGGGTCGCGCAACGTCTCGCCGCTCAGAGCCAGCGTGCCGCGCACACGGGTGTCTATGCCCTTGCCCTGGATGCGAAAGTCGCGGCCGAGGTCGAGTTGCACATCCAGCTTCACCGGCCGGGAGTCTTTGTCCGCGACTTCACCGCTGGTCTGCGCCGGCGCCTTCTGGCCTGCCGCCGCGCCGCTGGTGGTGCGCACGACCACGTCATCGCCCAGTTGCGGCGTGCCTTCGTCGGGCAGGATGATGCGGGCCTGGTCAACGATCAGCTTGCCGGTGAGCTCGGTCTGCTTGCCTTTGAGGCTGGCCTGCACATCGCCCGAAACCGTCAGTTGCCTGTCGGTGCGGATGCTGGCGCGCAGGCGTTCGAGTCTGGCTGTGAGCTCCACCTGGGGCTTGCCCTCGATCCAGCCGGCTTCACCCTGTGCGGTGAGGACGCCGCCCGTGCCTTTGCCGCCCGCGCCTTGCAGCGTGAACTCGTTGATGCGCATGCGCGTGCCGTCGAGTTTGGCGCGCAGGCGGCCATTGCCGAACTCGATACCGTCAACGACGGAGCGCAGCGCCAGATCGTTGGCTTGCAGGTCGCCGGCCAGTTGCGGCGCCGCGCGTGTGCCGCTGATGGCCACGTCAGCGCCCAGCGAGCCGCGCAGCCGCCAGCCCGGCGGCGCCAGCACCGACCACACACCGATGCGTGGCAGCTGTGCGCGGAGCTGGCCTGCCAAGGGCGCGTCTGCAGGCCAGAGCCAGCCGCCGCCGGCCGTGGCGGGCGCACGGCCCAGGCGGGTGCGGAGTTGCCCGTCAGCGCTGCCCGCGCGTTCACTGTCCCAGCGCAAGGCGAGCGTGACGGCTTCACCTTCGCTGACCAGCGAGAGACGTGCTTCTTTGACGCCGGCGGCTACGCGGGCCGAGGTGCCTTGCCCGGTCTCGGCCTGCACCGAGATGTCGCCGCTGCTGCGCGCCAGGCTCGCCTTCAGGCGCAGCGTGTCGCCCAGGATCGCATCCCATTCGCCGTCGAGCAGCAGATTGCCGCCCAGGCCGGCGCCGGCCATTTGCGGGCCGGCGAAGAGTTCGATCCAGGCCATCGGCAGGCCGGTGAGCTTGCCGGCCGTCACCAGCTCGCGGCCGGGCCGCCAGCGCACCGGCTGCCAGGCCAGCGTGGCCTGCGAAGGCGCGCCGGCGGATGTGCCGGAAGGTGGTGCGACCAACAAGGCTTCTCCGGCGCCGCTTTCCAGCACGTCGCCGTTGCGGCCGGGTGTCCATTTCAGCGGCACCGTGCTGCGTGTCTTGAGTTGCCAGGCGCCCGTGCCCAGCGCGGGGTCTTCCACGCTCACGCTGAGTTGCTTGACCAGGCCTTGCCATGTGGAGTCGGCGAGTGGCGCGTTGCGCGCGGCGCCGGTGTTAAGCCTTCCGCCGTCTGCTGTGAGCTGCAAGGTGTAGCGGCGCTGGCCGGCTTCCATGCGGCCTTGCGTGGCCAGTTGCGCTTGGCTCAGGCGGCCGGAGAGCGTGGCCTGGAAGGCCCGGATCTTCAGCACCTCTGCCGTGGCGGGTGCTGCGCTGGCGGTAGCCATTGCGGGCGCAGGTCCCGGTGCCGCCATACGCCAGTCGAGCGAAGGCAAGTCCAGCCGTGCCTGCAAGGCCGGGTCTTGCCAGCCACCCTGCCAGCTCGCTTGCAGCTCGGCACTGCCGCTGGCCGATGCGCTCTTCAATGAGGCGGGCAGGCCCGGGAGTTTTTGCAGCCAGCGCAGGGCCTGCGCCATGTCGCGTCCGCGCAGGTTCATGTCGCCTTTGCCGCTGGTTTGCCGCAGCTCGCCTTGCAGTTGGGCGTCCAGTCCGGGGGCCGTGAGTGTGAGTTTTCCTTTGCCGCCTTTTGCGCTGGGCTGAGCCTCCAGCTGGCCTGCCAGTTCGGCGTCGTCGGTACGCACGCGCAGGGCCGACAGCACCAGGGTGCCGCCGGCTTGCTCCGCGTTCCAGCTGCCGGTGGCGCTCGCATCGCGCAGGCGCAACGGGCCCAGCGGATTGTTTTTGGCGCCTGCATCATTGCGTGCTGCCTGTACGTTCGCATCAAAGGCGATGGCTGCGCCCTGGCTCCGCACATCAGCCTTGCCGTCCAGCGGCAGCGGCGCCAGCTGGCTGTGCAAGAGGGCCGGGTTGATGCTCTTGAGGGTGGCTTGCAGCTTCCACGCCGGTGCCGTGCTGGGCGTGGTGGATGGCGCAGAAGGAGCGGGCGCATCGACCCATTCGCCGCTGGCTAGCAACTCGCCGCCGCCCAACTGGGCCCTGAGTGTGCGAACCATGGCCGTGCCGCTGCGCCATTCGCCGAGTGTTTCCAGCCGGTCAAGGGGCAGCTTGTGCTGGTCCCAAGGACCGGGCAGGGCGTTGGCCAGTTGCAGCTGGAGCTGCCATGCGGAGGCGGCTGTAGCCGGTGTGCCGACTGCTTGTGCCGGCCGCACGGTGGTGTTGCCCGTCAGCAAGGTTTGCGGTCCTTCGGGCCAGAATGCGGCGACATCCAGATCGCGAAAATTGGCGTCGGCTTGCGGCAAGGGCTGCGCAGCCCAAGGCGTCACGCGTGCCGTGGCGGTGGCCTGGGGTTGCCGCTGGTTTTTTGAGGGCGACGTGGCTGAAGGCTGGGCGCTCATCCGCAGGCCGGCTTTCACCAGCAGTTCAGTCAGCGGCCCACGCGCGGTGGCGTCGAAAGCCAGCGGCACCGGCGTCTTGTTGCCGGGTATCAGGGTGTCGAGCGCGCCCTTCAGGCTGGCATCGAGTTGCAAGGGGCTGCGCGATGACAGCACGGCGCGGCCGCTGTAACGGCCGCGTGCCACCTGGGCGCTGAGTAATTCCAGCCGGTGGTCCAGGCCTTTGAAGGAATAGTTGCCGGTAATGCCTGACGCGGAAAACGTGGCCTTACCCGTCCATTGAAACTGCCCGACTGAAAACCCGTCAAGCACGACGGGCAGTGGCAAGCCCAGCGCTGAAGGCGGTACCGATGGGGTGGTGGAGGGCGCGCGTTGGTCATCAACCTGCACGCTGGCCGCAGCCAGCCGGTTGACCTCAAGCGTGCCGCGCAGCAGCGACCAGGGTTGCCAGGCGAGCGTGACGTCTCTCACGTCCACGCGCAGGCCATCTTGCTGCCAGACCAGTTGGTCGACATGGCCCCCGGCGCGCAGCGAGCCTGTCACTCGCTCGGCGCTCAGCGCTTGGGTCCGGCCTATCCAGGCCAGCGCCGTGGCCAATGAGCCGTCGGTGCCGGCCCACCACCACACGCCTGCCGTGGTGGCGATGGCCAGCACGGCAACGCTGCCCGCAGCCCATGCGGTGATGCGCAGCCAGCGCCGTGGCGGCCGCACGGGTTGGGGTGCGTCTGCGGAGGCCGAAGCGGTGGAGGTATCGGGCGTGTCCATCAGAAAACAAATCCCACGCTGACGTGCAGGCGCACCTGCTTGACTTTCACGCCATAGGCCAGGTCAATCTGCAATGGCCCGATGGGGCTTCTCCAGCGAACACCCGTACCAATGCCGACGGACGGCTTCATGTCCTTGGGGTTGTCGGCGACGGCGCCCGCATCGATGAAAAAGGTGTTTTCCCATTCGCTGGGCCGGCCGTCGCGCAGCATGGGGCGCTGGTATTCGACGCTGCCCACCGCCATGTAGCGGCCCGGTCCAATGACGCCGTTGTCGAGTTTGATGCCGATGTCGCGGTAACCATAGCCTCGCACGGTGGTGTCGCCGCCGGTGCGGAACAGCAAGGTGCCGGGGATGCGCGCCGAGTCTTTGGCCAGCACGGCCCCGCCTTCGGCGCGCATCGCGATGCGGCCTCGCTCCAGCGGCACAATGCCGAGCCAGCGGCCGACGGCGCGGGCCAGAGGCAGGTGCTGCGACCCCATGGTGCTGCCGCCGCCGAGTTCAAAGCCCAGGCCGTAGCCTTTGCTCGGGAATGGCAGGCTGTCGAAGTAGCGGCCCGTCCAGACGTAGTTGGCGGTCAGGGCCGAGCCGTCGCCGATGTCGGCGGCGGAGCTGTTGATCTGGCCGCTGCCGCTCACGCTGGCCCTGTCGTATTGCAGATAGACGTTGCGGTCTATGCGCTCGCCGGCCTGCGTGCGGCCAAAGCGCAGGCGCCCGGAGCGGGTGACGAGCTCGTCGTCGTCGGCACGTTCGGTGCGCGCCAGGGCGACCCAGCGCCAGTTCGCCTCGTCGGGAATCGAGGTCCATTCCGTCTGGGCAAAAGGCGATTTCTTTTCCAGTTGCAGTTTGGTGACGGCGCGCCAGTTCGTGCCCGGCACGCGCAGGTGGGTGTGCTCAATGGAGGCGCGCGGACCACTGTCGGTGGTCACGCCGACGCCCAGGATGATTTTTTGCAGTTTGGCCTCGCGCACTTGCACCTGCACCGGTGCGGCATTCGGGTCGCTTTCGGGGTCGACAAAGACATAGGCCGAATCGAAGTAGCCGCTGGAGGCCAGCCGCAGCTGCGCTTCGACCAGCTGGTTCTGGTCGTACACCGCGCCGGTGGTCAGGCGCGCCAGGCGTGGCACCAGCACCGGGTCGTAACGTTCAATGCCGGTCACCTGCATCGGCCCCAGGCGATACAGCGGCCCCGAGTCGAGCTTGAGAGCCAGGCCCGCGGTGTGTGCCGTCGCGTCCACGTCGGCCAGGCTGTCGGCCAGTTTGCCCGCCGGATAGCGGCGTGCGACGAGGTCGCGCAGGGCTTGCGTCTTGGCGCTGTCCCAGGTGTCCTGCGTGAAGCGCTGGCCGGTGGGCAGGCGCCAGTCGCGCTGGATTTGCGCGCGTTGCGTGAGTGCGCCGGGGTCGGTCGATTCGGCAATGTCGCCCGCAAAGGTGATGGCGACCGTACCGACTGCCGTGGGCTCGCCGGGGTTGACGGCCACGACGATGGTCGGGTGCTGGTTGGCGTTGCCTTCTTTGGTGATGGTGATAGCGGGGCTGAAATAACCCAGTGTGCCCACCAGGTTGCGCACGTTTCGCTCGGCCAGCACGATGAGGCGGGCGAGTTCGGCCTCGTCGAGGTCGGTCACTGCGCGGTAACGCTGCAGCTCAAGGTGCCTTTCGAGCAGTTCCTTGATGCCTTGCGGCGCGCGCACCGCGATGTCAAAGGCCGTGACTTCGGGTGGGGCGCTGGTGGGGCCTGTGGCGCCTTGCGGCGTCGGTTCTGGAACCACCTTTTCAGGGGGAGGCGGCGGAGCCGGTGCGGTCTGCGAAACGCCGGAAGGAGGTGTGGCCGTGCTTTCCATAGGCGCAGGTGTTTGCGCGGCGGCTGGTGGCGCCAAAAACATTGCAAAGAGGGCGAAAGCAGGGAGAAGACCGGTGCCAGTCAGTCCTGAAGTGGCCGTCCGTGCGCAGAAGATAGGGGTGCTGGGAAGGGTCACCGGGGCAGTTTACTTGAGCCCCTCTGCACGCCCGTGTAGGAGGCAGTCGCCTGGCGCTGCCCTTATTTGGACAGCAGGCGCATGGCCTCTTCAAGGCCCTTGATGGTCAGCGGGTACATGCGCTGGTTCACCAGTTGCTGGATCACGCTGATGCTTTGCCGGTATTGCCAGACGCCCTGGGGCTCGGGGTTGATCCAGGCGAACTTGGGAAAGGCGTTGGTCAGGCGCTGCATCCATTCGGCGCCGGCTTCTTCATTGTTGTATTCCACACTGCCGCCGGGTTGCAGGATTTCGTATGGGCTCATGGTCGCGTCGCCGACGAAGATGAGTTTGTAGTCCTTGTTGTACTTGCGGATGATGTCCCAGGTCGGGAATTTCTCGCTGAAGCGGCGGCGGTTGTTCTTCCACATGAAGTCGTAGACGCAGTTGTGGAAGTAATAAAACTCCAGGTGCTTGAACTCGGCTTTGACGGCCGAGAACATTTCTTCGACGCGGTGGATGTGCTCATCCATCGTGCCGCCCACGTCCATCAGCAGCAGCACCTTCACGTTGTTGTGGCGCTCGGGCACCATCTTGATGTCCAGCCAGCCGGCATTGGCCGCGGTGGAGCGGATGGTGTCGTCCAGGTCCAGCTCTTCCACATTGCCCTGGCGCGCGAACTTGCGAAGCCGGCGCAACGCGACCTTGATGTTGCGCGTGCCCAGTTCCTGCGTGTCGTCGTAGTCCTTGTAGGCGCGCTGGTCCCAGACTTTCACCGCGCTTTTGTTGCGGCTTTTTTCCTGGCCTATGCGTATGCCCTGCGGGTTAAAACCGTTGGCGCCGAAGGGCGAGGTGCCGCCCGTGCCTATCCATTTGCTGCCGCCTTCGTGGCGTTCTTTCTGCTCTTCAAAACGCTTTTTGAGCGTTTCCATGAGCTCGTCCCAGCCCATTTTTTCGATCAGGGCTTTTTCCTCGGGGCTGAGTTCCAGCTCGAGGTTTTTGCGCAGCCATTCGAGTGGAATGTCTTTGGTGAAGTCGGCCAGCATCTCCACGCCTTTGAAGTAGGCGGCAAAGGCGCGGTCGAATTTGTCGTAGTTTTTTTCGTCCTTCACCAGCACCGTGCGGCTCAGGTAATAGAAGTCGTCGATCTTCCACGCGCCTTCGCCTTCGTGCGCCTCGAGCTTGTCGCTGTTCGGGCCGACGACGCCGGCCTGCAACGCTTCGAGCAGCATCAGGTATTCCTTGACGGAAACCGGCAGCTTGGCCGAGCGCAGGGTGTAGAAGAAATCGATCAGCATGGCAGTTATCCGAGTTTGCTTGTATCAATCGATGCCAGTGCCCATTTGCTGCCAAATGCTCCTGGATTTAATCGAGCTTCAGCTTCTGTTCTAAGAATACCGGATGGAAGATGCTTAAGCAGACCATATTGTTGAACCAAGTTGCGCATCTTTTTCCCCTCTTCGTCAAACAATAAATTGAATGCTAATAGGGCCAACTCGTCGCGACTCAACTGCGCACGGAAAAGTTTTACGTACCGGTAATGTTCGGTGGTTAAAGTGGGTTGAGCTTCCCGCAAAATAGCAAATACGGTGCGGAAGTAGTGATCAAGGACTGGCGAAAATTGATTCCACTTCGCAACCACCTGATTTTCGGTCAGGGTAACCATCGTGGGTCTCACAAGTTGTTCGATGGTTCTATTTTTTGGTGTTGGATGCTGTTCATGAGGTGAAAAGCCGTAAGTCATGAACTCGTAGATGAAGGCGTGTTCGATGGCTCTGGAGCTTGTCCAATGACGAAAGACGGTTTTTCCAAATTTGTTGTCTGCATCTACGGTAGCCAAGGTCTGCTGATATAGATTCAGAAAATCAAAGAATCGCTGTTCTCGTCTTTGCTGCTCCATTGTTTTTGCTTGATCCTCGGCTACTCGCTTACTTGCGCGCAACTCTTCTCTCGTGGCGGACAATTCGCTGCGCTGCAATTTGACGCTGGTTACTAAAGCTAGTAGTGCGAAAACTGCTACAAGTGGATTCAATAGTCCGCCGATGTAATCGCCTAGTTGCCCCCAGCTATCTGGCGAATTCGACCAACCGTTTTTGCTAAACGAAAAGGCGTAGGCCGCTACGAGAATTATGAAGGTCGCTCCGACGAGCCATGGCGTGAGTGACACCGCATTCACTAGAGCATTTAATTTCTGCTCTGCGGGTTCCTCTGCGTTTTGGGCCGCGTCGGATGCGAGGGGCTCCATCTTTATAGGTCCCTCTTTTTTTCGAGAAGATAAAGAAGTTGTGCTTTCACCTCAGGCCACTCGCCTGCGGCCAGGCTGTACATCACGGTGTCGCGAATCGTGCCGTCGCGGCGCAGCGCATGGCCGCGCAGCACGCCGTCCTTGCGGGCGCCCAGGCGTTCAATGGCGCGCTGCGAGGCGTAGTTGAAGTTGTCGGTGCGCCAGCCCACGATGTTGCAGCCCAGTGTGTCGAAGGCATGGGTCAGCATCAGCAGCTTGCAGGTGGTGTTGACATGGGTACGCTGGCAGCGCGCGGCGTACCAGGTGTAGCCAATCTCGACGCGCTTGAGGTTGGGCACGATGTCGTGATAGCTGGTAGAGCCCAGCACTTCGCCGGTGGCGGCGTCAGTCACGGCAAAGGCCAGGCGGTTGCCGGTGGCCAGTGCGGTTTCAATGTAGCCGCGCGTTTCATGGGGCTCGGGCACCGAGGTGATGCGCAGCTTCCAGAGCTCGCCGTCAGCGGCTGCAGCCTTGAGGCCGGCTTCGTGTTCGAGTGTGAGCGGCACGAGGCGCACGCCGCGCGCTTCCAGTGTCACGGGTTCGACAAACGCCATGCTCAGTTTTCTCCTTCGGGTTTTTGCCGGTTCCTCCAGCGTCTGGCTATTTGCAGGCCCAGGCCGCCGCCCAGGCCCACCAGCACAATGCCGGCGATGGCACCGTTGCCGTAGCCGGCTTCAAAAATATCAAAGCCGAGCAGGTGGCCGGCCCAAAAGCCGAGAAGGGCGCCGCCGACAAAACCGATTGCGTCGGACAGACCTTCGACCAGCATGGATTTTTGAGTCATCTCATGGTTCCGTGTTCAGCGATTGTTGCGCTGCATGAAAACCAGCTTCTCGAACAGGGTCACGTCCTGCTCGTTCTTGAGCAGCGCACCCACCAGTGGCGGCACGGCGACCTTGTCGTCCTTGCTTTGCAAGGCGTCCAGCGGAATGTCTTCGGCGACCAGCAGCTTGAGCCAGTCCAGCAGTTCGGAAGTCGACGGTTTCTTTTTGAGGCCGGGCAGGTTGCGCACGTCGTAAAACGTTTTCATGGCCGCGGTCAGCAGCTCTTTCTTCAGGCCGGGGAAGTGCACATCCACGATCTGCTTCATGGTGTCGGCGTCCGGGAACTTGATGTAGTGGAAAAAGCAGCGGCGCAAAAACGCGTCGGGCAGTTCCTTTTCATTGTTGGAGGTGATGAACACCAGCGGCCGGTGCTTGGCCTTGATGAGCTCACGCGTTTCGTACACATAGAACTCCATGCGGTCGATCTCGCGCAACAGGTCGTTCGGGAACTCGATATCGGCCTTGTCGATCTCGTCGATCAGCAATGCCACCGGCTCGTCGGCGGTGAAGGCCTGCCAGAGCACGCCCTTGACGATGTAGTTATGGATGTCCTTGACCTTTTCGTCCCCTAGCTGCGAATCGCGCAGGCGGGAGACGGCGTCATATTCATACAGGCCCTGTTGGGCCTTGGTGGTCGATTTGATGTGCCATTGCAACAGCGGCAGCTTCAGCGCCTGGGCCACTTCCTCGGCCAGCATGGTCTTGCCGGTGCCGGGTTCGCCCTTGACCAGCAGCGGCTTTTTCAGAGCGGCCGAGGCGTTCACGGCAAGCATCAGGTCCTGGGTGGCGACGTAGTTTTTGGATCCTTGAAATTTCATGGTCTGGCGTCAGTGTGAGCGGGTTTGAGGGCTATTCTCTTGGTTTGAAAGCAGCCGGTGTCTTGGGGCAACAGGCCCAGATATAATCCGGGGTTGTTTATAAGATGAATCCCACCTGATTGTGCGCGCAAAATGAATAAGCTGTTCACCACGATATTCGCCGTTGCTGTCTCTTGTGCGACGGCAGCCAGCCTGGCCCAGGAAATCAAGGGCGACGCCAAGGCCGGCGAAACCAAGAATGCCATGTGCATCGGCTGCCACGGCATCAAGGGCTACCAGGCCTCCTTCCCTGAGGTCTACAAGGTCCCGATGATTTCGGGCCAGGGCGCCAAATACATCGTCGCCGCACTCAACGAATACAAAAAAGGCGACCACAAGCACCCCACCATGCGCGCCATTGCCGACTCGCTGTCAGACCAGGACATCGCCGACCTGGCTGCCCACTACAGCGCCGATGGTCTCGTGGCTTCCGCCGAGCCGGCCAAGCCAGCCGACCCCAAGGCTGTCAAAGCCCCCAGCAAAGAACCCAGTGCCCAGGTCCAGGCCCTGCTGAACAAGGCCAACTGCGCGTCTTGCCACGGCGCCAATTTCAGCTCGCCGATTGACCCAAGCTACCCCAAGATTGGCGGCCAGCACGCCGACTACCTCTTTGTGGCCCTCAAGGCCTACAAGACCGAGAACAACCCCAAGGTCGGCCGCGGCAACGCCATCATGGGCGGCATGGCCAAGCAGTACACCAACCCCGAGTTGAAGCTGCTGGCCAACTACCTGTCGTCGGTAGACGGTGACCTGAAGACCATTCCGCAGAGCAAGTTCCGCTGATCCGGGATCTTCTTCCCAAGAAAAAAGCCGCTGTCTCAGCGGCTTTTTTTTGGTCAGTCCCGAGTTGCCCGGCGCTGCACGCAGTCTATGTAAGCGGCGCCGTCCGGCGGCCGCCCCGCACGCTGGCTTTCCCAGACCATCTGCCCCAGGCAGTCCATGGTTTCGTGGTGCGCGTCATGCAGCGAGTCGCGCCTGGCGGTGAGCAGTTCTACCGCCTGCCGAATGCCGCGGGGCTGATCGATGGAGCATTGCTCGCTGATCGACAAATGCATGGACAGGTGCAAAAACGGATTGGTCTTGCCCGCTTCCACGTCGTACATTTTGCCGAGCGCGCCGTCGGCGTCGGCAAAGTCCGCGTGGTATTCGGGATGCTCTTCAATCCACTGGCTTGCTATGGTTTCGATAGCTTCCATGGGTTGGCCGGCGCGGGCTTTGGCGTAAACGGAGCAGAAGAACCGGCGTACGTCGGCTTGCGAAGGGGTAAACATGGCTAAAGGTTATCACGCAGCGGTTTTCCGTCGCCGGCGTGGTGGCTTGCTTACGCGCCTTCGAGCCACGGGGCTGGCCGGCTCCGTCCTACAGACAGTTTTTGCACTCCTGCCTACATTACGAAGCACAGTGACAGTGGCGCAGTTCCGGGGCAAGGTCACTCTATAACCATCCACAAGCCCGGCGAGGAGATTTCAGATGAACGCAGCACGCATCACAGGCATTGTCCTGATCGTTTTGGGCCTGGCGGGTTTTTTCACCGGCGGCTTCAGCTTCACCAAGGACACGACAGCGGCCAAGCTTGGCCCGATCCAGTTGACCGTCAAAGAAAAAGAGGCGGTCAACATTCCCCAGTGGTTGAGCCTGGGCGCCATCGTGCTGGGCGCGGTCGTATTGGTCGTAGGCTTTAAAAAGAGCTGATGACTTTATCTGTGTCATCTGCGCCATCTGCGGATTGAAGAATTTATCCGCAGATTACGCAGATTTACGCAGATTGAAACGGGGATGAGGTCTCGACATTCGATAGCGTTGGCGGGCTTAGTTGCCCTGAACGCTGAGCATGCGGGAAATCGTGCGCGCTGCTTCTAGTAGCTGCGGCAACATGGTTTCCTGCATCGCCTTGGCGCTGGTGCGATTGGCCTGGCCGCTGATGTTGAGCGCGGCCACTGTCTGGCCTGAGCGATTGGTGATCGGCGCCGCCATCGACACCAGCCCTTCCTCCAGTTCCTGATTCACCAACGACCATCCTTGCTTGCGCGCCTGCGCGATCTTGGCCATCAGCTCTTTCACATCGGTCACGGTGTACTTGGTGCGCGCGGTCAGTGCTGACTTCTGCAGACATTTCATCGCCTCATCCTCGGGTAGGGCCGACAACAGCATCCGCCCCATCGACGTGCAGTAAGCCGGCAGGCGTGAGCCCACGCCCAGGCTGATGCTCATGATCTTGTGCGTCGGCACGCGCAGCACGTAGACGATGTCGGTGCCGTCCAGCGCCGCAGCTGAGCACGACTCCTTGACCTCGGCGACCAGCGCTTCCATCACTGGCTCGGCCAGGTTCCAGATTGGCATGGAGGAGAGGTACGCAAAACCCAGGTCCAGGATGCGGGGCGTGAGGCTGAAGAACTTGCCGTCGTTGTGCACATAGCCCAGTGTTTCCAGCGTCAGCAAAATGCGGCGCGCGCCGGCGCGGCTCAGGCCGCTGCGCCCGGCCACTTCGGTCAGCGTCTGCCGTGGCGCTTCGGTGCTGAACGAGCGTATGACTTCAAGCCCGCGCGCAAAGGACTGGACGTAGGCATCCCCGGGTTTGTGGCCGGTAATGGGCGTGGGTGCAGCGTTTGCCATGATGCGGGAAATCTCCTAAAATTCATTATACGAACTCTTGTTCTTATGTCGAACAATTTTTGACTATTAATGGCGATGGCCTGCCGATTTCAGCAAAGCCATCCGCAGCTGGAGACTTCTGAATGATCAACAAAATTGCCGCCTCCGTCGCCGACGCGTTGGCGGACGTGAAAGACGGCGCCACGGTGCTGATTGGCGGCTTCGGCACCGCCGGCATTCCCAATGAGCTGATCGACGGCCTGATAGAGCAGGGCGCCAAAGACCTGACCGTGGTGAACAACAACGCCGGCAATGCCGAGACGGGCCTGGCCGCGTTGCTCAAGGCTGGGCGCGTGCGCAAGATCATCTGCAGCTTTCCGCGCCAAGCCGACAGCCAGGTGTTTGACGGCCTCTACCGCAGCGGCAAGCTGGAGCTCGAACTGGTGCCGCAAGGCAACCTGGCCGAGCGCATACGCGCCGCCGGCGCCGGCATAGGCGCTTTTTTCTGCCCCACGGGCTATGGCACCGAGCTGGCACGCAACGCCGACGGCAGTGCCAAAGAGACCCGCGAAATCAACGGCAAGCACTATGTGCTCGAAATGCCGATCCATGGCGATGTGGCTTTGATCAAGGCAGAGCGGGGCGACCGCTGGGGCAACCTGACCTACCGCATGGCCGCGCGCAATTTTGGCCCGGTGATGGCAACCGCTTCGAAGAAGACGATTGCCACCGTGCATGAGGTCGTCGAACTCGGCGCATTGGATCCCGAAGCTGTTGTGACCCCGGGCATCTTTGTCCATCACATCGTCAAAATCCAACGCACTGCCACGCAGGCCGGTGGTTTCAAAAAGGCGGCATGACCATGACCTACCAACGTCGCACCAAAGACCAGCTCGCAGCCCGCGTCGCCCAGGATATTTTTGACGGGGCCGTTGTCAACCTCGGCATCGGCCAGCCGACGCTGGTGGCCAACCATCTGCCAGCCGGGCGCGAGGTCATCCTGCAAAGCGAAAACGGCATCCTCGGCATGGGTCCGGCGCCTGCCGAGGGCGAAGAGGATTTCGACCTCATCAACGCCGGCAAGCAGCCGGTGACGCTGCTCAAGGGCGGCGCGTTTTTTCACCATGCCGACAGCTTCGCGATGATGCGCGGCGGCCACCTCGACATCTGCGTGCTGGGCGCCTTTCAGGTCTCAGCCACGGGCGACCTGGCCAACTGGAGCACCGGCGAGCCGGGCGCCATCCCCGCTGTTGGCGGCGCGATGGACCTGGCCATCGGCGCGCGTCAAACCTGGGTGATGATGGATTTGCTCACCAAGCAAGGGGTGAGCAAGCTGGTGCAGCAATGCAGCTACCCGCTGACCGGCATCGCCTGCGTCAAGCGCGTCTACTCCGACATCGCGACACTGGAGTGCACGCCGCAGGGCCTGAAGCTGATCGACACCGTCGAAGGCCTGACGCACGCCGAACTCGAAAAACTGGTGGGCCTGCCGATTGCGGCCGCCTGATCTTTGACCCCATTTCTTTAAAGCACACACCATGACCCAAGCTTTCATCTGCGACGCCATCCGCACTCCCTTCGGCCGTTACGGCGGGGCCCTGAGCAGCGTGCGCACCGACGACCTGGGCGCGATCCCGATCAAGGCGCTGATGGCGCGCAACCCGAATGTCGACTGGCAGGCCGTCACGGACGTGCTTTACGGCTGCGCCAACCAGGCCGGTGAAGACAACCGCAACGTGGCGCGCATGGCGGCCTTGCTGGCGGGCCTGCCAATGGACGTACCCGGCGCCACCATCAACCGCCTGTGCGGCTCGGGCCTGGACGCCCTGGGCAGCGCCGCGCGCGCTATCAAATCGGGTGAAGCCACCTTGATGATTGCCGGCGGTGTTGAAAGCATGAGCCGCGCGCCGTTCGTGATGCCCAAGGCCGAGAGCGCTTTCAGCCGTGCCAATGCGGTGTACGACACCACCATCGGCTGGCGTTTCATCAACAAGCTGATGAAAGAAAAATACGGCGTTGATGCCATGCCCGAGACCGCCGAGAACGTGGCCACAGACTACAAGATCAGCCGCGAAGACCAGGACAAGATGGCGCTGGCCAGCCAGCTCAAGGCCGTGGCCGCGCAAAAGGCCGGTTACTTCGACGCCGAAATCACGCCGGTGACGATTGCCCAGAAGAAGGGCGATCCCATCGTGGTGAGCAAGGATGAGCATCCGCGCGAGACCTCGCTCGAAGCGCTGGCCAAACTCAAAGGCGTGGTGCGCCCTGACGGCACGGTGACGGCCGGCAACGCCAGCGGCGTGAACGACGGCGCCTGCGCATTGCTGCTGGCCGACGAAGCCACGGCCGCAAAGAATGGCCTCACGCCAAAGGCGCGCGTGGTCGGCATGGCCACCGCCGGCGTCGCGCCGCGCATCATGGGCATCGGCCCCGCGCCGGCCACGCAAAAAGTGCTGGCTCTGACGGGCCTCACCATCGAGCAGATGGACGTGATCGAACTCAACGAAGCCTTTGCCGCGCAAGGCCTGGCTGTGCTGCGCATGCTGGGCGTGCGCGACGACGACCCGCGCGTCAACCCCAACGGCGGCGCGATTGCGCTGGGCCATCCGCTGGGCGCTTCGGGTGCGCGCCTGGCCACCACGGCCGTCAACCAGCTGCACAAGGGCGGCGGCCGCTATGCGCTGGCCACCATGTGCATCGGCGTGGGGCAGGGCATTGCAGTCATTCTTGAGCGTGTCTGACGCGCCCTTGAAGCTTGCGCTTGCGCCGCCGCAATGCCGCAATGTCCTGTGAAGCGGACTGATATAGTTGCTATTAGTTTGATAGCTACTTGTCCATGCTCCATCTGGGCGGAAGGCACTTTTCCTTTATAAAAGCACGGACATCAACACGGCAAACACATGGCCTTCCCGCTGATCACCGATCCCTTCTTCTACGCCGTCGCCGTTCCCGCCGTGCTCATGCTGGGCGTCAGCAAAAGCGGCTTTGGCGCGGGCTTCGGCTCGCTGGCGGTGCCGGTGATGGCGCTGGCCGTCACGGTGCCGCAGGCCGCGGCCATCCTGATGCCGGTGTTGCTGCTGATGGACCTGCTGGGGCTGGCGGCTTTCCGGCGAGATTTCGACTTCAAGTTCCTGAAGTTCCTCGTTCCCTTTGGCCTGGTGGGCACGGTGGTGGGCGCGCTGCTCTTCAAGGTGCTGGACGCCAAGGTGGTGGCGGCGCTGGTGGGAATCTTCACGCTCTTGTTTCTGGCGCAGCGGCTTTTGTTTCCGCCGCGGCCCGACAGCCTGCCGCCACCCAAATGGGTGGGCGCGATCCTCACCGTCACCTCCGGGTTTACCAGCTTCGTGTCGCACGCCGGCGGGCCGCCCTTGAGCGCCTATGTCATCCCGATGCGCCTGAGCCCGGTGAAATTCACCGCCACCATGGCGGCCTTCTTTTTTGTCATTAATTTGTCGAAGTGGATTCCTTATGCCTGGCTGGGCCTGCTTGACCTGCGCAACATGGCGACCTCGCTCGCCTTGCTGCCCCTGGCGCCGATCGGCGTGTGGATGGGCGTGCGCATGGCCCGCAGCATCAGCCCGGTGCTTTTTTACCGGCTGCTGTATGTTGGCATGCTGCTGACGGGCTGCAAGCTGGTCTGGGACGGTTTTCGCTGAGACCATGGACACAGAGGACTTGTCCGCCGGGCAGGCTCCTGCTTACATTTGCTCTTCACATTCAAAACTCTTGTCCGGCACCCGGGATTTTTACCGGCCTCTAGTCTGCAAATTTCTGTAAGAATCGCTGGGATGACCACAAGATGCGTGCGCCGCCGCTGATTTCCCTTCATGACCACTGTTGTTTTTGCTGATCTCGTTGGCAGCACCAGCATGTTTGAACGGCTGGGCGATGAAACGGCATCACGCTTTGTCACCCAGTTGATCGGCGTGTTGAGCCAGGTCTTTGAGCAGCACCACGGCCGGGTCGTCAAGCTGCTGGGCGACGGCCTCTTTGTGGTGTTCCCCAACGAAGGCGATGCGCTCTCGGCCTGCATCAGCATTCAAAAGCGCCTCCAGGAAACCCCTATCAAGCCCGGCGGCAGCGGCGCGCCGGTGCAGATGCAGATGGGCATCGAGTCGGGCGAAGTGGTCGAGATCGACGGCGACTGCTTCGGCGACACCGTCAATTCCGCCGCCCGCCTGGCCGATCTGGCCGGCGCCGCGCAAATCCTCACCACTGAAAACGTCTGGACCGCGCTGCTGCCCGCCCAGAAGGCATCGCTGCGCAGCATGGGCCCCATGTACCTGCGGGGCAGGGCCGGCGCCAGCCACGTCTACCGCGTCGAATGGCAGGCCGGGCGCGACGAAGACGCCACGATGGCCGGGCGTTCGATGTTTGCCTCGCCGAGCCAGGCTTTCCTCGAGCTCACCTTCGCCGGGCAAACCGTGCGGCTGGACGCCAAGAGCAGCAAGCTCGCCCTGGGCCGGGCGGCCGACGCCGCGCTCACGCTGAACGATCCGCGCGTCTCGCGCATGCACGCCACGCTGGAGTGGCGCGGCGGGCATTTTGTGCTGACGGACGCCTCCAGTTACGGTACCTGGGTCTATATGGGCAACCAGAGCGAAGCCGTGGTGCTGCGCCGCACCGAGTGCTACCTGGTCGGCAACGGCCAGATTGTCCCGGGTTGCGACCGCGCTGACGACAACGCACCGCTGATCGGGTTTTCGATCAGCACCTGAGGACCTAGTACGGCCTGAACGGGGCCGCGCAAGCACCTTTTCGGGGATCAGCATCGGGAAAAGTTGCGGCTTTCACGGATGTTTCCCTCCGGTGAGGCAAGCTAGAATTGTTTGTTTCAAGACGTAGCCGGGCTTTTGGGCCGCCCGCAGGCTATCCCGCCTTTTCGCCTCTTCAGCCCATTCGCCCAATTCCATCTCCTCATGAGTCTCAAGAAACTTGGCCGATACGATCTCATCCGCGTCCTCGGCAAGGGTGCGATGGGGCTGGTGTATGAGGGGCGTGATCCCAACCTTGACCGCCGCGTGGCGATCAAGACCATCAAGGTGGAAAACCTGTCGGAAGAGGCTGCGGCCGAATACGAAGTGCGCTTTCGTACCGAGGCCCGTTCGGCGGCGCGCCTGCAGCATCCGCACATCGTCAGCGTCTACGACTCCGACCGTGATGGCGATATCGCTTTCCTGGTCATGGAATTCATCGCCGGCGACGACCTCAAGCACCACCTCGACAAGGGCGACCTCTACAGCCTGGAGCAGACGCTGGGCATCATGGGCGATTTGCTTTCGGCGCTCAACTACGCGCACAGCCAGAGCATCGTCCACCGCGACATCAAGCCGGCCAATCTGCTGATCGAGACCAATGGCCGCGTCAAGCTCACCGACTTCGGCGTCGCGCGCATCCAGGATTCGGGCGAAGCCACCCGTACGCAGGGCTCCATGGTGGGCACGCTCAAATACATGTCGCCCGAGCAGGTGCAGGGGCGCCCGATTGACGCCCGCGCCGACCTCTTTGCCGCCGGCATCGTGCTTTACCAGCTGCTCACCGGCAAACGGCCGTTTGACGGCGACACCGATTTCGCCACCATTCAGCAGATCGTGGGCCATACGCCCGCCCCGCCCAGCGCGTTCAATGCCAAACTGCCAGCCGCGATTGATGCCGTGGTGGCCCGGGCACTGGCCAAGTCGCGAGACCAGCGCTATGCCAGCGCGCAGGAATTCCTCACCGCGCTACAGGCCGCAGCCCGTGAGGCCACCGACACCACCGTGCTGCCGCCGGCGGTGCCACCCGGGCCGGGCAGCAACTCGACCTGGACGTCGACCATGCTCAGAGGCGAAGCCCTGGTGGATCAGCCGTCGGGCACCAGCGCCAACATCTCGGTCGTCACGCAAGAGCTTGAACTCGTCTACTGGAAAGACATCAAGGAATCCATGGATGTGGAAGACATCCAGGGCTTTCTCACGAAATTCCCTTCAGGCATTTATGCCGACCTGGCCCGTCGCCGCCTGAAAAAACTGGGCGTTTCGGGCGGTGAAGACTCGGACGTCACGCGACTGAGCACCGGTACCTTGATCATCCCGCGGCCGGGCATGCAGACCATGCCCCCGGCCGGCGGCACCGCTGGCGTCGGCCAGGGCAATGCCGATACCGCCTGGAAAGCGCTGGAAGCAGCCGCAGCCCAGGTGCCGGCCGCCCCTTTTGTGCCGCCGACGCCTGCCGCAGACGACCCTGACGCCACGCGCCTGGGTGCGCCTGTGATCGCAGCGGTGGCCCAGCCTGCGCCAAAAGCAGCCGCACAAGACGAATCATCCGGCTCGTCTGAATGGCCCTCAACCGTCTTTAGCGAAACGGACGCGGGGCCCGTTGCCAAGCCTGAAGCCAAGTCCCCAGCCGCCGAAGCGCCCGGCGCCAAGCCGGTCAAAGGGGTTAAGGCCGCCAAGCTGGCCAAGGCGACCGGCACGGCAAAAGCCATGGACGCGATGCCTGCCGGGGTTCTGAAGCCGGAGCCGGCAAGAAATGACCTGACCGGCGCTGTGTCTAAATCCGGCGCAAAAACCAGCGACAAGGCAAAGCCCCCCGCGCCCAAATATCTCATGTGGGGTGTGGCAGGTGTGGTGGCGCTGGCAGGCATCGGCATCGGGATGAAATTGATGTCGCGCTCCGGCGCACCGGCAGCGCCGTCGGCTGTGCAGGCCGCGCAAGCCACAGATACAACAGCGTCAGCGCCCACTTCGACTGTTTCGCCGGCGGCTCCCGAGCCTGTGGTGCAAGCTGCGGCCCCGGCTCAGGCCCAAACACCGGCGTCGGCTGCATCCCAGGCGGCTGCGCCGCTGTCGCCGGCCTCCAGGGCAGCCCTGGCGCTGGCTGCGGCCAACAAAAAGGCGGCCCTTGAGAAAGAGCGGCAGGCCAAGCAAGCCCAGGCCAAAGCGGGAGCTACGGCGCCCGCCACTACGGCGGCCGAGCACGCCGCCACGCCCGCGCCGGCTGCGGCATCAGGCGGCGGCCCGCGGCAAGCCTGTGAGGGCCGGATGCTGATCGGGCTCCAGATCTGCCTGCAAGAGCAGTGCGCCAAACCGGCTTTCACCAATCACCCGGTTTGCGTGGAACGCCGAGCCATGGAACAGCGGCGGCGTGACGCCGAGCAGTTCAGCCGGTAAGACGCTGTTAGTCCGCCCCTCTTACTCCTTCCCCCGCTGGGGGAAGGTGGGGATAGGGGCTGACGGTGATGGATCGACTTGCGCTTTAGGTTTGGGCGCTGCGGGCCCCCATCCCAGCCTTCCCCCAGCGGGGGAAGGAGTAAAACCAGCAGGCTGCTATAAAAGGTATAGCTGACTACCCAATATTTACATGGGCTACAGCCATACTTTTCTCTAAAACCTAGTCATGCCAGCCGGCAGGCCGGCGCTGCGCCTGCTGCTGGCGTTCCTGCGCCAGTTGCTCCTCCAGCTGCAAGCGGCCCTGCGTGGCCACGGCGATGACCTTGGTGCGGTCTTTGCGGTGCGGGTACATGCGTTCAAACAGCTCCAGGTTGTGGCGGCGAAAGCGCATGGCGGCCTGGCGCGCCTCATGCGGCGGCTGGCCCAGCAGCTCCAGCACCGTACGCGCGCTGCGCAGGCTAGACTCGAACACCTCGCGTTCCACCTGCATCACGCCGCGGTCACGCAGCGCATTCCAGTGCGTCACGTCGCGCGCGCGGGCGACGATCTGCATTTGCGGGAAATGCTCGCGCGCCAGGTCCACGATCTTGAGCGACTGCTCCATGTCGTCGACCGACAGCACCAGGATTTTGGCGGTGGCCGCGCCGGCGGTGCGCAGCAGGTCCAGCCGCGTCGCATCGCCGTAGAACACCCGGTAGCCGAAGGCCCGCACGGTTTCCACCATCTCGGCGTCGTGGTCCAGCACCGTGGCGGGGATGCCCTGGGCCAGCAGCATGCGGCCGACGATCTGGCCATAGCGGCCGAAGCCGGCAATGATGATGGGCGCCTCTTGCTGTTCGGAGATTTCCTCAAGCTGGGGTGTGTCGCAACCGGCCCAGCGCGGCAGCAGCAGCTTGTCGACGGCTACCAGCAGCAGCGGGCTGAGCAGCATCGACAGCGCCACCGCGCCTATCAGCAATGAGGCGGTTTCCGCCGAGAACACCTTGGCGCCGGCAGCCGCCTGGAACACCACGAAGGCGAATTCGCCGCCTTGGGCCAGCAGCACCGCGAACACCGGCCGTTCCTGAAAGGGCAGCTTCATGAGGCGCGCCAGGCCGTAGATCACCACCAGCTTGAGCGTCAGAAAGCCGAACAGGATGGCGGCCATGAGGCCGGGTGACTTCCACAGCACGCCGAAGTCGATGCTCATGCCTACGGCGATGAAGAAGAGCCCCAGCAGCAGGCCCTTGAAGGGCTCGATGTCGGTTTCGAGTTCGCGCCGGTATTCGCTTTCCGCCAGCAGCACACCCGCCAGAAAGGCGCCCAGCGCCATCGACAGGCCGACAAACTGCATCAGCGCCGCGATGCTGACCACCAGCAGCAATGACGCCGCTGTAAAGATCTCGGGCGTGCCGCTGTTGGCGATCCAGCGCAGCAGCGGGCGCAGCAAAAGGCGCCCGCCCAGGATGATCGTGGCGATGGCTGCTACGATTTTGAGAGCTTCAAATCCAGTGCTGGTATGGGCTGCAGCCTCATTTCCTCCAGACATGGCGCCCAGCAGAGGCAGCAGGGCCAGGATCGGGATGGCCGCCACATCCTGGAACAGCAGGATGGAAAACCCGGCTTGCCCGCTGGAGGTGGGCATCAGGTGGCGTTCGCCGATGGCCTGCAGGGCAATCGCGGTGGACGACAGCGCCAGGCCCAGACCTGCGACCAGCGCAATCTGCCAGCTCACGCCAAAAGCCATGGCCACGCCGGTCAGCAGCACGGCGCAGCCCAGCACCTGTGCGCTGCCCCAGCCGAAGATGGGCCGGCGCAAATTCCACAGGCGCTTGGGCTCCAGCTCCAGGCCGACGAGGAAGAGCATCAGCACCACGCCGAATTCGGCAAAGTGAAGAATGTCCTGCACGTTGGTGACCAGCCCCAGGCCCCAGGGGCCGATGGCGATGCCGGCGCCGAGGTAGCCGATGATCGAGCCGAGGCCGAGTTTTTTGGCCAAGGGGACGGCGATGACGGCAGCGGCGAGATAAATGAGGCTGTTAGTCAGCCAGGCAGGTGCGTGCTCCATCAAGACGCTCCCACGGCGTTTGCATTGGCGCCTTCATCATTTGCCACGGACCTGTCCCGCATGGGCACCACGCAGGCGGCGCATTGCTCCAGGTCTTCCAGCTCAGGCCAGTCGGGGTAGCTTTGCAGGCGCTGGCTGAAGGTTTCGATGTGGCCGGCCACCGTCTGCCGATCCACGGTGTGGGCGCCATGCAGCACCAGCGGCGGCAAAAACCGCATGCCGCACAGCGCGGCCGTCTGCTCGTAAGGCGGCAAAAAAGCGTCAAAGAAATAGCGGTTGTAACCCTGGGGGTGGTAGGACTCTTCAGGGCCGCCGGTGGTGGCCACCAGCCACAGGTCTTTGCCCTCCAGCGCCCGGCCCCGGCTTTCTCCGTCGCCATCACCTTCGCCGTAGGCCCAGCCGTAGGTCAACACGTCGTCAAGCCAGAGCTTTTGCAGCGCCGGCATGGAATACCACTGGAGGGGGTGCACCAGCACGACCAGCCGGGCACGCTCCAGCGCGGCCTGCTCCTGCGGAACGTCAATCGCATAGTCCGGGTAACTGGAGTAAAGATCTTGCACCTGCACACGCGGCAAGGCCTTCGCAGCCTCCATCAAAGGGCGGTTGACCCGAGATTCGCGCCAGGCCGGATGGGCTGCAATGACATAAATGTCAGGGTTTGCCGTATCGTCTGTGGTCTTATGAGTGGTTGTGAGAACGGTGTCCATGCCGTTACCATAGCGGAAAAGCAAGAGCAAGATCAGGGCTCGGCCCTGAACAATGAGGAGATTCGCATGCCCGTGGTTGTGATCGCCAATCCGAAGGGGGGCGTCGGCAAGACGACGCTGGCCACCAATGTTGCCGGCTACTTCGCCAGCCAGGGCCATTCGGTCATGTTGGGCGACGCCGACCGGCAGCAGTCTTCACGGCTGTGGCTGGGCCTGCGCCCTCCGGCCGCCAGGCCAATCGCCACCTGGGATGTGAGCGCCGACCTGATCGTCAAACCGCCCAAAGGCACCACCCATGTTGTGCTCGACACGCCTGGCGGCCTGCACGGCTGGCGCTTTAACGACGTCCTCAAGCTTGCTGACAAGGTCATCGTGCCGCTGCAGCCCAGCGTCTTCGACATCTTTGCCACGCGCACCTTCCTGGACCAGCTGGCCGAGCACAAGAATGCCGGCAAGATGCAGGTGGGCATTGTCGGCATGCGGGTGGATTCACGCACGATAGCCGCCGATAAATTGCGCGGCTTCGTGGAAGGCCTGGGCCTGCCGGTGCTGGGCTATCTGCGCGACACGCAAAACTACATCCACCTGGCCGCTCGCGGCCTGACCCTCTTTGACGTGGCGCCCAGCCGGGTCGAAAAAGACATGGAGCAGTGGAAGGCCATCTGCCAGTGGCTGGATCGCTGAGCGCAAGCGCCTCGGCTTGTCACTGAGCCGACAAGCTTGGCGGGCGCGTACCGCTACAGTGGCGCGATGAGGACTTTTCAAACCCTGGCCGAGCTGGCCGCCTGCACCGGCCAGGAAGTCGCCGTCAGCGACTGGATCACCATCACCCAGCAACAGGTCAACCTGTTTGCCGAGGCCACGGGTGACCATCAATGGATTCATGTGGATGTGGAAAAAGCAACAGCCGGCCCATTTGGCGGGCCGATCGCGCATGGCTTTTTGACGCTGTCGCTGCTGCCGCGGTTTTTCGAATCCTCGTTTGAGATCACAGGCTCGCGCATGGGCGTGAACTATGGCCTCAACAGGGTGCGCTTTACGGCGCCCGTGCCGGTGGGCAGCCGCCTGCGGGGGCGCATGAAGCTGTTGGCTGCCGAGGCCATTGCCGACGACGGGATGCAGATGACCTGGGAAGTGACGGTAGAGCGTGAAGGGTCGGCCAAACCGGTGTGCGTGGCCGAGTCGCTGGTGCGGCGCTACCCGTGAGCGCCTGAGGCAGCCTAGATGCGCGTGAGCTGGCTGGCCGGCAGCCAGCCTGCAAAGACGTCGATCAGGCTATTGATGCGTTCAGCCGCTTCGCTTTGGGTGTGGGCCTGCGAAATGCACTGGTGCAGGTCGCTGCGCAGCATCCACAGTTCCGAAGGCGTGTGCGCCACGCTGATTTTGTAAAGAACCCGTTGGGAACGCATGTCCTTGCAGTCGTGCAGCAGGGCTTGCAGGCTTTCCCGGATCTGCTCGAGGGGCAGGCGGTTGGCGGGGGGGCGCCCGGAGTCGGCGAAGGCAGCGGGCGCTGCAATACCGAAGAGACGCTGGATAACCATGTTCACGGGAAGACTCCTGCCAGTCTTGTGAACTGGACTATGGGAAGGGATAACTCGGGAAGGCCGGAAAGTGGGAAGTGGCCGGGGTACCGGCGTCCACAGACCTGAATCTTTAGGCTTGAAGCATCGAATTATAGGGTTTTCACCTACTTGCCGGCAAGAGCCCAGGGCAGATGCCCGACGGACGGTCAGGGGTTTGTTGCGCCGCCGAAACCATTTTGCCGCCAGGCTTCAAACACCGTGACGGCAACGGTGTTGGAGAGGTTCAGGCTGCGCTGGCCGGCCTGCATGGGTACCCGCAGGCGTTGGGCCGGGGCAAAGGATTCCCGCAACTCCGGCGCCAGGCCGCGGGTTTCGGCGCCGAACACCAGCCAGTCGCCGGGTTGGAAGCGCGCGTCGTAGACACTGCCCGACCCGCGGGTGGTCATGGCAAAAAGCCGGCCAGGGGGTGGTTGCTCACTTTCGAGAAAGGCTTGCCAACTGGCGTGCCGCAGCACTTTCGCGTATTCGTGATAGTCCAGGCCTGCGCGCCGCATGTGTTTGTCATCCATCGAAAACCCCAGTGGCTCCACCAGGTGCAGGCGGCAGCCGGTGTTGGCCGCCAGCCGGATCACGTTGCCGGTGTTGGGGGGGATTTCGGGTTCGACCAGGACGATATTGAACATGCGGGAGACCGGGGTGCAGGGGGAATGGCGGGTGGGCGAGCCGGGATTCTAGGTGGGCGCCGTGCGCGCAAGAACCACGGCCGTGACGTGCGAAGCACCCGCATCCCGCAAAACCTGCGCCGCCGTGTAGATGGATGCGCCGCTGGTCATCACGTCATCGACCAGCACCACACGCCGGCCTTGCAGTTCTGCCGCGCGCAGCGGGTCGACCTGAAAAGCGCCCTTGACATTGGCCAGCCGCTCTTTGCGCTTGAGCTGGCTTTGCGGGCGGGTATGCCGCACGCGCAGCAGCAGCCCGGCATCGGTGCGGGCCGGCGTGCGCGTCTGCCGTGCCAGTTCCACGCACAGCTCCCAGGCTTGGTTGAAGCCTCGCGTCTGCAGGCGCTGCACGGCCAGGGGCATGGGCAGTACCCAGTCTTGCGGGCTCAACCCGGCAAACACCTCGGCGGTGCCGGGAGTCTGGAGCAGCAGGCCGGCGAAAAACCCGGCCCAGCCGTGCTGCCCGCCGAATTTGTAGCCGGCGATCAAGGTGGACCACGGGTACGCGTAGTGCAAACCGGCCACGGCGCCATCCAGCGGAGACGGCTGGACGGCGCAGGCGCCGCACAGTAGCGGACCCGTCCTGAGGCCCATCGACAGGTCAGCGGGCAACGCCAGGGCGCAACGCCCACAGCGGGCTGTCGGCGGCGCAAAGCGTGCGACGCAGGGCCCGCAAACCTGATGCGCCGGCCAGCTGCGGCACACGGCGCATTGGCTGGCAAAGCCGAAGCGAAAGCCCGCGAAAAGGCCGGAGGGCCGGGGCAGGAATGCGTGAGGAGAAAGCAGTCGTGTGAACACCGTGTCAATATACTCGCGTACTTTTCTGCGAACCGCACCGGCCTCTTTTCATGACCACTTCCCACCAGCGCCCACCCACGCTAGACCCGATTGCCGTAGGCCGCTGGGAGCGCACCGCCCCGCCGGCCTCGCCGTGGCTTCATGAAGAGGTGGCGCGGCGGATGATGGACCGGCTGCAGTGGATCAAGCTGCAGCCCGGCTCCTGGATTCATTGGGGCGCGTTGCGCGGGGGGCTGCAGGCGCATGCGCAACTCGCCGGCCTTTATCCCGGTTCACAGTGTTTTGTGGTTGAAGCCCATGCGGGACGTGTGCAGGCAGCTATCAAAAAGATAGTAAAACCGTGGTGGCATCCGGGGCGATGGACAGCGCCTGCCGTGCGTTTTGAAGCACCCGCACCCGGCAGTGCCGACATGCTCTGGGCCAATATGGCGCTGCATGAGTCGGCCGACCCGCAGGCCTTGCTGGCGCAGTGGCATCAGGCACTCAAGGTCAATGGCTTTGTCATGTTTTCGTCCCTGGGCCCCGACACCGCCAAAGAACTGCGCGAGGTGTATGCGCAGCTGGGTTGGCCGCCGGCGAGCCACGAATTGACTGACATGCACGACTGGGGCGACATGCTGGTGCAAACCGGTTTTGCCGAGCCAGTGATGGACATGGAGCGCATCACGCTGACCTATGCGACGCCGGCGCGGCTGCTGCAAGATCTGGCTGAGTTGGGCCGTAATTTCCACCCGGCGCGATTTCCCGCCCTGCGGGGCAGGGCTTGGAAGGCGCGGCTTGAAGATGCGCTGGCCCGCCACCTCGTCAAAGGTGATGACGGAAGGCTGTCGCTCACTTTTGAAGTCATCTATGGCCATGCGCTGAAAGCGCCGCCCAAAATCAAGGTCAGCGCGCTCAGCGCGGTGTCGGTCGACGACATGCGCAGCATGCTGCAAGGCCAGCGGCCGGGCGCCTGAGAACAGTTCCGGGGCCATATGTTGCGCGCCCGCTCATCCGCACGCGGCAATCGGCCGGCAAGGGGTCTTTTCAGGGGGGCCGCAGGGCAAACCCGGCTACAATTCAAAGCTGAATTTTGGGGATGTTCCCAAGCCTCATGCGGCCAGTGCCCGGCACTGAACGCAGCTTTTTGAGGGTTGCCATATGTTGCAGCCAACGCCAGCGTTTCGTTTTGCCACCGCGCCCGCGCAGGGCGCCCACAGCCATGGTGCTGTGCTGTGGCTTCTCAAGCGTCACTGCTCACTCACTCCGGCCCAGCTGGGGTGGCTTTATGTGTCGCTGTGCGGTGTTTCGCTGGGTATCGCGGCATTTTTCTGGGCACAGGGCGCCACCATGGTGATGCCTTTTGCCTGGGCTGAGCTGGTGGCGGTGGGGGCGGCTTTTGTGGTGTACGCCCGTCATGCGGGAGACGGTGAAAAAATCGTCCTCGAAGGCGGGCAGCTGGTGGTGGAGCTGGAAACGGCAGGGCGCACCGAGCGGGCTGAGTTCAACCGCGAATGGGTGAGGATTGAGCCCAAGGCAGAAGACGGTTCGCTGATTGAAGTGTCCGGCCAGGGGCGGTCGGTGCGGGTAGGGCGCCATGTGCGGCCGGAATTGCGTCCGGCACTGGCGCGCGAGATCCGCATGGCGCTGCGAGGCGGCTGACGGACATCGAGGAGGCTGAAAGTCTCGCGTCAGTTCAGGCGGCGGCCGGAGGGTCCGCCGCTAACTTTATAATCAGCAGGTTAATTTGGTCGGTAACGTCGGTAATTGAAGCAGAAAAAGTGATCACGATGAACGTAAGCAACACCATGAGCAAAATGACACGGCTTGGCATGCAGCA
>Ga0136846_1221204_pt1 | contig 37997 bp, 37 predicted proteins | sample HopSoiMetagenom2_FD_96841 | JGI IMG/M metagenome (GOLD analysis project Ga0136846, IMG submission 96841) | Grasslands soil microbial communities from Hopland, California, USA - 2 Assembly 2016 (version 4) | ecosystem: Environmental > Terrestrial > Soil > Grasslands | place: USA: Hopland...
GGCCCTCACCCCCTACCCCCTCTCCCGCCCCCTCGCCACCCCCCTCCCCGGGAGAGGGGGACCCGGTTGAAGCTGTCTTGCTGGTCTCCCTCGTCCTTATTGTCCTTGCTGTCCTTGTCGTCCTTTCTTGCTTTTCTCCCTCTTCTCCCGGGGAGGGGGGTGGGAGGGGGCGGGAGAAGAGGGCCGGGGTGATGAGGGCCTGCGCACCACCTGAAATAAGGGCTTCTCGCGGCAAATCCCAACGTTGGGCCCGCCGCCGCCGTACAATCATCAGAAGACACTCGTCGTACCCAAGGCTCCGACTCGCGAGGACGTGACATGATCCGGTCGCCTCTCGAAACGCCCCCTTCCTCCCCGGCGCTCCCCTCGGGCGGACGCTGGCTCGTCGTCTCCTTCCACGATCTGGCCCCCCATTCCCAGCGGCCCTGCCAGGAGCTCGTCGCCCAGCTCGCCGAGCTGGGGGTCGAGCGTGCGTCGCTCCTCGTCGTCCCCCGCTGGCACGACCTCGAGTCGATCGAGGAGCGGCCCTTCTTCCGCCACTGGCTGCTCTCGCTGGCCGAGGCCGGCCACGAGATCTGCCTCCATGGCCTCACCCACCGGGCGGCGCGGGGCGAGTTCCATGGCATCGATCGCGGGCGGGCCGAGGTCAAGGTGCGCGAGGGGGCCGGCCTGCTCTCGGACCTCGGGTGCCCGGCCCGCGGCTTCGTGCCGCCGCGCTGGCGGCTCAGCGCCGACGCCCGCGAGGTGCTGCGCCAGCGCGGCTTCGGCTACGCCGTCACCCTCCGGCACCTCGACCTGCTGCAGGAGGACCGGCGCGTCGCCGCGCCCATGGTGTCCTTCGACGCTCACAACCTGTGGCGCCGCGTGGTCTCGCCGCTGGCGGGCCGGCTGCGCTTCGCCGCCAGCCGGCAGGCGCCCATCCTGCGCATCGCCGTCCATCCGGGCGACCTCTACGAGCCCGCGGTGCGGCGCACCCTCGTCGCCCTGTTGCGGGAGGCGCTGGCCGACCGGGTGCCGGTGACCTACGGCGAGCTCGCCTCCCGCGTCGCCGGCGCCGCGGTCTCCTGAAGCGGTCGCCTGACGCTCCGGGCCGTCACACCGTTGACGGCAACCTGTCACAGACCTGCGGGGCGCCGCGCTTTCCTCTCCCGGCTCAGGGGTTTAAGATGCCCTGGCAAGGAGCTATTCATGGAACGACGACTGGACCAGGATCTCGATCGCGTACGCCAGATGCTGCTGCGGATGGGCGGCATGGTGGAGGGGATGGTCGCCAAGGCGACGCAGTCCCTGCTCGATCGCAACAATCAACTGAGCACCGACGTGATCGCCGGGGACAACGACGTCGACCACCTGGAGATCGAGATCGACGAGCTCTGCCACCTCATCCTGGGCACCAAGCAGCCGACGGCGGTGGACCTCCGCTTCCTGGTTGCGGTGATGAAGATCAACGGCGACCTCGAGCGCATCGGCGATTCGGCGGTGAACATCGCCCAGTCCGTGCTGCAGCTCAACGACCAGCCGCCGCTCAAGCCCTACATCGACCTGCCCCACCTCTCGCAGCTCGTACAGGACATGGTACGCAAGAGCCTCGACGCCTTCGTGCGCCGGGACGCCCGCCTGGCCACCGAGGTCTGCCAGTCCGACGACGCGGTGGACGGCCTCTACAAGCAGCTCTTCCGCGAGCTGCTCACTTACATGATGGAAGACCCGAAGACCGTGAGCCGCGCCCTCCACCTGCTGCTCATCTCGCGCAACATGGAGCGCATCGCGGACCATGCCACCAACATCGCCGAGGACGTCATCTACTACGTCGAAGGCCGGGACATCCGCCACTCCAGCGGTCTGAGCGAAGAGGCGGCGCGCAAGGCGGTCTGAAGCGGGAAGGCGGCCTTCAAGGTCCTGACCTGAGGCGCGCGGCGATGGCGGCGGCCGCGGCCGCGTGGCCCAGGGGAGACCAGTGGGAGTCCTGGAGGAAGTACAGGACCTCCCCTTGCGCCGCCCGTTGCCGGAAGACCGGCGTCAGGTCCAGGAACCCGGCGCCGGGGCTCGCCTGCCGCACGATGGCGGCCAGACGGTCCGGCAGGTCATTGCTCTTCCAGCGGCCCTGCCAGCCACGGGGCTCGGCGCCGGCGGCGAAGCGAACCCGGTCGAGGTAGATCCGATCCTTGCTCGGCACGAAGACGACGAGAAGGCGGGCCCCCTGGCGCCGGCACCGCTCCCCGGCCTCGCCCAGCACCCGGCGGACCACCCCCAGGTCCGCGATCTCCTGGGGGGACAGGCGGTGCGCCGGGTATTCGAAGTACATCCGCACCTCCCGCCCGTCGCCCTGCCGCAGGACTCCGAAGGGATAGGCCAGGGTCCCCGTGGCATCCTGGCCTCCCGCGGTGCGCCCGAGGCGGCGCAGGGCGTAGAGGGCGTTGCGGGTGAAGGAGCGCAGGGCGAAGGAGTGGTTGCGCCGCGACAGCTCGGGCCAGACCGGCAGCGCCTTCTCGTAGCGCTCGACGTCCTGGAGGTCGTTGCCCTCGAAGAACGCCCAGACGCAGACACGGGGATGGAGCGGCAGGGCGTAACGCCGCAGCACCTCCAGCTCCTGCTGCGGTCCATACCAGGACTGCCCCAGGTTCACCACCGGCCGGCCCAGGTCCGCCGCCAGCCGCGAGGTCACCAGCTCGGACGCCGTCACCCCCCATCCTTCGACGAAGGAATCGCCGAGGACGACGATCTCCGCCGCCTGGGGATCCGGCCGGTTGCGAAAGCCGTTCTGGTCGTACCGGTAGCGCACGCCGTCCCAGACGAAGTCGTCGTGGGGCCGGTGCAGGTGGAGCAGCGTGGGATCGACCAAATTGCCGGGATGGCTCCAGGGCTGGGCCGCGGGCGTCCCGAAGAGGAGGCGGAAGTCGGCCAGATGCAGAAGCACGAGCGTCTCGAGCAGGCCGATGCCGAGGAGCGACGCGGCGGTCGTCACCACGAAGCCCCGCGCCAGCTCGCCGCGCCGCCGCCGGGCGAAGCCGAGGAGCGCCCCCCAGCCGAGGAGATACAGCGCCGCGAGGCCCGCGAGCACATGGACGTTGGGGAACCGGCTCGGGCTCGCCCAAACGAACAGCCCGAGCGCGCCGAGCCCCCCCGCGAGCGTCAGCCGCAGCGTCGCCCGGCCGGCCGGCGTCAGATCTGCCCCTCCCACCCGGTGCCATGGGTGCGGAACGCGGCACGGATCGCCGCCACCGTCTCCCCCGGCAGCGGTCCCTTCGCGACCTGCTCGACGTTCTGCCGCAGGTGCTCGAGCCGGCTCGTCCCCACGATCGCGCAGTGGACGCCATCCTGGTAAGCGGCAAAGCGCAGGGCGAGCTCGGTCCAGTCGTAAGGACCGGGATCGAGGCCGAGGGCGCGCCAGCGCTCCCAGTAGAGCGCGACGTCCGCGGCGGCCGCGGCGGCCGGGCGTTCGGCGAAGCGCCAGGGGGCGTTGGCGGCGGGGCGCTTGGCGATCACCCCCAGGCCGCGCTCCCTCGCCGTTGGCAGCGCCCGTTCAATCGCCCGCTGGTCGACCAGGTTGACCGACGTCTCGACGCTGCCGAAGGCCCCGGACGCGATCACCCATTCGAGCGGCGCGTTGTCGCCGGAGTAGGCGGCGACCCGCACCTTCCCGGCCGCCACCGCCGCCTGCAACGCGGCGACGACCTCGCCGCGCTCCAGCACCGCGAGCGGGCAGGAGTGGAGGTGGACGACGTCGATACGGTCGGTGCGCAGCCGGCCGAGGGCGGCGTCCACCCCCGCCGCGATCACCGGGCCCGTCCAATCGTCGTAGCCGGGGATGCCGTAGCCGACCTTGGTCGAGAGGACGAATTCGTCGCGGCGGCCGGCGAGGTGGCGGCCGATCCGCTCCTCGGAGAGGCCGTAAGAGCGCGCCGTGTCGATCAGGGTGACGCCGAGATCGAGGGCGCCGTGGAGGAGGCGGCCGACCTCCGCCTCGGCCAGCGCCGGATCGCCGACGTGCCCGGCGCCGAAGCCGAGGATGGGAACGGTGAGGCCGGTCCTGCCGAAGGGTCGGCGTTCCATGACGGGCGCGAGTCTAGCGCGAGTCGGGTCCCTGGCACCTCTAAAAGCAGCACCTCTAAAAGCAGATATCGAAACAGTCGAACCGCGGGTCGGTGATGCAGCACCGGCTCACCGGGTCCCACTTGTACCCGCAGGCGTGCGGGCAGGGATTCGTGGACGTCGCCTGCGCCTGGCGCACGGCCGGGACCAGGAACAGCGCGGACAGAAGGGCCAGCTTCCAGAGCTTCGGGACAAGGGTCGTCTTGGCTTTCATCCCAGGGTCTCCTTTCATAAAGAAGGGTGCGTTGTGGGAGGGCAGAAGAGACAGGGCTGACCGTCCGCGGACTCACTTCACGGGGCGGCTGGCGCGGAGCCCGGCTTGAATTCCACCGTCACCAGCCGCGCCGGGCTCTTGCCCGTATTGGTCAGCGTGTGGGTATAGCCGCCGGGCTGCCACTTGACGTCACCGGACTTGAGCCTGGTGGACACCGGACCCCGGCCTTCGACGTCGCTGCGCAGCTCGAGGTCGCTCACCGCCACCACCAGGTGAGGCCCGTCGTGATGATGGCTGGGCACCGTGGCCCCCGGTTGCAGCTCGACCTCCGACACGCGGGCGCCGTCATGGACGAAGAGCACCTTGACTCGACCGCCCGGGAATTCTCGGTTTCCCTCGGGCTCCGGCGGCCAGGGAGACGGCGCCTGGCGGAGCTTTTCATCCTGGACCAGCTCAATGGTCACGTTGCGGAACGGCCGGTCCGCGAGATTCCTCGCCGTGTGTGCGAAGTCGCCGGGGGTGAAACGGGTCTCTCCGTCGGCCAGCTTGACCTCGACAGGAGCCTTGCCCTGCACCTCGTTCGTGAAGCGGGCGTCTCCCAGCGTGACGAACAGATAATCGTGCCCGTGATGGTGCAGCAGCGTGGAGGCGTGCGGCGCCACCTCGACCTGGAAGACGCGGACCTGCTCGTTTTCGAGAGCCAGGTGATGCGAGGGCTCGGCGGTGAGCTCGACCGCGGGAGCCTCGGCGCCCACACCGTTGATCGCCGCCGGTAGCAGCGACAGGCAGAGCAGGGACAGCACAGAAAAACCGATCCTCCTCATCATATACCTCCTTGATCTCGGGCGATAGCGATAGCAGAGATCCGCATCCCATGGGCGGCCACTTCGGGTCACAATCTCAAGGCGTGGGCCAGACGGGTGCGGCGACGAGCCTGGCGAATATCATAAGAGACTACGATCAGCAGGGCAAGGAGAAGCTCTCGTAGGGCTCGCCCCGGGTGAGTAAACAAACTGGTCTTGTCCGTGTCCTCCCCCAGGAGAACACCGAGCGAGGAATCGCTCGCGAGGTGCGGGGATCCAGGATGACGAGAGAGATCGACGAGGAGCGGCAAAGCCAAAGCTTTCAAACTTCCGAATCCCGCGGGCTATTCGTCGGGGTAAACACGTTCGAAGATCATGACATTGGATCTCTGAGCTTCGCCGTGGACGACGCGGTGGACTTGGCCTTTCTTTTCTCCTGCGAGTTGGAGCTGGTATCGCCAGAGAGAGTCCATCTCGCCCTGGCCGGAGAGACCAAAAAACCCGAGACGGCAGATCAACTCGAGTGGCTCCGCACCGCTGGCGCGCAGTTCGTGGAAGCCAGGGCCAATAACCTCCAGAGGCTGGCTTTCGAGCTTGGCACAGACACGGGAAAAAGCGGCATCTGGATTCTCACGTTTTCGACTCATGGCTTCAGCGACCAGGGGCAGGACTACCTCGCCGCCCTTGACTCCTGGCTTTTGCGGCTTGCGAAGACCGGAATCTCCGTGACGTCCCTCTTGGACGACATCGCCCGGGCGACCACGCCGAGGCGCCTGCTCTTCCTGGACGCCTGCCGCCGACGTTTGACCCGCAATACCCGAGGGGCCGGAGACACGGGGATGAGCGATTCGCTCGGCCAGGCGATATCCAGCGCGACGGGCCTCGCCGTGCTGAATAGCACGACGCTCGGCGGCTACTCCTATGAGGATCCGACCCTCGGCAATGGCGTCTTCACTTCCGCCATCATACATGGGCTACGGAAAGGTCTCCACGATGACGGCAGCGGATTCGTCACGATCAACTCGCTCGCCAAGTATGTCAACGAAGAGGTCCAGGCCTGGGTGAAAACGAAAAAACCCAACGACATCGAGGTGAGCCGGGGAGTGGTCTACACGATCGAAGGACAAGTGGGCAGATTGCCGCTCGCCTCAAACGCTCTGGATGCCCTCACGCGGCGAGAACACCTCAGGCGGCGACAGCTGGCCCTGCAAAGGCTGCGACGTAATATCGGTCGGATTATATCGGGCAAGCATTTCGATGAAATCGAACGTCTGACCAGACCGGACCGGCAACCAGAGAACGTCATGAATATTCTGTGCGAGATAGAGGCGCTCGACGGTACGGAAAGATCGCAGCGTGCGTTTCTCCACTGGTTCGAACAGCAGGCCGAACCCGCATGGCGGAGCCGCTTCAGAAACGGCTTAGAGCTGATGTATGGACTGCAGGGAATGATCGACAAGCCCGCGGCGAAACAATGTTTTCTCGACGCCGCAGCCACTGGACATCCCGTGCCTCGGTTGTGGCTTGCCTGGCTGCGGACGACGGGTTCGTGCTCCTTCGAGCGCGACGCGGCCTCCTCCTCGTCGCTCGGCAGAGAGGATCTACACGAAGTCGAGGTGCTGGCTAAGCAAGGCGATACAGACGCCGCGATGGTGCTGGGGTTTGCTCTGACCGATGGCATTTCCTGTGAGCCGAATCGAAACCGCGCCGTCGAATTGATCCGTAAGGCTGCGCAAACCGGAGACACCGTGGCCATGAACTGCCTTGGCTATCTGGGCGAAGTCGGCATGGAAACCGAATCGGCACATCTTTTCCGGAAGGCCGCCGAGCGCGGGAACGCTCAGGCGATGTGCAACCTGGCCGGATGCTATCTGGACGGGAAAGGAGTCGAGCAAGACGCCGCAACTGCAGCCACATGGTATCAGTCCGCAGCAGAACGCGGCCACGTGGCGGCGATGAACAGTCTGGCCATACTTTATGAAAGAGGTCGCGGTGTGGCACGGGACTATCAGATCGCGCTCCACTGGTACAAGAAGGCGGCGGACAACGGCGACGCTCAGGCGATGGCGAATCTCGGCTGGATGCATTTGAAAGGAAACGGTACGCGCCAGGATGGCAATGCAGCTGTTACATGGTTCCAGCGAGCTGTAGCGGTCGGCAATACCTTTGGAATGAGGAGTCTCGGCGCCCTCTACGCCGATGGTGAACATGTTCCAAAGGATTACGGTATGGCGACCGATCTCTGGCGCCGCGCAGCAGATCTGGGCGACGTCGATGCGATGTCAACACTGGGGCAATTCTGCGAGACACAGGGGGAACCGAATCTGGCTGGACCTTGGTATCAGCGGGCCGCCGAGCTGGGAGACGCCGACGCAGCGTACAGGCTCGCGAGGCTTCATGAGGAAGGTCGGGGCATCGAGAAAGATCTCGTCAAGGCCGGTGAATATTTTCTCTTCGCCGCCGAGCGCAGCAACGTCGATGCGATGACCGCCTTGGCACGAGCATACGACAGTGGCTCGGGAGTACCGGGAAACCAGGAGGAGGCGGCGAAGTGGTACCGGAAAGCTGCGGAGCGGGGAGACCTTTCGGCAATGGATGCCCTGGGCTGGAAATATCAGAAAGGGCTCGGGGTTCCCTTGGACCCCGGTGAGGCGGTTCGCTGGTACCTCCCCGCAGCAGAGGGCGGGCTGGCCAATGCGATGAACAATATGGGATTCATGTATGAATCAGGCGGCGGAGTTCCCAAGAACCCTGCAAGGGCCGTGGTCTGGTATCAAAAAGCGGCAGAACAGGGCCACTCCTATGGCATGTACAATCTCGGGCGCTGTTTAATGAAAGGCATAGGCATTCCGAGCGACGAGACGAAGGCGCAGGCATGGCTCCAGAAAGCCGGTGAGCAGGGTCACCCCACCGCTCAGGAGCTCGCGAGGAAGCTGCAGCCCCGCAGAGTCTCCTCCAGCGTCGCCGAACTCTGGAAGAAATTGACAAGTTAGCCCTGGAGATCAGCATGAACGACCAGATGCGTCAAACTATCATCGACAGCATTCGCGAGATCAGATCTAAGGAAGAGTATCCCCGCATTCTCGTCTCATGGCGCGTGTCGCGGACCAGGCCTACGTCCATCATTATCGGTCACGCGAGGCGGAGCGGTCTCCAGGGGTAGCACCAGACGATGCACCGCGCCTCGAAGAGCGCGGAACCCTGAGCCTTCCCAAGATCCTGGTCGTCGGCCGCACCGGTGCGGGCAAGTCCAGCTTGATCCGCCGCCCGCCCGGAACGAGCTGGAGCGGACAGCGGGATCTGGCGTAAGATGGAGCAGGTCTTTACGGGAGGAACCGATGGCCGTGACCTTGAAAGTTGAGAACGTCCCCGAAGAGGTTGCCGCGCGGCTCGAAGAGCGGGCCAGGAAGTCCCGTCGGTCTCTACAAGGGGAGCTCCTGCGGATCTTGGAGAAGGCAGTTGCAGAGGAAGACAGGCTCACGCCTTTGCAGGTCCTGGAGAAGGTTCGGTCGCTGAAGCTCAAGACTCCGGCCGAGTCCGCCGCGTTCGTCCGCCAGGACCGGGATGCCCATTAAGATCGTCGTCGACGCCTCGGCTCTCGCTGCGGTGCTCTTCAGAGAGCCCAAAGCACCGACAGTCGCAGAACAGCTCGGCGACTCAGCCTTGGTGGCGCCGACTCTCTTCTCCTACGAGATCGCCAACATCTGCTGGAAGAAGCTTCGACGCCATCCTGAAAAGCGGACGACTCTCTTAGAAGTCTATACCCTCTTGGGCCGAATGGAGATCGAGGAAATCGAGGTCTCGATTCCCGAGGCCCCCCTGCTGGCGGATCGGGAGAACCTGACGGTCTACGACGCTTCCTATCTTTGGCTGGCTAGAAAGCCTGGCTTGAAACTCGTCACCCTGGATACCGACTTGGCTGCCACAGCCGCAGCTTCTCCAGAGCAAGTCCTCTCATCTGACGATGAGGAGTAGGTGCTGCTGTAAGAAGTGCCTGGCACCTCCGCCCGCCTGCCCGGGCTCCGTGCTTCCCATGGGGGCAAACCCGTCAAATCTGCTGTGATGCTCCACTAGCTAGGGTAGGGGCGGGTCTGGACGGCAGGTTGGGGGCTCGACCCGCCCTGGGGAGGACATCTCGCCGTTGCAGGGTGGGTCGCACAGCGGGGCAAGTCACCTGCCCCGAGTTGCAGATCACCTCATCCGCGGATGGAGTGACCTCATCCGAGTTGCGGATCACCGGACTCGCGGAGCCGCCGCCTCACTGCTCGAATGCGGCCGGCTTCACCCAGTGACGGCGGAAGTAATCCCGGATGCGAGGGAACAGCGAGTCCAACCGGCGGTGCACCAGAGAGTCCCGGAACACCAGCCACGCCGCGAGAGCGTAGCTGTGGAGCCCCCAAGCCTGCAGCATCGGGTAGCACTGCTCGACCAGCTCGGCGGCCCGCGCCGGCTCGCCCTTGAGCACGACCAGCTCGGCGAGGTCGATCGAGAGCAGGACGAGCTCGTGGTGGAGATCCCGGGCCTGGAGTTCCTCCCAGAGCCGCTTGTAGACGTCCTCCGCCTCGTCGAGCTCGCCGAGATTGCGGGCGATCCGCCCCTCCAGCCAGTGGAGGCGGAGCTGGGTCCACTCGTCCGGGAACTGCCGGTAGAGAGGACGGGCCCGGTCGAGCACGGCGAGCGCCTCCGCGGCCTGGCCGCTGTCGTTGAGGAACCAGGCGAGGTCGTGCCGGGCGCACAGGTCGAGTCGCGGCTCCTTGCCGGGGTCGATCAGGGCGAGCCCCCGCTGGATGTGCGACAGCGCCCGCTCGGGGTTGACGTAACCGATCGCGTCCCCCATCTTGAGGAGGGTCCGCCCCTGCTGGTGCTTGTCGCCCGCCCGTCCGTACAGCTCCAAGGCCTCTTCGAGAGCGGCCTCCGCGGTCTCGAACTCTCCGATGTCGACCATGTAACCGGATTCCAGACTGAGGATGTGAGCTGCCTCCGCCGGCTCGCCCGTGCCCTCCTCGCAGATCCTCCATGCCTCGTTGAAAGCCCGGCGCGAGCCCTCGAAGTCTGAAGCCACGCGTTTCACGTTCCCGAGAGCGGCCCAGGCGGCGGCCCGCAGGTCTGCCACTCTCTTCTCTCCCACAACGGCCGGATCGAGGTGCTCGGCGACCAGGATCGCGAGGCGGACGACGTCGACCGCCTCCGCCGGCTCCGTGCGCATGTACCACCGGCTCGCCTCCAGCAGGCGGACGTAGAGGCCCCAGTTGTGAAAGCGCGCATCGGACTCCACCACCGCGAAACGCACCTCGGGCGGCAACGGCTCCAGCGCCGCCCACTGGCCCCACCCCTGGAGCTTCTCCAGCGCCAGCCTCTGCTCCTGATCGGCGTCCAACGGCGGTTCCCTCTCCACATGCCAGTCGTCCATGGATTCTCTCCTCTTGTCTTCTTCTTGCGTGTACTCTAGCATAGTGGAGACACTGAAGGAGATAAAAAAAGCCGGGCGATGCCGGCGGACATTGCGAGACGAAACGGAGGAGGGCTAACTGCGGCCATCCGGGTTCATGGTGCCACCGGAGTCACCCTGAGAGGGGGTGGACGTGAGGCCGTCGGGATCCATGGTGCCACGGGAGTCGCCTTTGCCGGTGGCATCCGGAAGGATGGTCTTCTGGATCTCGGCGACGGCGTCTTGGATCCAGGCGACGAGGCTGCGGTCCTGGTGTCTCGACGGTGCCTTGCCGGCGTGGTTCGCGGCCCTCGCCGGCGAGGCGAGGGGGATCAGGAGAAGGAGGAGGACGGCGATACGAAACCCGGCGCTTCGACTCATGAAGGGGTCTCCTTGGAGGCGGTCTCCGGCTCCGTCCCGTCATTGAGACGTGGAGCGGCCTCTGCCCTTCTACAGTGCCACGCGGAGACCGTTTCGATATCAACAAATAGACCACTGGAATGAACACGGCGAGCGATCGAAAGCATGAAAAGCGGCGATGAAATTTCTTCCGACTGACCCCGCGATGAAGGAGGTGCTTTCGGGAGGTCTTTTTTTGGACCGTAAGGCCGGCTCGCTTTTGCCTTCGGAAGCTACCCCTTATATGAGGGCATAAATTTCTGTTGAACGGGGCCAGGGCCCCGCATGCTGGAGGTCTGTCCGGGAGGGAATCAGAAACCATGCTGCGCACGAGCAGTTACACGATCTACGTCGACTTGCCGGGCAATCAGGACGAGATGCTCCTGGTCCATACCTACACCGGCGCCTTCGATCGCGTGTCGCGCCGGGTCGCCACCTATGTGAGGTCGCTGGAAGCGGGCCGCCCTCCCAAGCCGCTGTATGGCGACTGGACGCCGGAGCCCGCTCTGGATGGCGAGGCGGCCCCGCCTTCGGACGAGACGATCGGCGTGCTCTCGCGGCGGGGGTACCTGACGGCGATGACCGGCGAGCAGGAGGAGGAGTTCTTCACCCGTTACGTGGACAAGCTCCACGGCCTCCACCTGAAGCGCTGGCCCTCCTATCTCTTCATGCCGACCTACGACTGCAACCTGCGCTGTGCCTACTGTTTTCAGGATCACATGCGCACGGACCCCCGTTTCGGCCACCTGCTGCGGCGGATGACGCTCGACATGGTCGACCGCCTCTTCGCGGCGATGCCGAAGATCGAGGCGCTGCATGGCATTCCGGCAGAGGCGAGCCCGCAGCTCGACGTCGGCTTCTTCGGCGGCGAGCCGCTCCTGGCCGCCAACCGTCCCATCGTCGAGCACGTCATCCGCCGCGGCCTCGACCGCGGCGAGGCCCGCTTCTGGGCGATCTCGAACGGCACCGAGCTCGACGCCTACGAGGACCTCCTGAGCCCGGACAAGCTGGCGAGCGTGCAAATCACTCTCGACGGCCCGCCGCGCGAGCACGACCGGCGGCGGGTCTATGCCGATGGCGGCGGCTCCTGGGAGCGCATCGCCCGCAACGTCTCCATGGCCCTCGCGCGCGGCGTCGCGGTCGCCATCCGCACCAACGTCGACCGCAACAACGTTGGCGAGCTGGCCGATCTCGCCGCGGAGCTCATCCGGCAGGGCTGGGTTCGCTACCCCAACTTCGGCTCGCAGGTGGCGCCGGTCCGCGCCTCGAACGACAAGACGGACGCCGGAGCGACGCTCGACACCTGGGAGCTCGACCGCCTCCTGACGGCGATGCGCAACGCCAATCCGGACGTGGAGATCCTCGGCCGGGTGGACGACTCCCTGCGCAACCAGGCCCGCCGCATCTTCTCTCATCGCGGTCTTCCCGCTTTCAAACCCAGCTTCTGCTCGGCGCACACGGGGATGTACATCTTCGACGCCTTCGGCGACGTCTACGCCTGCTGGGAGAAGACCGGGGACGAGAAGATCCGCATCGGTCACGTCGACGAAAATTCGGACGTCCAATTCAGCTTCGACCTGCGCGCCCTGTGGCAGGGCCGGACGGTCGCCTCGAATCCGGTCTGCCTCAAGTGCCGCTACAACCTGTTCTGCGGCGGCGGCTGTGCCGTGCTCGCGGCCGGGCATTCCGGCGGCGATTTCTATCGAAATTATTGCGATGGCTATGCCCATCGCTTTCGGGCCGCCGTGGCCGAAGCCTATCAGGACCACGCCAGCGGCAAAGCGTTCACGGACAAGCCGGACGCGTTCTGTGACCTCTAGCGAAAGGAGGGAGACGTGAAGAAAAAGAAGAATGAGCCGCAGGTCCCGGAGATCGTCAGCCTGAACGAGGAGCTGTTCAGCCTGGAGGTCGGGAGCCTGCCGTTCGAGGAGCTGCTCGACCAGCGCCTGGCGCTCGCCGTGGCGGCGATTGGAACCAATTTCGTCTGCGACACGTTCACCTGCACCACCTTCACCGGCACGTGCACCGCCTTTGGTTGTACGAGCTTCAAAATCAGCAAGTGAGCAGAAAAGAGCCGAAGATGAGCCGCCCCAAGCTCTCCCGCCGCTCTCAGATCCTGAACCGCTTGCTGGTATTCCTGTCGGCCGCTGCCGTGGTGGCGCTGGCCTGCCTCGCATTGCCGCTTCTCGCCGGCTCCCCTCCGCGCGCGCAGCCCGTGGCCGAGCTGGCGGCCCTGAGGCAGCAGCCGGCACCTCCGAGCCTTGCGGACGGCAAGCCGGACGCCGGCAGCAGCCAGCGCATCCAGCGCATGGAGGCCGAGCTCAAGGCTATGCAGGAAGAGGCTGCCAAGGATCCGGCGCGACCGACGGTGGCCCAGGTCCAGCGCGAATTGGACCGCATGCTCGCGGAGCGCTCCGGAGATTCCCAGGTCGCACGGCTCGAGCGCCAGGTCAAGGGGCTGCTGGCGCTCTCGCTCGTGCTGGCCGTGACGCTGTGCGGAGTTGCGATCTCCAACCTGAGGAGAGCCAGGAGCACCGCCGTCGCCTGAGCGGGATCGCTATATGCCCTGGAGTCAGCGTCAGCCGGGTCTCGCGTTGCTGATCGTCGCCAGCCTGGCGCTCGGAATCGGCGCCACCACGACGGTGGGCAGCATCGCCGAGGCCGTGCTGCTGCGGCCGTTGCCTTTCCGCTCGCCCGAGCGTCTCGTGGTGGCCGGGGAGGTCCTGAAAGCGAATCCGGAGATGTGGAAAGTCTCCTCCTATCCGAACTATCTGGATTGGAGGGCACGAAGCCATGTCTTCTCGCGCCTTGCGATCTCCCGTCTCTGGACTCCCGTCATGCGGCGGCCGGCGGAGCCCACGCGCCTGGTGGGCGCCGAGGTCTCCGAGGATTTCTTCTCGCTCCTCGATCTCCAGCCGGCGCTGGGGCGGCCCCTCGGACCGGGGGATTTCCGCCCCGGAGCCGAGCCCGTGGTGGTCCTCAGCCACCGCTTGTGGCAGCAGAGGTTCGGCGGCGATCCGGGGCTCGTCGGCAAGACGATCTCGCTCGACGGGACGCCGGGCACGGTCGCCGGCATCCTGCCGGCCGGCAACGCCCTGGCCGAGCCCCTGGTGGCCGGCGACGTCGAGATCCTGAGACCCCTGGTCGTCGGCGCCAAAGATCTATTCGCCGGCCGCGGTGTACGCGCCCTGCGGGTCCTCGGCCGGCTGCGGACGGGCGTCAGCCGGCAGCAGGCGCAGACCGAGATGCAATCGCTGGCGCGGACCCTGGCGGCCGAGCACCCCGAAACCAACAAGGACGCCACGGTGCGCGTCGAGCTCCTGCGCGAGGTGGTGATCGCGTCCAGCCGGCCGGTCCTGCTGGCGCTGCTCGGCGCGGCGGCCCTGCTGCTGCTCATCGCCTGCGTCAACGCGGCGAACGTGCGCCTCGTGCAGCTCATCGCCCGGGGACGGGAGCTCGCCATCCGTTCGGCCATGGGAGCGGACCGCCTGCGGCTGTTCCACCAATTGCTGATGGAAAGCCTGCCGCTCGTGGGCGCGGCCGCTCTGCTCGGCTGGGTGTTGACCTGGTGGGTCTGGGACACGTTCACCTCCCGCCTGCCGCCCGCCGTCGTCCGCCTCACGGGGCTGACCCTCGACGGCCGGGTGCTGGCGGCCACTCTCCTGGTTTCGCTGGTCGCCCTCATCCTCGTCGACCTGCTGCCCTTCCTGGAGCTGACGCGGCTCCCCCTGCTCGCCCTGCTCACCGAGAGCTCCGCCGCGGCGGGTGAATCGAGGTCCAGCCGCCGCATGCGCAACGTCCTCGTCGCCGCGGAGCTGGCCCTCTCCCTGGCGCTGCTGATCGGCGCCGGGCTGCTGACGCGGAGCCTCGTCCGGCTGTCCAGCGTCGACCTCGGCTTCCGTCCCCAGCGCGTCCTCTCCCTGCACCTCGAGCTGACCTCGCCGCCCTACGCCGAGCCGCGGCGGGCGCGGGCGTTCCTGGCCGACCTCCGCCGCGAGCTGGAGCACCGGCCGGGGATCCGCTCGGCGGCGGTGGTGGTCAACCTGCCGCTCAAGGAGGGCGGCAACATGAGCACCGGCCTGGCATTGCAGCCCGGGGCCAACCTGGACTGGCAGATCGACCTCAACGGCGTCAGCCCCGGCTACTTCGCCACCCTGGGCATCCCCCTGCTCGCGGGGCGGGACTTCTCGCCGCAAGAGATGGCGGACGATCAGCACGCGGTCGTCATCCTCGACGACGTGGCCGCCCGGCGACTGTGGCCGTCCGGAAACCCGCTCGGCCGGCGCGTGATCCTCGATTGGATGAACCCGGTGCCGCGGGAGGTCGTCGGCGTCGTCGGGGACGTGCGGGAGAGCGGCCCGGACGCGCCGCCGCACCCCGAGGCCTACCTGCCCTATCCGCAGCTCTTCTTCGGCTCGGCGAGCCTCCTGGTCCATACCGCGGGCGATCCCCTGCGGGTGGCCCGGGAGGTCCGGAGCCAAGTGCACGCCCTGGACGCGGACGTCCCCGTCGAGAGCATCGCCACCCTGGAGCAGCTCGCCGCGTCCAGGATCGCCGACCCCATGACGGACACCCGGATCCTCACCTCCTTCGCCGTGGCGGGCCTGCTGCTGGCCACGATCGGAGTCTACGGCGTCACCTCGTTCACGGTCTCCCAGCAGCAACGCGACATCGGCGTCCGCATCGCCCTGGGCGCGCAGCGCCGCGACGTGACTCGGGAGATCCTGGCCCGGACCGCGGGGTGGGCGGGGCTCGGCCTGCTGCTGGGGCTGGGCGGAGGCTATCTGCTGTCGCGGCTGCTGGCGAGCATCCTCTTCGAGGTCAGCCCCCTCGACCCCTGGACGTTCATCGCCATGTCGCTGCTGCTGCTGGCGGCCGCCCTCGGGGCGAGTTGCCTGCCAGCGCGAAAAGCCTTGCAAATCGATCCGGTGCGGGCCCTCGCCGAGGGCTGAATAGAACGTCGACTACGAGAGGAGTCTGACATGCGCACCCGTCTCCAATCTTGAGCGCAGCCATGTCTTTCCGGCATGGCGTTTCTCCTGGTTGGTTCTGGTCGTTCTGCCGCCCAACGTTTCAGCCCCATCTGGGCGTCGCTATCGTCCAACAAGCACAAATGCAGCCCAGTGCGCCTCGGAGTTAGCCTGCTTCAGCTTACGCTTGATCTCAGTCAACGCCTCGTCTGGCGCCTTGCCTGAATCCACTGCCGTCAAGAATTCGCTGACCAAGGTCGCCGTTACTGGATCGTCGTAGACCTTCCACCGGGTTACGACGGAATCCAACGCTCCAGCGGCGAAAAGCGCATAAGGAAGTCCCAATATCCCTTCTCCGGAGGCTACGCGACCACTTCCACTCTCGCAGCTTGAGACGACAACCAACTCCGTAGGCATGTCAAACAATGCGAGCTCTCGAGCCCTGATGTATCGGTCACTCTCGCTACCTCCCTCCGGCCGTCCAAGCACCAACGCGCTGAGCGCCGGATTCTTGTCATCCAGGTATCCGTGCGCTGATAGTAGAACCATGCGCGATCGACCCAATCGACCAGAAGCATTCAAGTCAAATAAGTTTTTACGCGTTGCTGATGGACCACGAAATAGCGAGGTGCCTTCCACCAACATGAATCTCTTCGCGAGGGTTTCAACTTCGCGGGAAGAAAACGGAAGATCTTCGAATTGCTCTAATTGACCTGTCGCAGAGGGGCTTTCGGGTGGCGTGTCGGAGTATTTGGCACCTCCAAACACGAGCAGGCGAGCGTCGCGGCTACGGCCAGCCTGAGCGACATTCGTTAGGAGCGTAAGCATTGTCCATGAGTGCACGTACCGGACAATATGGCGGTCCACTACGAGCGCATCGCCATCATTGAGCGTTTCGAAAGGAATGCTCCAAAGGGACCCCTCTGGCGAAATAACCCACCGGCGGTAATTGGAGAGCACAGACCGAATTGGGTCAGGCAACAACTGGTTCGATAGTGCGCTTCTTACCTTCTCGACTGAAGTCACGATCTCGGCGCCCGGGAACGAGGCGCCTCCCGGAGCAACAAAGAACGCGTCCCGAAAATACCAGACTTCGTTGCCGTTTTTGGAAATTCCCGCGAGGCCCTCTGCATGGGACAGCCCCTGAACATAGGCATCTACTGTATATTCAAGACCAGTCGCGTTTCCAAGATTAATAAGGCTCAGCTTGCCGGATGGTTCCAATATGGCAACGAGAACTTCAAGCTGCGGGCCATCGACACGCCTGGTAAGATAACTAATGAAAACTTCGTCAGCGCGGAGAACCTTGGCTACGTTGGTCGGATTTTGGATACGTGGCTGAGTCGCAACCTGGAAACGCATAGATCGTCCAGAGACATCGTCGAACATATTGGCAAACCTAATCTTGGCTGCCTGCAGCTGCCCAGCCAGAGCTTGCCGCTTAGCCTGGTCAGGGATTCCAGCCTCGAGCTGCGCTTCGAGGTCGCTCACGAGAGTCTCCGCAGTTTTCAGTGCAGTTGCGTCCGATCTCGGTACGAGGTCATCAGCCAACGCGAGTCGAAGCGAAAAGGCATCGCGTAGCGACCGCGCTTTCGACCACTCCATTCCATAGAACGCATCGAGCACCCTTCCGGCCTCTGCGGCTGCGAAGGAGAATCGTTTATAAGCACCAGCGCTCTTTTCGAAGAAGACTTGGCGATCCGCAGGCAGACGGAGGCGGAGTCTCTCGCGCTCAACAAGGGCAACGTAGTCGCCGAGAATCGGAACAGCGAGAGCGGCGTCGATATCCGCAGTGGCGAAACCAAGATTCGCCAGTAGCGGAAATGTCCGGGGATGGTCCGGGCCGAGGAGCGCCCGAAGGCCTTCGTAGCTGGCTTTGAGGCCGGCAAGAGTCTCAGCCTGGTTTTTGCTGCCGTCTTGCTGAGCCACTCGGTTCAACAGATACCAAGCTGAGTTAGCTAGTTCGTACCGCTCAGGATCACCTGCATCAAACTCGCCGACAGCTCTGATAGTTTCCCGAGCTACCGACCGAGCACGATCGAAGCGCCTGAGACGAAACGCTGTCGCAGCGACGTTCCATTTCGCGATCACAATCTGTTTGCGCTTGACTACAGTCTCGACATGCTCGCGCGGCATTGCTGTGATGAGACGTTCTTGGCTGGCTACTATCGATTCCGCGGTGGTTAACGCGCGTTCCCACTGTAGCGTCAGCACATAGAGCTTCGAAAGAAGTGAGAGCGATTGGAGGGTAAACACATTATCAGCACCGTAACATTTCTCACGGGCCTGGTAATTGGCTTCGGCATCTACCAACGCCTGTCCATAGTCTCGCAACTCAATACGCGCAACAATCACATTGTTCACTGCATCCAGGTAAAGATGGTGTGTCGGAGCCACAAATTTGGCGATCGTGTTGACATATGCCAACAAATCGGTCAAAGCCTCCTGAGGTCGACCAGCAGCGAGTAGATCTACGCCGCGTCGGTATGGACCATCTAGAGCCTGAAGCCGGCTCCGCTGGGTAGCTTCGGTTTCACGAGCAAGGGCTTCATCCGTAATAATGTTACATCTGTGGATGAATAGAGGGTCTATGCTCCCAGGCGGCTGAGCTTGAGCGATTAACTTAGCGGGGCCAAGCAGGGTGAAGCAAAACAGGAGAATTTTTATCCAAACTCGCATGGTTTGGCACCTAATGGCTGATTTCCCAAAATTCTGCCCCGGTTCGGCTTTCTTTGGTTAGACCGCGCTGGGCGGCTGGCAGACCCTGAGCAACCCAGCGTCTAAGGTCAACTCGCAACAAGGGGTTGTCGATTACGTACGAGTGGCCATAGCCTCTGAGCTTCGGTGCGACTGCGCTGGCATCGACAGTGTCTGCCTGCTGGACGGTAAAAACCCGTTTCCTCGAGTCGCCGATTGGAGGTGCTGCATGCACGATCGACGATGCCAGTAGCGCGAGGTCATTTGCGGACGTATAAAAGAGCCAGCCTTTAGCTGGAAGCTTTCTGATGCGAGGCCAGAGCTCGCGGAATTCGCCTTCATAGAGGTCCGCCGCCGCGAGAGCGATGCGCGTCAGCTTCGGGAGCTGTGCTTTCTGTAGCTCAAGCTGCGACAAAGTGCGAGTAACGAGACGCGAACCCATGCTATGAGCCACGAGAATAACTTCGTCAATATCTGGATGCGAAAGCAGCCACAGCAACTCAGGCCTCAGTCGCTCAATTGAAGGCTCTATATTTTCCTCGTCGTTCCAGTATTTCGGAAGGGAACCTTGGGATGGCCAGCTAAGAGCAACAGGCAACACATCGATGTGCAGTCCAAACGAGAGTCGCGCGAGAGCCTGGATCGCTTCGGGGTACGTCACATTAAACCCATGGACGAAGATCAAGACACGGGTAAGCTCGCCATGGGGCAAGCTGGCCTTGTAATCTCTAATGTGCTTTGTTATATCTTCGCGGGTAAGAGTCTCGGGAGCATCAACGGACACTCCCCCTTGAGCGTTAGCCTCGGTGACAATCTTAACGCCATGTGGCACTGGTGAGGTTACACTGTAGTCCTCTGCCGGCATCCGCGCCACAACACGACCGTACGTAACTCCACTTGCCACTCGTTCCCAACCAAAATACTTATGCCCATCGTGCGGAGCTGAAAGAGGCTGCCGGTCGGTGACGAACAACACTGGGACAAGCGCAAAGGGTGTTTTAAGGGCAGGCCCTCGCCTAACCGCCTCGGCAGGGGCCGCCTCTTCGCGAGCGCATTGGACTTGCTCTAGCTCCCGCAGAGCCTGTTCTTGAAGTTCCCGGTACTCCTTAGGGCGCTGTTCTGGCACGATCTTGGCAAGCTGTGCCAGCGTGCCATTTAAGTGCGATTCGAGATCGGCGAGTTGCGCCGGCTGCGACTTGCACTGAGCGACCGCGTTAGCACTGAGGACGATTAATATTGATGCTGCAATTACGACACGCACCAGCGGCAGCTCTAGTCTGACCGTATAAGGGTCCGGCTTCATCATGGTCCACTGTAGCCGCATAGGTAGCCTCCTTTCCCCGTGGCTCCATCCCTCTCGAGCGTGGCAGCCAGACTAGATATGGCGTGGACGTCCGAGGCGGATCCTTCCAGAGGATGTGTATATAACGGCTAATCTTGTGCTAACCGCAGGCGAAAAGCAAGGGCCGGGCGCGCGGAGGCCGACTTTGCACCCAATATCTGTCAGATCTGCCCCTCCCATCCGTCGCCATGGGCGCGGAAGGCGGCGCGGATGGCCGCCGCCGTCGCCGCCGGCAGCGGTCCCTTCGCGACCTGCTCGACGTTCTGCCGCAGGTGCTCGAGCCGGCTCGTCCCTACGATCGCACAGTGGACGCCGTCCTGCCAAGCGGCGAAGCGCAGAGCGAGCTCGGTCCATTCGTAAGGGCCGGGATCGAGGCCGAGGGCGCGCCAGCGTTCCCAGTAGAGCGCGACGTCCGTGGCGGCCGGGCGTTCGGCGAAACGCCAGGGGGCGTTGGCGGCGGGGCGCTTGGCGATCACCCCCAGGCCGCGCTCCTTCGCCGCCGGCAGCGCCCGTTCGATCGCCCGCTGGTCGACCAGGTTGACCGACGTCTCGACGCTGCCGAAGGCCCCGGACTCAATGGCCCATGCGAGCGGCGCGTTGTCGCCGGAGTAGGCGGCGACCCGCACCTTCCCGTCGGCCACCGCGGCCTGCAACGCGGCGACGACCTCGCCGCGCTCCAGCACCGCGAGCGGGCAGGAGTGGAGATGGACGACGTCGATGCGGTCGGTGCGCAGCCGGCCGAGGGCGGCGTCCACCCCGGCCGCGATCACCGGGAAGGTCCAGTCGTCAAAACCGGGGATGCCGTAGCCGACCTTGGTCGAGAGGACGAATTCGTCGCGGCGGCCGGCGAGGTGGCGGCCGATCCGCTCCTCGGAGAGGCCGTAGGAGCGCGCCGTGTCGATCAGGGTGACGCCGAGGTCGAGAGCGCCGTGGAGGAGTCGGCCGACCTCCGCCTCGGGGAGCGCCGGATCGCCGACGTGCCCGGCGCCAAGCCCAAGGATGGGGACGGCGAGGCCGGTCCTGCCGAAGGGTCGGAGCTCCATAAGGCGCGAGTCTAGCGCGAGTTGAGTGGTGTGCGCTCACAGAACCCTCGCAGCCGTTTTCCGACAGGCCGTCGAGAGACTGCTGAAATTTTTCCGGTGCATCCGTCAATACAGAGACGAGGGATACGGCCCACGCGTTGCTCCGGATCCCCGGGTCAGCCGGGCGATTCCGGAGATAGATCCTGAGGCCAGTCATCCCCCTCATGAGAGATCATCCGATCTCTCAAGGCCATAACGAGACGGACCAAGGAGGATGCCATGCTTGAGATCCTGGCGCTCATCTACCTGACCCGGAAGAACGGAGGCATCGCGGAGAAGAAGGGGAATAAGCCCGGTCTCTATAAGTTTCTGACCGTCTTGTTGTGGATTGGCGGTGAGATCGTCGGGGGCATCCTCGGGGCGATTGTCGCCAGCGGGAGCGATGAGATGGGTCCCCTCTACCTGTTCGCCCTGGTGGGTGCCTTGGCGGGCGCCGGCCTGTCTCGTCTGATCGTGAACAATCTGTCGACATTGACCTCTTTGCAGACCGAGGTGTTCGACTGAGAAGGAGCAATGCCCAGAGGGCCGAAGGCATAAGCCTGAGAGGAGAGAAAAGGAGCCTGGCACCCGGGCCGACGTTGCAGGGCGGGTCGAGCCCCCTCCCACCCCTCCAGACCCGCCCCTACCCTAAGTAAGTTGGCGCCTATACCTCTATCCCCTCTCCCGCCCCCTCGCCACCCCCTCACCGGGAGAGGGGGAACGCAACGCGAACATCTTCTCTTGCCTTTCTCCCTCTTCTCCCGGCGACGGGGGGGAGGCTGGGAGAAGAAGGGCCGGGGTGATGAGGGTCTTGGGTGGCGGCGCTGAGGGGGAGTAGGCACCTCGTCGCTTCTCTCCGCTCCCGGCTCTTCCCTGCGTACCCAGAATGCGTTATCTTTGACGCCACCGGGAAGACTCCCTATACTCGGACCATGACCGAGCCCACGAGGAGAGCACTGCACCGCGAGGGCGGCTCAGGGGCTGGCAACAGCCGGCCGGAGGAGGAGACCGACTCCGACAGGAGCCTGCTCCTGCGCTGGGTCAGACGTCCGGATGGCCGTATGGAGCTGCTGGAGCTGCCGCTCACCCGGGAGGACTACCTCAATCCGCAGCTCGGAGACAAATGGGTGCAGGGCAGACCGCACGGCAGGGCCATTCTGGATCTGGCGGATCGGCTGGAGCGCTGCTTCGACTCCCGGCCCGAATTCCTGGTCCTGTTCGACGTCCAGCACGTTCTCGGGCGGGGCCTGCCCAAGCCCGCCCCGGACGTCTCGGTCATCCGCAGCGCCCGCGATCCGGATCGCATCAATACCAGCTACAACATGGCCAGACAGGGCGTGCCGCCATGCCTGATCGTCGAGGTGATCTCGCCGCGGGACGCCCGCATCCGCGAGGTCGACGAGGTCGACAAAGTGCAGCTCTATCAGCGGATCGGGGTATCCGAGTACCTGCTGCTGGAGCTGCCGCGCGAGCCGGCCGGCCGCCTCCGGATCTTCGGTTACCGGCTGGACCCGGCCGGGACGTACCAGGAGATCGTGCCCGACGAGCAGGGCCGGCTGCTCTCCGAGACCACGGGGCTGTGGTTCTCCATCTCGCCGAAAGGGGATCAGGTGGTCATCCGTGAGGTCGCCACCGGGGAGCTGGTGCCTACCTCCAAAGAAGAGAAGAAAAACAGGTTGCGGGCTGAAGCCAAAGCAGCCCGCGAGGCCACCGCTCGCCAAGTCGCCGACGAGGCCCGCCAGGCCGCCGAAGCGAAGGCGGCCACCGCCGAGGCCGAGCTCACCCGTCTGCGCGCCGAGCTCGAGCGCCTGCGCAGCGGCGGATGAGTCGGCCGCCTCCTTTCACTCACTCAGGAATTAGGGCAGTCCAGGGGATTCCAATCGCTGTAGGGTAGGTGTCGTCGCTATAGTAGTAGAACTCGCTGGACACCCGCAAAGTCGCAATCCCACCACCCAGGATCCTGGCACCCAGGCACCGCCCGGGAGGTCCGGAGCCCAAGTGCACGCCCTGGACGCGGAGGTCCCCGCCGAAGGCTGAACGAAACGTTTCCGTAGCTCAAAAACCCCTTCCGAAGCCGCCTCCCGCCCGGGCATTCTGCTGCTGGGAGGTTCACGGCTAGTTGACGATGGTCAAGGGCCCATAGGTCCTTCCCTGCGACGCCCCCCCGTGAGCGGAAACCGTCTGATTCACCTGATAGGTATCGGCCGCGAGCCCCGTAAAGGAGACCTCGCCGCCGGGCGCGCTCGGCGAAGCCCCCTGGGAGAGGCCGGTGGAGGCACTGAACACTTCCCAACCGACGGCCGTCAGGAGGCTCTGGGGCTCGGACCGGGACGCATCCCGGCACACGATCGTGTTCGCCGCCACATGGCACTGCCCGCCGACGAAGATGCTCACGGTTTCGGTGGGCAAGGGTGAGGGTGAGGAAGAGGTGGAGTGCGCCTGGCAACCCGCCAGCATCGCCAGGGCCAGGCTGCCACAGAGGACGAGACGGTGGACCCGCTTGCATCGAATCATGGGACAGGCTCCTAAGAAGTTGTTGACCTTGAGACGCCGATGCGGGCCGGTTCGTGAATTTTGGATCTTCTCCGCGGAGGGACGAGGGGAGGAGACTATGGAAAAGCTCACAGCCAGGGCATCGCGAGGCTGGACGCCATCTGTTGCAGGCTCTGCAGATTGCCCTGGAAGACGTCGAGGTCCACCGGGCCGCTGATCCCCTCCACGCTGGCGGTCTGCGAGAACTGCCAGAAGCGCCACTTTTGCCAACCCGCCGGCAGGGGTGCCGGAGCCTCGACCCCGTATTCGGCCACCCAGAGCGGATATTCGCCAAACTGCAAAGTCCACAGAGTGTCCCAGAACCCGCGGTTCGTGTAGAGGATGGGGATGCGTAATGTCCTCTGGCGGACCAGCGAGAGCCAGCTCTGGATCCCCTGAACCACCTCCTCCGAACTCTGATTGCCGGCAGTCTCGATGTCGAGAGCCGGCGGCAGGTCTCCCGGCGCGAGCAGAGGCTGCCCACCGTCCGGCCAGACGGTGCTGAGGAAGTGCTCGGCCTGCTCCTGCGGGTCGCTGCCGGGATCGTAGTAGTGATAGGCGCCACGGACCAGCCCCGCCGCCTTGACACCCGGCCAGTTGGCGCTGAACTCGGGATCGATCTCGGAGACACCCTCCGTCGCCTTGATGAAAGCGAACCGATAGCTCTGACGGGCCACGCTGTTCCAGTCCACGGTGCCCTGGAAGTGGCTCACGTCGAGCCCCAACACCCAGGAGGGATCGAGATCCGGATTTGCCATGATTTCACCTCACAAAAGTCATTCGTAGGATTGCGTAAGCCGTGGGGCGTACGGTGTTGACCTTGAGACGCAGATGCGGTCGAGGCTGTGAATTTTCGTACCGCTCGGAGGGCTCGTCGCTCACCGGTCTCGCCGGCGCGGCTGTACCTTAACGTCCACACCCTACGCGATCCCCTCCAGGCCTACCTGGCTGGAGACGTGCGCGTCTACGCTCCGCGAAAGTCAGCCGAAAGCAGAAGCAGCCTGAGAAACGACGAGCCCGAGCCACTGCCTCGAAAGTTACGTGCAGCATCACCCTCGCAGTTGGAAAAGGAGGTGGGAGCTGGCCCGCCGGCTGCAAGGGGCGGGCTCCCTGGAGAAGGCGGTTCTCCATTTTCGCGAAGCCGCAGGCCGCCAGCCGCGCCGCAAGGAGATTTGGGCCGCTCTGGGGACGACACTCCTCCGGCTGGGCTGCAGGCGGCTCAAGCCCCATGCGATCAGCGCTTCAAGGTTTCTCCTTCGGTATCTCGCATACGAACGAGGTAGTCTACACACGCCATGCGTACACTGCATCTCCGCGCCAATCTAAAACTATTTACCGACGCTAGCTAGCAGGCGATTTAGAGTTAAGAGCCATCTCTCTTTATTCGAGAAGAAGATGTCGAGGGCTTATATTTTTTCAGCGGCATCACGTTGGTATTGGGCCTTAAGTATTCTTTTATTCCTGCTATAATTTCATTTGTTTCCATAGCCCTTCTTTGTACCACGGCGAAGTCCTCCCGCAGACCTTCCAGGCAAGGTATAACTGGTAAGTTTGCAAAACTTAAAGCATTTTTTAGGGCTTCGCTGATTTTATCTGGAGTTTCCTTAATAGCCTTTTCATATTCAACAATAAAACCTTTAATGGAAGCCGCCTGCTCAGTTTCTTCGTTATTCAGAATGGCGAAACAGACCTCCTGAGTTGTCATGAGCATAGATGCATAGAGGGAAATCGCCTCGATGGCGCCATCAAACTCTGCCTCTATCTCATCAGCAACCTGTATTAATTTCGGAACAGTAATATAAATTTGAGCAGCACTGGACACCAATAAATTGGCTACAGATTTCGCGGAGAAACAGTAGTCATCGGCGTAATCATTATCCAACTCGAGCAATTCGGATAAACGCTCGAGAAGCTCTTCGGGCCAACCCTTAAATCTTTCATATAACTCACCTCCTCCCTTCTCGGCAAACCTTCCAGTTTCAAATAAAGACTCGAACTGCCAGTATCGATCTATGATTAGTTCTACTCCCTTACTAAATGTTAACAGCACTGAGTTCCAGTTCGGGCGCCAGAGTCCCTGCACATGGATGACTAGCCCATCCAAGAACTCTAACGTCACAGGGGGGTCGAAAATACCGCCAGGGAATGATACCGCACTTGGCGCGCAAAAGTCGTCGGGGTATCTATCCTTGACAGCAGAAATCACCAGCCCTATAAACTTTTGGTAATTTTCACTAGCAAAAAAATCGATCTGCTGATTGTTGATAACATCGCAGAACCACTTCAAATTCTCCTGGCTCAGGGTAACCGGCTCATTAGGGAATAATTGGTTATACGGCAAAATTTTCATATTGTGCATATTACACCTCTAATTAGACTACCAGGCGCTCGTTGTATTAGGAACTGAGGCAAATCGATGTATAAGCCTCATGATAGTTTGCGTTTGCGGCATCTGTTGAGGAGGTTGAGGCGGTTGTCGCAACGTCGCAGCATCGAATCGCTGTGTTTTTTGCAAGCTTCGAAGATTTGCGTTGAATTGGTAAAAAGTCCAAAAACGGCCGTCCGTGAGAATTCCCTTAAAATATACCGCTTGGTTACCAGCATTACGGTTCATCTGCTGCCACAAAGTCGCAAGCTGCGCGGCAAGCTGCAACTCACCTTCTTGAGCTTGAGTTTGCAAATCTCTTTTCGCTTCGACCACAAAAGATTGTAAAAGATCAGGATTTGTAACAGCCGGGAAAGGCGGCTGATTTAATACATTTTGATTCAGAAGATTGTAAAATCTAACTAGCGGCGCCATCCCTTGAGTTGAAATCAGATAATCCAGCGGCCCATGGCCAATCTGATTATTGAACATGTTCGGCGTGATACGATATTCAGGATAGATACCTAGTGTTGCGTGATCTTGGCGCTGAAGAACTAGCCGGAGGAATACATCGACGATACTCCTTCGCCCAGCTTCATAATTAAACCACCAACGACTGACAAGCTCTCCGAGGTTAACCGCTAGCGTTTGGAAAGCTAGTATGGTTCTCGGGATTGTGATTTGCTGCACTCCCAAGGGTTGGCTGATTGTCAACGGACCGCCGAGCCCCAAAGTAAAAGCGTTGTTCTGGTTCTGTACGTTGAGCTGCGCGAAATCACTGAATGGGCTACTCATGCTAAACCTCCTAACGCTGAACTTTCGCCTCCAACGAGAACTCATCGCGATGTCTGGAGTTCTCAAGCCTCAAGACGCAAGGTTGGGGCACGTTGTGAAATGATATCTGTTGTAAAATTTATCTTTAACAAAACCTTGCCGGTAATCGATGCCAAATGCGATAGCAGAACACTGTCTTGATGGAGATCCGCTGCCCCACCTTGCGACTTCAACTCCCGGGTCAACCGTGGGCTTCCATACGTACCACGAGCCCGCTGGTGGACCTGCTGGAAAAGCCCTCTCCTCAAACACTCGACTTCGGTTCACCGTCTGAAGAAGCGGGCAGGCTTGAAGTGTTCTTCTTCTTGGTTTTCCTGCCTCCATGTCGACGGTTCGTCGCCTGTTTTGCCGTCTTCTTCGCCGCCGCTTGCTTCTGGACATCCGGTTTCGGCGTGGCTTGCGCCCTTTTCTTCCCCGAAGTGCGCGGCGCTTTCTTGGGTTGGGCCAGAGGCGGCTTATTGGGCTTTCGAGGCGGAGTGGTTCGCTTCGTACGAACTGGAGCGGCTGCCTTTTTGGGTTGCGTGACCCGCTCCTCATGGAGCGGAGCACCGAGAGTGATCCGGTACCCTCGGGTGGGGCTACCGTGAATTGCGTAAACTCCGCCCTCGCCAGCCGCGAGCTCGATCTCGGTCGCGCGGATCTCCTCCTCCACTAGAGGCGCCCCCACACGGGCGAGCGGACTGACGACGGCGATGAAGAAAGGAGAGGCCAAGGCTTCGATCAGCACTCCGCGGGGAGGAAGCAGGCGAGGGGGGTGGACGTCGTGCTCGCCGAGTTGGACGTGGCACCATACACCGCTTGAGAAAGTGTTTTCGATCCGGAGCTCCCCCAACCCGGCTCCCCGAACGTTGCGGGTCAGGATGGCTCCCCACGCCGACCGGCCGAGGCTGATCTCCCGGATGGCAAGGCTGTCGTGGTTCCGGCGCAGAGATAGGGCATTGGTCTGATAGACGGGTTGCCAGGGATCTTCGGGAGAAAAAGAGTAGCGAGCGAAAACCCGATAATCCCTGGGAATTGAAAAGATGGCACGCCCCCGGGGCGGTGGAGACACGATGGCCCAGGCCACGGCAGGTTCCGACGGCCGGAGCGGCGATCTCTTGTAGAGCGCGACGTGGACGATCCCGCTGGTCTCGTTGGCGATCTCGAGCTTCATGTTTCTCCTCCACGGTTGCGGCGCGCCATCTTTCCGGCCCTCCTACCCGCCGCTCCCTCCTCCCGGTATATGCGGAGCCGAGGGGAAAAGCACGACCTGGGCCTGTTGAAATCCGGAAAATTTCAGATTTTTCACCAGCAACACCGGTGGATCGGAGGGCTGCTGGAGCAGGACCAGGCTGCCTTGGAGGCAGAGAGACCCGGTGTTGGCATCGCGGAGGCTGAATGGAACCACGGGACGCGCCGCCCCAAGGGTCGTCTCGAAAACCTCCTGGAAGATGCGAGCACGAGCCGTGTAGGTGGCGGGAGGCTCCGTCTGGGAAGCCGCTGGAGTCGAGGGTTGCGGCGCCTGTACCTCTTGGAGGGACCATTGGATGAGGTACTGCGGGTCGGAATCGTTGAACCAGACTCCGGTCTGCTGGGTGCTCGCGCTGCTTGAAGCGGGCGCGGCATCGCCGCCGGGCGAGGTCTGGGATGGATCGGGTGCAAAAGGATCCGGGAGGCTGGGCGAAGTGTCCGTAGAGGAAGCTGATGCCGCACCGGTGTCGGTCGGGGGCTGAAAGGGATCGGCTCCAAAGGGGTCCGGGAGGCTGCTGGACGACGGAGACGCGGAGGCCTGGAAGGGATCGGCCGCAAAGGGATCTGGGAGACTGTCAGACGGTGGCGGAGGCGTGGGAGAGGCCTGCGTCGCGCCGCTGGTCGCCGAGGGATTCGGACTGGCTGCTGCCATGAGAGTGTTTCTCCTTTCAAAAAATGGCACGGCGCCAGGATCCCGAAGAATCGAATGCGCCGTGCCTGTACGAGCCTATGCGCCACCGGGCGAGCCCATGGGCGGCCCGGAGCGTGGCGGCATCACTAGGTGGTGGTGATGGAATAGCCCTTCCACATCGAGCCGGTCACCGTGGCCGTGCTGCCCTCCAGAATCAGGGTCTCCGTCATCTGGGTCTCTTCGTCCACCAGGGTGCCGCCCTGGTACTGGAACTGGCTGACCACGGCAAGGTAGAAGCTCGTCCGGATGTCCTCCATCCGCACGCCGCCGGGCCACAGCACCTGCGGCGCATAGATGTCCTGGCCGGCCTTCTGGACGTGGCTCAGCACGCCGATCCCGAAGTTGTTCTCCATGCGTACTTCGTTGAGCACGAGGTCAGTGAAGACCTGGCTCATGACCGCTCCCGATGCTTGTGTGTCCTGCGAGCTCACCGAGCTGATGACGAAGCGGGCCGACGTCTCATTGAACGAAACGACGTTGGTTTGATACACGGTGAGGCCGGGGCTGGTGGGATCGGGGTTGTTGAGATCCAATGAGTACTGGGCAAAGGCCTGGTAGTCCTCGGGGATGGGAACGACGGTCTGTCCTCCCGGCGGGGGGGCGACGATCTGCCAGGCGACGGAGTCCAGGGTGGGCTGGAGCACCGGCTTCTTGTAGATGGCGACGCGGACGAGATCGGTGCTCCCGTTGATGATCGTGATCTGAGACATTTACGTTTCGTTTCCTTTCGCGGCTGAGTCGGTGATTGGGACTGGAAGGCGAGCGGTCTGGATCTCAGCCATTGATCCAGACCGCTCTCGAAACGCCTCCGGTCAGAAATCCATTCGGTTCATTAACCGGTGTTTCAACCGAATGACGTCTCGGACAGTTGATTTGTGAGAAGCCGACGTTCTTCGATCTGAAGGAAAGACGGCGACAGGTCCTCAGGCCCGGTGCCGGCGGTGGACGGCGCAGCCTCCGAGCCAAGCTCCGCCTGGATCCAGACCCGGAAGATTCTCGCCCGGACCGGATCGAGCCCGGCGAGCGCTACGCAGGACTCCAGGGCCTGGAGCGCCCATTGGCGCGCCCATTCGGGATAGCCCAGGCGCCGGTGCAGCACCGCCAGGTCGAGAGCAGCTGGGGCCGCCAGGTCGAAGCCGTCGCCCTCCGGCAGGAGAGACCACCCCGTTTCCGTGGCCGCCACGGCCTCCTGCAGGCGCGCGGCCCGGGCGAGCACCCGGCCGTGCTCGAGCCAGGCCGCTGGCAGGCCGGGTTGTCGCGCCACCGCCGCCTGGGAGAGCTCGATCGCGCGGTCCGTCCGGCCGAGGTGGACCAGGGCCCAGGCCGCGGTCGAGGCGGTGTCCCAGGCGTCGCCGTGGCGAGCCAGCAGGTCCTCGCTCTCCTGGAGCGTTCGCCAGGACAGGCCGCCGCGGAGCGAGATACGGCAGGCGAGCAGGTCCAACTCCCGGGCCGGCGCCTGGAGAGTCCGGGCCACGTCGACCTCCTGGAGCGCCAGCAGGGGACGGTCGAGGGCGTCCAGCAGCCGGGCGCGCGCGATCCGGGCCTCGGCGAGCTGCGGCCGCGCCGCCACGCAGGAGGCCATCTCGCCGGCTCCCGCGAGATCGCCGCCGCAGACGCGGAGGAAGCTCAGGAGACTCAGCGCCACCGCCCGCGTGCGGGCCAGCCTCTCGACCGCGCGCCACAAGCCGCCTTCCGGCGCGAGCCGCCCGCCGGCGCTGCGGGCGGCCGCGACGAGGCGGCGCTCCAGGGCGGGAGGGTTCGCGGCGTCCACCTCCAGGGCGCGAGCGTCGCGCCGCCGGGCTTCGGCCGAGCGGCCCAGGAGCCGCAAGGGCTCCGCGCCGAGGGTCAGCGCCGCCACGTCGGTGGGGCTGCGGGCGAGGGCTTCCTCCAGCGAGCCGGCGGCTTCGTGCGGGCGGCCGGTGGCCCTTTGCAGCTCGGCCAGGGCGGTCCAGGGAGCGGGGCTTTCCGGCATCGCGTCCCGGGCGTCGCGGAAAGCCCGCTCCGCCTCCGCCGTGCGGCCGAGGCACTGCGCGTGGAGCCCCTGGAGGAGGGCGGCGGCCGGCCCGCGGTGGACTGCGAGCGCCCGCTCGCAGGCACCGGCCGCTGCCGCGGGCCGCTCCAGGAGGCGGCAGGTCGCGATCAGGTCGAGCCAGGCGTCCAGGCGGCGGGGCTGCCTCTCGACGCCGTGCTCCAGGTGCGGCAGCGCCTCCTCGGCGCGCCCCTCCTCCAGGAGCGCGCGGGCCAGCGCCAGCCGCTTCGTCCCGCCGCCCGGGTGCTGCTCGACGTAGCGCTCCAGCGCGTCCCGCCGCTCCTTGCCGAGCGGGAGGCGCAGCGCCAGGAGCCGCTGCCTCTCGACGCCCCCGGGAAGGGTCACGACCACCGCCCGGAGGGCACGCACCCGCTCCGGAGGATCTCCGGCCGCGCTCGCGCTGGCGGCTCTCCGGGGTTTCGCGGGCCGGCCCGGCGGCGGCGCGGGCGGCCGGGCGACGCCGGCCCGGTATTGGGCCAATCCTCGCGAGAGGACCTCGCGGGCCTCCTGCATGCGCTTGCGCGCGTTGGCCTCGTTGATCGCAAGGCGGTCCGCGATCTCCCGGTAGCTGCCCAGGGAGAGATGACCGATCATCGTGTCGCGCAGGCGTTCGGGCAGGTTTTCGATCGAGCTCCGGAGGAACTGGCTCATCTCTTTCTGCAGGTAGGAGCTTTCGGGATCTCCCTCGGGAGAGGTATCGAGCAAGCCCTCGTCGGCCAGGCTTGCCGCGCCGATCTCTTCGAGGCTCTGCTCGCCTCGCCGGCGGCTCTCCCGGTGCAGGCTCATGCAGGCGTTGAAGGTTAGACGCAGGATCCAGCCGCGGAGGTTCTCCACGCGTTCGAGATAGGCGGGCAGCTTGTGGTAGAGGAGGAGGCTCGCACGGCTGAAGGCCTCCTCCGCATCGGCTTCCTGGCGCGTGCACCGCCGGCACAGCGAGAGCATTTCGGCTCGATGCTGCAGCCAGATCCGCGTGAACGGTTCGTCCTTGGAGGAACAGGCGGTCCTCGGTTCCGTAGGGGAGAGACAGGCAATACCGGTAGTGCGCAAGTAAGCTCCTTCGATGCACCACCGGGCAGGGGCCGGCCCTCACGAGCCGCTCCCGGCACACACCTCTCCTGCAGAGCTCGTTAAGCCACCATGGCGGGGCGCGTTCAGGTTTCTCCGGAGTGACGCTATCGATCGCGCAAGTGTGAAATCGAACGGAGGGCTGTCGGGGGAAGCCCGCCGCACGAGATGGGGGGCTTGCCGTGGGCTTCACAGACCGGAGGGCCGGAGCGTCTCTCCAAACGGCGGGCGGAAAAATCTGAACGGCAGACAAGGAGATGAACCCTGGAAGCAGGACCTTCCCCTGGCCCGGCGGGCATCCGGGGCTTCGACGTGAGCCATTACCAGGGAGAGATCGACTGGAGCCTGGTGGCGCAGACCGGGATGGCGTTCGCCTTCGCTAGTGCCATGAAACGGAGGCGGATGTTGAGGATATTAAAATTCGCGGGACCTCAGTCCGCATCTTGCGGCTAACCGTTCCGAGGATGTTCTTGAAAACCTTTACTGCCGGCTCATTCTCCCGCGCCTTGCGATCTTTTGCAAAACTTGTTGTACGTACCGGTCGTTGATCTCTTGGTTCGTGTTTTCCCGGGCGGGCGCGGTCGGGGCCGGTTGGGGCTTTGGGTCTGCGGACGGCTGCCCCAGCCATAGTAACCGGTGATTTCGGGTGGGCGGTGCAAGGCCGCCCACCCCTCGCGACGGGCTACGGGCAGGCGTAGCGGGCGCAGTAGGCCAGGGTGAAACCATCACACCGGCAGCAGGAGATGCAATCACCGTTGGAGGCGCACTCGTTGCACCACATGTTCGCGCTCGCCGTCCTGGGGGCGGTCACAATCGCCGAAGCGGTCATTACGGCAGCCATGAGGATCAGCTTCAGTTTTTTCATCTCTTCGCTCCTTTCTGATCGATCCGCACCCATCATAGACACCTTTTCCCTCACACAGTGCTTGCGGGCCGCGAGACAGCAAGTTCCGTCTAGTGTGAGCCGCGGCTTACTAGAACCCGGCCGGCCTCTCCCCCGCCACGCCGAACGCGCGTTCGAGCACCATCCCCACTTGCCCGATCAACCCGTCCTCGAACAGCCGGCCGAGGAGCGTGATCCCGTGCGGCACACGCCGTGGCGGCGCGAACGTCGGCAGCGGGTTCGCCGGGTCGGGGGCCCAGTCGCTCCGTGCTTCCGAGACCTGCACGAACCCGGCGCGCAGCGTGAGCGACGGATGGCCGGTGAAGTTCGTGATAGTGAGCTGCTCGTCGCGCAACGACGGCACGATCAGCAGGTCGACCTCCCGGAAGATGCGCGCCATCTCCATGGCGACTTTGCGCCGCAACCGATCGGCTTGCACGAAGTCCACCGCGGAGAGGAACCGCGCCTGGCGGAAGAGGTTGGGCCACGCGTCCTTCACCTGTACCCTGAGTGAGTCGAGTTGAGATCCAAGCGTCAGCTCCTCGAACGACGCCGCGCCTTCGGCAAAGAGAATGGGCATCAGCGAGCTGTACGGCCAATCGGGAAGCGTGACTTCTTTCAGCTCCATCTTCAGCTTTTTGATCGTCTCCATCGCGGCGCGGTCCACGTCCGTCGCGGGGCTCTCCTGCATCCACTGCGCGATGTAGCCGACTTTGAGTCCGGCGACGGGTGCCGCAGCGTCGAAGTCGAGGTGGCTCGGCACGCTCGACAGGTCGCCCGCATCCGGACCGGTGATCGCGTGCAGGACGAGCATCGCGTCCTCCACCGTTCGTGTCATGGGACCGAGCTTGTCGAGAGACCAGCAGAGCGTCATCGCGCCGGTGCGCGCCACGCGGCCGAACGTCGGACGCAGACCCGTCACGCCACAGCGCATGGCGGGAGAGACGATGCTGCCGCCGGTTTCGCTGCCGACGGAAAAGGCGACGAGCGCCGCCGCCGTCGCCGCTCCGGGCCCGGCGCTCGATCCTGAGGCGCCCTCCTCGAGCAGCCACGGGTTCATCGTCTGGCCGCCGAACCAGATGTCGTTGAGCGCGAGCGCGCCGAGCGAGAGCTTCGCGATCAGCACCGCGCCCGCCTCGTCCAACCTGCGCACGACCGCGGAGTCGGCCGCCGGCACACGGTTGCGGAAGGGCTCGGCGCCATACGTCGTGAGAATGTCCTTGGTATCCAGCAGATCCTTCACGCCGTATGGGATACCGTGCAGTGGACCCCGGTACTTGCCCGCGGCGATCTCGGCATCCGCCGCTTTCGCGCGCGCGAGCGCATGGTCCGTGGTGCGCGTAATGACCGACCGGATCTTCCCGTCGAGCCGCTCGATGCGGCTGAGATAAATCTTCGTGAGCCGCTCGGACGTAAGCTGTCGCGACTCGATCCACCTCGACAGTTGCGTCACGGGTGCGAAGGCGATGTCTGCGTCCGCGGACGGCAGCGGCACGCCATCGGCCTTCGACCGCACGAACCGGTCGCGGGACGGCGACACCGCAAGGCCCGGGAGCCTCGGGTTCCAGAGCGTGCCCGGCGAGTCGGTGGGCGCGATCACCACCTTCCGCGGCCCGGTGCGACGCTCCAGGTACGGCGCGAGCGACTGCCGCCACGAGTCGGCGGCCTGCTGCCGCTCCGCCGGCGTCATCGTCACTTGCATCAGCTTCTCCGCTTCGGCGAACGTCGCCGGCGTCACGGCGGGACCGGCTCCGGCTCCCGTGCCGAAGGTGGGCGGTGCGCCGGGCGTGACCGGTGGCGGTTGCGGCTCGGCTGACAGTGTCTGGTCGCGGCAGACGGCGGCCGCGACGAGCACGCCGAGAGGTGCGCGGATGAGGAACTGGCGGCGGGTGTTCATAGAATGAGGTTCCCGAATCTCAAGCCAACATTGGCTTCAAGAGCTTGCCTGCGGATGGTAGGGCGTTCCAGAACCTGGGTCAATGGGCGAGGTGCGCGAAGCTACTCCGCCTTCTGACACCCCGGCCGGAGAATGGACTTCAGCCGATCATGCCAGAGAACGCGCGGGGAGGTGTCGAGAGGAAAGGTTACGAACTGTGAGTTGTCGGCGGTGTTGATTTGGAGAGTCCGGTACTTCACCGGCTCGGGAACTCCGCGGGCCAGCGCGGCGAGGCGGACCAGTTGCGGGTGCAGGGCCCTGCTCGCGGCCTCGGAGGAGTAGGTGGCGTACAGCCGCCAGAGACAGGTGGTCGGCGGCTCGCCATCGCCTGAGCATTCACAGCCGATTTGCGCGATACCCCCGGGAGTGGGGTATTCAAACCACGGCTCGCCGTAGCGGTCCCGAAAAACTCTTGCCGGCGGACCCGCAAGACGGAAGGCTTCGGCATCGGTGACGCCGGGACGGAAGGGGCCAAAAGGGCGGAGATCGACGACCTGCCCGGGCTGCACTCGCGGCATGAGAGTCACCCAGACTTCCTGACCGAGCCCCATCAGGCGGCTCCAGCCATAGGTCGAGATCCGGGCATCGTGAAGCGGCGGCTCGACGGCGGGTTCGCTCTCGATCTGGACGCCGCAACCGAGGCTCAGAAGTCCGAGGACGAGGAGCCCTCCACTCGCGCATCGCATTTCCTCATTCTCGGCCGTACTCGAGCGGTCCTGGCCCAGGTCAGCCCGGCTTCACTTCGAAGGGATTAACGATCCTCACCCCGAAAACTTTGAAATCACTGACATTACGAGTCACCACGACCAAGTCGTGAACGTTGTGCAACTCGATCGATCCACGCCTCGATCTCGGCGGCTTTGTCCGGGTCCTGCTCACGGCTGATTTCGACGCCGGCCTGGAGCTCGCCAAGGGTAACGACTGAGAGGTGGAGGTCCTCGTCCGCAACTCCCTGGAGCCACGCCACCACGGCGCCGTGGGGCCGCGGCCGCCGCAGCTCCGAGATGACATTCGTGTCGAGGAGGTACACGGTCGCTCACTCAAGCGCGGTGGGTGCCCGTCGGTGCCAGCCTCGGCGCGGAGGTACGGGAATCTCGATTCGCGGCGACTCGGCAAGCAACAAATCCTTGAGCGTGGGCCGCGCCGCCTGCTCCAGTCGCCGCCACTGATCGACAGGCACCAGCACGGCTGCGTCCACTCCCCGCCGGGTGACGATCTGCGGACCCTCCGTGAGGCTCGCCTCCAGCAACTCGCCGAAGTGCGCCTTCGCATCTTGCACCGGCCATTTCTTCGCGGCTGTGTTCGAAGCCATATCACTCCACTCCTGGGGATACCCGAGTTAAGGCTAGTCACCTGACTAGTCCGCTTGGAGTCTACCATCGCCGACGGAGAGGAGAAAAGGGTAGAGTCGTGGCCGCCTTCCGGCGTGCCGCCGAGAAACGGCGCCAGGGCGACCGCAACCCGCCCTTCCCAGCGGCAGCTTCCCGCCGCGGGGCCCTCGTAAAATATTCGCGCGGCTCATTCGTCTACACTAGTAGATGAACGAGACGCTCACCCGCGAGAAAATGACCGCAGAGCAGGACCGTCGCATCTCCCAGGCGATTGCCCGCGAGGGCTCCCGCCTCCGGGCATTCATCCGCCGGCGCGTGGCCGACGCGAGCGATGCCGAGGACATCCTGCAGGAAGTTCTCTACGAGCTCGTAGAGGCGGTCCGGCTGATGACGCCGATCGAGCAGGTGGGCGCGTGGTTGTTCCGCGTCGCCCGCAATCGCATCATCGATCTCTTTCGCAAACGGGCGCCGGAAGCACCGCGCGACGTCTCTGTCGAGGACGAAGCCCTCGCGCTCGAGGACCTTCTCCCCTCCACCGGCGGAGGACCTGAGGAGGAACTCGCGCGCGGCGTATTGCTGGAGGAGCTCGAGGCCGCGCTCGAGGAGTTGCCGGAGGAGCAGCGCAAGGTCTTCATCGCCCATGAGCTGGAGGGGCGCAGTTTCAAAGAGCTCGCCGCGGAGACCGGGTTGAGCATCAACACTCTGCTGTCGCGCAAGCACTACGCAGTCCTTCACCTGCGCCGGCGGCTGCGCGACGTCTACGACGAATTCAAAGACTAGGAGCTGGTGCCATGAAACGGAGACGGACGTTGAGGGTATTGAAATTCGCAGGAATCGCACTCGTGGCTGGAGGAGTGTTCGGGCTGCTGGTGAAGAGCCTCTGGAACTGGCTGATGCCGGCGCTGTTCGGCGTGCGCTCGATCACGTTCTGGCAGGCCTGGGGTGTGCTGCTCCTCAGCCGCATCCTCCTCGGCAGCTTCAGCGGCCACTCGCACGACAGGCACTCGCGGGCACGCCTGATCGACCGCTGGGAGCGGATGGCTCCCGAAGAAAGGGCGAAGTTCCGCGAGCGGCTGCGGCGCCGCTGGGGACCGTTCGAAGAGGAGACGCCGGAGACGAAGGTCTGAGGGCAGGGAAAAAAGCCCACCCAGGGGCGGCCGATCGACTCCGTGGCCTATGTAGCCCACTGCCTCTGCTGGCAGTGAATGAGGCGGAGGTCCGATGCCTCCGCCTCGCGTCCGTCTAGCAACAAGAATTCATTCCCGGGCACATGGGGACATAACCGCAGTGCTCCTGCCCGTCATCGGCGTGGCACGTCTCCTCTGGACAGCAGGAGCAGGCGGCCCCCCCAACGAGGAACCTGGCGCCTCGGTCCGCGCCACAACATCAGAGCACCCCCTACGCCGCGTGAACCGGAGCTTTTTGGACCGCGATGATTCGGCATCTTCAGACTCACCGTTCCGAGGCCATCGGGTTCACCGCGCCGCGGTGACACGTCGAGCAATTGATCGCGCGCTCCTGCGGCTTCGTCTCGAGATTCTGCATCCTCCCGAGCTGCTCGTTGATCATCCGATGCATGGCTGCCATCTCGCGAGCTGCCCGCTTGGGGCGCTTGTCGTCACTCGCAAAGTCTTGTTCAAGGTGACAGTGGGTACAGCTTACGCCCAGCGCGCGGCTGTAGCCGCCGTTCATGATCCGCAGGAATCGTCCCGCCGGCACACTCTTGAACCACGCGATCTGGACGTTCTTGAAAACCTTTCCTGCCGGCTCATTCTCCCGTCCTGCGATCTTTTGCAAAACTTGCTGCACGTACCGGTCGTTGATCTCTTGATTCGTGTTGTCCCGGGCGGGCGCGGTCGGGGTGAGTTGGGGCTTGGGGTCTGCGGACTGCTGCTGTGACGCACAGAGAGCGACGGTGCAGCACGCCACCAAAGTCAACAAGGCCAGAGCTTGCCGAAATATCATAGAATCTCCCTTGTCAGGCAGCAGGCGAGAAGTCGGCCATACCGGAGGTAGCTCTACCCATGGACGCAAAGATTACTCCATCGAGCGGGAACGTCTTCAGGGATCTTGGCTTCGATGAGGCTGAAGCCGA
>Ga0136846_1227117_pt1 | contig 37951 bp, 9 predicted proteins | sample HopSoiMetagenom2_FD_96841 | JGI IMG/M metagenome (GOLD analysis project Ga0136846, IMG submission 96841) | Grasslands soil microbial communities from Hopland, California, USA - 2 Assembly 2016 (version 4) | ecosystem: Environmental > Terrestrial > Soil > Grasslands | place: USA: Hopland...
ACAACGTATTGTTTTGATGTTTCCTGTGCCGAGATCTTTGGCTGGTTTATGAATGGCGGCGCCTTGTCGCTGCTGCCTGAAGATGCAGCGCGAGAACCCCGGGAAATACTGGCCACCATTCAAAAGGACAGCGTGACCCATATCAACTTCGTGCCCTCCCTGTTTGCCGCATTTGTAGATGAACTGGAAAGAACAGGTATTGAACAGATCAAAACGGTAAAATATATCTTTCTTGCCGGTGAAGCATTGCCCATCAAGCTCGTCAGGAGATTTAAGGCCCTGAATACAGGAATTCCTCTTTGGAATATCTACGGACCTACCGAAGGCACCATTTATAGTTCCGCCTATAATACAGATCAGTCGGACGGCTCAACGATGACAGTACCCATTGGGAAACCGCTCACCAATATCAGACTTTATATACTGGACAGGAACCGGCATCTCATGCCGCCGGGTGTGGCAGGAGAACTTTATATAGGAGGCATCGGAGTAGCCAGGGGATATCTGCATAATGAGGAGTTGACCAGTCAGCGGTTTCCCGAAGATCCTTTTAACCGGGGCGAAAGGATCTATAAAACAGGGGACAGGGCCCGCCGGTTGCCGGATGGGAACCTGGAGTACCTGGGAAGGATCGATGACCAGGTTAAGATCAGGGGATACCGGATAGAACCGGGTGAGATAGAAAGCCGGTTGGCTGAACATCCGGAGGTACAGGAAGCAGTGGTAGTGGCAAAAGAAATGAACGGGAGCAGATCGCTGGTCGCTTATTATTTGTCGGACTTTGAATTAGCCCGGGATGTACTCCGGGCCTTTGTGCTGGAGAAATTGCCTGACTATATGGCCCCTTCCTTTTTTATCCGGTTACAAAAAATACCATTAAATGCCAATGGAAAAGTAGATAGGAAAGCATTGCCGGACCTATCTGTATCACCTGGGGAAATATTAGCAGCACCACGGACTCAGGAAGAAAGTTTGTTGGTGGATGTGTGGTCGCAGGTGCTGGGCATGGAAAAGATCGGTATAACAAATAATTTCTTTTTAATAGGAGGCGATTCTATTAAATCCATCCAGATCTGTTCCAGGCTGCGAAGCGCAGGATATGAACTGACTGTAAAAGATATTTTCGCTCATCAGACGATCCGGCAATTGGCCCCGAAATTAAAAAAGATCACTGTCGTATCCGATCAATCCGTCATCACGGGAAGATCACGGCTGAGTCCCATACAGCAATGGTTCTTTAACGGCCCTGTAAAGAACAAGAACCATTTTACGCAGTCGGTGCTGCTGTATGTTGAGGCAGGCATCAGTTATGAAACCATATATCGCATATTTAAAAAGATCCAGGAACATCATGATGCCTTGCGGATGGTCTTCATCAACATAGCCGGGTCGATCATTCCTGAAAATAAAGGGCTGGAACTGCCTGTTGCCCTTGCAGAATATGATCTCCGGCAGGAAGAAGACGAGGAAGCTGCATTAACCCTTCTTGCTGATGAAATGCATGCCAGTATCGATCTGGCAACCGGTCCCCTGATGAGGCTGGGGCTGTTTCATATGAATAAAGGAAGCAGGCTCCTTATTGTTATCCATCACCTGGTGGTGGATGGCATTTCCTGGAGAATATTATTCGAAGATTTCGAAACGCTTTATCAACAGCTATCACATAAACAACCGTTGACCCTGCCATTAAAGACCGATCCCTTTTTATCCTGGCCCGGCCATTTGGAAAAATATTACAGGAGTAGTGATTTTGAAAAACAAAAAAAATATTGGAAAGAGCAGGCGTCTGCTTTGCCCAGGGATTATCCGGAAGGTAATAATCTCCTGAAAGATCACCGGAAAGTGCTTTTCCGTTTGGACAGAGCCGCCACCGATCAATTGCTGACGCTCGTTCCTTCGGCCTTTAATACCCAGATCAATGATATTTTGTTGACGGCTCTGTTGCTCAGCATCAATAAAAGATACGGACAGGATTCATGGGTGATCGATCTTGAAACCCACGGCCGGCAGGACATTCTTCCGGGCGTAAATTTCAATAGAACCATAGGATGGTTTACCAGTATTTACCCTGTATTAATAGAGATGCAGCATGGTGAACTGAAAAATACGATCAGGCAGGTAAAGGAAACGCTGCGGAAAGTGCCAGGTCACGGCATAGGGTACCTGCTGCAGAAGTATCAGAACGGTGTTGTAGGTATCGACGAAGCCCTGCAGACATCCGGGATCTGCTTCAACTATCTGGGACAGTTTGATGCCGATACCAACAGTAATGTGTATAGCCTGGCCGGGGAGAATAAAGGAAACGAAATTGGCCTGGAAGAACAGGTACCATATGACTGGAGCGTTTCAGGGATGATACTTAACGGCCAGTTGGAAATGAGTGTTTCTTATAGTGTAAGGCAATACATGCCCGGTACGATGGAAAGTTTCATGAAAGATTATGAAGAGAACCTGCGTGCGATCATTGAATATTGTAGTACCTATGGACGAACGGAACTGACCCCATCTGACCTGATCTACAAAGACCTGTCGGTAGCTAAACTGGATGAGATCCAGGCAAAGTATACCATTGAAAATATAAGTTTATTATCGCCGATGCAGGAAGGGATACTGTATCACAGTCTGCTGGATACAGGAGCTGTAAAGTATCTCATGCAAACAACCTGTAGGGTAAAAGGAGAACTGAATGTAGCGGTTGTAGCACAAAGCCTGGATTTTCTGATGGCGAGATATGATATCCTTCGCACCATTTTTCTTCACGAAGGATATGACCCGCATGTACAGGTGGTATTGAAGGAGAGAAGGGCCAGCCTGGTATTCGAAGACATCCGAAAAGATCTGTGGAAACTTGCCGTCTGGCAGTTACAGGAGAGAGAAAGGATATATGACCTGAGTGCAGATGTGTTAATGCGGCTGGTAATATTGCAGACGGAGGAAAAGGAATACGAATTGATATGGGGCCATCATCACCTGCTGATGGATGGCTGGTGCATGGGTATTTTGGTAAATGAATTTATGGCCATCTATTCGATGATCATAAGAGGAAAGGAAATTGTTCTGCCCCCGGTAAAACCCTGGTCGAAATATATGGAATGGCTGGGGAACAGGGAGAAGGAAAGATCGGCCGCTTTTTGGCGGGAATATCTGTCAGGATATGATAGCCTGGCAAGTTTGCCGCAGCAGACAGGGCGGCAGGAGTATGCATATAAAATGAAGGAACTGGTCATCGATGAAAACCTTACAAAAGGATTGAGCCGGTTTTCCGGGCAGTATGGCATCACACAGAATACGATCATCCAGGGCGCGTGGGCAATGCTGCTGGCCCGGTATAATAATACACAGGATGTTGTATTCGGATCGGTCGTATCTGGCCGCCCGGCTGAGATCGAAGGAGTGGAGACGATGGTAGGTCTTTTTATTAATACGATTCCGGTCAGGATACACTATAGTGGCACTGAGACAGTGGTTGATTACTTACAGGGGTTGCAGGCCAGGGCCTTGGAAAGCGAGCCACATCATTATCATCCTTTATCAGAGATCCAGGCATTGAGCGAAATGGGCGACGGGCTTTTTGATCATATCATCGCTTTCGAGAATTATCCGCTGGCTCAACAGATCGAAGCAGCAACCAATGCCCCATTTGAGATCAGTAATGCGGATTTCTTCGTGCAGACCAATTATGAGCTGAATATCACCATTCTGCCATTGAATGAAATGATCATTAAATTTGAATACAACAGCAATAGATATTCAGAGGAGACGATAGCCAACATCAGCAGTCAGCTGAAAAATATTATCAGCGCCGTCATTGCACGACCGGATGGACTTTTAAAAGATATTTCGCTGTACAATGAACAGGAAGAATTGGCGCTCAGAGCCTGGCTGACGGCCGGCCTGGAGCAAAAAACAGCACCCATTCAATTCCTGCTTGGCCGGAGTTTCGAAATGCACGCAGATCATTATGCGATAGAGTACAGGGGGAAACAATACAGTTATAAAGAAATGGGCGCTGATGCCGGTAAGATAGCCACAGCAATAGCCCGTCATGGGATTGCTGAAGGCAGCCCAATAGGAATATATTGCGAAGACAGACGCTGGTTGATCAGCTCGATTCTGGGTATTGTACAATCGCGCATGGTATTCGTGCCGCTGGAGACGAAGCTTCCCGCAAGCCGCCTCGCATCCATGATCAGCCAGACAGGTATCCGGTATATCATTACCGATCAGGAACAGACAGACCGTAAAAAAATAGATGCCTCCGGAACGATCACCTGGCTGTCTCTCCACGAAATCAGCACGACCAGTGAAAACTTCGTTGCCCGGACGGATTTCGATCCGGAAGACCATTTGTATATTTATTTCACATCTGGTTCTACAGGTAAGATAAAAGGAGTAGTAGGCATCAATAAAGGACTCGCCCATTTTATTGATTGGGAAATACGAACCTTCCACATCGACAATACTTTCCGGTTCGGTCAGTTCACCAACCCCGGCTTCGACGTGTTTATGAGGGATATATTTGTACCGCTCTGTTCGGGAGCTACCATATGCATACCCGATGAAGAAAGCTTGTTCACGGCGCCAAAGATCAGTGCATGGATAGATCACCAGCAGATCGATCTGATCCACTGCGTACCCAGTTTCTTTAAATTATTCGCAAAAGGCAACTTGCAGGAAGGGTTGTTCCCTTCGCTGAAATACATACTCCTGGCAGGCGAAAAGATCCTGCCTTATGAATTACAGGAATGGTATAAGACATTTGGGAATCGCATTCAGCTTGTAAATATTTATGGTCCTACTGAAACAACCCTGGCCAAGGGCTATTATTTGATCCGGCCGGCAGACAGCAAAGCTGCCTACATTCCTGTAAGGCCAATGCCCGGAGCGCAATTTTTGATCCTTGACAAGGATAGGCAGGTATCTCCGCCCGGCGCCATCGGCGAGATCTATATCAGAACGCCTTACCGTACAACCGGCTACCTGGATGCTGCTGCCACAAAAAAATCCTTTATCGTCAACCCCTACAGCAATAATAAAGAAGATCTGCTCTACCGCACCGGTGATGTAGGAAAGGCGTTGGATAATGGAGAGATCGTGATACTCGGGCGCTCTGACCACCAGGTGAAGATCAGGGGTATAAGGATCGAGCCGGATGATATCCGGGCAAATATACTCCGGTATCCGGGCGTAACAGATGCGCTGGTATTGGCAAAAACCGACAAAGAAGGGGAGACATTCCTTTGCGCCTATATTGTATCGGACCCGCCCTTCGAGGAACCGGCAATAAGAAGTTTCTTACAAACCCATTTACCCGGGAATATGCTTCCGGCATTCCTGATGCATTTGCCTGTGTTCCCTCTTCAGCCAAACGGCAAGATCAACCGAAAAGCATTGCCTGAACCAGGCTTCGGACAGGCAATCGATCATATTCCTCCTTCCGGTGCCATAGAGGATAAACTGGCAGATATCTGGTCGGAAGTACTGAAAATGGATAAAGGATTAATAAGCACTAACAAGAGTTTTCAGGAGCTGGGCGGACATTCAGTAAGAGTGTTCAGGCTGCTCAATAAAATTCAGCAGTCATTTCATTTAAAACTAAAATTGGATGATATACTCCGGCACGATACCATCCAGCTGTCAGCCACGCTTATCGCACGATCTGTAAGGGATAATAACGGCGAGATTCCGGTATTGGAAAATAAGGAATACTATTCTACCTCTCCGGCGCAGAAACGAATGTATTACCAGTATTTAATGAACAGGGAAAGTATTCGTTACAATATTCCGATTGCCGTAAGGATCAATGGAGAAACAGATATTCCCCGGCTGCGGGATGCATTGATCAAATTGACAAATCGTCATCCTGGTTTAAGGACCAGCTTTCTGCTGACAGGGGATGATGTGCTGCAGACAATCAATGCGGAGGCCGGTTTGGAACTGGAATGGATGGGCGAAGATCAATATAACTCGGTCGGCGAGGCTTTCAATGCATTTATCAGACCTTTTGATCTGACCATGAAGTCCCTGATGCGATGTGCTTTGTTAAAGGGGCGGGAAACAGATACATTATTCGTTGATGTGCATCATATCGTAGCCGATGGGATCTCCCTGAATATTATGATCCATGACTTCAAGAAGCTTTACTTAGGAGAAGCGCTTCAGCCCCTGACACTGCGTTACGTGGATTATGCAGGTTGGATCAGTAACAGCCCGGACATATGGCAACAACATAAAGAATATTGGGCAAAGCAATTGTCCGGAGAATTACCTGGCGGCATTTTGCAGGCTATCAGGACAGGCTCAGGAAACGATATACATGTGGCGGCCTCAAAGGAATTGATAGTGGACGAAAAGTTATACGAAAATATCCGGCAATTCGCCCTGGCATCCGGGGTGTCCGACTTTATATTCCATTTATCGGTGTGTTACCTGTTATTATCCAAATTGTCCGGAAGCCAGGACATCATCATCGGGACTGATGTGGTAGGCAGAACAAAGGCTTCCCTGCAGGACATCGTTGGCACCTTTGTGAATATCCTGCCTTTAAGAGTGCAGGTAAGACCCGATATTTCCTATGAGGAATTATTACTCGGTATTAAACGCACGGTGGTAGAAGGATTCGATCACCAGGATTTTCAATTCGATCAGATGGTTTCTCTTGTAGACAGTAAGGGAACTGGCCTGTCCGAAAGCCCGCTGATCGATGTTCACCTTTCCTTCTCCAATACCATCGATGATACCATAGAACTGGATGAATTTGAGATTTTATCCTTGCAGAACAAACATGATCAGCTGACGAATTATGAGCTGCAGCTGGAAGCCAGGACCGTAGGAAAAAGATTGTACATCGATTTTATTTACAGCAAAGAATTGTATGATGCCGATACCATTGAATGGATCATGAAGTACTATACGAATATCTTACAATTCGTGATCCGGAACAGGCATGTGAAAATCGGGAATATTGAACTTGAAAATTGACCCGGTAAACCAACTCCTCTTGTATGGAAAATCAAATAGTAAAAGAACAATTCAACAAACAGGCGAAGAAATTTGCCGATTGGGCCGTTACCAGGAATACCGCACAGATGAAGGGGTATTATGATTTTTGTGAAATATCGCCCCGGGATACTTTGCTCGACGTTGCCTGCGGACCCGGAGCCATGACAGTATTCATGGCCCACCACGTCAGATCGGCTACAGGTGTTGATATCTCGGATAATGAAATTGAAATAGCCAACAATGTAGCCAGACAACTGGGTATAGCCAACATACAGTTCGATTGCTCGGACGTAGAGCAACTCCCTTATCCCGACAACTCATTCTCAGTGGTCTTATGTAAAGCGGCCTTTCATCATTTCGTACAGCCGGTAAAAGTATTTAATGAGATGAAGCGTTGCTGCATGCAGGGCGGTAAGGTAAGTATCCAGGATATAGCCGCTTATGATGACATATATGTAGATGAATATTTCGAAACCTTTGAAAAGCTGGTCGATATCTGCCATCACAGAACGTTGCAGGAAAGGGAATTTGCTCAATTGTTCACAAATGCTGATATAGATATAACAGACCAGTTTATGTTGACTGTAGATCTTTCGGTTGACGAATACCTGGAACATGCGGTACAGGATAAGGACGGCAGGTTGGCGCTTGAAAAATTAATCAAAGATGGTATAAAAGACCCTCGGCTGAAAGAATACCTTTTTTACAGGGATGACCAATTGTTTTTTAAACGAAATGTATACCTGATCGTAGGCCAGAAAAAAGATAAATAGTTAACCGCATTATAATATGAATAACGATGGACTTTAGCCTTTTCTTTTTTTCCAGTTACAAGGTCAGGTCCGACAATAAATACAAGTTATTGTTGGAGGCAGCAAAGTTTGCTGACAGGAACGGTTTTAAAGCCGTATGGACTCCTGAACGCCATTTCCATGAATTTGGCGGTCTTTTTCCCAACCCTTCTGTTACCAGCGCAGCCCTTGCAATGGTCACCAAACAGATAGAATTGCGGAGTGGAAGCGTTGTTTCGCCATTACATGATGCAGTAAGGATCGCCGAAGAATGGTCTGTGGTAGACAACCTGTCAAAAGGAAGGATCGCGCTTTCTTTTGCTTCCGGCTGGAACGGAAACGATTTCTGCCTGGCGCCGGATAATTACAAAGACAGACATCGCATCATGTATGAACAGATAGATAGTATACAACGTCTCTGGAAAGGAGAAAGTAGTAAAAGAAGGAACGGGCTGCATAAAGAAATACCCTTCCGGATTTTCCCCGCCCCCGTTCAAAAAGAATTGCCTGTCTGGATCACAGCTGCGGGAAATGAGGAAACGTACCGCATTGCCGGTGAAAAGGGGGCTCATTTATTAACACATCTGTTGGGACAGGACATGCGCGATCTGGCAGGAAAAATAAAATTATATCGTGAAGGAAGACGGGCTGGAGGATTCGCAGAGAATTCCGGAAAAGTGGCGCTCATGCTGCATACCTACATCGGAGAGGATATCAGGGAAGTAGAACGTATCGTTGAAAAACCTTTTATGGAATACTTAAAAAGTGCCACCAGTCTAAGCAAGATCATGTACCAGGAGGCAGGATTAAATGAGGAGGAGATCAGTGAAGAAGACAAACAGACGATGCTGAGGCATTCCTTTCAGCGATACAGCAAGACCTCTGCGCTGATCGGAACCGGTAGTAGTTGCCGCGCCATGGTGAATAGCCTGGCAGCAATAGGCGTGGATGAGATCGCCTGCCTGATCGATTTTGGCATTGAGGAAACTGAATTGATCAAAGGACTGAAGAATCTGCAGGCCTTCAGGGAGGCACTTACACCTGGACAAAACTGAACTTTTATGGCGGATGAAAACAAAAACCAGTAACTATTATGTGTGGTATCTGCGGATTTATAAAATTTAACAACAGGACGTCAGGCGAGGATGCCGGGATCATCCGGAAAATGAACAGCAAACTGTTTCATAGAGGTCCCGATGCCCAGGACACCTTGCTTTTTGATAATGTGGCACTGGGTTTCAGCCGGCTCAGTATAATTGGACTTGAGAATGGTATGCAGCCCATTTATAACGAAGACGGGTCCCTTGTGCTGGTGTGTAACGGAGAGATCTTCAATCATATTGAGATCCGGGAAGAATTACAAAAAGCGGGACATGTGTTCAAAACCCGGTCTGATGTAGAAGTGATCGTTCATTTATATGAGCAGGAAGGAATGGAATTCCTTAATAAATTGAATGGCCAGTTTGCTTTTGCTTTGTATGATAAGCGGATCGGGAAATTATTATGCGCAAGGGACCCGATGGGTATCTGCCCCTTGTATTATACCCTGGTAGAAAACACTTTTATTTTTGGGTCGGAGATCAAAGCGATCCTCGAACATCCCCTTGTCCCCCGTGAAGTTGACCTGGTTGGTCTTGACCAGGTGTTCACATTTGCCGGGCTTATCAGCCCCAGAACAATGTTAAGGCATATCAACAGCCTGGAGAACGGCCATTATATTATCGTCAATGACCAGGGTGTTATTCAAAACAACGAATATTGGGACCTCATCTATCCCGAACAGGAGATGCAACAGGACGGGCATCCTGAAAAATATTATATCGATAAACTGGAAGAATACTTCGAGCGATCGATCCAGCTCAGACTAAGGGCAGATGTGCCTTCCGGACTTTACCTGAGCGGAGGGCTGGACTCATCGATGATCACGATGAAAGTTAGCCAACTATACCCCACTATCAGTAAAGAGGTCTTTTCCATTGATTTCGCAGAGTCCAATATTTCGGAAACACCCTACCAGATACTGATAGCAAACGAAAGCCGTTCGAAACTGAATAAGAAGACATTTTACTTTAAGGATATCAGTGAAAGGCTGAAGCAGGCTATCTATCACTGCGAATGCCCGCTCAAAGAGACCTATAACACCGCCTCCCTGTCATTATCAGAGGCCACCAGGGCTAAAGGGATCAAAGTGATCCTGTCGGGCGAGGGTTCGGACGAACTTTTTGCCGGATATGTAGGCTACCGTTTTGACAAGATGCGGGCAATGAATTTTGTACAAAATGCCACCAGCCCGGAAGAAGAGGACATCCGGGAACGTATTTGGGGAGATAAGACGTTGTTTTATGAAAACAATTTTCAGGAACTGGAAACAATAAAAAGAGGATTGTATTCGGATGCAGTCAATGAAAAATTTGACGAGGTCAATTGCCTTAACCACCCGGTCATTAATAAAGAAAGACTACGTAACCGGGATGTACTGAACAAGCGGTCGTATATCGATTATAAACTGAGACTGGTCGATCACCTGGTAACCGATCATGGAGACAAAATGGCGTTGGCCAATTCTGTTGAAGTAAGATATCCTTTCCTCGACAAGGACCTCATCGCTTTCTCAACACAGGTGCCGCCAGAACTGAAACTGAAGGATTTTACAGAGAAATATGTAGTAAAGGGCATGGCTAGCCGCTTTGTGCCGAAAAAGATTATCGATCGGGAAAAATTCGGTTTTATTGCGCCTGGAAGCCCTTACCTGCTTCAAAACAACATAGAATATATCGAACAGATCCTCTCCTATGATTTGATCAGGAAGCAGGGATATTTTAATCCCGACAGGATCGAAGAATTGAAAAATACCTACAGACAAAAAGGATTCACCCTAAACATTCCCTTTGAAAGCGATTTACTGATCACCGTGATCACTTTTGGAATACTCCTGGAGGAGTATTTTTCTTGAACCCGCAACACCTGAACCTGCCAATTCAAGCACTATGACGATTCGCCTGTTTACCAAAAGAATCCTTTTGTTACTGTTCCTTATGACCGTAACCGGCATCTTCCTTTCTGCCAGTGCCCAAAAGCACAAATCGTTTCAAACCAATGGCAGAATGATCAATGTTGATAGTTTTAACAGGGAGATTGCAAAAATGATGAAAGAGGTGGGCGTTCCTGCCCTGTCATTAGCGGTGATTGAGAATAATAAAGTTGTATTTCATAATACCTATGGCGTCAGAAAAAAGGGAGATAAGAAGAAGGCGGATAATAGGACCGCTTTTGATGCCGGTTCCCTTTCTAAAAGTTATCTCGTTTTCGCAGTGTACCAACTGGTGGATCAGGGTAAACTCGATCTTGATAAACCATTATATCAATATTTGAAATATGATCGCCTTGAATATGATCCCCGGTATAAATTAATTACTGCCAGAATGGTGCTCAGCCATTCTTCCGGAATAGAGAACTGGCAATTTCAAAATGATCCCCTGAAACTGGAAATCATAAGCGATCCCGGAACAAAACTGGTATATTCCGGTGAAGGCTATAATTACCTGGCCAAAGTAGTGGAGTCGATCCTTCATCAGCCTTATGAAATATATATCAGGGATCTTGTTCTGAATGTTCTTCAATTGAATAATTCATACCTGAAGTTTATAAAACAAAAACATCACCTTTTTCACAAAGAGTCTCCCTGGAATTATGCCGTCGGGCACGGTCTCGACAGCAAACCCATCGTTAAAAAGAACTATGCAGTCAGCCCGGCCTCTGGAAACCATATCACCGCCGAAGATTATGCGAAACTCATTATTGGGATCTTCGACACCACCCATCTGTCGGTGGCCAGGATAAAGGATCTGGAGCAGCCCATCGCACGGGTCAATAATTCATCCACCTTTTACGGGCCTGGTTTTGAAGTGGCGGATATCGATGGAGACCTGGTTATAGAACACGGAGGAGATAATGATGGGTTTAAGAACCAGATGTTTTATTCCGTTGCAAAAAAGAGAGGCTATGTGTTCCTGTCGAATTCTGACCGGGGAAGATTGATGATGAAAAAGCTATGTGATATGACCGTTCAAATGAATATTGAACCTTATTTAAACGCAGAATTTTATCTCACGGATATGTATCCGAGCAATGCCAGCGATCTGTTAAGGATCTATGATGAAGAGGGCGTTGAAGCCATGTATGCGGCATTGGATAAACTTAAAAAGAACGGCACGGTTGGAGCCACCACCCTGGACGTTGTCAGCTTCTATCTGAAATGGTACTATGGAGGCGACAATAGGGTCACTCAAAAATTACTCGAAGATAATATCGCATTATATCCCGATTCATCCTTGTCCTATGTACTGCTGGGAAGACATTTAAGAGACCTCGGCAAACCCGACTCCGCCCTGCTGCACCTGAAGAAAGCGCAGGAGATGCATTTCTCCGCATGGAGCATCGATGGAGATATCAGCGATTGCGAAACGAAACTGGTGGATTTCAATCGAAGAAAGTCATTAATGGTCAGGATCAATGAAAAGGAACAAACCACCGTGCCGGCTGACAATTATAATTTAATGAGCGGGGTCGTGTCGATTGCTTCAACAGACGAAGGGGGCGGGCGGTGTCTTGCCTATATCGAAGCAGATGACTGGATGGAATACAGGATCGATGTCCGGGATAGTGGTAACTATTCGATGACCTTACGAGTTGCCAGCCTGCCAGGAGGCGGACAGGTGGAACTGCGTATCGAAGATACTTTATTAACGACCATGAATATTGAAACTACGAAGGGCTGGCAGAACTGGGTGTCAAAGACTACCGCCATTCGTTTACCGGCAGGAAGCCATACGCTGCGGCTATACGCCAGGGTAGGTGGTTTTAAATTAAACTGGTTAAAATTCGCCAAACAATCAATCTGAACGCATGAACCCTGAACAAGAGAATGTCATTGGAATAGTCGGCGGCATGGGCCCCCAGGCAGGACTGGCCTTATATGACAAAATCATTCGTCACACGAAAGCAGTAAGGGACCAGCAACATTTGTCCGTGGTGATGATGTCTTTCTCAAAACATATCGTTGACAGAACTGAATTCTTACAGGGAGATACGTATACGAACCCGGCTTTTAGTATTGCAGTAGTTATTAAAAAGCTGGAACACGCCGGCGCAGAAATAGTCGGCATTCCCTGTAATACCTCTCATTCTTCCCCCATCCTGGATGTGATCTACCGGGAATTAGACAGAATGGATTGCCGGGTACGGTTGGTAAATATGCCTGTGGAGACCTGCCATTTTATACAGGCAAATCACAAAAGCGTCCGGCGTATCGGGGTCATGACCACTAACGGTACCTATAAGACGGGATTATATAAGAATTTATTGTTGGATTTGGGCTATGATGTCGTGATCCCGGATCTTATTTTTCAAAACGAGGTTATCCACAGAATGATCTATGATCCGGTATTCGGAATCAAATCAAAACCCGATTCTATTTCATTAGAAGTAAAAATATTATTGGAAAAAGCGTTAACTTTCTTTAAGAAAAGAAATGCTGATGCGATCATTCTCGGCTGTACCGAATTATCGCTTATACTTCCCGGAATGATGGTTAACGATATGCTCGTCATCGACTCCACTGATGTGCTGGCGAAGGCATTGATCAGGGAGGCGACAAAACGGGAACAATTTCCGCGTGCCCAATCGTTGAAGAACATTAAGTCATAAATATGTTTAAAAACTATCTGATCATTGCATTCCGGAATCTTAGAAAGAATAAAGTGTCCGCTATTATCAATATCGGTGGTCTTGCTATGGGGATGGCCGTGGCCATGCTGATCGGCTTATGGATATATGATGAATTGTCTTTCAATAAATACCATGAGCATCACCTCCGCATCGCACAGGTTATGCGGCACCAGGATCAACAGGGTGACAAAATAACAAGCTTTTATCACCCGATGCCGCTTAGCGAAGAACTTCATACCACCTACAAGGATGTTTTTAAATATGTTGTCATCTCCAAACAAACGGAAGAGCATATCATTTCAGCCGGGGAGAATAAATTTGTCCAGGCGGGGAATTATATGGGAGCCGATGCGCCGGAGATGCTCAGCCTCAGAATGCTATACGGCAGTCATGGTGGGCTGAAAGACCCCAATTCCATCCTGCTATCCCAATCTTTAGCAAAAAAGCTATTTGGTAACGGTGATCCTATAGGGAAGATCGTGAAGATCGATGACCGGTTTACTGTAAAAGTTACGGGCGTGTATGAAGATCTGCCGGCCAATTCAGAATTCAGATATGTATCCTATATAGCTCCTTTTGAACTATGGGTCTCGGGCTTGAGAAACAAGGGAATGGATGCCCGAAGCGATTGGAAGAATTATTTTGTATTGATCTATGCTGAGCTGGCGCCCGGCGCCGATGTTAACCGGGTGTCAAAGATGATCAAAAATACCTATCTGTCTCATGTTGATCAGAAGACTGCGGATACAAAGCAGGAACTGTTTCTTCATCCGATGGACAACTGGCACCTGCATTCAAAATTTGACAATGGGATCGCATCCACCAGTGATCAGATGATGTTTCTCTGGTTCTTTGGTTTCATTGGAGTTTTTGTACTGCTGCTGGCTTGTATCAATTTTATGAACCTGAGTACGGCCCGTTCTGAAAAACGCGCCAGGGAGGTAGGTGTGCGCAAAGCCATTGGCTCTTTGCGCGGTCAGCTGCTCACGCAGTTCTTTTGCGAATCATTGCTGGTGGCCGCTTTTTCTTTTGTATTGGCCATTGGTCTCGTCATGCTTGTCCTGCCCTGGTTCAATAAGGTGGCGGGTAAGGAGATCTCCATATTATGGGGCAACCCCTTGTTCTGGCTAACGGGTCTAGTTTTTACCATCATTACCGGTCTGATTGCAGGAAGCTACCCTGCATTTTACCTGTCTTCCTTTAATCCTATTCTCGTACTAAAAGGCAGCTTTAAGGCTGGTCGTTTTGCATCGGTTCCACGAAAAATACTGGTGGTGCTTCAATTCACAGTGTCCATTATGCTAACTGTCAGCACGATTATCGTTTACAGGCAGATCCAGTTTACCAAGGACCGGCCGGTAGGTTATACCCGGGATGGCCTTTTAATGTTCCACCTGATGGCGCCAGGCTCTTCCGGAAAGTATAATTTGTTAAGTAATGAATTAATGAATACCGGCGTGGTATCGGGAACGGCAGGGGCAGGAGGCGCCGTCACCGAAGTATGGTCTATGAACAGGAATTTTGATTGGAAAGGGAAGGACCCGGCTACGGACCCCAGCTTTGTTACCCTATCCGTTACACAGGACTATGGTAGTACGATCGGATGGCAATTGATTGCCGGTACTGGTTTTTCAAAAGGATATGCCAGCGACTCATCCGGTTTTGTGATCAATGAAGCGGCAGCAAAACTGATGGGGCTGAAAGACCCTGTAGGAGAATTTGTGAGATGGGAACCTGGCTGGCGCAAAGGCGGAAACTTTAAAATATTAGGCGTCATAAAGGATATGGTGATGGAATCTCCTTTTGAACCGGCGCAGCCGACGATCTTCACCCTTGATTCGGTTACGAGATGGATGTTCGTCAGGATCAATCCTGCAGTGAGCGCCAGCAAAGCCCTCGCAAGGATTGAGCCCGTCTTTACTTCTTTATTTCCCGCAGCGCCATTCGATTACAAGTTTGCCGATTTGGAATATGCCAAAAAATTTGAATCGGAAGAGCGTGTAGGCAAACTGGCCACATTTTTTTCCATACTGGCCATTTTTATATCCTGTTTGGGCTTGTTCGGGCTTGCCTCTTTTGTGGCGGAGCAAAGGACGAAAGAGATTGGCGTAAGAAAGGTATTGGGCGCCTCCGTGTTTGGTGTATGGCGCCTGATCTCAAAAGAGTTTTTCATGCTTATCCTCATCGCTTTCCTGATTGCTACGCCAACGGATTATTTCCTGATGTACAACTGGCTGCAGTCATACCAATACAGATCGGGCATTCCCTTGTGGGTGTTTATGGTTGTAGGGTTGGGCGCATTGTTGATTGCATTGCTGACCATTAGTTACCAAACGATCAAAGCTGCATTACTGAATCCGGCAAAAAGCCTGAAGGCTGAATAGAATACCTTATCACATATGAAAATATTTTCGGTCAACCGGGTCGCACCGTTGATTATTATCTGCCTTGGCTTTGCCCTGCCTGCTGTTTCACAAAGCGGCACGGCGGCAAACGGCAGCAGGATGGATAGCGTGGATAAAACAGTGTCCGCGTTGATGAAGGCGGGAAATATACCCGGGTTGAGTTTGGTGATCGTACAGGATGGACAGCCCGTTATCAAAACTTATGGTTATGCGGACCTCGACAGTAAAAGACCGGTAACCGACAATACGCTTTTTGAAATTGGTTCCTGTACAAAGGCCTTTACGGCGCTGGCTATTGCAAAGCTGATTCATGAGCACAAATTGTCGCTGAACGATTATGTGTCCGACTATATACCCTGGTTCCGTGTCAGGTATAAGGACAGTCTGGTAAGCATCACCATCGCTCAATTATTACATCATACCAGCGGTATCCCCTGGAGCTCCATCTCAAACATACCCCAGACTAAGGACGAGGATGCACTGGTAAAAACCGTTAGAAATCTGGAAGGGCAGGAGTTAAAACGGCTGCCCGGGAAAAAATATGAATATGCTACCATCAATTACGATGTGCTGGCCCTTGTTATACAAAACATTTCAGGACAACCGTTTGAAACCTATATCCGGCAGCAAATTTTCGATATGCTGCAGCTCAGCAATACCAGCATCGGTATCCCGGTAGATAGCGCGTTGATGTCAAAAGGTTATAAGATCGGATTTTTCAAACCAAGGGTATATGATGCACCCGTGTTCAGAGGTAATTATGCAGCGGGATATGTGATTACAGATGCCAGGGATTTTTCAAAATGGCTGCAGTTTCAGATGGGGCTGAAAGATACATCCTTATATGAGCTGGCGGCTTTCACGCAGCAGCGGGATGAAACCGTACCCCTGCATTTTTATATGTCTGCCTATGCCATGGGATGGAACCAGTCCTTTGAAGGCAATGGAGAAGTATATCACGGTGGTGTAAATCCGAATTATACGGCCTATATACAGTTTCGAAAAAAGAGCAAACTGGGGGTGGCGGTATTAGCCAATTCAAACAGCACCTTTACGCCGGTGATCGCCAACAGGGTGATGAAGCTGCTGGCTGGCGAGAAAATTGAAAAGGAGTATGATCCGGGAGATGGCAACGATAAGGTCTTTTCAACAGCCTCGATCATTCTTGGCTTGTATCTGCTGGCTCTTGCTTTCTTTATCGGCCGGATCATCTTCGATATCATAAAGGGAAAAAGAAAGTATGCAGGATTTTCGCGGGCTGCACTGGGCAGGATTGGCTTACTACTGGTTATCTTTCTACCCTACGTATACGGACTCTACCTGCTTCCAACTGCCTTATTCGGTTTTAGCTGGGAGTCGATGATCGTCTGGACTCCCTTCAGTTTGACGACCGGTCTGAAAATGCTCAGTCTGGCCATGGGTGTATCCCTCTGTACCTATATAGCAGGCGTGGCCTTTCCGGAAAAAGATAAGTTCAGAAGAATCGCCCCCCGACTTATCCTATTGAGCGTATTATCTGGTTTGGCAAATATGCTGTTGATCATCCTGATCACTTCTTCCCTTGATCTGGACAATATAGTGGAATTGAAATACCTGATCTTCTATTATTGTCTGACACTATCGGTGTACCTTTTTGGAAGAAGATTCGTGCAGGTCAGCCTGGTAGCCTATACTATGGACATGATCTATGAATTGCGGATAAAGATCACCGATAAAATATTTTCCACTTCCTACCAGAACTTTGAGAAGATCGATCGGGGACGGGTATATACAGCCCTGAACGATGACGTTGGTACTATCGGCGAATCCGCCAATGTATTTGTAGTACTGGTTACCAGTATATTCACCGCCGGGGGAGCGCTGTTATACCTGGCTTCCATTGCTTTTTGGGCCACTATATTAACCTTCTCTTTGATGGGGGCGCTGACCACGATGTATTTTTTTGTCAGCAAAAGCACCAATAAATTTTATGAGGCTGCCCGCGACAGCAGGAACGTCTTTATGCGGCTCATCAACGGTATGATCGATGGGTATAAAGAGCTTACCCTGCATCGGAACAGGAAAAAGGCGTATAAAGAAGATGTAGCAGCAAGTGCGGATGAGTATAAGAAAAAGATCACCGTTGCCAATATCCGGTTCGTGAACGCTTCCTTTGTAGGCGAGGCTGTATTGGTCCTCATCCTGGGTGTTGTTGCATTGGGGTTCCCAAAATTATTCCCTGGCATTAAAGTCTATACCCTGATGAGTTTTGTGATCGTACTGCTGTACCTGATCGGGCCGGTGAATACGATCCTGAATTCCGTACCCACTGTATTGCGTCTTCGCATCGCATTAAACCGCATTAAACAATTTCTCAATAGTATTCCATCAGATCCCGACAATAAGAAATTGATCCTTATGCCAACGCCAGCTACGATCAATAGTATGGGAGCAAAAGGTATAGCATTTCAATACAGGAACGGAGACGACCAGGATCCTTTTTCCATCGGCCCCATCGATCTGGAAATGAAGAAAGGTGAAATAGTCTTCATCGTGGGGGGTAACGGAAGCGGCAAAACGACATTTGCCAAACTGCTCACAGGCCTGTACGAACCCGATCGGGGCAAATTTACCATCAACGGCGAAGAAGTTCCGTTTTCCAGGCTGGGGGAGCATTTCTCAGCCGTTTTCAGCCCGGTGCATCTTTTTGAAAAATTATACGATATCGATATCAGCGGGCGGGAAGAGGAAGTCAACAATTATTTGAAGCTGTTGCACCTGGATGAAAAAGTTCGGATAAACGGAAATAAATATAGTACGATCAATTTATCCGGCGGACAAAGAAAGAGACTGGCCTTGTTGCAGGTTTTTCTGGAAGACTGCCCGGTCTGTCTCTTTGATGAATGGGCCGCCGACCAGGACCCGGCTTACCGTTTCTTTTTCTACCGGACACTGCTCCCGCAAATGAGAAAGAAAGGAAAGATCATTATTGCGATCACGCATGATGACCACTATTTTGATGTAGCCGATAAAGTATATAAGATGGATCAGGGACAACTCCTTCCCTGGGAAAGCTCCTCAGTTAAGCACTTCGTTATTTGAAGTTTCTAATCCTACAATAATTTTTATGACTAATGATTTATTTTATCTGAAGCCCAATGTGGTTATCGGACCCTTTGTGGACAGATGGTATGCATGGACGCATTTGATCTCTCCGGCTACCGGAGCTATGAACGTATTTGGCCGCCATATGCGGATCATGAATTCGTATATCCAAGCCCCACAGATCCATGCAGAAGCCGTGAAGAACCCCAAAATGAAGGGCGGCCCGTTTATGGACTATAAAGAACCCCGTGTAAAGGAGATCGAAAGACTGCGGGACGAGACTGCCATCAACCGGAAAAAATCCATTGAGTTTGCCGAAGCTGTTATTGTGCTGGATAAAATGCTTAAAGAGAATGCCAGAGGTTATTCAATGGAAGCATTGTACGATAAGGTGCCTGAGATCCTGAAAGGCTATGTTGAATTAGTATATGATCTGAATAACAATCCTTCTTTCCGGTTCTTTGAATCCCTTTTATACAAAAGCGAGTTCTATTCAAAAGCTTCTCAAAGCATTGCCTTATGGATCACCAATAACGACGAACGGCCATTTTCCTTGAGTACGCCCCAACTCGATGATCCGGATGTATTGCATTTGCATATTCCGGTCGATCACGTTGGCATTGATGTATTGGGCAGGATGAAAAGGAAGGCCGGATCAATTGATAAGATAGCGGATATACTGGGTGTTAAAGATTCGGACAGGCCACTGTTCGACACCTTTTTTACCAGGCAGGAACACCCTAAATACCGGAAATACGACGGTAACAAAGCCAGAATGCGTTATTTCGGTCATGCCTGTATCCTGGTCGAGACCAAGGACGTAAGTATTTTGGTAGACCCGTTGATCAGCTATTACGGATATGAATCGAGCGTTTCCCACTTCTCGGATATCGATCTTCCCGATGTAATAGATTATGTGTTGATCACTCACAATCACCAGGACCATATCGTGTTTGAAACCCTGTTGCCGCTTCGTCATAAGATCAGGAACATCATAGTTCCCGACTCAAACAGCGGCGCACTACAGGATCCAAGTCTGAAGCTGACCTTTCAGGCATTGGGTTTTGAGAAAGTGATCACGATCGGCGAAATGGAAGAAGTGAAATTTGAGAATTGCGTGATCACCGGAATTCCTTTTACCGGAGAACACAGCGATCTCAATATCAGAACGAAGACCTGCTTTCATATCGCCATTGATAAATTCGCCTTTCTTTTTGTGGCTGACTCCAGGATCCTGGAAGCCAGACTCTATCATCATATCCAGCGGATCATCGGCGATGTGGACGTTATTTTTCTGGGAATGGAATGCGACGGGGCACCCCTGTCATGGTTATATGGCCCGCTTTTGACCGGCGAGATCACCCGTGAAAATGATCAGTCAAGAAGGCTCTCCGGCTGTGATTTTGAAAGAGGCATGCATCTCATCGATACATTTCATCCGAAAGAGGCATATGTATATGCGATGGGACAGGAGCCCTGGCTTGAATTTATCAGCAGTATTAAATATACTCCGCAGTCTAACCCAATCATACAATCGAACCGCCTGGTGGAAGAATGCACCATACGTAAAATAATTACAGAAAGATTGTATGGAGAAAAAGAGCTGTTGTATGATTATGAAAAGCAGATGGAAACAGTAGCGTAATAGTTCTTCATTAAAATGGAATAACCTTATCTTATGTTCTTTCAGAAGGAATTAAAGGCTGCACTGGCAGAAGGAAACAGCAAGGCGGCCATCGAATACGATGGGAAATCGATTGCCCGTTCGGCACTGTACCAGACTTCAGAAGCCATAACAGCATGCCTGTTGAGCAAGGGAGTGGAAAAGGAAACCGTCATAGGGATCCTGCTAAACGACAGGGTCGATCTGATCAGCGCTATGATCGGTGTGATCAATGCCAGGTGCGTTTTCGTGTTGATCGACAGCAAATGGCCAGCTGCCCGAAGGGCTTCCCTCATCAGCGACCTGGACCTGCAGCACCTCATCTGTCCCCGCTCCACCGGAGAATTACCTGTTGCGGAAATCTATTATTTTGAAGATATCATTTCTTCTGTCCTGCCTCCTTACGACGAGCCTGCCTATGACGGTGGGGACAGCCTGTACATTTATTTTACTTCAGGTTCTACCGGTAGGCCCAAGGGGATCGTAGGCAGGAACGACAGTCTGCTGCACTTTATAAAATGGGAGATCGATGAATTCGGTCTGAACAGCGACTGCCGGTGCAGTCAGTTCATCAGCCCCTTTTTTGATGCTTTCCTCCGGGATATCTTTGTTCCATTGCTGGCAGGCGGAACTATTTGCATACCTCCGCCAGAAGATGATTTTCTCCAGCCGCTTAACCTGATCGACTGGATCGATGGGGAGCGGATCACCCAGATCCATTGCGTTCCAAGCCTGTTTCGCACCATCATTGTTGAAAACCTGCTTCCCAACAGGTTCATAAGTTTGAAGTACATCCTGCTGTCAGGAGAAAAAATAATCCCTTCGGAATTGATTCGCTGGTATGCTGTCTTCCACGACAGGATACAACTGGTCAATTTATATGGACCTTCGGAAACCACCATGATCAGGTCCTGTTACAGGCTAATGCCGGCCGATGCCCATCAGTCGAGGATTCCGATCGGTTATCCTATTTCCGGTACTACATTCTTCCTTTTCGATAAAAACGGCAGACCATGTAGTACACTCGTTCCAGGTGAACTGTATATTCAAACCGCTTATAGTACTAAAGGGTATCTCAATGCGCCGGAACTGACGGGCGAAAAATTCGTGGTTGTCAACCCGGATGAGCCGGATGAAAAGATTTGTTTTAAAACGGGTGATATCGCCCGGCGATTGCCCGATGGCAGATTGGATCTAATCGGCAGGGAAGACAGACAGATCAAACTAAACGGCATTCGTATAGAACCTGATGAAATTGAAACAGCGCTTATCCGTTCCGGCCTGGTAAAAAGCGCCGTCGTTGTCCTGCAGAACGGGCAAAACGGTCGGGCCGGAAATGGCTCATTGATTGCCTTTGTTATTACATCCTTTCCTACGGATACTCATCCTGATGGCGGAATAGAAACGGCCTTGCGCCAGTATCTGGAAGCCGGGCTGCCTGCCTATATGATACCTGCGGCTATCGTGCCGGTAGCCGAATACCCTTTGCTGAGCAACGGTAAAATTAATTATGCGGCCCTTGCAACCGCACCCATTCACAAAGAGATCATCGCGCCTGCCGATGAAACCGAGGAACGATTGCTGTCTGTCTGGAAAAGCCTCCTGGGCGACAAACCAATTTCGACTGATGATACTTTTAATGTAGCTGGCGGCAGCTCGTTAACCATGATGCAACTTATCAGCAGGATTGTCCGGGAATTTGATGTCCGAATCACGCTGAGCGAATTATTTAATAACCTGACCATTCAGAAGCAGGCAGCACGCATCCGGCAAGCTGAAAAACAACAGTTGGTCAACATGGCACCGGCGCCAATCCAAACTTCGTACCCTATTACGCCGACCCAGCGACGACTATGGATCCTAAGCCAGTCTGATGAAGGGAATATCGCTTATAATATGCCGGCAGCCTACCTGTTCGATGGAGAGGTAGACCGGGCAGCATTGGAACAGGCTTTTGCCAGGATGATCGAACGGCATGAGAGCCTGCGTACCGTATTCAGAGAAGATGAGCAGGGCACCGTCAGACAATATATCCTTTCACCGGAAGAAGCAGGATTTCATTTGTCTCTCCGGGATCTGCGCGAAGAACGCGAACAGCAGGTAAGGCAATTGGTACAGGATGAATTCAGCCGGCCTTTCGATCTGGCAAAAGGCCCATTGCTCCGGGCAGTTTTGTACCGGGTGGAAACCGGTAAATGGATCTTTGTTTATAACATGCACCATATCATCAGCGACGGCTGGTCGATGAATATCCTGATCCAGGAATTGTTGCAATACTATAATGCAGCCATCAATAACAGCGACGCATCCCTGGCTCCTCTTGCCATTCAATATAAAGATTATGCGGTGTGGCAACAGGAGCAACTAAGCGCAGAACGGCTGAAAAAGATAAAGACCTGGTGGCTGCAACAATTTGAAGACGAAATACCAGTATTGGATCTGCCGGGAGACCGGGCACGTCCTGCTGTAAAAACATATAATGGGGCAATGATCCAGGCAAGGCTCAATCACGGATTGAGCAGGAAATTCAATGCCCTGTGTCAGCAACAGGAGGCAACCCTGTTTATGGGGCTGCTTGCAGTAGTAAATACATTATTATTCAGATATACCAACCAGCACGATATTGTCATCGGCAGTCCTGTTGCCGGAAGAGAGCACCCTGATCTGGAGAACCAGATCGGCCTGTATTTGAATACGCTTGCATTCAGAACGCGTTTCCGGGAAACAGATAGTTTTATCAAGCTGCTGAAGAACGTTCGGCATGTGACCCTGGGCGCATTGGAACACCAGCTATACCCTTTCGATGAATTGATAGACGAGCTGGACATGCATCATGACAGAAGCAGAAATCCCCTGTTCGACGTACTGCTTGTATTGCAGCCCGCCACCACGCACCAGCCAGGAGGCGCGCAGCTGGGCAGTGTAAACGTAAGCAGCTATGAAGGGGCGGAACCGGTTGCCAATAAATTTGACCTCACCTTTGTCTTTGTCGGATTTGAAGACGATCTTCAGGTGAACATCGGATATAACAGTGATATTTTTGATAGCAGCACAATAGAACGGCTGGTCTTACACCTGCAGACATTGCTGTCCGCCATCCTGCAGGATCCCCGTTTGCCGGTAAAGGAACTAGTGTATACCAGCCCGAAAGAGAGAGAACAGATCATCAGCATTTTTAACAGGGAAGACAAGGTCTATTCCGGCAATAAGACAGTTGTAGACCTGTTTGAAGAGCAGGTGATCCGATCGCCTGATAAGAACGCGATTGTTTTTGGAGAGGATACGCTTAGTTACGTGGAATTAAATGAGAAGGCCAACCAGCTGGCGCACTATTTAATAAACCAGTACCAGATCGGAGCGAATGACCTGGTGGGTATCTTACTTAATCGGTCGCCACAGTTTTTCATCGCATTGATGGGTATTTTGAAATCCGGCGGCGCATACCTGGTGCTGGACCCGGACCTTCCTGCAGCAAGAAAGGAATTCATGATAAAGGATGCGGGCATCAGAGCGCTCGTAACACAGGCGGATTATGCAGCAGCGCTTACAGGTTCTAAAGAAAATCCTCCTGTCAGTCGCGAAGTAAGCGACCTGGCTTATGTCTTATATACATCAGGATCCACCGGCCTTCCCAAAGGCGTAATGATAGCACATCGGTCACTGGTAGATTATTTTTATGGCATCGTGGATGCCACCAATATCAGCAGTTGTGCAACCTTTGGTCTGGTATCAACACTTGCGGCTGACCTGGGGAATACCGTTATCTATCCTTCCCTGCTGTTGGGAGGAACCCTGCATGTATATTCAGCAACAGACGTCATGCAGCCGGATAAAATGAGTGTTCAGTTGCTGGATTGTCTGAAAATAGTACCCTCACACTGGCGGGCATTGCAGCACGGCGATACAGTATGGGCCCCTGCCAAATGTTTGATCTTTGGCGGAGAAGCATTGACGGAAGATGTTATCGGTCTCCTGAAGACGCATCATGAGGATTGCGCCGTATACAATCATTACGGTCCAACGGAAACAACTATAGGAAAATTGCTGAAGCGGATCTCGCTCCCGGAGAGTGCCGGCAGGGTCGCGTTGGGTTCCCCCTTTTGTAATAGTCGTGTCTATATTGTAGACAGCAGCAGGCAACTTTGCCCGGTCGGGATTCCTGGAGAAATTTGCATCTCGGGTACAGGGGTCGCACGGGGATATTTGAATCGGCCGGATTTAACAAGTGAAAAGTTTGTAGCCAGTCCTTTCAGGGAAGGCGAAGTAATATATAGAACAGGAGATCTGGGCAGGTGGCTTCCCGGTGGCGAGATCGAATATCTCGGCCGTACAGATGACCAGGTAAAGATCCGCGGTTATCGTATCGAGCCGGGCGAGATCGAACGTGTATTGTGTCAGCATGAAAACATTCGTTCGGCCTTCGTATTGGCCAAACCGGTTCCGGGAGGAGAAAAAGAGTTAATAGCCTGGTACTGCGGGCATGTGGAAGCTATCCAACACTGGCTTGGTAGCAAACTGCCGGCCTATATGATACCGCAGCGATTCATTGAACTGGCAGAAATGCCTTTAACAGCAAATGGCAAGATAGACAGGAGACGGTTACCCGACCCTGTGAGTGCGCCGGTGGCAGACGAAGCAGGTTACCGGGCGCCCCGTACGGCAACCGAGCAAGGGCTTGCTGTCATCTGGCATGACCTGTTAAGCAGGGACAGGATCGGGTATAAAGATGATTTTTTTGCATTGGGCGGTCATAGTTTAAAAGTGATGCGCCTGGTCAGCCGTATTCACCAGCAATTCGGAGTGGCCATCGGGTTTAAGGACCTTTTTTCAACAACCGTACTGGAAGATCAGGCCATGTTGATCGCGAAGGCGCAACAAGCAGTCTTTGTGCAGATACCGCTGGCGGCGCATAGTAATGGTTATCCATTGTCTTCTGCCCAACGCCGCCTATGGATTTTAAGTCAGTTTGAAGGCGGTAATACAGCCTATAACGTATCCGGGGCGTATGTATTGGAAGGAGACTTACAGCGGTCATCGCTGGAATATGCTTTCAACAGCCTCATCACCCGGCATGAAACGCTGAGGACGGTATTCCGGCAGGACGGGGATGGCGCTGTCAGACAATATATCCTTTCACCGGAAGGGGTTGGGTTCAGGCTGGTGTATAGTGATTTGCGTCAGCATGGGCAGCAGGCGTATGAGCAGGAGATGGGTGAATCATTCCGGCAACCCTTTGATCTGGCAACCGGACCACTGATACGCGCGCATCTATACCAAACAGGAGACCACAAGTACTTCTTTACATATAGCATGCATCATATTATCAGCGATGCATGGTCGAAAAGCATATTCTTCCGGGAGTTACTGGCATTTTATGAAAGCCACCGGCAAAGCGGCATCAGCCCGCTCCCGCCATTGCGGATCCAGTACAAGGATTATGCTGTGTGGCAGCAGGGGCAATTGAGCGAAAAAACAAAAGCCGGTCATAAAGCATATTGGCTGAATCAGCTGGGAGGTGCATTACCGGTATTGGAGCTGCATGGAGACAGGCCCCGTCCTGAGGTAAAAACCTATAAAGGAGGGGCTATCCAAAAGACATGGAAGACAGCACAAAACGAGGGGCTGCAAAAGCTATGCGTTCAACAAGGCTGCACCTTATACATGGGGTTGCTGGCGCTGGTCAATACCTTATTGTACCGGTATACTACACAGCAGGATATCCTTATTGGCAGCCCAACGGCAGGAAGGGACCACACAGATCTGGACAATCAGATTGGGTTTTATGTGAACACATTGGTATTGCGAACGCAGTTCCGGGGTGAAGAATCTTTTCTTGCCTTGCTTGAAACAATAAAACAGATTACACTGGATGCATTTGAGCACCAGGCCTATCCATTTGATGAACTGATCAATGACCTGGGTTTGCAAAGAGACATGAGCCGAAGTGTCTTATTTGACGTGATGGTCGTATTGCAAAATACGGAGCTCGACCAACTCAACAGACAAAATACTCAGGCCGCACTGCAAGTCACCGAACTCCGGGGAGGGGAGCAGGTATACAGCAAGTTCGATCTCTTATTCAATTTCCTGGAAAAAGATGCGGGTATCGATCTCCGTATCGAATACAATAGCGATCTGTTCGACCAGGCCACCATTCTTCGGTTGGGAGATCACCTGGAAGCATTGCTGGAAGACATCCTGGTACGGCCATCCATCCCGCTTCAGCAACTGGACTATTTGCGGCAGGAGGAAAAACGTGCCCTTTCGGAGGGTTTCAATAACACTTCAGTCGCCTGGCCAAAGGATAAGACCGTGACGGAGCTTTTTGAAGAACAGGCAGCGCTGATGCCGGATAAGATGGCATTGGCATTTGACAACCGGGAATGGTCGTACAGGGCCCTGAATGAAAGAGCCAATCAACTGGCAGCCTGGTTAAGACACCAATATGCCATCAGGGCCGATGATCTGATCGGAATACACCTCGAACGGAGTGACTGGCTGCTGATCGTCATATTGGGTGTATTGAAATCCGGCGCAGGCTATGTTCCCGTTGATGCAAACTATCCAAAGGATACAATCGAACATATTCTGGCGGAGAGTAAATGCAAAATATTGATCGATGAAGCCATGCTGGAAGAGATCAAAGCCGTAACAGAGCATTGGCCAAAGGAAGATCTGACGGCTATTGCATCACCGGCCAGCCTGGCCTATGTAATGTACACCTCTGGTTCTACCGGCCAACCCAAAGGCGTAATGGTGGAGCACAGGAGCGTTGTGCGACTGGTAAAACCGGCGAATTATGCTGAATTGAGCGAAAGGGAAATACTGCTATCCACCGGCGCCGTCGCATTTGATGCCACCACCTTTGAATACTGGGGGATGCTGCTGAACGGAGGCAGCCTGATCATGTGCAGCAAGGATGTGTTGTTAGATGCTGCACAGTTAAAAAGCCTCATAAGAAACCGCGGGGTCACCACCATGTGGTTCACCGCTGGCTGGCTGAACCAACTGATTGAAGAGGATATCGAGGTCTTTCGCGGTTTGCGGACCCTGCTGGCCGGCGGAGATAAACTATCGGCCGTGCATATTAATAATCTTTTGCGTTGTTATCCCATACTGAAAATAGTGAATGGATATGGCCCTACGGAGAATACCACTTTCTCACTGACATATCCGATCGAAAAGGAGACAACAGACATTCCTGTAGGGCGGCCCATTAATAATAGTACGGCCTATATTCTCGATAAGCGGCTGCAGCTTTGCCCTGTCGGTGTCACCGGTGAGATCTGCGTGGGAGGAATAGGATTAGGACGGGGATATCTGAATAATGAAGAACTGACAAGAGAGAAATTCATTCCACATCCATGGTTGCCGGGAGAAAGGATCTACAAGACGGGTGATCTGGGGCGATGGCTGCCGGATGGCAATATTGCTTTTGCCGGACGAAAAGACGAACAGGTCAAGATCCGCGGATACCGCATAGAACCCGGAGAGATAGAGAAGGCATTACAGAGTCATCCGGACATAGATTCAGCTGTGGTCATTGCAAAAGTAAAGCCTTCCGGGGAGAAGGAGCTTGTTGCCTACCTTACAGGTAAGAACACCCTCACCGCCCCGGCTATACATGCGCATCTAAGCCGGATTGTTCCCGCCTACATGCTCCCTGGTTACTATGTCCTGCTCTCCGCATTCCCATTAACGCCCAATGGCAAGATAGATAGAAGGGCGTTACCCGACCCCGAAGGCCGGAGCCTGCTATCGGACACAGAATTTGTTGCTCCCCGCAACGACATCGAAGAAAAACTGGTCGCTATCTGGCAGCAGATCCTGGGTAAGGACCGGATAGGCGTAAAAGATAATTTTTTTGAGATCGGCGGTCACAGCCTCAAGGTGACACAGCTTATTTCAAGGATCAACAGCAGCTTCCTCGTACAGATCAGGATACAAAGCATATTCAGGGAGCCGACAATAGAAAATATAGCAGTGCAGATCGATTTTATCCTTGACCAAAAGAAACAAAAACAAAATAAAGAGAAACTAACGGAGATAGAACTATGAGAGAGCTACTCAATCGACTGAAGAAGCAGGATATCCTGTTGGAGGTGGTAGATGGCAAATTGAAGTTATTTGCCAATGACACTAACCTGGACCCCGCCCTGATTGCAGAAGTGAAGGCAAAAAGTAACGAGCTTTTACAGTTTTTATCAAATGCAGACCAGTCCGGTTTCAACGATTCATACAGCCTGCATATTCCCGCTACACCCGAAGCCGGTCATTATCCTTTGTCATCTTCGCAGGAGATGCTTTGGATAGTATGTCAGCATGAACAAAGCAATGTGGGCTATAATATCAGGGAGGTGTATGAGTTCGAAGGACAGCTCGATATAGCCGCTTTATCATCGGCATTCAATAACCTGCTGAAACGGCACGAGATCCTTCGAACAGAATTCAGGGAGGACGAAAAGGGAGTAATCAGGCAATTAGTTCGTTCAAAGGAAGAGATTGATTTTAAGATCGGCTATTGGGATCTGCGAAACGAAACTGATCAGGAAGCGCAGGTAAGCCGGTTACTCCGCCGGTCATCGCTGATGCCGTTCGATCTTGCTGAAGGACCCTTATTAAGGGCCGATTGCTGGCAGATAGAAGATCACCGGTATATCTTCAGCTATGTCATGCATCATATTATCAGTGATGGATGGACCATGGAAATACTGCTAAGGGAATTATTGCACTATTATAACGCTACACTGCAGGGTGGTTCTGATGACAGACCGCCATTACGGATCCAATACAGGGACTATGTGGCCTGGCTGCAGGAACAGTTGAGCGGCGCTGCCAAAAGCGCGCATAAGGCTTACTGGCTACAGCAGTTCCAGGGAGACCTTCCTGTACTGGCATTGGAAGGAGATAAACCCAGGCCACCTTTGAAGACCTATAATGGAGAAGAACTTAGTTTCAGGATCGGTGCCGATACGGCGAAAGGTATCAAAGCTTTGTGTAAAGCGCAGGGCGCCACCTTATTCATGGGGTTACTGGCAGCAGTAACCGCCTTATTGAACAAATTTACCGGGCAGGAAGATATCGTTATCGGCACCCCGATCGCCGGCAGGGGCCATGCCGATCTGGAAGACCAGATCGGTTATTATGTAAATACGCTGGCGCTAAGAATGCAATTCAGCCGGAATAATAATTACCGGGCGATGCTTGAAATGGCCAAACAGGTTACGCTGGGCGCCTACGAACATCAGCTGTATCCTTTCGGAGAACTGGTAGAGGCATTGCATATGCAGCGGGATATGAGTCGTAACCCGCTGTTCGACGTGCAGGTGATATTGGGACAAAGCGGAATGCTGAAGGCGGAAGATAATTCAATCGCCGGTGGCCTGCAGGTGCGTAACTATGAGGGCGAACAATCGCGTACGAGCCGTTTTGACATAGTATTTAATTTCGTGGAAGCCGGGGATGAACTGCTCCTGGGCATATTGTATAACAGCGGTATTTACACGCACGAGGGGATAACCCGTTTGGGCGCTTGCCTGGAGCAATTGATGGCAGCTATCGTAATGAGCCCCGAAACAACTATCGTGTTGCTCGATTGCCTCCATGCAAACGAAAAGCAAAAGATCCTGACGGATTTTAATGGCGGGCAGCTGGAATACCCTAACAACCAAACCGTGCTGGACCTCTTTAACAAACAGGTATTATTGCATCCTGATCATCCGGCCCTGGTATTCGAAGGAGAATCGCACACCTATAAAGAGCTGGACAACCTGTCGAACCGACTGGCCGGGTATTTGAAAAAGAATTATGCCATCACAGGCAATGACCTGATTGGGATCATGGTGGACAGATCGGATAAAATGATCATCGGCATCCTGGGGATCTTAAAGTCGGGTGCGGCTTACGTGCCGGTAGACCCTGACTATCCCCAGGCCAGAAAAAAATTCATCATCCGGGATACGCAGATAAAAGTATTGTTGACCCAGTCGGATTACCTGTTTGATCTCGACTATTATGACGGGGCTATTTTTGCTTTGGATATTCAGCTGGATATGCCTGATGACCAACTGGAGTACAGCAATCCCGATCCTGCCCATATAGCCTATATCATTTACACTTCCGGTTCTACCGGCAACCCCAAAGGCGTACTGATAGATCATGGCAACCTGATGCATTCCCTGGTGTCCCGGATGGAGATATATCCTGGTGTCCGGAAATTTCTACTAATGTCCTCTTATGCATTCGACAGCTCCATAGCAGGCATTTTCGGTACGCTTTGCACAGGCGGTACATTATGCATCATAAAAAAAACAGACACGGCCAATGCCCATTGGATCGCTGAATATATTGTAAAGAACGGGATCAGTCATTTGCTGACTGTTCCTTCCTTATATCAGGTATTGCTGTCTGAACTGGCCGATACAAACAACGCGCTTTCAGTCGTCATCGTGGCAGGAGAAACCTGTTCTGTACAATTGGTAAATTACCATTATAGCCTGTCCGCCATGCAGGATTGTGTCCTGTACAACGAATATGGCCCTACGGAAGGCTCCGTATGGAGCAGTGTTTATACATATGAAAAAGGGCAGCAACCTTTTTTAACCATAGGCAAACCGATTCACAATACGCAAATGTATATTCTCCGGGATGGCGTATCAGTCCTTCCGGTAGGCTTACCGGGAGAAATTTGCATAGGTGGAAGGGGTGTGGCCAGCGGATATTTAAATCAACCGTACCTGACCGCAAAGAAGTTTGTTACCAATCCCTTCAAAGCGGGTGAACGAATGTACAGGACCGGTGACCTGGGAAAATGGTTGCCGGACGGAAACATCGTTTTCATGGGACGTATGGACGACCAGGTAAAAATAAGAGGCTATCGGGTAGAACTGGGAGAGGTGGAAAACGCATTGCAAACACATGCGTCCATCGATGCTGCCATCGTAGTGGCCAGACCCGATAAAGAAGGAAATAAGGAATTGGCGGCGTTTGTGACCGGTCCGGATACACTAACGGTGCCGGAAATAAAAGGTCATCTCGGCAGGATCCTTCCTGAACATGCCATCCCGGCCCATTTCATCCGGCTGGGAGAATTCCCATTGACACCTAACGGCAAAGTAGACAGGAAAAAACTCATCGAATACACCGGGGAAGGTATCAGCGGTGGTACGGAATATATTGCTCCCCGAAATGAAACGGAAGCGAAACTGGCAGAGGTATGGGAGGAAATTCTGGGTAAAGAAAAGATCGGTGTCAGGAATAGTTTTTTCGAAATGGGCGGCGACTCCATAAAGATCCTGAGAATGGTAGCTGCAGCCCGGAAAAAGCTGGATCTGGAAATTCCGGTTGCCGAAGTCTATAAACACAATACGATCGAAAGTATCCTGATGCATGTGCTGCAGCATAAAGAGTACATCGGGGTGAGACAGGAAGCAGATACAACTATGAGAGCGGCCGTGATCGCACAAATGGATGTATTGAAGACGCGGGTACTATCCTATGATCATATCGCGAACAGGCAAAAAATAGAAGATGTCTATCCCATGAGCGACATCGAAAAAGGGATGGTCTATGAGTCGCTATTGAACGATGGGTATACTATCTATCACGATCAAATGGTCCATCAACGGGTCTTCCCTGCATTTGATAGTACAAGGTTCAGATTGGCCATGCAATTGCTCGTTGAAAAACATTCCATATTGCGGACAAGCTTCGATGTGAGCAATCTTGAGCAGCCGGTACAGCTGGTGCATCGGACAATACCCGTGGACGTGCATTATGCCGACCTGTCCGGCACTGACAGTACAGAACAGGAAGCTACCATAAGATCATTTCTCCGGGCTGAATTGCAGCGCCCTTTCGATACTGCAAAAGCACCCTTGTGGCGGATGGCCGCATTTAATATCGGGGAAAACAGGATCGTATTCGTTTCCCAATGTCATCATGCCACTATCGATGGCTGGAGCGATGCCCTGTTCATGACAGAACTGAATAACCTCTACCTGCGGCTGGCAGAGGAGCCGGATTATAGACCCGTGAAACTGCGATCGGATTATAAGGAATTTGTGATCCGGCAGGAGATCGATAAAATGGATCAGTCGGTGCGTACATTCTGGAAGGATGAACTGGCCGGCTTTAAAAAACCGGAGCTTTTCACCAGTGAAGATTTTTCAGGAAGATACCATTTCGTTCCTGACAGGAGTATGGTAAAGAAACTGGAAACCCGGGCAGGCAAACTGGATACCAGTATAAAAGCCATCTCATTAAGCGCCTTCCTGTACCTGCTGCAGGTATTGAGCTATAATGAAGAAATAGTAGTGGGTGTCGTAACGAATACCAGGCCGGATTGCGAAGATGGAGATAAGGTACTGGGCTGCTTTTTAAATACGATCCCGCTGCGTATGGAGATCAGCAGCGATGAAAAATGCACGTCACTCACCAGAAGAGTGTATAATAAACTGATCGCCTTAAAAGACAAAGAACGATTGAGTCTGCTGGAGATTGCGCGATTGCATACAAAGGGAACGGGCAATCCTTTTTTTGATGTCATTTTCAATTATGTCGACTTTCACGCATACAATGAGATTGAAAATAAACTTCCTAATGGCTACGGACAGCAAGTTGCTGGGATTGAGATTGCGGGTAAAGGAGTGACCAATACTTTTCTTGACCTGACCGTTAACATGACCGGCGGTAGATTCAGTGTTGGGATCACCATGGGGAAAAAGATGAAAGGCGGTTTTACCCCCGAACAAATAGGGGGCTTATATATGACCATACTATCCTTTCTAACCGACCCGGCCGACAGGGCACTCCATACGATAGAGCTCGTGGGGGAAGTGGAGAAGCAGCAACTGCTCACAGCATTTAATCCGGTCCCTGTAAAGATGCCCGATGGACCGGCAACGATTGTGGAGCTGTTTGAGGAAAAGGTGGCAAGAACGCCCGATCGGGTTGCCCTGGCATACAGGAATACAACAATGACTTACCGGGAGCTCAATGAACAATCGAATCAGCTGGCGCATCATCTCAGAACAACCTGTCATATACTACCGGACGATCTGATCGGAATAAAACTGGAGAGATCGGAAAGACTGATTATAACGATACTGGCTATTCTGAAAAGTGGCGGCGCTTATCTGCCCGTAGATCCTGGCAACCCACCGGAACGCATCGATTACATGATCAAAGACAGCGGATGCCAGTTGTTTATTGATGAAAACTGGCTGAATGACTATGATCAGTTTCAGAAAGCAGAAGGACTGAATGACCCCATTCAGGTCAACCAGCCTAACAACCTGGCGTATGTCATTTATACCTCAGGGTCTACCGGAAAACCAAAAGGCGTGCTGGTAGAACACCGGTCGGTCGTGAACCTGATTGTAGCACAAAGGGCTGCATTCGGCATCAGTGAGGAAGACAATGTGCTTCAGGCTTCCGATGTCTCTTTTGACGCTTCGGTAGAGCAAATCTTTATCGCGCTCACCAGCGGAGCGCGGCTAACCATGATCGATAAGGCGGTGTTGCTGGAGCCGGAAAAGCTCGAAGCATTTATTGATGATCACCAGATCACTCATGTTCACCTGGTACCGGGTATACTGGCGATGCTGCCAGTTAAAAAGTACACCTGGCTGAAAAGAGTGATCGCAGGTGGGGATACCTGCCCGAAAGACCTGGCCGAAAGATGGAGTGCGCATCATCCTTTTTATAATGAATACGGGCCTACGGAGACAACGGTCACTTCCATTATGCACTTGTATGATCCCAACAATGAGCAACAGTCATTTGTTCCTGTGGGCCGCCCGCTGCCCAACACTATTGTCTATATTTTAAAGAATGACCGGCTGGCGCCCGTTGGGGTGATCGGGGAAATCTGTATAGGCGGAGACTGTCTGGCGAGAGGCTATTTGAACAGACCCGGTTATACCGAGGCTGCCTTCGTTCCCAATCCATTCAAGGAGGGAGAAAGAATGTACAGGACCGGAGACCTGGGAAGATGGCTGGCGGATGGTACCATCGAATTTGCCGGCCGTATAGATAACCAGGTGAAGATAAGAGGGTATCGGATCGAGACAGGAGAGATCGAAAGCGCATTGCAAACGCATCCGGATATTGTGGCATCCGTGGTCGTTGCCAGAACGATCCATAAAGGTGAGCCCGAATTAGTCGCGTATATAGTTAGCCGTGGATCGTTGAATGTGGCCGACTTGCGTTCGCATCTGGGCAGAACATTGCCTGGGTATATGCTGCCGTCTCATTATGTACAGATAGAAGAAATACCGCTGACATCCAATGGCAAAACAGACCGTAAAAAACTACCTGATCCGGTTGGAGCCGGAATTGCTTCGGGTAATGTTTTAGTACATCCGCGTAACCCTACTGAATCTAAGCTGGTTGCCATCTGGCAGGAAATATTGGGGAGAGAAAACATAAGTGTGACGGATAATTTCTTTGAGCTGGGCGGACATAGTTTAAAAGCGATGAGGTTGGTTAACCAGATCCATAAGGCATTTGATGTGAGGATAACCCTGAAAGAGCTGTTTGCGAAAAGTCTGTTGCAAGAACAGGCACAGCTTATCGATCAGGCTCAGAAAACAACATTTACAGGCATTGCGGCTGTAGCGGATTGGCCCGATCATGTCTTATCTTCCTCACAACGGAGATTATGGGTGATGAGCCAGTTTGAAGAAGCGAATATTGGTTACAATATGCCCTCCATATATCGTTTTGAAGGCCGGCTGAACAAGCCGGCGTTGGAGACGGCTTTTGGCAGGTTGATAGGCCGGCATGAGATCTTGCGGACTGTCTTCAGGGAAAACCAGCAGGGAGAGATCCGGCAGTTCATTCACGCACCTGAAATGACCGGTTTCCGTTTGTTGTTCGAAGAGCTGCATAAGGAAGAGGTAGCGGAAAGAGTGCAGGCTGCGGTCAATGAGCCATTTGATCTGGCAACGGGGCCTTTGATCAGGGCCAGTGTTTTCCAGGTTGCTGGCGATGAATGGGTGTTCTTTATTAACATGCATCATATTATTGGTGACGGCACGTCGACGGTTATCCTCATCAATGAATTGTTACAATTGTATAAGGCGCAAATCGCAGGTCAGCCAGATCCTTTCATTCCATTGCGCATCCAATACAAAGATTATGCAGCCTGGCAACAGGAACAATTGAACAGGCATCTGTTTGACAAACATAAAGCCTGGTGGCTGGATCAATTAGGCGGTGAGCTGCCTTTATTGGAGCTGCCGGTTGATAGACCCCGGCCTCCTGTAAAGAGCTATAGGGGAGGCCTTATCAGACGCATATTTTCCGCTAAACAATATGAAGGCCTCGGATCGCTGGGCAGGGAGCAGGGCAGTACTTTGTTTATGGGCCTGCTGGCCTTGGTGAATGCCTTGTTGTACCGGTATACCGGCCAGGAAGATATTATCATCGGAAGTCCGATCGCCGGCAGGGAACATGCGGATCTGGAAGATCAGATCGGATTCTATGTAAATACGCTGGCGCTAAGAACCCGGTTTTCCGGGGAGGATAGCTTTGAAGGCTTGCTGGAACACGTTCGCCAGGTTACGTTTGATGCCTATGAGCACCAGTCGTACCCGTTCGATGAACTGGTAGATGATCTCCATCTTCAGCGGGATATGAGCAGGGGCGCCTTGTTCGATGTGATGGTCGTTTTACAAAACTACGAATCCATTGGGAAGGAGGATGCTTTAGGGGAGCTGCGGGTGAGCGGGTACGAAGGCGGAGAACACCAGACCAGCAAATTTGATCTCCTTTTCACTTTTACACAAGAGGAGGGCGTACTCATCTTATTTCTTGAATACAATAGTGATATTTTTGACAGAACTACTGCAGACCGGATAGGCGATCATTTAATGCAGCTGCTGGATGCCGTTATAGAAACTCCAGCCGTTGCTATTCATCAACTGGATTATTTACAGCCGGCAGAAAAGGAGCAGCTGCTGCATGCATTCAACGATACTGCTTTCGACTGTTCTAACAACAGAACCGTCATAGATCTGCTGGAAGAGCAGGTGAGTAGAACGCCGTCTGCCACGGCTCTTGTCGTCGGGGAAAAGCGATTCAGCTACCGCGAGGTCAACGAGTGGTCGAACCGGCTGGCAGCAAAGATAGTGGAGCTGGGCAGCGTTCGTAGGGGCGACAGCGTCGGTGTATTGCTGGATCGCTCTGAATGGTCGGTGTTTGCTATGATCGGGATCATGAAACTGGGCTGCGTGTATGTGCCGATCGATGCATCGCTACCGGCCAGCCGTATCGAATACATGTTGGAAGCAAGCCGGTCAAAATTGCTGATCACAGAAAGATCAGAAAATAACCATTACTCATTTGAATTACCTGTCATAACAGTCGACGAAGTAACAGCGCACATCAATTCGTCCAATCCGGCTCTGGGCATTACCGGCACAGAAACTTCTTATATCATTTATACCTCGGGTTCTACAGGCGATCCGAAAGGAGTGGAACAAACGCATCTTACCCTGTACAACCTGATCATCTGGAGTATTGAAGGGGCAGGTTTTGACACTGGAACCAGGCAGTTACAGTTCTCTTCCTTTAGCTTCGATATGTCTCTGTATGACATCTGTTATGTTTTTGCTACAGGAGGAGAGCTTCATGTGATCAGCGAAGAGCTCCGCAGGGATCCGTGGGCCCTGAAAGCGTATGTGATCGGAGCGGGTATAACGACTTTATCGATGCCCTATTCCGCACTGAAAGCCTTATTCAGTGCAATAGGATCGGAGGAGTGGACGGGGCACCAGTTACGGGAGATCATCTCGGCCGGAGAGCAATTATATGTGAGCGGCGGGCTGCAGGAATTACTGAAAAAAGATACTGAGCTGCGGCTCTATAATTTATACGGTCCATCGGAAACGCATGTAGTAACAGGGGTATCCTATAGTTATAGCAAAGGACCGATACCGGAAAAAGCAGGTATCGGCCAGCCTGTATACAATACGGTGATCTATATCCTGGATAAAGAAATGCAGCTGGTGCCGCCAGGCGTGGAAGGAGAGATCTATATCGGGGGATGGAACCTGGCAAAAGGTTATATCGGCCGGGCAGACCTGACGGCTGAAAAGTTTATTCCCGATCCATTCCGGAATGGCGAACTGGTGTATCGCAGCGGGGATATTGGGAAATGGCTGCCGGGAGGCGGGATCGAATATCTCCGGCGCAGGGACCACCAGTTGAAGATCAACGGATACCGGATAGAGTTAGGAGAGATCGAGCAGGCCTTGCGGCGCAATGACCAGGTA